>Ga0070766_10000182_pt1 | contig 25613 bp, 22 predicted proteins | sample HubBroMetageWFT6_FD_69782 | JGI IMG/M metagenome (GOLD analysis project Ga0070766, IMG submission 69782) | Warmed and freeze-thawed soil microbial communities from the Hubbard Brook experimental Forest, New Hampshire - Hubbard Brook CCASE Soil... | ecosystem: Environmental > Terrestrial > Soil...
AGTTGCCAGGACGAGAAGTCGCAGATCAAGAACCGCGAAAAAGGCATGCGTGTGCTGCGTGCGCGGCTCTACGAGATGGAGCAGCAGAGACAGCAGGATGCGCTGGCGAAAGAACGCAAGGCCATGGTGGGCTCCGGCGATCGCAGCGAGAAGATCCGGACATACAACTTCCCGCAGAACCGCGTGACCGACCATCGCATCGGTTTTACCGCGCATCAGTTGCCCGAATTCATGGACGGCAAGCTGCAGCCCATGATCGATGCGCTGATTACGCACTTCCAGTCGGAGAAGCTGAAGGCGGAATCGACAGTACTGGCCTAGCGCTTCACGTCGTCAGGTATCAGCCGTTAGAATCTCTGCGTGCAACTCAAGCAAGCGCTCGCGTCGGCGATAGAACGGCTGGAATCCGCTGATGTGGGATCGCCTCGCCTCAACGCTGAGACGCTGCTGATGTTTGTGCTCGGCGCGAATCGCGCCTACCTGTACGCGCATCCCGAGCGCGAGCTGACCTCGGAAGAACAAGCCGGTTACGACGATGTCATTGCGCAGCGCTCAACAGGCATGCCGTCGCAGTACATCACCGGCCATCAGGAGTTCTGGGGATTAGATTTCCTGATCTCTCCCGCTGTGCTGATTCCACGGCCGGAGACGGAGCACCTGGTTGAGACTGTGCTTGAACTGGCGCAAGGAGTTGCACATCCAAAAATCGTTGACGTGGGGACAGGTTCGGGATGTATTGCGTTGGCGCTGGCTCATGAATTGAAGAGGGCGGAAGTGCTTGCGGTGGATCTGTCGGTTGAGGCGCTGGAGGTCGCTCGCGCCAATGCCGCGCGAATGCAGTTGGACGGCCGGGTGACATTCTTGCAAAGCAACGCGCTGGAAGAGCTGGCTGGGGTTCACGATTTCGATTTCGTAGTAAGCAATCCGCCTTACGTGGGCAAGAACGAGGCCGACAAAGTACAGCGCTCGGTGTTCGAGTTCGAGCCCAGAATGGCGGTGTTCTCCGGCGAGAGTGGCCTGGACGTTATTCGTCCTCTGATCAAGCAGGCACACGATTCGCTGAAGCCCGGCGGGTGGTTGGCGATGGAGATTGGCTACTCGATGCGCGACATGGTGCTGGAATTGCTCGATCCCACAATGTGGGACGAAAGTCGTGTTGTGCCGGACCTGCAGGGGATTCCGCGGGTGATTGCGGCGCGGAAACTCTGAGTTCACCTGCTGCGAGTTCGTTTTCCCGGCTTGACCCGATTAGCCGGCAACGGTTTGAGAATGACTCCGCTGCGATACCTGTCAATCAGCACGTGATCGCCCTCGAATTCGAATCCCTTCGGCAGGAGAACGTACTGATACGCACCATGGCATACCACCTTGGCAGTAGCTGAAACTTCCTTCTTCATCGAAATTCCTCCTTAGTGCCGGAAGTGCCGCACGCCGGTCAGCACCATGGCCAGTCCCAGTTTGTTTGCGGTGTCGATGACTTCCAGGTCACGGACAGAACCGCCGGGTTGGATGATGGCGGTCGCACCGGCTTCGGCGATGACCTCGACGCCATCGGGAAACGGAAAGAACGCGTCGGATGCCGCGACCGATCCTTTGATGCCCAACACCGATTTCATAGCGCCAATGCGTGCGGAGTCGACGCGGCTCATTTGACCGGCGCCGACGCCGGTGCTCTGGCCATTGCGCGCGTACAGGATAGCGTTCGACTTTACGTGCTTGCAGACCTTCCAGGCGAAGAGCAGGTCGCTCATCTCCTGCTCGGTGGGCTTGCGTTCACTGACGACCTTGAGGTCAGCGTCGGTCAGCGGACGCATGTCATTGTCCTGCAGCAAGACGCCGCCGGAGACATTTTTCAGCACCCACTTCTGTTCCATGGGGACGACCTCGACCAGGCGAAGGTTCTTCTTCCCGGCGAAGATGTCGCGCGCGGCAGAGTCGAAGCTGGGCGCAGCGACCACTTCCAGAAAGAGCTTAGCCATCTCGGCTGCGGTTGCGGCATCGATGGGGCGGTTCACGCCGATGACCCCGCCGAACGCCGAGACCGGATCGCACTCCAGCGCGCGCTTGTAGGCCTCTGACAATGTGGGGGCTACGGCCGTGCCGCAGGGATTGGTGTGTTTGATGATGGCGACGACCGGCTCTTCGAATTCTTGGGCGAGGTCCCATGCAGCCTGCAGGTCGACAATATTGTTATAGCTAAGCTCCTTGCCCTGCAACTGCTTGCCGTTGGCTACGCCTTTGCCGGAGCCATCGCTGTAGAGCGCAGCCTTCTGGTGCGGGTTCTCGCCGTAACGGAGATCGAAGGCCTTGTTGAACGATAGGCGCAGGGTGTTGGGAAATCCTTCTTCCGCAGCAGGTGTGGACTTACCGTCTTCGGGCGGAGCGATGCGCTCGAGCGTCGAGGCGATGGCGGAATCGTATGCTGCCGTGATGGCGAAGGCTTTCTGCGCCAACTGCCACTTGGTTTTCAGAGAGAGGGATCCATTGCTGGCTTGCATCTCTTTAGAGATCGCCTCGTAGTCCGATGGCGACGTCACGATGGCGACGTCCTGAAAATTCTTGGCCGCCGACCGCACCATGGACGGCCCGCCGATGTCGATGTTCTCGATGATGTCATGGAATTCAACACCCGGTTTGGAGGCAGTCTTTTCGAATGCGTAAAGATTTACCACAACCATGTCGATGGGCTCGATGGCGTGTTCGGCAACGGCCGCACCGTGTTGAGGATTATCGCGGATGTAGAGAATGCCGCCATGGACTTTGGGATGCAGCGTCTTCACTCGTCCGTCGAGCATTTCGGGAAAGCCGGTGAGTTCGGAAATGTCTTTGACGGCGACACCGGAATCGCGCAACAGCTTTGCCGTTCCACCCGTGGAAATTAGCTCGACGCCCAGGACAGCAAGTTGGCGCGCGAAGTCAGCGAGACCAGTCTTGTCCGTGACGCTGAGTAGTGCTCTTTGAATTCTTGGCATGAATGCCTCGTGAAGGTAAGAATCTTGCGGCAGCAGCGGGAGTTCAGCGCTGCGAAACCAACTTAGTAGGATAGCGGAAGCCAAGCAGGGAGAGAAATGGTCGCATGCGGTTAGATGATTCGTGTCAAAAGAAACCAGGAAAGCAGATTCCTCGCGGCCTGAAGGCCGGTCGGAAAGACAAAAATCAACAGACCTGTACGGCGCAGCTAAAAGCTGCGCCCCTTCAACAAGAGATCTACCTGTTTGCGGGCGCCGCCATTTTTTTCACCATCGCGATGACGAGCTTGCGGTCGCTGTCATTCAGGCTCGAAGAGTAGCGACGAATCTGGGTCAGAAACCGTACTTCGTCTTCGGCCAAGTGGGGCGCACTCTTGCCACCGTTCTCACCGTCGTGCTCGTTGAAGAATTGTGCCAACGCGAGGTCCATCGCGGTCGCGATCTTGGCCAGTGTGTCGAGCGAAGGAATGGTGTGTCCGTTTTCTACGCGCGACAAATAACAGCGTAGAAGTCCAGTACGCTTTTCGATGTCGCCCTGCGACATGCCTTTTTGCAAGCGGTAGTTGCGGATCGTTTCGCCGATGTTCATGCCAGATCGGTACCTCGAATGAAGTGGGCTGGAAGTTGACTGCATGGTAACCACTTGTCCGCAGTGAGGCAAGCAAAACTTGTATTTCCGCGCGATTTCTTTGGTGACGCAAACAGAAATCGAATAGTAACTGATTACCCATTTATTACTAAAGTGACGGAGTTCTATGCGACTCACGTGGCGGGTCTCGGCCTAAACAGGCGGCGTCTGCGTTGAGAATCGCAACTCCATGTAGCACAGGCCACCTACCTGCGGGGCTGGATCAGCCGGGATCTCTTGGAATCCAAAGCGTCGGTAGAGCTCGACCGCAGCCTTCATCGTGGAAGGGTGAGTATCAAGACGAAGGTGTGAGTATCCCAAGCGGCGGGCGACCTGAATGACCTGCTCAACCAGCGCCTTTCCCAGCTTGAGACCGCGAAAAGCTGGCCGGACGTACAGGCGCTTCATCTCGCAGGCACCCGAAAGCGGAAATGGACGCAGACCAACACAGCCCGCCAGTCGACTGGCAACCGTAGCCAACAGGAGTGCACCCTGGGGCGACGCATATTCTCCGGGAAGGTCAAGCCACTCTCGATTCGGAAAGCGATACTGCTCGGGAAGTGCGGACTGGTACTCCCGAAATAGCGAGCGAACCTGCTCGATCTGTTCAGGGGAGGCGACTTCAACGATCTCGGCGGCCGACGTCATCCCAAAGGACTCATCCCATCAGAATTCCACCGTTCACCTTCAACACCTCTCCCGTGATGTATCCGGCTTCCTCGGAGGCGAGGAACTTCACAGCGTGGGCCACGTCGAGGTCGCTGCCGGCGCGTCCCAGGGGTATGTTTTTCACCATGCTTTCTTTCAGCTCGGCAGGAAGCACCGACGTCATGGCGGTTTCGATCCACCCGGGAGAGACCGCGTTGACGGTAATGTTGCGCGATGCGACTTCGCGGGCGACTGCCATGGTCAATCCAATGAGGCCGGCCTTCGACGATGCGTAGTTCGCCTGGCCCGCCTGTCCGATCTGTCCGAATATGCTGGTGATGTTGATAATGCGGCCCCAGCGCTGCTTGAGCATGGATCCGATGACGGCCTGGGTAAGGAGGAACGGCGCGGTGAGATTCGTGTTCAGCACTTCGTCCCAGTCGGCTCGTTTCATGCGCATCACCAGCTGGTCGCGGGTGACGCCTGCATTGTTCACAAGGATGTCGACTTTGCCGAAGCGGGCGAGAACCGCTTTCACTCCGGCCTTGATCTCTTCTTCGTTGGCGACATCGATCTTGAAGGCTGCTGCCTCGCCGCCCTGCGTAGCGATTTCGGCGGCGAGTTGATCGAGCTTCTCCTGATTGCGCGCACACAGTGCCAGCTTCGCTCCCGCGGCGGCGAGCACCAGAGCGCAAGCGCGGCCAATACCCTGCGACGCTCCGGTAACGAGTGCTACGCGGCCTTCCACACCCGGCATGATGGTCTCTCCTGAACCAAGCAGGATTATAACTACCACCGCGTTTTGGGTTCCGGATTGGCCGCGCGGCCTGAGCGGTATTCGATCTAGAGCAATCGTTCAGGCGCCCAGACGAGGACCTTGAGAGAGCGCGAGAAGTGTACGAGGTCGGGCGCGGGCGGCAGGTCGATGCCGGCGGTTTGCGCCATGGTGTTCAGCTCGAGCTCGACCGCAGCGGCCTGCAAACTCCACGGGAGATGATGAATGTCGGCCCGGTAAAGCCGGTTGCGACTAACTGAATACAGGCAATAGCGCTCAGTCAGAAAGTGCTCGAGCGATCCCGCGTAGGCGTGGGCTGGCTGCCCAACTGGGCCATAGGTAGCGCGCAGTTCTGCTGGTTGCGGGCCGTGACTACGTTTGGTGCGGTAGTCAATCTTCGGGCCGCGCCGTCCCTTCACTTTCATAGCTGCGTGCCAATAGGGAAGGCGATAGAAGATGCGCGCTCCCCAGACGGCGGAGAGGTGACCGGCGTCGAGGCTGAAGAAGTAAACCCCAGGCTTGCCACCGAAAGTCACGTAGGTGCGCACGTTGATCTCGGAAAACTGCGAGACGAACGGCAGTGACGGGATACCAGGCGGACGAAGGTGGTTCATCCAGAATGGAGTGACAGAGACCCAGGCGCGCTGTTGATAGGTGTCGAGAGTCAGGACTTGAGGAACGATGCCGCGGACCTTTTCGGGCACTATCTGGTAGTGGAGGAAGAGCAGGTCGTTCCAGCGCTGCGTCATGACCCACGGAGCCATCGGGGCTGGCCAGGGACGATGGCGGGTAGCGAACAGAATGGAGTCGGCACCCACCCAACTGGTTCGGCCTTCTTCCGGTTGGGCGGCTGATGCGTGGGGACGTTCTGGCACGGCGATCCAAGAGATTCTACCGCGATTCAATCGCGCCGAGACGGTCACGGCGGCGCGAAACGAGGGGGTTTTCCTCAGCCTTGCTGGTTTCCTGCGTTGCTCAAAGCTTCCGCTGCACCTATCATTCAGCACAATGCCGAACGATACAACGACACCCGCCCATGCCGCCGGAAACCACACTGAGCCAGAAGCTTCCACCAATGTCTATGCGTTACACGGGGCCGACCCTGAGGTCCTTGCGTATGGCATGGCGAAGTATTCGCGGTCCGCGCTGTCGCTGCGCGAGTCGCTGGCTGAGCTCAATGAACAAAAGGCCGAGAAGTTTCTCAACACTTTCTATTTTCAGTACGGCCACCGCAGCATTGCCGACCTGGCGCACCTGGCGTTTGCGGTAGAGAAGTTGTCGATCCTGGCGGCGACCGTGGTGGTCGACGAGCCGCGATGGGATGGACAGGAACGCTCGACGCGCTACCAGGATTTTCAGAAGAGCGGCCACTTCGTTCCGGATTTTGGCGGCGATGAAGTGGCGCGAAACCTGTATCGCGAGACCGTTGATTTTCTGTTTGCCGAATACCGCTATTTCTCGGAGGAGATGTTCCGGTATTTGCAGGAGCGCACTCCGAAGCCTGCGGAGATGAAGCAGGACGCGTACGATCGAACACTCAAGGCGCGGGCCTTCGATCTGTCGCGCTACCTGTTGCCGCTGGCGACGAACACCTCGCTGGGACAGATCGTCAGCGCGCGTACGCTGGAGAACCAGGTATCTCGTCTGCTTTCGCATACCCATGCAGAGGTGCGACGGATCGGCGAACTGCTGAAGCAGGCGGCGCGAGAAGATTCGTTCAACGTGAACCGGAGTGTCGCAGGTGAGCTGGCGGAGCAGATTCGGCGCGAGTGCCCGGAGTTGGGCGCGCGCGCGCAGCAGGTGCTGTTGCGCGAAGTGAAGGTGGCTCCGACCCTGATGAAGTATGCCAAGCCCAGTGCTTACGATGCCGAAACACGGCGGGACATGACCGCCGCGGCATCTGAGTTGCTCGCGGATGAACCTTTTGATTCGGCTCCGCTGGTGGACTTGCTCGACGACGAGCCGCTTGATATCGAACTGGCGACGACGCTGCTGTATCAGTCTTCGGAGCATTCGTACCGGCAGATTCGCGGAGTGGTCGCGAGCATGAGCGACGCGCGACGCAACGAGATCATCGAGTTGGGCCTGCGGCATCGCGGCCGGCATGATGAGGTCGCGCGAACATTCTGCAGCGGGCAGAAATTCCGCTTCGACATCCTGATGGACATTGGCGGCTTTCGCGACATGCATCGTCATCGGCGCTGCGTGCAGATCGTGCAGGAATACACCACGCGTCATGGATTCGATCGGCCGGATGATATCGAGGCGGCGCGGTTGTCCCCGCGATACGACGCGGCCATGACGCGCGCGCGGGATGCAGCGGCGCAGTTGTCATCGCGAACGACTGACGAAGCCGACGAGCAATCCCAGTATGTGATTCCGTTGGCGTATCGGAAGCGCGCACTGTTCAAGATGGACCTGGCGGAGGCGATCTACATCAGCGAGTTGCGCACCGGACCGGCGGGACATTTCTCGTATCGCAATGTGGCTTACGCGATGTACGAGGCGGTAGCACAACGCTATCCCGAGTTGGCGAAGTATTTTCGCGTCACAGACGTTCGTGAGCCGATCAATTTACTGAAGCGTTAACCCTGGGATGCTCGACGGGCTGGTCGCTTTATGGCATGATCGCTTCCAAGTTATTATGGATTAAGCGTTTAGCCCGATGGCGCAAAACGACCGTCACACCCAAGAGTGATAGTGCTACTTAGGGTACTTTAGTAACGTCCTGTTCGCTATTTCTTCGCTTTTCAGCGTCGTAGCGTTATATACTACGCGGTCGGTAAACATGCGCCTCTCCAATGGGAAACATGCACTGGCCTGCGCGCCTGCCCCACTGACTCAGTGCAATTCATAAATTTCGGTGGCCCGCCGGGAGCGCAATTTCCCGGTAATGAGGCTGCCCAGGAGACGTAATCATGGCAGATGAGAAGACGGAAAAAAGCCGTGCAGTGGATGTAGCAATTTCGCAAATCGAGAAGCAGTTCGGCAAGGGCTCGATCATGAAGCTGGGGACGAAGGAGGCGGTGGTTCCCATCTCGGTGATTTCCACGGGATCGATTTCGTTCGACGCAGCGCTTGGTGTGGGCGGGATTCCTCGCGGACGCGTGATTGAGATTTTCGGCCCGGAGTCGTCAGGCAAGACCACGATTGCGTTGCAGGTCATCGCCGAGGCGCAGAAACAGGGCGGCATGGCGGCTTTTGTGGACGCCGAGCACGCTCTGGATCCCATCTACGCGAAAAGGCTCGGCGTCGACGTTGACAACCTGCTGGTCTCGCAGCCTGACTATGGCGAGCAGGCGCTGGAGATTGCGGAGGCCCTGGTACGTTCTGGCGCCATTGACGTGCTGGTGGTGGACTCGGTGGCCGCGCTCGTGCCCAAGGCCGAGCTCGACGGCGAAATGGGAGACAGCCATGTTGGTCTGCAGGCGCGGCTGATGTCGCAGGCACTACGCAAGCTGACTGGCATTGTTTCCAAGTCGCGCACCAGCCTGATCTTCATCAACCAGATTCGCGAGAAGATCGGCGTGATGTTCGGTAATCCCGAGACGACCACGGGAGGCCGGGCGCTGAAATTTTATTCGTCGGTGCGAGTCGACATCCGGCGAATCGGCGCGATCAAGGACGGCGACATCGTCGTGGGCTCCCGGACCAAGGTGAAGATTGTCAAGAACAAGACCGCGGCGCCGTTCCGCGAAGCTGAGTTCGACATCGTTTACGGCGAAGGCATTTCGCGGGAAGGCGACCTGATCGACCAGGCGGTCAATCTCGCCCTGGTGGAGAAGTCGGGCTCATGGTTCAGCTATAAAACCGACCGCATTGGGCAGGGACGCGAGAACGCCAAGCAGTTCCTTAAGGAGAATCTGGACATTCGCGAGAAGCTGGAAACCGAAGTGCGCAAGGCGCTGGGGCTGACCTCGATCGCTGAGAAGGCAGCGGCAGCGGCGGCCAATGCGGAGGCCGCGCCGAGCGCGACGCCGAAGGGACCAGCGGGACGGAAGTAGTCCGCGGCAGGATTTTCGAGCCAGGGGAACCGAATGTAATGTGCGGTCCCCTATTTTTGTCGCAGGGAATAATTGCCTCGCGGCTGGCGCACAGCATAAAATCGAAGCTCCAAATCCTGCCCACCGAGGCTTCTTGAAACAGATCGTAGCCATCTATCCGGGATCGTTCGATCCCGTGACGAACGGCCACCTCGACCTGATCCATCGGGGCTGCAAGCTGTTCGACCGCCTGATCGTCGCTATCGCGTGCAATCCCGACAAAGGTGATCCGCTGTTTAGTCTCGACGAGCGTATGGAGATGTTGAAAGCGATGACCGCCGACTTGCAGAACGTTACGGTCGATGCGTTCGAAGGCCTGCTGATGACGTACTGCATCGAGAAGAACGCCAACGCGGTGTTGCGCGGGATTCGCGCCGTCAGCGACTACGAATTCGAACTGCAGATGGCCCTGATGAACCGCAAGATCGAACCCCGGGTCGAGACTGTGTTCATGATGCCGGCGGAAAAGTACTCGTACCTGAGTTCGCGAATCGTGCGCGAGATCGCGTCGTTCGGCGGACCGCTGACGGGGCTGGTGCCTGACCTGGTGGAAGAGCGTCTGCGTCGCAGAGTAGAACACAAGCGGCCGGCAACAAGGGAAATCCCAACTAAGTAAAGGTTCAACCAAAAATGTCTACGACCACAACCCAGATCTCCTCGTTTCTCACCAACCGGATCCAGCGCATTGAAGTGTCGGCCACCATGGCCGTGGCCGCTGAGGCCGAGAAGCTCCGCGCCAGCGGAGTCGATATCGTGGACTTTGGCGTAGGCGAGCCACATTACACCACTCCGCAGCACATCAAGGAAGCCGCCATCGCCGCCATCAACAACAACTTCTCGCGCTACACGGCGGCGGGCGGAACGGTGGAATTGCGCGACGCCATCATCAGGCGGCACGATGCGGATTTCGGCTCCGGCTACAAGCGCGAAGAGTGCATGGCCTCGGTGGGCGGCAAGCACGTGCTGTTCAACGCCATCCAGGTGCTGGTGGACCACGGCGATGAGGTTATTCTGCCGGTACCGTACTGGGTGTCGTTCAAAGACATGATCCGATATTCGGGCGGCGAGCCAGTGTTCATCGTGACCGATGAAAAGGAAGATTTCACGCTGACTGCCGAGATGGTGGAGCGCGCGATTACACCGCGCACGAAGCTGATCATTCTGAACTCGCCCAACAATCCGTCGGGCGCGGTGATGAAGCCGGCAGACATGATTTCGGTGCTGCGGCTGGCGCATGAGCGCGGGATTTATGTCATCTCGGACGAGTGCTATGTGTACCTGAATTACTCCGGGCGCCTGTTCTCGGCGGGCGAAGTGCATGAAGCCAAGGAACGGCTGCTGATCGTGGGCTCGCTGTCGAAGACCTACGCGATGACCGGATGGCGGCTGGGGTATGTGCTAGGGCCGGCGCCGGTTGTCGCTGCGATGAACAAGCTGCAAAGCCAGAGCACGTCGAACCCGACGTCGATTGTGCAGAAGGCGGCCGTGGCTGCGCTGAGCGGTTCGCAGGAGTGTGTGGCAGAAATGCGTGAGGGCTACATCCACCTGCGCGACAAAGCGGTGGCTGGGGTACGGGCAATTCCGGGCATCACTTGTGCGAATCCTCAGGGGGCGTTTTATGTATTTCCAAACCTGAGCCACTACTTTGGCCGACACGGGATGAATTCCGCCGCAGACGTCGCACGTAGGCTGCTGCAGGAAGCACACGTGGCCATCGTTCCCGGCGAGGCATTTGGCTCCAGTCAACACGCGCGCATTTCGTATCCGGTGGCAGAAAGCGAGCTCGACCGGGGCTTGGAACGCATGCGGCAGTTCTTCGCCGGGCTGTAATTGGTATCCTGAATGTGGCGAAGCGGCGCTTCGGCGCCGCTTTTGCGCGGGTCGCGGAAATTCTTCCACCCATGCCGGATCTCTATCCATTCCTACTGTTGCCGATTTTCGACGAGCGCCCGTGGGGTGTTCGCGACCTTCGTCCGATTTATACAAAAGTAGTGAAAGAGCCGATTGGCGAAAGCTGGCTGACCTGGGGCGAGAGCTGCATTGCGAATGGCCCGTTCGCCGGGCGCAAGCTGGGTGAGATTGCACAGGAGTACCAGAGCGAGCTAGTAGGATCGGCTGCAGTTTACAAAGACCGTTTTCCGCTGTTGGTGAAGTTTTTGTTTCCGGCCGAGAAGCTGTCGGTTCAGGTGCATCCTGACGACGCCGGCGCGCAGAGAGTGGGACAGCCATACGGCAAGACCGAGTGCTGGTACGTGTTGCAGGCCAAACCGGAGGCGCAAGTCGCGCTCGGGCTCAAGCCCGGCACAACGCTCGAAGAGTTCGAGACGTCGATTCGCGAGAATCGCGCGGAAGAGTTGTTGAATTGGATCAACGTTAAGGCGGGCGACATGTTATACGTTGCCGCGGGGACGGTGCACACCATTGGCGGCGGCATGATTCTGGTCGAGACGCAACAGTCCTCCGACATCACGTATCGGCTTTACGACTATGGCCGCGGGCGCGAGTTGCATATCAAGAACGGAATCGCGGCGATCAAGCTGGACAGTAAGGCAGGCAAAGTCGTCGCCGGCGGCGGATGTGACCCGAACGTTCTGGTGCGGTCGCCGTTTTTTCAAGTCGAGAAGATGAAGTTGCGCGAACCTTTGCAGGCTTCGGTATCGCGAGAGTCGCCCCACATCGTAGTGGCCATCGACGGCGCTGGAATCATCGAGTCACCTGGCATGGAGCCTGTCAGTTTTGCGAAGGGCGAAGCGGTGGTCGTGCCCGCGAGCGTGCCGGACTATACGATGCGGCCGCAGTGGGAGATGGAAGTGATGCGCATGTCGCTGCCAACCGGCTACGTTGCAGAACCACAGACCGTGCTTGGATAATCGAGTAGCGAGCCCGTGACCGCGGGCATAAGGAAGTTCTTTTGGGCGAATCCGAGATCAGCGATTTCTATCCAGTCATACTCGCGGGCGGGCGCGGCACGCGGTTCTGGCCGCTTAGCCGCAAGCGCAAGGCCAAGCAGTTGCTCCCACTCAACAGTGCGAAGAGCATGATTCAGGAAACAGTCGAGCGCCTCGAACCTCTCGCTCCTGCGCAACACTTCTGGATCATCAGTAACCCGGACCTGCGCGAGCCGATCCTCCAGCAGCTTCCGGGGCTCGATTGCAGTCAGGTGCTAGCCGAGCCTGTCGGGCGCAATACGGCGCCGGCGATTGGGCTGGCGGCGTTCTTCCTGGAACGGCTTGATCCCAATGCGGTGATCGGAATGTTTCCGTCCGATCACGTAATTCAGGATGAAGCAGCATTTCGCGCGAACGTCGAGCGCGCGGTCGAGATTGCGCGCGGCGGAGCGAACATTGTGGTGATGGGCATTCCGCCAACCCGCGCCGAGACCGGGTATGGCTATATCGAGGTGGGGCAGAAATCGGCGCAGGAGAATTTTCCGGTGCGGCGGTTCGTCGAGAAACCGGAGAAAAAAGCCGCCGAAGAGTTTGTGAAGGCAGGCAATTACTTTTGGAACAGCGGCATGTTTGTTTGGGGCGCACGCACGCTGGCCGATGCATTGCGGGAGCACCTGCCGAACACGGCGCCGCTCCTGGAACAGATCGCAGCCAGTTATGGCACGGCGGGCTTCCAGGCGATGTTTACAGAGCTGTATCCCAAGTGCGAGAGCATCAGTATTGACTACGCGGTGCTGGAGCCGCGGTCGCAAAAGGGCGAAGGGGCGTCGGGAATCTATTGCATTCCGGCCAGCTTCGGCTGGAATGATTTGGGCTCATGGACTGCGCTCTACGAACACCGCAAGGCGGGAAATCCCAACCTCGAAAACGTAATCTCTTCGCCGCAGAGCTTCGCGTTACACGCGTCCGGCAATTTCGTGCACTCTGAAAAGTTCGTCGCAGTCGTCGGAGTTAATAACCTCGTGGTGGTGGAGACCGAGGACGCGTTGCTGATCACCACGCTCGAGCAGGCACAGGACGTTGGAAAGGTTGTGGGGTATCTCGACAAGGAGAAGCTCACGAAGTTGGTTTAGCGCGGCTTGCAGTGACACGGCAATCTTCTATGACGGCACAAATCAAGTTTGGCACTGACGGATGGCGCGGCATTATCGCCGATGATTACACCTTTAAGAACGTGCGGCGGGTGGGCAACGCCATCGCGCATTACGTCCACGAGAACGAAGACGCGACCAAAGGCCTGGTGGTTGGCTATGACACCCGCTTCGGCTCACGAGCGTTTGCCGAGTCAATCTGCGAAGTGCTGGCGGCCGCCGGTATCACCGTTCATCTTTCAGACGACTACACGCCCACGCCGGCGCTGTCGTATGCCGTGGTGCATCTCGGGGTTGCGGGTGGCGTGATGATCACTTCCAGCCACAACCCCTACAACTGGAATGGAGTGAAATACAAAGCGAGCTATGGCGGATCGGCTACGCCAGCCATCATCAAGTCGATCGAAGGGGCGCTCGACGCACCGCGTATTGAACGACGCGGAGGCAGTGTCAAAGCCGCCGATTTTAAGACGCCGTACGTTGCCGGGGTGAAGAAGTTCGTCGATCCCACCGCGATCAGGAAGGCGGGCTTCAAGTTTGCAGTGGATGCGATGTACGGCTCGGGTCGCGGAGTGTTGAAGCAGATCTTCACGGAGAACGGCATCGACCACATTGAGATTCGTGGCGAGTTGAACCCGCTGTTTCCCGGGATCAACCCCGAGCCGATTCTGCCGCATGTTGCGTTGTTGCAAGAAACCGTGGTCCGCGAGCACTGCCAGGCTGGAATGGCGACGGATGGCGATGCTGACCGGCTGGGTGCCGTCGCCGAGGACGGCAGTTTCGTAGACTCTCACAAGATATTTTCCGTGATCCTGGAGTGGCTGCTGAAGCGCAAGCAATGGCCGGGAGAAGTTGTCCGCGCATTCAACACGACGCGCATGATCGACCGCATTTCGGCCAGGTATGGGCGCAAAATGCACGAGTGCGGCATCGGCTTCAAGTACATCTGCGACCTGATGCTGGAGCGCGACATCCTGATTGGTGGTGAGGAGTCGGGCGGCATCGGCATCCGCCGGCACCTGCCGGAGCGCGACGGAATCCTCAACTCGCTGCTGCTGGCCAATATCATGGCCGATGAGGGCAAGGCGCTCGGGCAGTTGGTGCGCGATTTGCAGCAGAAATACGGCGAACACCATTACGCTCGCACCGATCTTCGGCTGACCCAGGAAGTGAAAGACGAAGCCGTGCGCAGAGTGGAGGCGAAGCCCGCCACGTTGGGCAGTTTCAAGGTGCTGAAGATCGAGACGCTGGATGGAGTGAAGTTCTTCCTCGACGCCCCCACGAATGGAAACGCGGCCGAGGCCTGGGTGCTGGTGCGTTCTTCAGGCACGGAACCGCTGCTGCGCATTTATTGCGAGGCAGCGTCGCCGGAATTGGTCTCGCAGATCTTGCGCGAAACCGAGGCCTTCGTAAAATCGAGTGAGGCAGTAGGAGTGAAGTAGTGCAGTTGTCGGAATCAACGACGGTCACGACGGCGAGTCCGCCACCAGGCGATAGTCCGGAAGTACGCCGCTACAATCGCGTGCGGCGATGGCTTGGCATGGCGGACGCCGTGATCGGCTTCTTGCTGCTGGTTGTGTTGCTGGTGACGGGGTGGACCGGAACGCTGCGAGACTGGTCGTATCACGGCGCGAGGCAACACTATTTCCTGGCGGTGTTCCTTTATGTCCTCATGTTCTCAGTGATCATGAAGGTGCTGAGCGCGCCGTTCGATTACCTGGGGTTCCGGCTGGAGCACCAGTACAAACTGTCGAACCAGAAGATGCGCTCCTGGCTGTGGGATGAGCTGAAGGGCTGGCTCATCGGGCTTCTTTTTGGCGCTGTGCTGGTGGAGGTCGTCTACGGCATTATTCGCATCGCCCCCCAGCGCTGGTGGATGATCGCGTGGGCAGTCTTTGTGGGCCTGTTCCTGCTCATCGTGCAACTCGCTCCGGTCGTGCTGTTTCCGCTGTTCTACAAGTTCGAGCCGCTCAACAATGCTGGATTGCGCGACCGACTCACACGGCTCAGCGAGCGAGCCGGCACGCGGGTTCGGGGGGTGTATGAGTGGAAGCTCTCGGAGAAGTCGAAGAAGGCGAACGCCGCACTGATGGGAATGGGCCGGACACGCCGCATTATCCTGGCTGACACGCTCCTCGAGAATTACAGCGACGACGAAATCGAGGCAGTGCTGGCGCATGAGTTGGGGCACCACGTGCGCCGCCACATCGTGACGGGGATCCTGATGCAGGTCGGCATTACGTTCCTCGGCTTCTGGCTCACGGACCTGGTGTTGCGCTTTGCGCTGGCTCGGGACTGGTTTCCGGCGCTTGATCCGCGGCTGTACGACTTTGCCAACCTGCCGCTGATCATTCTGGTGGTGACCGTCCTCGGGTTCCTGCTGACGCCGGCGTTCAACGCGTTGTCGCGGAAGCATGAGCGGGAAGCCGATTTGTACGCATGGGAGAACATTCCGGCCATCGGTCCGTTTGTCACGGCCATGCAGAAACTGGCGGACCAGAACCTGTCGGAGCGCACGCCGTCGCGACTGGTGGAGTGGTTCTTCGAGTCGCATCCCTCGATCCAGAAGAGGGTCGCTGCCGCGGAAGATTGGGCCCGGTTCCGGCAACAGGCCAGCTAAAGTTTATTTCCAGAAAAATTTCAGCGATCATTTAGATTCAATGGGTTAGGAGAAAGTTGTCTCCAAGTCGCTGAAATATATGGCACTTACACCTATCCATGTCTGTCCGTTGGACTTAGAGAGGGATCTTTCGCCGATTGTTCGCCAAAACCTCCCAAACTCTGTATGTAAAGTATGTAAAGTATGTCACGCGTCCGACATACATTACATACAAGTATGTCGTCCACCCGTAACTCGATTGATTGGAATAGCTTATAAGCGATCGATCCCGCCACAGGCGCTGATTCGCCGGAAGTTCAGAAAGTTGTCAAAGAGCCATAAGAGGCCGCAGCCTGAGCGGGGTCCGGAAAGGCACAGTTTTCCCTCCCTCACGATAGTGTTCTTACAGGAATGGCGATGAGGCGCGAAAGGACGCAGGTCACGTTGCGCTGTGATAAGGGACTTGTACGAACGAACTCAATGTTCCACCACAGGAAGAATAGAAAGCAATTTGGGATCCTGGATGCGAGCCGATGGATGTTCCTAAGGAAGCGTCAGCCGACGCGCGACCGTCAGGAACTTTCGCTTCAGTTAAGCTGTCTAAGGTTGGGTTCAGCTCAAGGTGCTACTCGCCATGCGCAAGACTTTGCTCATCGCAATTCCAGTTGTCTTGGTCGCTTTGCTTCTTGTCGCCGGGTACGAGCTTTACCTTTTTCGCACTGCTAACGCGCTGTTGGCGGAAGTCAAAGCCCTTGAAATCGGGGAATCCACTTTCGAGGACGCCGAGCAAGTTGCCGACAAGTATGCTCGGTTTCGGGTCGTTGGAAACGGTTCTGTTCCGGCTTCCTTGGATCCCAGCGAAAACGTCTTTCCCGCCGACGTCTGCACCACAGATCATTGCCTCTTTTCGTTTGCAATAAATAACCTGTCCTTGTATCCCCTCCACGTCGTGCAGTGCACCGAATTCAGCGCTGAGTTCGCCGTGCTGCACGGGAGGGTCCAATATGCAGGTGTGAATCTGCACGGCGGACCTGACTGTAACTACGGCGGAATCGTCCAAGAAATCAACCCTCGTGACGAGGCGGCCCATAAAGCCTATTCGTTCCGGACTCCTATCGGTAAGCCCTATCTCAGCGTTACGCTCACCCCGCGGGCCCCTACCGCTTTTAGGGATCGGGCTTTTGCTCTAAACATGCGTTGCATGGTTGCTGTGACCGGTTGCGACAAGCCCTGCGACTATCTTCCGCTGCTTTGGGGAGATTGGAGAGCTGAGATGGCAAGCGAAGGCGACGCTATTAAACGCACCTATCCCAGGTGTCCCTAAGTACGCTGTCGGAGCAATTTGGCAACTCTCAGCAGGTCGTCTTCGGTATCCACGCCGATGGTATCGAACGCTGTTTCCGCTACGTGGATCTGCACGCCATTGTCGAGGAAGCGGAGTTGCTCGAGCCGCTCGGTACGCTCCAATTGAGACTCCGGCCAAGTGCAAAAAGCATCGAGCGCAGGCTTGCGATAGGCGTAGAAGCCCAGATGCTTGAAGTAGGCGACGTTGCCGGTGCGGTCGCGGTCGAACGGAATGGTCGCGCGAGAGAAGTAGAGTGCGCGTCTGTCCTGAGCGGTCACTACCTTCACCGCATTGGGATTGTCGATATCTTCGGCGGCGCAAGGCGTTTTCAGTGTTCCGACCTCAACCGTCTCGTCGGCCATCAGTTGCAGCAGCGCTTCCAGGTGCTCACGCCGAGCTAGCGGCTCATCGCCCTGCACGTTGATGTACACGTCGGCATCGACGGTCTGCGCGACTTCATGGACGCGGTCCGTCCCGCTGCGATGGGCCGGCGAGGTCATGCGGACACTCCAGCCGTTGTCGCGGCAGACTGACGCGATCTCTTCCGAATCGGTGGCTACGATGACATCGTCGAGGGCAGAACAAGCGCGTGTTGCTTCGTAAATGTGGGCCAGCATGGGTCGTCCGTTGATCTCGCGCAGGATTTTTCGCCGGAGCCGGGTCGAAGCAAGCCGGGCGGGAATGATGGCGATAGCTTTCACCCAGCTAGTGTGCTGGGAGGGAACGGCTTCTTGCAAGCTGAACGAAAGTCTGGGCGAGCGGGATTTCTAAATTGACCGCATCCCGGTACCAAACATAGAATCAATCAGTTACAGGGAAGTCTGAGATTTGCCGAGTGCCGCTCTACGAATACCAATGTAAAAGCTGCCATAGGCTCACGGAGCGCATACAAAAGTTCTCCGATCCGCCGCTCGCAATTTGTCCCCATTGCGGAGGCGAGCTTGAGCAGCTGATCTCCGCTCCCGCGGTGCGATTCAAGGGTGCTGGCTGGTATGTAAACGATTACGCGAAGAAGCCCAGTGCAGCCTCGTCGAGCGGGAACGGAAGCAACACTTCCTCTGCGCCTGCGTCCGAAAACAAGTCTCAGTCCGAGACCAAGGGGGACGCGCCTAAATCCACAGCCTCGACTGGCAAGGATGCCAAGTAGGCCCAGAAGGAGACAAAGGTCATGCCCAAAGAAGCTGTGACCATCACCGACCACCGCACTGATAAAACCTACGAACTGCCCATCGAGCACGAGACCATTCGTGCCATGGACCTCCGCAAAATCAAAGTCAAGCCCGACGATTTTGGTCTGATGACGTACGACCCCGCCTACATGAACACGGCCTGCTGCAAAAGCAACATCACGTTCATCGATGGCGACAAGGGCATACTTCGCTATCGCGGATATGACATCGACGACCTGGCCGAGAACTGTACCTTCCTCCAGGTCGCGTATCTGCTGCTCTACGGCGAGCTACCCAATCCTGACCGCGAGAAGGAATGGGTCCACGACATCACCTTTCACACCATGCTGCACGAGACCACCAAGCAGTTCATCGATGGCTTCCGTTACGATGCCCACCCCATGGGAATTCTCGTCAGCACGCTGGCGGCGCTATCCACCGTCTACCCAGAGGCGCGCCACGTGCGCGACCGCGAAGTCCGGCAGCGCCAGATTGTCCGCTTGATTGCGAAAATGCCAACCCTGGCGGCGTATTCCTATCGCCATCGCCGAGGGCACCCCTACATCTATCCCGACAACGATCTCAGTTACGCAGAGAATTTCATGAACATGCTTTGGCGCATGACCGAGCCAAAATATGTTGCCAGCCCGGTCATAGCACGCGCTCTCGACATCCTGTTCATCCTGCACGCGGACCACGAGCAGAATTGCAGCTCAACCACGATGCGGGTCATTGGCAGCGCCGAGGCTGATCCGTACCTCGCCATGGCGGGTGCCGCGGCCGCGCTGGCGGGCCCGCTGCATGGCGGAGCCAACGAAGAAGCCCTGCGTATGCTCGATGAAATCGGCTCGGTTGCCGCTATCCCGAATTACATCAAGCGGGTGAAGGCCGGCGAAATCAAGCTGATGGGCTTCGGGCACCGTGTCTATAAGAACTACGATCCGCGGGCCCGCATTATCAAGGAAGTTGCCGACCAGGTCTTTGAAGTTACCGGACGTAATACCAAGATCGACATTGCGCTGGAGCTTGAACGCATTGCCCTGAGTGACGATTACTTCGTGTCGCGCAAGTTATACCCCAACGTCGATTTCTATTCTGGAATCATCTACCAGGCGATGGGATTTGGGCCCGAGATGTTCACAGTGCTGTTTGCCATTCCCCGGGCCGCGGGGTGGCTGGCGCAATGGAACGAACTGATGACCGACGCCGAACAAAAGATCTCGCGTCCGCGCCAGATTTACCTCGGAGAGGGACAGCGTAAAGTGGCCACCCACAGCAAGGCGGCGAACCCTATCGCCGTCAAGCACAGAAAGCCGATGATCGTAGGCTAGGTTCTCACGGCTTTCGGCCCTGATCAGCGGGTGCTTCGCAATCGAAGCACCCCTTTTTCGCAAACGTAATGTGTTCGTGAACGGGCAAATCAGCCCCGTGCCAACATGCCTATGCAGACGACTGTCATGAGTCAGGACCGGCCTGGGGGTGTGACGGCGGTTGCCGCTCTCTGCCTCCTTGTAGCTATCGCCTCGCTCGCGCTTGCTGTGTTGCTCGGGGTCCATGCTGTCCCTCTTTCGTCAGGCGCCTTGCTTCTGGGCGGCGGCCTGGAGCAGCTCGGGCCCATGGCTTTCCTGCTCTACGCGGCGATCATGATCACACTGGCCGTGGCGCTTTGGAGACGGTGGCGCTGGGCGCGCCGCGCCGCGATCGCTGTTGCGGTTATCGGAATCGTGATGGCAGTTCCAGGGTTGTCCAGCGCGGTGATGGATTCACGAATCTTCGCCATCGGACGCGAGGGGCTGCAAGTCATGATTCGAGTGATCGTGGTGTATTACCTGAGGCAGGAGCCGGTGAAGGATTGGTTCGCCGCGAATTGAAATTGATCGTAAGGTCCGCGATGGTCCAGCCTTGTCTTTGCAGCAGCGTGCTCATATATTCGTTGCGTCTGTAAATCCGGTCACCGGCAGCGGTACCGATCTCAGGGAGGCAAGTATGTTCAAGGGATTTCGCGAATTCGTACTTCGCGGCAACGTGGTCGATATGGCCGTGGGCGTGGTCATCGGTGCGGCGTTCGGCTCCATCGTGACGGCGCTTGTGAAGGACCTGCTTACCCCGCTCATCGCTGCCCTTGTCGGCAAACCCGACTTCTCGGCCTTTTCTTTCGAAGTGAACGGCTCGAAGTTTCTTTACGGAGATTTTCTCAACGCAGTCGTCGCATTTTTGTTGATCGCCGCAGCGGTGTATTACTTCGTGGTGCTGCCCGTGAACAAGCTGATGGAACGATTCCAGCCGGCGTCTGCGGCCGCTCCAGCCAAGAAAACTTGTCCGGAGTGCCAGAGCGAGATTCCGATCGCAGCGCGCAAGTGCGCGTTCTGTACTTCGGCAGTCGCGTAATTCGTGAGGCTGCTGCCTCGTGGTGAGGGTGCGCACCAGCGAGCGATCGCAGGATCTTGCGGACGATTGAGTCTTTACAGGGCCTTTTCCGCGCGCATGGCGGCCCGTGAACCCATGGTCCGAAAGTGTTACTTAGACAGGAATGTAGCCGCTGTTATCACGCTCTTTCCCCGGCGTTGATAATCGCCGAAGTACCTGCCCGTAAGTTGCTCATTTCACGACGTTTATGACGGCTAAACAGACGCCTGAAGCACGCCTTTCTGTGGTAAAATTAACAAGGATCGCTGGCCTCTCAAACTGTTGAAATTATTAGTACTTGAGCGCTAGAAACGAAGGTGGCCGCGCCTCCGGTGCGATCCGTGTGCGATGCAGCGGGAACCGCTAACAGTGCGCGTTCCTGATGGAATGGAGCAGGATGTCCCCGATCGATACGCAGACCGCGATCAAGCCCTCCGACGAGGAAGACAGTTTCGAAACTCAGAATGTGAAGCCGTCCACCAACGGCAAGAACGGCAACGGTCAGTCTGATACTGATTACAATGCCGATTCGATTAAAGTGCTCGGTGGCATGGAGGCGGTGCGCAAACGGCCCGCGATGTATATCGGATCGACGGGCGAGATGGGCCTGCACCATCTGGTGTACGAAGTCGTCGACAACTCGGTGGACGAAGCGCTGGCTGGTTTCGCTGATCACGTCGACGTCACCATTCACATCGACAACTCCATCACTGTGGTCGACAACGGGCGCGGCATTCCCACCGGAGACATGGACATCGACGGGGAACGCATTCCTGCGGCCCAGGTCGTAATGACTGTCTTGCACGCCGGCGGCAAGTTCGACAGTTCGAACTACAAAGTCTCTGGCGGATTGCACGGCGTTGGCGTTTCCTGCGTGAACGCACTCAGCCAGTTGCTCGAGCTGGAGATTTGGCGCGACGGATCGGTTTGGGAGCAGACCTATTCGAAGGGCGAACCGACCAGCAAGCTGACGAAGACGGGCAACACCAAGAAGCGCGGAACCAAAGTACACTTTGTGCCCGACACGACGATCTTCACTGTCACCGAATACAACTATGACACGCTGGCACAACGCCTGCGCGAGTTGGCGTTCCTCAATAAGGGATTGCTGATTACGCTCACCGACGAGCGCACGACCGATGCCAAGACGGGCGAGCCCAAGCGCACAGAGTTCAAGTTCAACGGCGGCATTGCGGAATTCATCAAGCACCTGAACCGCGGCAAGGCCGTGCTGCACGACAAGCCGATCTACATGGAAGCTGAGCGCGATGGCGTTGCCATGGAAATCGCGTTGCAGTACAACGACGCTTACTCCGAAACGGTGTTCAGCTTCGCCAACAATATCAACACCGTGGATGGCGGGTCGCACCTTTCGGGCTTCCGCACATCGCTGACCCGGACTGTGAACTACGCTGGACAGCAACTTGGACTGTTCAAGGACGTGAAGGAGAACCTCACGGGCGATGACGTGCGCGAGGGCCTGGTGGCCGTCGTCAGCGTGAAACTCTCACAGCCGCAGTTCGAGGGCCAGACTAAGGGCAAGCTCAATTCCGATATAGCCGGCACAGTACAAGCCTTCGTCAACGAGCGCCTGGGTGCGTTCTTCGATCAGAACCCGCCAGTCGCCAAGAAGATCATTAACAAAGCCATCGACGCTGCGCGTGCCCGTGAAGCGGCCCGCAAGGCCCGCGACCTGACTCGCCGCAAAGGCGCGCTCGACGGTGGCGGTCTGCCGGGAAAATTGGCTGACTGCTCGGAGCGTCAGCCCGAGCGCTGCGAAGTGTACCTGGTCGAGGGAGAGAGCGCCGGAGGCACCGCGAAGCAGGGACGCGACCGCCGCTTCCAGGCGATCCTGCCGCTGAAGGGAAAGATCCTCAACGTCGAGAAAGCGCGCTACGACAAAATGTTGGGGCACGAAGAAATCCGCGCCATGATTACGGCGCTGGGTACCGGCATCGGCAAAGACGATTTCGACATTTCGAAACTGCGCTACGGCAAGATCATTCTGATGACGGACGCCGACGTCGACGGCTCGCACATCCGAACGCTGCTGCTGACTTTCTTCTTCCGGCACATGCAGGAGCTGATCAAGCGCGGTAATGTATTCATCGCGCAGCCGCCGCTGTACAGAATCAAGAAGGGCAAGTTCGAGCAGTACATCAAGAACGACACCGAGTTCGTGAAGGTGATGGTGAAGCGCGCGGCCGACGGCATCGTAGTGCGATATGGCGAAGGCGCGGCCATGCTCGACGGTGCTCCGCTCACCAAGTTCATGACCACGCTGAACGACTACATCGGCTTTGTCGACAAGGTGAATAAGCGCATCCGCGACGAGAAGATCAGCGAAATGCTTCCCCGGTTCGATCTCGCCAAGCGCGTCGACTTTGAAGGCGACAGCAGCCATCCTCCCAAGAAGATTGTCGAGTTGGAGAAGGGGCTGAAGGCAATCGCGAAGGACCAGGCCCTCAAGTCGGTAGAGAAGCGCTTTGAAGAAGAACACAGCTTGTGGGAGTGCGTGTTCGTGAATTCGCAGGGCGCGCCCCACATCATCAGCTGGGAGCTGGCTTCTTCGCCGGAATACCGCCAGATGATGGCCAAGTACAAGCAGATCGAGCAATACATGCAGCCGCCGTACTACATCGAGACGGTCAAGAAGGAGTCGGCCGGCAGCGCCAAAGAAGAGCTCAGCGACGCCGAGCGGACGGAGCTGGAGAAGGCTGAGCAGAAGAGCCCGAAGAGCTCCAAGCGCAAAGCCGAAGCCGAGACGGTGGAGAAGCAGACGGTGCGCGAGCTCTTCGACTACGTGTTGAACGAGGGCCGCAAAGACTACACTGTGCAGCGCTACAAAGGGCTGGGCGAGATGAGTTCGCAGCAGTTGTGGGAGACGACGATGGATCCCGAGCGGCGTACATTGCTCGTGGTGAAACTCGAAGATCTCACGGAGACCGAAGCTATCTTCACCACGCTAATGGGCGAAGACGTCGAGGCGCGTCGCAAGTTCATTGAAGACAACGCGCTCGACGTAAAGAACCTGGATATCTAGCTTGCGGTTGTGAAAGGCACTCCTTCAGAGCCCGCCTTGAGCGAAGTCGAAGGGTGCCGAGAGGCGTTTGATCCGAATCTTCTTCGCGGACTTTAGTCCGCGCCGCGTCAAATAACAACTCGCTTCCGGTGGAAGCGGCGCTTTACTACATAAAGAGCATGCCTTCTTCCCGGATCTTTCCCAAACTCGGCCTGCCACAGATTGCGGCTCTGGTCCTGTTATTCATTTTCCTCGCGCAGTGTCTTTGGTTCATGGCGCACGTGCCCATCACTCAGATGGAGAGCAGCTATATCGAAGACGGGCTGCTCCACGTTGATCGGCTGGTCAACGCCAACTCCGAATACCGCTCGCCGTTGATTGCGCTGCTTGCCGGCTTTCCCGCCAAAGCCATCGGTAACGATAGACACTTTGCCCGCCTCAGCGATTTTCGCTTCCTCATACGCCTGCCGTTCCTGATGGCGGGCCTGCTGCTCGGAGCGTCGCTCTGGTACGTTGCCCGGCGGCTGTACGGCAATCTGGGCGGCTATATCGCGCTCGGCCTCTATTGTTTCTCCCCCATGGCAATTACACGCTCCAGCGAGGTACAACCAGACATTGTGGCGGCCTGGGGGGCTTTCGGCCTCATCTTCACCGGCATCGCCGCAGCCCATACGCTTTACGCTCCACGCGAGGTCGTGTTCTGGAACTGGAAGCGCATTCTGCTGATGGGAATCTCCATTGCACTCTGCGTCGGCTCGCAGTGGTCGTTGTGGGTAGTGCTGCTTCCGACCCTGGGGTTCATGTTGTGGGTGGGACATGTGCGCCCTATGGCTGCAGCAGCGATATTCGCGGCAGCGTGTGTGGTCGGCCTGGTGCTTCTGTGGGCGCTGTCGAGTTTCCACCCTTTCGTCTTCGCGGATGCCTTGCGCAGCGCCAACTGGATCGAGTTTTCCCCTGCTTTTGCGGGCAAGACGGCGTTCTCTCTGCTGGGACTGTTTTTCGTGCAGAATGGACTCGCCTCGGCGATCCTGCTACTGGTGTCGCTGGGGACGTTCGCATTGTGGAAGCGCACCCGCTACTTCGGTACCGCCGCTCCGCTTATCACCGCGGTCCTGCTGATCGCGCTTGGCCTCGCGATGCAACACTTTGCCGGCATGATCTTCCTTTTCGTCGCTCTGCCCTTCTTCATGCTGTTCATGGCGGGCATCTCAGCAGACTTGTTCGAAACTCGCTATGCTGTCTTCGCCAATGCGATAATCGTCGGTGTACTGGTGGCCAATGCCATTGTCGATGTCGGGGGATTGTTGCAGCTCGGACATTTCGCGAGTCGCTGAGAACTTTCCCGCATCCAACGGGTTGGTCTGTGTGAGGATTATGGCGAGTGGGACCCAATCCCGATCGTCGACACGGAGCGGCAGATGGCTCCTGACATTTCTTGCTGGTATGGCTTTGCTGTTTGTAGTGGCTGAACCGTCGGCAGCTCAGCTCCATGGAATTCCTCCTTCAGTCACGTCGATCCAAAATCACTTCCCTCCATACTTGCCCAACATCCCCCCCAGTGTGACTTCGCTGGGTCCTCGTGGTGGCGTCGGTCGTCCGGCTTTCCCGGTGTATCCGGCATTTCCGGGACATTTTGGGCAAGGCTTCAGAAACCGCAACGGGTTCAGGAACGGATACGGCTACACCGGCGGCGCCTGGATCGCCCCCTACTACATTCCCGACTATGACACCTCGTCTGGATATGACCCTGGCGCCGGGCCGTACATGTACTCGGGGCCTCCCGCCGAACAGACGCTGCACGTTGTGGTCGATCTGCCCACCGCACGACACGGCATGGCAGAAGATGACGAAGACTCTGCGCCGGCGCGGGCGACGCGCGACAACGCGATGAGTCCGCCAGATGCGAAAGCTGTGGACGCGACGGTACTGGTGTTTCGCGATGGCCATAAGCAGGAAGTCAGCAACTACGC
>Ga0070766_10000186_pt1 | contig 25191 bp, 26 predicted proteins | sample HubBroMetageWFT6_FD_69782 | JGI IMG/M metagenome (GOLD analysis project Ga0070766, IMG submission 69782) | Warmed and freeze-thawed soil microbial communities from the Hubbard Brook experimental Forest, New Hampshire - Hubbard Brook CCASE Soil... | ecosystem: Environmental > Terrestrial > Soil...
CGATCTGACTCCGCTCCAAGCCATCGGGCCAGACCTGTTCCGCCTTGAGATACCGGGCATTCGTCTTCTCCAGCAGCCTGACCCGCGGATCCTTCCGCAACTTCATTTCGATCTGCCCGTATCCCGTATCAACCGCGATCACCTGCGCTGCTCCATTTTGCAGCAGGCAATCCGTGAACCCTCCCGTGGACGTCCCAATATCCATGCAGACTTTGCCCTGCACCTCAATCTGCCAATGCTCAAGGGCCCTTGCCAGCTTCAATCCTCCACGGCTGACGTACGGCATCTCGTCACCCAGAATCCGAAGGACCGCCTCTTCATCGACACTCGCGCCCGCTTTTTCGACCTTCTGCTCATTCACTAGAACGCGGCCAGCCAGCACTAAAGCCTGCGCGCGTTCGCGCGAAGATACCAGGCCGCGCTGCAGGATCAGTTTGTCGAGCCGAACTTTCATCGCGTCAGACTAGCACGCGCAATTCGCCGTCGCCGCTTCGCATACACCCGCGTCGCCAGACACCTGGCACACTCCGGGCGTGAACTCGCACTCACTTCGGTGCAGAATGTTGAACTCATCCGCTGCGAGCAACTTACCGCGCCGTGTCGATTGATTTCCACAGCCTTATTAACATTCGTGTTGAAAACTGTGACGAAATGTTAATGCCGCGTTGCAAACCGCACTTATCTGGTCGGCACCCCACCAATGCGACATGCCTCGCCACTTCCGCCCCGCTTGGCTGCCCCGTCCATTTCGCGTGCGATACAATGAACGCTTTCGGAGACCCACCTGCATGGCCGCCCCCATAACCAATCGCCGCAAGTCAGAGGGGGTTCCCGCTCCGTTGACTGACAACGTTCCCACGAAATCTTCGCTGCCGAGTGACGCATCACCCTCCAACGCCGACGTGCTGCGCACCCTCTACTCGGTGATGCTCAAAACCCGTTTGTTGGAAGAACAGGTGCTCGCCCTGCTGCGCGAAGGCAGAATTCCCGGCGTCTCGGTGCCCATTCTCGGAGGCGAGGCCACCGAAGTCGGCGTCTGTATCGGTCTCCAGCCCGACGACAGTTTCGCCACCACGGAGCCTAAGCTGGCGACCCACATCGTCCGCAACACTCCGCTGAAGCAGGTTCTTGCCCAGCTCTTCAACATCGAGAAGGAATACCTCGCCGCGCATCCCTCCAACGCAGCGCCTTCTCTGAAAGCGGTTCCTCAGACTGCGACCCTCGCCGGGCAGCTCAATATCGCCACCGGACTCGCTCTCGCTTCGCGTCAGCTCGAAAAGTCCAACGTGGTAGTCGCACTGGCCGACGACGGTCTCGCCGCCCTCGGTTTCTGGCACGAAGCCGCCAGCATGGCCGCACAGCAGCGCCTGCCGATTGTTTTCATCGCGGAGAACTGCGCGCAAACCCACACCAACGGAACCGGCACCGTGAAATCCGACGAGGACCTGCGCGATCGCGCCGAGGCCTACGGCATTCCTGGCATCACCGTAGACGGCAACGACATTGTCGCCGTCTGGCGCGTCACTCAGGAGTCGATCCATCGCGCCCGCAGCGGCGCCGGACCCACGCTGATCGAATGCCGCACCTGGCGCTGGCACGCCGAGGCCGACGGCAACTCCTCAGGCCGTAACTCCAAACTCCTGAAGACGCGCATGCAACACGACCCGCTCCACCACATGGAGCACTACATGAAGAAACGCAACCTGTGGAAGCAATCATGGCGAGACAACCTCGCCGCGGAATACCGGGTGTCCCTTGCCGACGCACTCGCGTTCGCACAAAAGTTGTCCCATTCACGTTAGATCGCATCGCGGACAAAATACGCACGCGCCGCTGAACGAACTACCTCTTCGGCAACAGCACCAATATCAGCGTCGCCAGCGGTCCCAGAAACACGGATAGCAGAAACCACAGCAACCCGCTCTTCTGCTTCCCTTGCGCCAGCCCCGCGTTGATCAGTGCCAACGTTCCCCATCCCACAAAGTACGGAGGCGCAAGATACGTGAACGAATCGGCCGGAAAGAACGCCAACAACGCGACCATAACTCATCCTCAAACAGCGCGAGCGCGGAATCCTCCGCGCTCTGCCAAAACACGTTAACAAAAGTTATAACTTCTCGTAAAACTCGCAAGCCGAGCACGAAATATAGATTCCGCCCGGAACGTTCCGCTCACGATCTTTCACTCGCTTCACGATGCGCGTCGGCTTGCCGCACTTCGGGCAGTCGGTGCTTTTGCTGGTGTCCATGACCTTCTTGCGGTCAGCGGTTTTTGCGATCTTCGCCATTGTTCTCTCCTGTAAAAAACTTGCCCGGACAGTTATGTCCCGCAGAATGAATCTCTTGGCTTGATGCGGAGGGCAACACGTGAAGGCCGATGCGGAAAGACGCGGCCAGCGCGAGATGCACATGTCTCAAGCTCACGCCCCAACCTCGGAGCGGCTTCGACTGCAGGCGGGCGCACTTGGCGCCACTCTCTATTCGCCGGGTACTCCCTTATTTTACATGAGCTGCGCGGACAGCGCTCAGTTCGGCCGCGCATGCACATCGAGATACTCGGAGCGAATAACGGTTCGCCCCTCGCCGCCTTGGTTCAGCTTCACCCAGTTCGTGGTCATCTCATCCACGAACGCCTTGGTCTTCTCCGCGTCGAGTTGCCGCAAGGCGACCTGCGTGGGCCCAATGTGCTGCCGGAAGTGCGCTTCGGTTTCGTGCGGAGGCATTGGAATGTCTAACGTAAACGGCTGCTTCGTCATCGACAACTCAACATCCGGCCGAAATCGCTCGCGGACCACGGCCTCCTCACCCCAAAGCATGGGCGACTCCATTCCCGGCGGAGGAGGCGCATAGCGAGAAGTAATTTTCAATTGTTCAGCCACAAAGCTACTGGGCGTCCAATTCCCCATCGCAATTAATCCGCCCTTGCGGCAAACGCGCTTTAATTCGGCAGCCGCCAGGCTCGGCCGCGGAGCGAATATCGCCGCGAACATCGACATCACCACGTCGAACTCTCCGTCTTGAAACGGCAGCTGTTCGGCATCCGCTTCCTTAAAGTCAATCTTCAATTCCTCTTGCTGGGCTCGCGCCGCTGCTTGCACCAGCAAATTTGGCGCAATATCGACTCCCGTCAGTTGCGCGCCGGTTCTCGCCGCCGGAATCGACTGATTCCCCGTACCACATCCCACATCGAGCACCTTCATGCCCGGCTTCAGTCCACCCCGCTCCACAAAAGCATCGCCCTCATGCTGCATGAGCGGTGCGACTTTGCCGAAGTCGCCGGCCATCCAAACTGCCTTCATCCTCTGCTTCAGTTCTGAAATCGGAGGTGTGGTTGTCATCATGATTCCCTCCTGTGCGGTAAAGTCGCGTTGATCTGTCTGGATGATCCCCCGCGATTTGGGGACTCAAATTTGTAGCATTCCGACACGCCTCGAGTCCTCCGCCGCACAAGGATTGCCCATTCCTGCTGAACCAGGAAAGCGGATAAACTAACTTCAATCTCCGACCCGGAACGAATGGCAATGAGATCAAATCGCGCGGTTGCAAGGTTACTTTCTTGGATGTTAACGCTGGCGCTGCTGGCGGCCCAGTCGCTCGCGGTCGTCGGCGGACCGGAACTGCCCGACCCCGGCAAAGTGGGCATGACGCGCGAGCAGCAAATACAGCTCGGCTTCCAGGCAGCATCTCAGGTGTACCAGCAGATGCCGGTGCTGCCCGACAGCAGCCCCGAGACCCAATACATCCGCCAACTCGGCCAGCGCCTGGAAGCGACAATTCCGCCGCAATACTCATGGCCATTTGAATTCCACGTCATCGCGCAAAAAGAAATCAACGCCTTCGCGCTTCCCGGCGGCCCGATGTTCGTCAACGTCGGCACCATCATCGCCGCCGACAACGAGGCCGAGCTCGCGGGCGTCATGGCGCACGAGATGTCGCACGTGTACATGCAGCACTCCGCCAAGCAGGCCGGCAAAGCTGAGTTGACCGCCGGACTAGCGGGCCTCGCCGGGGCCCTGCTCGGTGCCACCCTCGGCGGAGGACTGGTTGGCCAACTGGCGCAAGCCGGAATCCAATTTGGCGCGCAGGGCATCATCCTCAAGTATTCCCGCACCGATGAGGCCCAGGCCGACGAAGTCGGCGCCATCATCCTCTATAAAGCCGGATACAACCCGCAGGCGCTGGCCGACTTCTTTCAGAAGATTGGCGCGCAACCTGGCCAGCCGCCGCAGTTCTTAAGCGATCACCCCAATCCCGGCAACCGCGAGCAGGCCATTCAGAAAGAGATCCTGCCGTGGCCACCCAAGACTTATCTGACCAGCAACGTCGCCTTCGATAAGGTTCGTCAGCAGGCGATGACCGTCAAAGCCTACACCGGCGAGGAGATTGCACAGGGTGCGAAGTCTGGCCAGTGGGCCATGCTTAACCAGAAAAATGGAGCCACGTTCAAAGCCCCACCTGGCGTAGCGGTGAGCGCGCCAGTCCCTGCCAGCCCCAGTCAAAACGTTTCCGCCGTCTCGTTGCAGAGTGTGCTGCCCAGTCCCCGTCTGGTCACGTCCGACCTCGGCCTTATGAAGATTGCCCATCCCGACAATTGGGAGATCTACCCTCCCAGGCAGCGAGGCGATTCCCTCACCATCGCGCCACAAGCCGGATTGGCCGGCACCGGCGTCGGCTACGGAGTCGTCGTCAACGGCGTATCTCCTCCGCAAGGCCAGCGCATGACCATCGACGAGATCACCGCCGCTCTCGTCCGCAACTTTCAAAGCGGCAGCGGATTGCAGCCGGTTGGCGAAGCGCAACCCATCAACGTCGCTGGTCTCCGCGGCCGCGAAGTCGCCCTGCAATCCACCTCTCCATTTCCTGACGAGAGCGGACGCCAGCAGAAAGAGCGCGACTGGCTGGTCACCGTCCCCCGGCCCGACGGGTCGGTGGTCTACCTCGTGTTCGTCGCCCCCGAAGCGCAGGCCGATCGCTTCCGCCCAACGTTTGAGAACATGCTGAAGAGCGTGCAATTCTAGGCGCACCAGGACTCCGCCAATGGACGCCGCCAACCATCGCCCTACATGGAAAATTTTGTCGGCCTTCGCGATCATCTATTTCGTGTGGGGATCCACTTTCCTCGCGATTCGCGTTGGCGTCCGCGAGGTTCCGCCATTCCTTCTGGCGGCCATGCGCTTCTTGGTTGCGGGCCTCGTTCTTTATGGCTGGATGCTCGCGCGCGGCGAGCCCTCGCCCAGCCGGCGCCAATGGACATCAGCCCTCTTACTCGCGGTGCTGATCTTCGTCTTCGACTACGGACTCTTGTTCTGGGCCGAGCAGCGCGTGCCTTCGGGCATTGCCGCAGTCATGATGGCGACCATCCCGGTATTCATGACGCTGTCGGAAATCATTTTCCTGCGAACCCAACGACTCACCATTCGCCTCGCCTTAGCGCTGCTCATCGGGATCGGCGGAGTCGCGGTACTCATGAGCCGCTCGTTGAATCTCGGCGGCGCGCCAATCGACACCGCAGGGGCCACGGCGCTCATCATCGCATCCATCAGTTGGTCGGTAGCGTCGGCGCTCACGCGTAAGTTGCCGCTCCCGCCGTCGAAGGTCATGAGCTCAGGCACACAGATGTTCGCTGGGGGAGTGCTGCTGACCCTCACCGCCGCCGCGCTGGGAGAGTTTCGTCGCTTTCATCCTTCGACCGTCTCGCGTGGGGCGTGGCTAGCGCTGCTCTACTTGATCGTCGCCGGCTCCATCATCGCGTTCACTGCATACGTCTGGCTGATTCACCACGAATCGCCCACCAAGGTTGGCACGTATGCATACGTCAACCCAGTCGTCGCCGTCTTTCTCGGATGTTTCCTGGGCGGCGAAACCCTTGATCTCAGAACGGTTCTGGGAACTCTGTTCGTCTTGGTCAGCGTAGTGGTCATCACGACGACACGAGCGCAGAAACCAGTCGCCAAGCTCGCAGCGGATGAAGTGGGATAACCGGGTGCCCCGTTCTACCGCCTTTTTTTCGGCGGTAGGGCGGGGTTTTAGACCTTACCGGCAGTGGGATGCCGAGTGCACCGTTCTATCGCCCGATCTTGGCGATAGAATACAAATCCTAATCAAGCCTTGAGGAGTGGCCGTTCGACATGTTCCAGAAATACAAAGAGATCATCTTCGGACTCGCATTTGGAATCGGCGCAGTCATCCTCGACACCGCCATGGATGCCATCGCCGACGGCAACAGTCTGGCGGACGAAGTCGCTGAGCAACCAGGCATGATGGTCTATCGTGCCGTCTTTATCGTGTTCGGGCTAGCTCTGGGATGGGTGCTCTGGCAAAGGAACCGCCGGGAGCGCGCGTACCGGCAAATGGCCGAGACACTGCGCAAAATGCAGGAGGAACTCGCAAAGCAAACCCTCCTCTTGCGTGCGACCCTGCAAAATCTCTTGATCCGTGACGACCTCCACCTCAGCGGCGCAGCCTCACAACTGATGCAGGAGGCCTACCAGGAAGCGCAGGAACTCCAGAAAATCGCCGAGCAGAAGTTGCCACCCCCTTGAGCTAACGCTCGGGTGCCCCGTTCTACCGCCCGATTTTGGCGGTAGGGCGGGAATAAACAAATCGTTGTCATCCCGACCGCTCGGGTGCCCCGTTCTATCGCCCGATTTTGGCGGTAGGGCGGGGTGGATTCCTCCACATCGTCTCGACCGAATTAAGCGCCCTCGGTTTGACCACCCCCTTTCACCCTGCTACGTTCATAGGTTCGCCTTATCACGGCTGCTCCGTTCTGTCTCTCTGAGCGCAGTCGAAGGGGCGGAATCATAAAACATCATTACTCGTAGAGGACATACATCATGGCCATCAAATTCAAAGGCGTCGACTTCCTCGAAATCGACTCGCTCCTCTCCGACGACGAGCGCCTCGTGCGCGACAACACTCGCCTCTTCATCGAAGAGAACCTTATCCCGATCATCGAGCAGTGCAACCGTGACGGACGCTTCCCCAAGGAGCTCATCCGTCCCATGGGCGAGCTCGGCTTCTACGGAGCCTCCCTCCACGGCTACGGCTGCGCCGGCATGTCCGCCGTCGAGTACGGCCTCATGACCCAGGAACTCGAGCGCGGCGACAGCGGCGTGCGTTCCTTCGTCAGCGTGCAGTCCGGCCTCTGCATGTATCCCATCTACGCCTTCGGCAGCGAAGAGCAGAAACAGAAGTACCTGCCCAAGATGGCGCTCGGCGAAATCCTCGGCTGCTTCGGCCTCACCGAACCCGACGCCGGCTCCAACCCCGGAGCCATGCGCACGCGCGCCAAAAAAGACGGCGACAGCTACGTCCTCAACGGCGAGAAAATGTGGATCACCTCCGGCTCCATCGCCGACATCGCCATCATCTGGGCCAAGGTCGAGAACGAAGGCGACCGCATTCGCGGCTTTATCGTTCCCACCGACACCCCCGGCTTCACATCCGCCGACGTCCACGGCAAGTGGTCGCTGCGCGCCTCCGTCACCTCCAGCCTCTCGCTGCAAGACGTCCGCATCCCTGCCGACTGCCTGCTGCCCGGCTCCAAAGGCCTCGGCTCGCCGCTCAGTTGCCTCAACCAGGCGCGCTACGGCATCGCCTGGGGAGCCATCGGCGCAGCCATGGCCTGCTACGACTGCGCCCTGCAGTACGCGCAATTCCGCAAGCAGTTCCACGACATGCCTATCGCCGGTCATCAGCTTGTACAAGAGAAACTAGTCTGGATGATTAGTGAAATAACTAAGGCCCAATTACTGGCACTACAAGTGGGTAGATTGAAAGATGCGGGCAAGGTAAAGCCCTACCATATCTCCATGGCGAAACGTAACAATGTCTGGATGGCTTTAGAGTGTGCCCGTATGGGACGCGACATTCTCGGAGGCAACGGCATCGCTGACGAGTATCCCATCTTCCGTCACATGGCCAACCTGGAGTCGGTAAAAACTTACGAAGGCACCCACGACATCCATACCCTGATCATCGGCGAACACATTACAGGGATTGCGGCGTTTTAGAAATCACACTCACGAAGTTGGTGTCCCAGGTTCAGCAAGAAGAGTTACAGTTCGATGTGCAGCCGAAACCCGGGCACAACTACCGGACCACGGTCCCGGTTGTACGCCGGATTGACGATGTACTGGACATCGGGGGCGACGTAGAGTCCCTTCCACACGTGCACGGTGTAGTAGCTCTCAAGAATGTTCTCTCTCCCGTAATTCAGCGCGCCGTCTCCAATGATGAAACCCACGCCGCTGAGAGCAAGATATCTCCGATGGTCACCCGAAATTGCATTCGATGCAGCAGCGATTCCGAATCGGTCCTGTGCGCGCCCCCACTTCCGGCCATTGACGAAGATGCCCCCGGCAAATGACTGGTCGATCTCGGTAAAAGCATAGGACTCCGTCTTGCCGTTGTTCCAACCAAAGCGCCCATAGGCGGTAACGTTGGGCGTCAGGGCCTGCTCCAAGTTCACGCCGAAGCCGTACTTCAGCGTGGTCTGTACGGGATGGTTGGTGATATCAGGCTTCGCCGTCTTGCCTTCGAGATATTGGTCGATAGCCACGCGATAGATGCCCATGTTGGCGTAATTGGTGTAGGCCAGTAGGCGGACCTCTCCATCCTTCTTGGGAAAAACTCCGCGATGCAGTTGGAACTCGTAACTCTCGCCCCGCGCCCTGCGAAAGTTCCACTGCATGTCGATTCCGTTGGCCACCGTCGGCATCAACGCTTCAGCGAAACGGAAGCCCCACTTACGGTCCTGGAACTCCAGGATCGCGCCCCAGGTATAGCCGCGCGTGTCGGCGGCAAAGTCGTAGGCGCCATTCTGGTCGATCGCCCAATTCATGAACTGCATGTGGCTGTCGCTGCCCACTGAGTTGACGTCGAAGAAATCGACGATGCCAAACTTGCCAACGCGGACTTCCAGACGGCGCACAGGCAACTCGGAGAATGTCGAGAGCGGACTCGGGTCACCCTCGATGCGGTCCTTGCTCAAAGCAACCACGCCGTGGAACATGGCGCGCGCGATGTAGGGCGACTGGCTGAGGGTCGGATTCCTCACCACGTCAAGATTGGCAAAACCTGCGATCCCCAGCGCCGTGCTCAAGCCCTGCCCGCCCGCCTCTTCGATGTCAACCAGCGTTTCAGTCGAGCCGTTGAACCTGTATCCCGTGTACAGCGTCATCACGCGCGAGGTTGCCTTTTCGTAGTCAGGCTGCAGGCTGTTCGGCCCGGTGTACTTCGCATCGAAAGGCGGATGCGTCTGGAAAATGAAGTTGATCTGGCCAGAGACCCACAGCTTGTTCGCGACCTGGAGCTCAAACATGCTCTGAGTCTGGCCATTGGAGACCGGCTGCGGCTTCTCGGTCTCGGTGACGTCAGGAATCTGCGCCAGCATGGAGCTCGGTGATGCGAGTGCGCAAACCAAGAGCGCCAGGGCAGTCCAGGGCAAGCGCGCGGCTGTGTTGCACAGGATGTTTTTCATGGCGTTCCTCCTGTCGACGGTCGCTTCCCGTCTGTTCAATGCACCGTTACTGGCCGTCCTTCTGCCGGTTGACAGACCAGCGCTCGACCAGCCGCCGGGTTCCGTCGCTATTGATTTCCACCGTCCACCGCGCGGTCACAATCGGAGTGCGCGTGACCGGGATGTGCGTTTCGGCGTGGTCGCGAACGCAATCGCAGCATGCCTGTGGAATAACGAAAATACGGGGGAAAGTGAGTACGTTGATGGCTGACATGGCTAACCTCCTGTGCCTGAATTCAATCTGTGCCCTCGCGGCTGGCGAGGCAGGCAAGTGTCAGCCTGCAACTTCGGTCTCAGCCGAGAGGGGAGCTTCGATGGGGTTCTGGTCGATTCATACTTTCCTCTTTCGTTAACCGTGATGACCGAACAAGCCGGCCAAATCGAGCACGTGATAAAGCACCAAGCCCATCATTAGTACCAGGTACGCGCGTAACGACAGTAGTGAGATTTTCACGCTGGGGGTCATCGCCATCGGTCCCAGATTCGACGTGTCAATCTTTTCTTCTGGAACGTCGTTCAACGGATGAACCACCAGGTAGTGGTTCTCCGGAAGATCGTTCAAGTTGACGTCCATCGTTACTGGCATGAAATGCATTACACACCTCCATAAAAAATCCGTCCCTACGACGAAGGGAACAGGTTGGGGGCAACGACTTGCGCCGCCAGGATGAGCGAAAGGGCAAAAAGAACGATGATGATGGTCCAGTTCACCCAGTTGTTCCACGTTTTGTTGACGTACTGCTCGCCGAGCAGTTCTTTGTCGTTTAACAACAGTTGCAAAAAGATGATGGCCGAGGGCAGCATGATCCCCGCCAGCACCTGCACGCCGAGAATGATCAATTGCAGTGGCGCCCGCGGTATCAGGACGAGCCCAGCCGCCAGCGCAACGCAGCCCACGTAGGTGAAGTAAAAGCCCTTCGCCTCCTTAAAGGGAAGCTGCAGGCTATGCGGCCATCCCCTGACTTCGCCGTAGGCCCACGCGCTCGACAGCGAGATGGCGGTGGTGCCCAGCACTGCGGCATTGATCATGAGCAGCAGAATGCCAACCCGGATCCCTTCGCCTGTCATGGACCGCATCGCGTTGGCCATCTGCGCCGGGTCCTCGAAGTGGACTCCGTGGGTCATCGCGTAGGCCCCGGCCACCATCATGCAACCGGCAACTGTGATCGTGACGCAGGCCCCGAGAAACGTGTCCAGCCGCGCCCAGTTGATATCCGAGAAGCGAAGTTTCTTGTCGGCGATACAACTCTGCTGAAAGAAGAGCTGCCACGGTGCGATCGTGGTGCCAACAATCGCGATCACCAGAAACATCAAGTCGCCGGTCAACCCGCCGTGAGGAATTCCGGGGACCAACGTGTTGTGCACCAGCTCACCGACGCCGGGCCGCAGCTTGAATGCGATCCCAAGCCAGGCGAGGTCCAGTACGCACAGCAGCACCACGGTGCGTTCCCAGCGCAGGTAGCTTCCGGTGACCACCATAATGATCAATCCCACTGCGGCAATTGGCACACCCAGGTAAGGAGTGATCCCGAGATGTTCAACCGCCAGTGTGATCGCGGCAAACTCTGTCACCAGGGTCAAAAAGTTGACTAGTTCAAGGTCGACCAGCGAGAACACGCCCCACCATTTGCCGAAGCGCTGGTAGATCATCGCGGCATGTCCCTTGCCGGTGGCAATCCCCAGCCGAATCACCATCTCCTGAATGAAATAAGTCGTAGGCCAGAGCAGCAGCAGGATCCACAGCAAGCGCGTGCCGTATTGGGCTCCCGCTTGCACATAAGTGGAAACCGCGCCTGCGTCATTGTCGGCGACCATCACGATGAGCCCAGGGCCGAGGACCATGAGGAACGTCAGCAGGCGGTGCATCCATTTCGACCGCACCATCAGGCCGCGGACCGTTGGCGCCTCGACTACGATGTCTGCGGTGGAGATCTTTAGTACTTTCGTTTGCATCACTCAACTCCCTTCCGCTGCGCGCCAAACCAGCAACATGCCAGCCGTGCAGAGCCAGGCGAATCCTCGCCGTTGACGCACAAAAAAATCGCGGATCGCAAGCACGACAAGACTCAGCTCGGTCGTGTTACTGTCCAAATTGCTCTTGGGGTTGAGAACTGATGCCTTGCGGCACCCGCCTCGATCCCTCGGGTTCTTCAGTTGTCAGGCAGAAGAAGCAGAGGTGAGGCGATAGGCAGGATACAGATGCTTATCGGGACACCTTACCGTTCTTTCTACACCGGAATGCCGCCGACGCTACTCGGAGGCTCTGGTCCAAATTGTGCGTTCATACGTCCTTAATTAATCCTGACGGGTCCTATGGATTTCCCGCCAAAAGAGTTATATCATACCCCCCTAGGGTACATGCAAGGGGAAAGAGCAAAAAAGTAGGAAAAAATGAAGGACAAAATTCCCGAGATTTCCAAAGAGAAACAGAAGCTGTTATTTCGCATCAAGCGAATCCGGGGCCAGTTCGCGGCCGTGGAGCGCGCTCTACAGGCTGGGGACGAATGCGCCGACATCCTGATGCTGCTGGCTGCGATTCGCGGCGGCGTCAACGGCCTCATGGCGGAGATTCTCGAGGACCATATCCGCCTGCACATGATGAATCCTGACCAGGAGATGGAGTCACCCGACGAATTGGGCGAAGACCTGATCGGGTTGGTGAGAGCTTATCTGAAATAGCTAGGCTGGTTCTATAAAAGGATCCCCCACTCATAATCGTGGACCTCACGCGATAACCGAAGACCGGCAATCCGACAACGAATCACACAACGGTGTGACCCACTTCCTTTCCCAGTAAATAGGCGAACATGTAAATCATAGATTGTGAGGGATGGCACGAGTGTCCCTCACCGTGCCGGGCTCAGGCTGCGGCCAGCTGGCGGTTCTTTGAAAACTCTACTTCCTGCCTCAGCAACACCCGACGGTGCAGCTCCGCTGCTTCGTAAGTCGCTGTAGACAAGACATTTACCACGCCACGTTGTGTATGACTTGTCATACTTATATGATTTGCATGACAACATTTTGTCATACTTGTCATACTTTTCATACACAAATGGCCGTCAAACAGCGAACAATCAACGAAAATCGCGCCTGTAAGTCCAATTCCTGCACATGGATACCTGTAAGTAGTATAAGTTTCAATTACCTAGAGACAATTTTCTGCTAAACCATTGAAAACAATAAGTCGGCGTTTTTGCTTTTCGCGATCTTATCGAGGCTTTTACGGGGACTCCGCCAAGCTAAAACAATGGAAGGCGTACGCTAACAAGAACCGTGCTTACGTGGGAAACGAAGACTTGGCGTCTGCACCTGCTTGCCATTCGTGAGTTCCTCATGCCGCTTGTGAATGCGATGGTTGCAGGAGAGCAGTTTGAGAAGGAACTGGAAAGCCGGGGGGCCTTGGAGTTAGGCTACTGGGCGGGGCGCCGGCTGCTCCGCCTGGAGTGCTCTTTCATCTTCCGCTGAAGTCTTCGGTCCGCCTAACATCGCAACCCAGAGAGAAGCCCAACGCGGCACAGATTTCGTTCATGCGCAGCGAACTCAGGCGGGCGATTCGCTTCCCCAGCCGCGCTTGGGAGACGGTGATCGCGTTGTGGAGGTTCACCGCGCATGACCGCTTCATGCCATCGTCTTCGTTCAGGACGACCTCGGACGGCACGCCGCGGATCGTGGACGTGATGGGAGCGACGGTGACCGTGGACAGATACGCTACGGCGCTGTCGCGAGTGAGCACGACCACAGGTCTTTTCTTGTCAGGAGGGGCAAAGTTGTAAAGGCGAACATCCCCTCGGGCTATTCTGGCGGCCACGCCGCCTCCGCTTCCCAGAGACGAGATTCATTTTGCACCTGCGGTCGCTTCAAATAGCCTGCGCGGTCGCGCTCTTCCCGTGCGCGCACCTCGAGCCTCCGAAGATGTTCCCGCAGCGCCTCCCGCACCAGTGCGGAACGGTTCCGTTTCGTTCGGCGCGCGGCTCGATCAGCGGCTTGCAACAGCTCCTTTTCGAGGACAATCTGTATGGTTTCCACATGTGGAGTATACTCCACAGTAAACTCCACAATCCAATTGAGACGATCCGGACCGTTTAGCTCGTCGACGGCCGGCTGCCCCGAATTCGCGCCGTGGTTTTCGGCGCTAACCTAGGGGCTGGCACCTTGCTCCTCACATCTTCTTCCACACCACATCTTCGTTGTTGCGACGATCGACGAGTGCGTCTACCTTGCCGCTATCGTTTCGCCGGAAGAGCACGCGGCCTTCGACGCCGGGACGAAAGAAGAGGTCACAGGTTTCCGGCACCAGTAAGTGCTGGGGTCGTTTCTCGCGTTTGGAATACAGCTTGTCGCCATCACGCGAGACTGTGATGGTTATGCCGGGTGTTACTTCGTAAGTTCCGACGTAGTCGTTCAGGCGCGAGAGGTCGATCTTGCCCGGAGCCGGATCTTCGTAATAGCGAAACATCTGCGTCGCAACGATCTGCCATTTGCCGTCGCGATAGAGCCATGTATCGGTGCCGTGGTAGCGGGCCTTCTGCTCCTGTCCGTAAACCGTCTCACTCTCGTCGAGATCGTAAGACAGGATCGCCGTGTTCCCTATGATGCGGCTCTGCGGCTTCAACACCTTGATGTTGCCGGAGTATCCCTTGGGCAGCGGAGTGATGTCAGCCACCAGCGCAGTCTTGTCCATGCTGCGGCCGCGCTCGTCAAAGAACATGGCGTCATCTGCGTAATACTCGCGCCATGGCCGCTGGTCGCCAGGCGCAACCGCATCTAATAATTCCTGCGTGCGGCGGACCAACTCATCCTGTGTGATCGTTTCGTTGTCGGCGGCTGCGACCGATGCCGGCACGGTGAGCAGCAAAAGTAAGAGAGGTGTCACGAACAGTCTGGACATTCGAGGACTCCAGCGGGCGCGGGTTCGGTCTCCGATTGGACGTCATCCTCGGGCGGGAGTCAACGGGCAGGCGAGCCGAGTGCCAGAACTCCGTGGACCTTCTCTAGGCCCACTGCTTGCCAAGCGCCTCGAGGTTGGAGCGGCCGAGATCTTCGGGCGTCATCGCGACGCGGAACTCGACGTTAGCATTAAAGGTGAGAAACCAAGGCTCCGCCAGAACCGGGATGTCCGAAGGATCGTTGACGTTCACGACCAGGGTTCCGCCGCGCTGCCCGTTGTGCTCACAGAAATACGCGGCTTCGGGCTTGATGGACTCGAGAATTCGCTTCATCTTGTGTCCGACGGACCCATCGCGAACGGCTGTGTTGAACGGCTCAAGAGGAAAGTGAACGTGCATCAGCATGCGCATGATTGATCTCCAGGTTTTGAGGATTCGCCAATATGACGAGTGGCGTTCGGTCAGCGAGGATATCACACGCCAGAGTCCGCACCGTTAACTTGCACTGCTCCGCTGCACAATCCACGCCACTGGCACTGCCAGCGGAACCAGCAGCCATAACGACTGCCGTCTGTACTTACGCATCGCCGCGCCTTTGTCGCTCAACTCGTCGCCTAATTCATCTGCCGCACTGCCACGTCGTGCGAGGTCGATGGCGTGCCACAGCATCGGGATGTAGTTGATCGCCAGCAACAGCAGGTAAACACCGAGCACAATTTGCCACGCAGCATGGGTGCGAAGCAGGCCGAAGCGTAGGCTGAGAATCCCCAGCGCCAGCATGATGGGAACGCCCAATCCAAATTCGGCGAGAATGATCTTGGGCCCGAGAAAGTGCAGGTCGATCGCAGAAAGCTTCCGGACGTTGATCATGCGAGAGAGCTTACAGCCAATCTCGCTATTCGCTCAATGCGCCGGATTGCTATCTGTACCGGATTCGGGCGGCTGCGCCGGTTCCACAAATTTTGCGGCGTCGATCGGCGCGTTGTTCTGCACCTCGTCCAGTTGAATGGTGAAGGCGCCGCTGGGACGCGCGATGGTCCAGCGATATGGAGTTTTCACTCCTCCCACGTCGTGATATTCGGAGTAGTCCACCTGCGTGGGATTGAGCCCGAGAGCGGTGTCGTCATAGTGGAGCATGCGTAGCAGCAGCCCCGATTGCGGATCGAAGTATAGCCGCACGGGTGGGTGTCCCTTGGTGATTCCCCAAACCACGGTGGCGGCGTGCCCATCTACGGCTTCCGGGTGCGGCTGCAGCTTCAGTTCATCGAACGTCGCCGCCAGGTTCGCCGGAAACATCACGGTTGCATCGAGCCGTGCGGCGTATTGGTCGGCGGCCGACATCTCGCGCAGCGGCCGGCCCGGAGCCGCCAGCCAGCCCACGTGTCCGTTGAACGCAGTAACGCTATCGCCGTTGGCGGTGTGCATGACCGAAACCCGCTCGTCAGGTGACTTGGCCAAGATTTCTATGGGCAGACCGTGTCCACCCGCCAGTAGTGCGTTGCCTTTTTCTACACGGGTGGTGACTTTCTCCAGAGCCAGCTTGCCTCCAAGAGCCTCAAGATACTTCGCCATTACAGAACTCCCCGACGGCCAACTGGCGAGCGAGGCGGCATCATCCGGATCGCCGTCTGTGGTGCCGGGCTTGGGCGCCTCAGTCGCGATTGCCGGGATCGCCTGCGGGTGAATGCTGCCGCGATGGCAGGTGTTGCATGTGACCTCACGCTCGCCCGAAAAGTTGTTCTGGTTGACAGCGAACATCATGCGCATCATCTCTCGCGCGGTTTTCTTGGCCTTCTTGTCGTCCTTGTCCATCTCGCGTCCGACGTGGCAAAATTCGCACTCCACGCCGAGCGAGGCGCCAATGAACTGCATGGTCGGGATCAACTGGTCGGCGGGAATATTCTTGAGCACCTGAATATTCTTGAACTCCTCCGCAGCGGTCTTCGCGGGCGGCTCGCCCGGTGCGCCGCGCAGGGGCGACCTGCCGGCAAACAGGATCAGGATGAGGGCGATCGCGGAGACTGCGAGCATTGAGATTTGTCTGGTCATGGTCGATCTCGCAAGGCACAGGGACGAGATCCAGTCTTTCGCCGAGTTGTGCTGGAGTCAACAATAACAAACGCCATAGACGCGGGTGGATTGGCGCTCAGTCGGGCACGGGTTCGCCCGCCCGCACGATTCGAATGTCGTGATCGGTGAACGAGTGGTGTGTGTCGGCGAAGTCCTGCTTCGGCATGTGGCAGCTCGCACAATTGTGGTCGGCCTGGGGACACGCCTTTCCCGGATGGTCCTTTGTTGGTGTCGTTCCCGGCGTTGTCAGATGACACCCCAGGCATTTCTCGTCATAGTGCGCCGAAGTACGCACGAGAGGCTGGTGCGGGTCATGGCAACCCACGCACGTGATGCGCGCGTCGCCCTTCGACCAGCACTTGCTGTTCTCCAGCCGGTAGGCGGGAAAGCGCACCGTCGACGCTCCCGTGGCCTCGTCCAATTGCACATCCACCCAGGTCATGTGGCATGCGCCACAAAAATCGACTGATGCCGTGCGATCGAGCCGCTTGGGATTCATGATGAGTCCCTCGCCTCCCTCAACGTGGGACTTCATGGCGGCGACGTGGTCCGCTCCCGGACCGTGACAGGCCTCGCACGCCACGCCTGGGATCACGTCACTGAATCCGCCGTCGGCGGTGACACCAGCGGCGTGACAGGCGAAGCATTTGCGGATTTCCATTGGGGGCAAGGTGCGACCCACCGCAGTTCCGATTGAACTCGCCTGGCGCGGCTGGTTGGTGGTGCGATCAAATGTCTTGGTACCTCCGAAGTAGCTGAAGTGGCTTTCTACCCAAGTGCCGTGATCGTTCGTCATGTAAACCTGGCTCAGGCTTCCATCTCCAAACGCCCAGGTGATGGGTTGCGTAGTGTCGGTCGGACCTTGACCCACGGTAAACGTGAAGCCCTGCGGAGTCTGCTCCAGCTTGTAATGGTAGGAATCGACCTGAAAGCTCTGGCCGGTGTGCGACCGAAGCACAGTCGCATCTTCCGGACGCAGCAGCGCCTTGGCCATCTCGCTGTCTTTTGCGGAAGCCACTACTGACGCATGACACGGCGCGCAGGCCTCGGAGCCCACAAAGTCCTTGCGCGTCGCCAGCAACTTGGTGGGCCACCAGCCGGGCTGGGCGATCCGTTCCCCCGTGCTCATGCGGTCGGCTTCAGAACCGGGCGCGGCAGCGCGCACCGCGATCACGGACATGAGCACTGCCGCCGCACCCAAGACCATCGCGGTCCGGACACGCCGGCCGCGCATTACTGCTCCAGCTCTGTGCAAACGCAGGCTCTCTCCCACTTCGCCCCGATTCGAGGATTTTGGCGATTCCGATGTGATTCAAACTATCACGAATAGGGATGTCAGAGCGCACCTGAGCACTCGCCAACAGCGTTGCTACTACTGCAGCAAGGTGCGGCTCAGTTACTGGGTCGTCAGAATGGCTGGTGGGTCCCACGTTTCCGCCCCCAGAGGGAGGATGGATGGTGGCGGGGACTTGCGCGGCCAGTACAGTCGCATCACGAGATAGATGGGACCGTTGGGGGCGGGGAGCCAGTTCGCTTTCTTGTCGGGCGACGGCGCGTCTTTCTGGATGTAAATCGTCAAGGAGCCGTCCGCATTCTTCTTCATGCCGGGCAACATCGCCGAGTTGATGAGGTAGCGGTTGATGGGATTCTCGATCAACAGTTGCGTCTTGCCGTCGTACATAGTCACCGACCAGAAGGCGTTGACTGGAGGAAAATTGTTGGCGGCGAACGTCAGCGTGTAGTTGTGTTTGCTGCCGTCGAGAGGAGTTCCGATGGCATCGGACTTGGTTGACGGGTACATGGCTTCAGCGGCGTCATTGCCGAAAACGCCGGCCATGGCAGCAGCGGCGCGGAAAAGATAATCACCATGATAAAAGTCGCGGTTGCCGAAGGGCGAGCCAACCCTCCAGCCGTTCACGTCCCTGCCGATGTTGTCGCGGCGCTCCTGGATGGCTTTGTAACCGTTTTTTACTGCCAGATCGAGTTCGGCTTTCTGCGCGTCGGTTAACTTGGAAAAGTCGAAGGGTTTGCCGGGGCCGATGCCAATTGGGGCGAACAGCAATCGGACAGTGGCTTCCTGGGGCACCTCGGGACAGAACTGGAGCAGGAAGTTCAGGTATGCCGGGAAGTCGGTTTTAAATGCGTCCTCAGTGAACTTGGGAAAGTCGATGGTCGGCGCTGGCGGAGGAGCGGGTTCGTGCAGATACGCCGACAGCGGCTGCGCCGTGTAACCTGCCTGAATCTTCTTGACATTGTCGATATCGGACGCGTTGAAAAGCTGGGTGCGGTAGATGAGCAGGCTGAACTGCGTCTCGGACTGGAAAACACGACTAATACCCTCTGGCGTTGCGCCCTTCCAACCGGGTCCCGTAATCATGTAACAGCCGGCATCGTTGCCCGTGGTTCGGCTGCCGACATAGCCATAGTTAAAGGTGTACATGTCGGTCAGTTGTACGGAGTAATAACGGTTTTTGGGGATATCGGGAACGCAGAAGACCAGGGGTTCAGCGCGGAGATCGGCCTCCACCATGGAATAAGGCGTGTCGCTGTTGGGAGTGACAATGGCCGTGTCCTTCGGAGTAAAGACCTGGGCAGTATTCAGCACGGTGTTGAACGGCCCCTTATATTGCGGGTTGGTCTTGTCGACATTGAACTGATACATCGCCTTGTAGGCGGCGATCATGGGGAAGGCGTAAACGTAGGCTTGCTGATAGTCGTCTGTGTGCGAGACTGCCTCATCGGCGGGATTCTTCCGGCACGAGACCGTGCCCAACATCGCCGCCAGCAGAGGTGCCGTGAGCGCCACGGCGCCAATACGCTGTGCAAACAAGTTCATAAGCCCTCGCCTTTGGTACATGGGAACAGAGACATCGTACCAAGAAACCGTGCAAGCTCATTACTGGATGGACTGGAAACCGTGCGGGCGACTGCCGTGCCTGGAGTTGGGTTTGTGGATTGGAACGACCTGCTAGCTGAAATCGTGTGCGCGAAACAACTGCAAGAGTGTTGCGCGCCACAGCCGTTTTTCAGCAGCCCAGCAATTGTTTGTCCCCAGCCGCACTCGGGCGCTATCATCAGAAGTTTGGTAACTGTTCCCCAACATTTCTTATGCGCCATACTTTGATCCTTTCCAGGGCCATGCCTCTGCAGTCCGAGCCCGCGGAGGCTGCATGCTGAGAACCTTCTTCATCAAGCTTTCTGAGAACCAACCCATCCGCCATTTTGCCGAGAACTCAGCCCTCGGGCTACGGTTCTCCAGTCGTTTCGTCGCCGGAACCCAGCTGGCCGACGTCATCCGCGTCACCGAGAAGGTCAATCAATCCGGCGCCAGCGTCAGCATCGACAACCTGGGCGAGAACGTCACCAACACCGACGAAGCCAAACAGAGCGCCGAGCTGTATCACCAGATGCTCGAGGAGATTTCGTCACGCAAGCTCAATGCCAACATCAGCCTGAAGCTGACCCACATGGGCTTCGATGTGAGCGAAGACCTGGCGTTCACGCTGGTGACCGAACTGGTAAGCCACGCGGTACAGATCAACAATTTCGTGCGCGTCGATATGGAAGGCTCGCCCTATACCCAACGCACGCTCGACTTCGTCCGCCAACTGCATCGCCAGCCGGGCCACGCGGGCAAGATCGGCACTGTTATCCAGACGTACCTGTATCGCAGCGAAGACGACGTCAACCAGCTTCTCTCCGAGCGCATTCGCATCCGGTTGTGCAAGGGCGCGTACAAGGAGCCGCCGGAGATCGCCTTCCCTAAGAAAGCCGACGTGGACGCGAACTACATCAAGCTGGCGAAGACGCTGTTAAAGAGTGGCGTCTATCATGGGCTGGCCACGCACGACGAAAAGATCATCGAGGAGATGAAGCAGTTCGCCCGCGCGGAGAACATTTCCCCGACTGCTTATGAGTTCCAGATGCTCCATGGCGTGCGTCGCGACTTGCAGCAGAAGCTGGTGCGCGAGGGCTACGGCCTGCGGGTGTATATCCCGTTCGGGACCGAGTGGTATCCCTATTTCATGCGCCGGCTGGCCGAGCGCCCCGCCAACGTCTTCTTCATCGCCAGGAACATGTTCCGGCAGTAGGGACGGAGCACCGTTTCGACCGGTGCCCCAGAGCCTGCCCTGAGCTTGTCGAAGGGTTTCGCGCCGTCTTCTTTGGCGCCACCTTGGGTCCGGGGCGATGACACGAGCCTTGAAGAGCCGTGAACGTGCAACCGCGAATCTCGCGTGCGGCCTGCTTCATCCAATCGGGCACGCAATGGCAGAACCCGATTCATACCGAAGCGCCCTCGTGGGCTTTGCCTCCCTGGTGGAGCCCGAGCACGAAGATGCTTCCATCGATCTTGCCGCCGCCGCGCTGGCGATTGCGCGTACAGAGTATCCCACTCTCAACATGGCGCACTATCTGCAGCGCCTGGAAACTCTGTCGAAGCGGGTCCGCAGCCGCATGCGGCGCAATCCCACGGCGCGCGAGGTAATCGCGCTGCTCAATCGGGTGTTGTTCGACGAAGACGGCCTGCGCGGCAACCATGACGACTACTACGATCCGCGCAACTCCTTCCTAAACGACGTGCTCGACCGCAAACTCGGCATTCCCATCACCCTGTCGGTGGTTTATATGGATGTGGCCCGCCGCGTGGGTTTTCCCATCGCCGGCACCGGAATGCCTGGTCACTTCCTGCTCAAGCATTACGACGTGATGTCGGGCGAGATCATCATCGATCCCTTCAATCGCGGACGCATCGTCGGCAACGCCGAATGCCAGCAGCGCCTCAACGAGATCTATTCCGGCGAAGTCGAGTTGCAGCCTGAGTTTCTGCAGCCCGTTACGCATCGCGAAATCCTGACCCGCATGTTGAATAATCTGCGCCAGATTTATTTCACCCAGCGCAATTTTCCCAAGGGCCTCGTAGTGCTCGACCTGCTACTGGCGATACCCCCGCGCAGCCCGGATCTGTTGCGCGAACGCGGACTGGTGCGACTCAACCTGGAACAGATGCTGGGAGCGGCTCAGGATCTGGGAGGCTATTTGCAGTTATGTCCGGACGCACCTGATTCCGACGACGTACGCGAGACCCTCGACATGCTGCGGCAGTTGCTGGCGAGGCTGAATTAACGCAGTTTGCTACTCTAATTCGCCATTCGCTGCACTTTGTTGGTAGAATTTAGGGAATTAGTTCAGTCTGTGCACAGCGGCGACATCTTCCGCCGATTCAGGCCCCAGAGTCATTCATCATCGCGAACCGGTTCCCCATATCGGTTTTGTGGGTCGCGATTTTCAGAATCATCCGGTTTTGGCCATTTCCGGGATGACGAAAGTGAGTAATCAAACGTATTAACAGCTTTTGCCGCTTGCGTTTCAACAGCAAAGCTGAGTACGATAAGGACGTCCTCCAATCGCCGCACTTCCCGTGCTGGCGTTCCTCGCGCCGTGGGTTCCGGGCGCCAGACGGACGTAGCTGATATCTAACAAGATTCCAATCGCAGTAGCGCTCAATTCGCAGGCGAGAACGTGAACACACGGCCAGCAAGCGCCATTGCAAATATGGGAGTCCCGCGACCCGCGGGAAAACGAACGTAACTAAGAGAGCAACATGAATCAAGGATCGAATCCTCCTTCCGGCGGTCAGCCCGGAGGGAAGGGACGCAGACGGCGGCGTGGCCGCCGCGGACCTGCTGCGCAAGGTGCAGCACCACAACATGGACGTGGCCCAGGTCAGGGTCAGGGCGGCGGCCAAGGGCAGGGCCAAGGTCAGGGTCAGCCTCGCAACCAGAATCCCCGCCGCTTCGGCAAGAAGCGTCCTCCGGGACGCAAGCCCGGCGGCCGGCCCGGCCAGCGCGAGCCCATCGGCGGAGGCATCTACTCCGCTCCTATGGACCATAGTTACCGCGCTGCCATGGGCAACAATGATGGCAACACGCACAATCCCAACATGGGTCGCGGCACGCAGTCCTTCGGCAAGCAGTTCTCGGTCCCCGAGCCCGAGCCGCTACCGGTGACCAGCGACGCTCCCGCTAGGATCTATGCGTTTGTCGACGACCTGTTCTTCCTAGCCAAGATCCAGGAAACGGCGCGCAAGATGAACATCAAGGTTGAGTTCGTCAAGACCGACAAAGACGTTTACGAGCGCATGGGTGAGAACGGCAACGGCAAGCCGACTCTAATCATCGTTGACCTGAACAATGTAGCTGCCAAGCCGCTCACCGTGATTCCGAAGCTCAAGAGCAAGTTGAAGAAGGAAACCAACATCATCGGCTTCGTCTCCCACGTTCAAGGCGAACTGAAGATGAAGGCCACCGAAGCCGGCTGCGACATGGTCCTGCCGCGCTCCGCTTTTTCCCAGAACCTGGCGCAACTGTTGCGCCGCCACGCGGTTCAAGAAGAAGAGTTGCCGGAACACGGCCAGCCGAACTAGGGTTTCGAGACAGTTGCCTCACCATCGCAACAGATGGACTTTCGGCTACGCCGGCGTTGTCGGCGCAGCGCTCTTATTGTTTTCGTCGGCGCACACCGCGCCCGTTCCGCCGCCTACGAGTAAGCCGACTTTCTACAAAGACATTCTGCCCATCCTGCAAGATCGCTGCCAGGTGTGTCATCGCCCCGGGGGGATCGCTCCCATGCCCCTGCTGACCTATCCGAACGCAAGAAACTCAGGCGCGGCCATCAAGAAGGCCGTCGTGTCGAAACAGATGCCGCCGTGGTTTGCCGATCCCCGGTACGGGAAATTCTCCAACGACCCATCGCTCACGCCCCAGCAAATCCAACTGATCTCAAACTGGGTGGATGGCGGTGCGCCGGAAGGCTTGTCCCACGACGCACCGCCGAAGAAGAACTGGGCGGCAGGATGGAACATTCCGCAGCCGCAGAAAATCGTGCAGATGCCGGTGCCGGTCTCGATCCCCGCGCACGGCGACGTGGAGTACACCTACGAAATCGTGCCCACGGGGTTCACCGAAGACAAGTGGGTGCAGTTGTCGCAGATTCTGCCGTCGAGTCCGCAGTACGTTCATCACGCGGTGGTGTATGTTCGGCCGCCAAATTCCGCCTGGCTGCGGGCTGCGCCCGTAGGCGTCCCGTTCACGCCGTCGAGCTTTTCCGATCCCAAGCTGCGCGCAGAAGCCCACGAGACCACCACTGACATGTTGCTGGTGTACGCTCCTGGCAGCGAGCCCGACCGCTGGCCCGACGGGATCGCGAAGTTCATCCCTGCCGGTTCCGATCTGGTCTTCCAGATGCACTACACCGCCAACGGCACCGGTGGCAGCGACCAAACCAGCGTCGGCATGGTGTTCTCGAAACAGCCGCCGAAACAGCGTGTGCTCACGTTGCAGCTCGCCAACAACACATTCATCATTCCTCCGCGTACCGACGACTACCGTGTCGATGTCTGGGGCACCATGCCCAACGACTGCACGCTGCTCAGTTTCTTTCCCCACATGCACCTGCGCGGCAAGCGCTTCGAGTACAACATCGTTCATGCCGACGGAACCGTCGAAACTTTGCTGCGCGTGAACTACGATTTTCACTGGCAACTCAGTTATCGCCTGGCGGAGCCGCGCTTCCTCAAGGCGGGAACCAAGCTGCGGGCCGTTGCGTGGTACGACAATTCCGAAGACAACCCGCACAATCCGAACCCCAACAAGGCGGTGACGTGGGGCGGCCAGACCTACGAAGAAATGATGGTTGGATTTTTCGACGTAGCGGTTCCGGCGAACGTGGATAAAGAACAGTTCTTCGTGCGGCACTAAGCCCCATTTGCAAAAGGTGTCAACAGCCAGGGCACGGCGCTGCGCGTTTTGCATCCTCTGGTATCGCCTGAAAAGACAGGGTGTATGCTAGCTTTCAACCTGGAGCCAATGGCGAATGCCGGAATGGTTGAAACAAGCGTGGCACGATAGCGTCTGGAGCAAAGTCATTGCGGGAATTATCATTGCATCTTTCGCGTCGATCTGGGCCGCGTTTAGATTCGGATTGCTTGAGCGTCTTAGAAGCTATTACAAGCCTAGGCTCACCAAAATAGACGTACAGGTGAGTCCCCAACCTGGTCAAACCTATTCCTTAAAGGTCTACGTTCAACTGCGAAACGACTTAAGAAAGTGTGTCGAGGTCTCGCTTTCAGAATATCGACCTGAAAAGATAACGCTCAAGCATTTTGTACCCGGTACGCTTCAGATATTGTTTCAGCCGAAATGGGTGCCGGAACCTGAAGCAGCAGAGAGAGTTGCCCTATTACCCGGACAAATGTGCCGGGCGTGGGTTGGAGTCGACGACAGCAAGTTCAATGTCGATCAAGTCAGCGAAGTAATTGGTGCCCTTGGGGTATTAGTATTAAAGGTCAACAGAAAAGACCTGCCTATTCAGCTGTGACAGCTGAGATTTAGCCGCCAGATGGCGCAACAGTCTATTCAGCTTCTTCACATCCTACAGGTCGCATATCGCGGCAAAACCCGAAGAATTGATGTCGCTCTTTCGGACGAACGGGACCGCGGACCAGCCAGTAAAATAACGTTCTGATGCTTCCACTCTCTCCGCGCGATCTGCGAACGCTCAAACGGTCACTGCTTTACTGGTACGACATGCATCGCCGCGACCTCCCGTGGCGGCGCGATTCGATCGGTGGCACACAATTGCCCGGTGTTGGCAATTGTGGGGCTTTGAGAGATCCCTACCCCGTCTGGGTCTCCGAGATCATGTTGCAGCAGAC
>Ga0070766_10000188_pt1 | contig 25122 bp, 24 predicted proteins | sample HubBroMetageWFT6_FD_69782 | JGI IMG/M metagenome (GOLD analysis project Ga0070766, IMG submission 69782) | Warmed and freeze-thawed soil microbial communities from the Hubbard Brook experimental Forest, New Hampshire - Hubbard Brook CCASE Soil... | ecosystem: Environmental > Terrestrial > Soil...
CGCATCGGCGACGAGCAGCGCATCGTCCCCGACAGCCTCGAGTTCGGGTTCCAGCTCCTCGCCGAGGGCACCGTCTGTGAGGGCGCGTCGCTGCAGTGCGTCATAGTCCCCGGGATCGAAGTGCTCGTCGACGAGGTCGAGCTCGATGGCGATCCTCCGACGATCCTTCGCCGGCCCGGTGCCGCGGTTGTGGAGCCACCCCACGCTCATGAACATTCCGGTCACAACGGCGCCAGTCAGGCGCCCGTAACGTCAGCGCGCACACCTGGAGGAACCTAGATGGGGCTCATGCTCGGCGGTCAGAAAAGCGCTCTCCGCACGATTGCGCAATGGTTGATCATCGGTGCCGTCGTGGGCGCGGTGCTCAACTCCAAGGACATTCAGCGGTACCTCAAGATCCGGTCGATGTAGAAAGGACAGGACCGCGTCGTGCCTCGCTTTGTCGTCGACACCGCTCAATCAACGGTCCAGGTTGGTCTCCGGGTCAACCTGCACCCGTCGCACATCAATGCGAACGCGCTCGCCGGCTTCATCGAATGCGAGATTGACGACCAGGGAAAGCCTCGCCTCGATCAGCCGTACCGTGCGGAGTTGACGTTGCCGGTCGACGCGATCAAATCCGGGAACGGCATCCAGGACCGGGAGATGCGGCGCCGCTTCGACATCTCCCGCTACCCGGAGATCACCGCCGTCGTCACGCATGGCGAGGCGCTCGACGGCGAGGGACGGTATCGGGCGACGGCACAGCTCACGATGCACGGGGTGACCAAGGACATCACCGGCGACTTGACCCTCGGCGTCAGCGGGACGACGATGACGGTCGACGGCCAGCAGGTGATCAACGTCAAGGACTTCGGAATCGATCCACCGCGTCTGATCATTCTGAAGGTGGAGCCGGATGTCGACCTGCAGGTCCACATCGTTGCGCAACGACAGTCATAGCGATAAGGCACTTGGAGTGGAATGCAATGCTTGAGAAGCTCGTGATCTTCGGGATCGGGTATGTGCTCGGGACCCGTGCAGGCAAGGAGCGCTTCGACGAGTTGGTCGAGACGGCCAAGAAGTTCGCGGCGCGTGACGAGGTCCAGATGGCGATCAGCCTCGCTACCGGTTTCCTCGAGGAGCGGTTCAGCTCGACGGCGGAGCACATGCGCGCGGCGTGATGTTATGAGCGTCGCGACCCAGCCACCCACGACCCGCGCGGCGGGTGCCACCGCATCCGCTGGTGGCGCGCGTGAACGGCTGGGGTTCGCGGTGCACGGCGTGGTGCAAGGGGTCGGGTTCCGTCCGTTCGTGTGGAACCTCGCGACCCGTCTCGGGCTCAGCGGCTCCGTGTGCAACACCTCCGGAGCAGTGGTCATCGAGGTCGAGGGCGACCCGCGTGCGCTCGAGGCGTTCGCCGGCGCGCTGCGACAGGACGCGCCGCGCCTCGCCCGAATCGATGCCGTCGAGGAGACCGCGCTCGAGAGGGTCGGGGACGACGGCTTCCGCATCGTGGAGAGCCGGGCGGTCGACGGTGAATATCAGCCCATCGCACCCGACGCCGCGACCTGCCCGGACTGCCTCGCTGACATCCTGGAGACGGGCAATCGCCGCCACGGGTACCCGTTCACCAACTGCACCAATTGCGGTCCGCGATTCACGATCATCGAGGAGATCCCGTACGACCGTCCACTGACGACCATGCGTCATTTCGCCATGTGCGACGTGTGCAGGCGGGAGTATGAGAACCCTGCGGACCGGCGCTTCCATGCGCAACCGAACGCGTGCCCGCAGTGCGGCCCGCGTCTCTGGTACGCCGACGCCCATGGGGCGGAGCAGCCGGGTGACCCGATCGCACTCGCCGCCCGTGCGATTGCCCGCGGCGAGATCATCGCGCTGAAGGGGCTGGGCGGCTTCCAGCTGTGCTGTGACGCCGTCGATGACGCGGCGGTCATGCGACTGCGGGATCGCAAGCACCGGCCGGCGAAGCCGTTCGCCGTGATCTGCGCGGATATCGCGGCGGTCCGCCGCCTCTGCCACGTTGGCCATGCCGAGGCAGCGCTGCTCGAGGGTTCGATACGGCCGATCGTCCTGCTCCAGCGCCGGCGTGATCACGACGCGACCCTCGTGGCGGACTCGGTGGCCCCGGGGCTCGAGGAGCTGGGCGTCATGCTCCCGTACACGCCCATGCACCACCTCCTGCTGCGCGCGACAGGCGGCAGGCTGGTGATGACCAGCGGCAACGTCAGCGAGGAGCCGATCGCCAAGGACAACGCCGAGGCGGTGCAGCGCCTCGGTCGCATTGCCGACCACTTCCTCCTGCACGATCGGGACATCTACGCGCGCTATGACGATTCCGTCGTACGGATCGTCGATGACACACCGCATCTGATCCGCCGCGCCCGGGGATACTGCCCGCTGCCGTTGCGGATGGCGTCACCCGGTGAACACGTGCTCGCCCTCGGTGCCCATCTGAAGAACACCTTCTGCGTGTTCCGCGCTGAGAACGCATTCATCGGTCCGCACATCGGCGATCTCGACAGCCCGCAGACGCTCCGCTACCACGATGAGGCGCTGCGCACGTATCTCCGGATGTTCCGGACCGCGCCGGCGACCGTCGCGGCGGATCTCCATCCCGACTACGCCTCAACGCGGATCGCGGAGGGCTGGTGGGAGGCAGGGGCCCGTGAGGTGCGTGTGCAACATCATCACGCGCACATCGCCAGCGTTCTCGCGGAGCACGGCCTGCGCGGCACGGTGCTCGGCGTTGCGTTTGACGGCGTCGGCCTCGGGCCGGACAACGCCATCTGGGGCGGTGAGTTCCTGCAGTGCGATGAGCGCTCATACCGGCGCGCCGGGCACATCGCACCCGTGCGCCAGCCCGGCGGGGACGCCTGCGCTCGAGAGGGGTGGCGCATGGCGATCGCGTACCTCGCCGCGGCGGGCGAGCTAGGCGAGCGCCCACCCGGCTGGTTCACCGGAACCGACGGAGCGCCGGATGAGCGTCGCTGGCGGCTGGTATCCCGCCTCGCGAGCTCTGACGCGGCACCGATCACCACGAGTGCCGGCCGGCTGTTCGACGCTGTGGCGAGCCTGCTCGGGGTCGCCCACGTCTCCACCTTCGAAGCCGAGGCGGCGATGCGTCTCGAGGCGCTCGCCAGCTCGGCCGGTGATCTGTCGACGGTGGACCACATCGACATGGGACTGGACGGGGAGCCCGCCGTGCTCGACACCGTGCAGCTGGTGCGGACGCTGTTCCTGGAGCGGCAGCAAGGCGGGGAGGCAGCCGCGCTCGCGGCCATCTTCCACGAGAGCCTCGCGCGAGGGATCGCCAACGTCTGCGTCCGCCTCGGTGGCAAACAGGGAATCGACCGCATCGCGCTCAGTGGCGGTGTCTTCCAGAATTCCCTGCTCCTCAGCAGGGTGGAGCTCCTGTTGCGCGAGCGAGGCCTGTTCGTGTACACCAACCAACAGGTCCCGGCAAACGATGGCGGCATCAGCCTGGGGCAGGCGCTGGTCGCGGCCTCACAAGACTCGAGAGGTGACCTGAGGTGAGTGTGCAGATTGGACCCGACCGCGAAACGTCCGTCGCCGGTCGTGCCTTCCTCGACGAGCGCGTCGCCGCCTCGAATCGGGCCGGCGAAACGTTTTTCGATCGCTACGCGCACGCGATAGCGGAGTGCTCGGCGGCGATGGCCGATCGATTCTTCGCGGGCGCCACGCTGCTGGTGTTCGGTTCCGGACCGCACGCGACCGACGCCCAGCACAATTCGGTGGAGTTCGTCCATCCCGTGCTCCCCGGGTGTCGTGCGCTTCCGGCGCTCTCGCTCACCAACGACATGGCAACGGTCACCGGGGTCCTGCAGGGTGATGCTGCCGTCGATGTCTACGCGCATCAACTGCGGGTGCTGGGACGCAGTGGTGACATCGCGCTTGCGTTCGCGCACGCGCCGGTGCACGAGTCGATCACCAGGGGCCTCAATGCCGGCACGACCGGCGGCTTGCTGACCATCGCGCTGACCTCCGGCGAAGGCGCCGGCCGTGAGCGCGCGGACTTCGTGTTCCACGCCGACGGAGCCGATCGCGACGCCGCGCACGAGTTGCACCTCGCGACGTACCACATGCTCTGGGAGCTCGTCCATATCGTCCTCAACCACCGCGGTATCGGAGACGTCGCATGAGCACCGAGTGTCACGACGAAGTCTGCATCACGTGCTCTGACCAGCTGCTCGAGATGGTGGTCACCGATGTTGACGAAGCCGCCGGGATCGCACGCGGCACCATCGACGGCACGCATGCCGAGGTCGGCATCGAGCTGCTCGACGGCGTGACCGCCGGCGACGTCCTGCTCTGCCACGGCGGGGTGGCGCTGCAGCGCGGCACGCTGGCGGAGGTGGGCACATGACGGAGTCCGGCCGCGACCCATTCTCGCAGCTGCTCTATCCCATGCTCAGCGCGCAGCCCGGTGCGGGTGATGCCCTCGTCCTCGAGCTTGCGCGTGCGCCGCTCGACAAGTCTGCCGAGAGCAACCGGCTCCGTCTCGAATTGCTCGAGGAGTTCGACGACGAGATCGTCCAGACCGCCGAGGAGATGACCGTTGCCTTCCAGAAAGGTGGACGGCTGCTCGCTCTTGGCAACGGCGGCAGCGCCACGTCGGCCGCGGACATGGTGACCGAGATGCTCGTCCCGGCCAACGGTCGCCGGCCCATTCCCGCGCTGTGTCTCACCAACGACATCGCGGTGATCACGGGCATCGGCAATGACGTTGGATTCGGCGACGTCTTCCTTCGCCAGATCATCGCCCTTGGGCGGTCCGACGATGTCGTGCTCGCCGTGTCGACGAGCGGCAACTCGGAGAACCTCGTGCGCGGGCTCGGCGAGGCGCGGCGCCGCGGCATGAACACCATCGCGATCTGTGGGTACGACGGCGGACGTCTTGCGCGTGAACAGGTCGCCGACCACTGTTTCATCGTTCGATCCAGCAGCGTTCACCGGATACAGGAGGTGCAGATGACGCTCTACCACCTCCTCACCGAGTTGGTGCAACGTGCACTTGAAGGAGAGCCGGCATGTGCCTAGCGATTCCCGCCCGCCTCGTCGAGTACGTCGACGAGGATCGTATGTACGGCAAGGTGGAGCTCGGCGGTGTGCAGCGCCGGATCAACACCTCGCTGCTGGTCGGCGAGGACGCGACCGAGCCGGGCGAGTACGTGCTGGTGCACGTGGGCTTCGCGCTGAGCCGGGTCAGTGAGACTGAGGCTGCCGAGACGCTGCGCATCCTCGAGGAGATGGGGCCCGCATACACCGATGAGGTCCAGCAGATCCGTGAGTGGCAGGCGATGGAGGAGGAGTTGGTTGGTGCCAACTACCGCGAGAGCAATGGGCATCCGGCATGAAGTTCGCTGACGAGTTCCGCGACGCCGACCTCGCCCGCGCCCTCGGCGCGCGCATCGCAGCCGAGTCCGGCGACAAGCACTGGAAGATCATGGAGGTGTGCGGTGGGCACACCCACACCATCTTCAAGTACGGCATCGAGGATCTTTTGCCGAGCAACGTCGAGCTCGTGCATGGACCCGGGTGCCCGGTGTGCGTCATCCCCATGGGCCGCCTGGATGACGGCATCGCCGTCGCGCACGAGCCTGGCGTCATCTTCACGTGCTTCGGCGATCTCATGCGCGTGCCCGGCAGCAGCGGCAGCCTGCTCGACGCCAAGGCTGCCGGTGCCGACGTGCGCATGGTGTACTCGCCACTCGACGCGCTGAAGATCGCGCAGCAGAACCCGGATCGGAAGGTCGTCTTCTATGCGATCGGGTTCGAGACCACCGCGCCCTCCACCGCGCTGACGCTGTTGCGGGCGAAGGCCGAGGGGATTCGCAACCTCTTCGTCTTCTGCAACCACGTCACCATCATCCCGCCGATGAAGGCGATACTCGACTCGCCGGATCTGCAGCTCGACGGCTTCCTCGGCCCGGGACACGTGTCCACCGTGGTCGGGATCAGGCCCTTCGAGTTCGTGACCAACACGTACAACAAACCGGTGGTCGTCGTCGGGTTCGAACCGCTGGACATCCTCCAGGGCGTGCACATGATCATCCAGCAGATCCACGAGGGTCGCTGCGAGGTCGAAAACCAGTACAAGCGCGTGGTGCACGACGACGGCAACCCGAAGGCACTCGAGGTGCTCGCCCGCGTTTTCAAGCTGCGCTCGCACTTCGAGTGGCGCGGCCTCGGATTCATCAGCCAGAGCGCCCTCGAGCTGCAGAACGAGTTCGCCGACTTCGACGCGGAGAAGGTGTTCTCCGTGCCGGGCGTCCGCGTCGCGGACCCCAAGGCGTGCCAGTGCGGCGAGGTCCTCAAAGGCGTTCTCAAACCGTGGGAGTGCAAGGTGTTCGGCACCGCATGCACACCGGAGACGCCCATCGGCACCTGCATGGTGTCGTCGGAGGGCGCGTGCGCGGCGTACTACAACTTCGGCAGGTACTCCCGTGCGCGTGAGCGCGAGCGCGTCCTTGCGTCGGGTGAGCACCCGAACGGCAACGGCAACGGCAATGTCGCGGTGGCCGAACGCGAGCTGCGACCGATCCCGGTACAGGCACGATGACCGACACAGTCGTTCAACCCGGCAGCGGCGCGGCGATCAAGGCGGCGTCCGCACGCATCGCCGACCCCGAGCAGCGCGTGCTCGAACGCATCGCCGAGATTCGCAAGCGCAAGCCGACCCTTCGCGAGGATGCGATCACGATGAGCCACGGCGCCGGCGGGAAGGCCAGCCACACGCTCACCACCGCGCTTTTCGGTGACATCCTCAGCAACCCGATCCTCGATCAGCTTGGTGACCAGGCCGTGCTCCCGCTTCCGGGAGTCGATGACACCGGCATCGCGATCACCACGGATTCGTTCGTTGTCAGCCCGCTCTTCTTCCCAGGCGGCGACATCGGTGAGCTCGCGGTCAACGGCACCATCAACGACCTCGCGGTCGGCGGCGCCACACCGCTCGGCATCTCGGCAGCATTCATCCTCGAGGAGGGGCTGGACGTCGCGATCCTGCGCAGGGTCGTCGAGGCGATGCGGCGGGCGGCGGATCGCGCCGGCGTGAACGTGGTGACGGGCGACACCAAGGTCGTGCCCCGCGGCAAGGCCGACCAGCTCTTCATCACGACCACCGGGGTGGGGACTGTCCCGCTGCCGCAGCGGGTGGCGATCCACCGGATCGTCCCCGGTGACGTCGTCGTGCTCAGCGGCGCCATGGGCGACCACGGCGCCACCGTCATGCTCGCGCGGGGCGACGTCGACCTCGAGGCCGACAACCTGCGCAGCGACACGCTGGCTCTGCACGGACTGACATCGGCGCTGCTGGCCGACGGCATCGACGTCCATTTCATGCGTGACGCGACCCGCGGCGGCGTAGCGACCGTCCTCAACGAGATCGCTCAGGCGGCTGGCGTCGCGGTCGCAATCGACGAGGATTCGCTCCCCGTGCACGACGAGGTGCGCGGGGTGGCCGAGATCCTCGGCATCGATCCGCTCTACATCGCCAATGAGGGCAAGCTTGTCGCGGTCGTGGCCCGCGAGCATGCGTCGCGGGCGCTCGACCTCATGCGCTCCCGCCCGGAGGGCACCGAGGCAGCCGTGATCGGCGAGGTGATGGCCGAGCCCGAGGGCATGGTCTTCATCCATACCGGCTTCGGCGGAACGCGAGTCGTCGACATGCTCATCGGGGACCCCCTGCCCCGGATCTGCTGAGAGACCGTCTGCAAGCGCACTGACGACCAGCGCGAACAGGCGTATGGTTTCTGTGCGGACCACCTCATACGAGCCGTGATCGCACCATGGATCCTCAGGCCTGGGTAGGGCCCCTCGACCCGGACGACACCGGAGCGAAGCCGGAGGCCGATGTGCGCATCCAGGCGGTCGCGTGCGGCCGCTGCGGATGGCCTAATGCGTGCAGGATCCAGAGCGGGATGCGGACGCTGCGCTTCATGTGTCAGTGGTGCGATCGGATGACGACCGGCATCGTGGACCCGTCCATCAAGCGCAACGTCATCTTCTGACCGGCCGGCACGACCTACGCTTCGGGGGATCCTTGGCGGCCGGCTTCGGTGAACCACCGGCTCTTGTAGATGTCCTCGGCTTCGATGCGCATCAGGTCGTCGCGGGTCACCAGCATCCCCGTCGAGACGAGCCGGTTGGCCTGGCGCAGCCGGGCGCGCTCCAGGGCGTTGCGCACGCTGCGGGCATTGGCAAAGCGTGGCTGGGGCATGCGCCGTGACATCAGCTCCCGGAAGGCCGGTGCCGCATCGCTCGAGAACGCGTAGTTCTGGCGGTCGAGCATGATCCGCGCGATGGCCACCAGCTCGTCGAGGTCGTAGTCGGGAAAGTCGATGTGGTGGGCGATGCGCGATCCCATCCCGGGGTTGCTGCTGAAGAACTGGTCCATGCGGTCCTTGTAGCCGGCAAGGATCACGACGATGTCGTTGCGCTGGTTCTCCATGACCTGCAGGAGGATCTCGATCGCCTCCTGACCGTAGTCGCGGTCGTTCTCCTGGCGGTGCAGGTAATAGGCCTCGTCGATGAAGAGCACGCCGCCCATGGCGCGTTTGAGCACCTCGCGGGTCTTGGGCGCCGTATGCCCGATGTACTGGCCGACCAGCTCGTCGCGCGTGACCGCGACCAGGTGTCCCTTGGCGAGGTAGCCAAGCCGGTGGAGGACCGTCGCCATGCGCATCGCGACGGTCGTCTTGCCGGTGCCGGGGCTCCCCGTGAAGCACATGTGCAGGTTGGGACGCTCCGCCTCGAGCCCGAAGCGACGTCGCGCCATGTCGACGACCAGGAGCGCCGCCACCTCGCGGATGCGCGTCTTGACAGGGTCGAGCCCGACGAGCTCGCGGTCCAGGTCTTCAATGACCTCGAACACGCCGGACTCGCGAGCCGCCGCCTCGACATTGATGCCCTCGGCGATGGCGACCGCCGCCTCGGGCTCGTCGGCAGCGAGCGCGCCGTTCCTGGTCACCGTCTCCGGGGCCACCTCAGCGAGATCGAGCGCCACAGGACGCGGCATCCCGAACGGGACGTGGGAGTCCTGCGTCATCGCTCAGCGTTCGTAACGCTCCCCGGGCGGGCGATCCAGCGCGTAGGGGTGGATGGTGTACCGGACCTGCCGATCTCGCCCCTCCTGCCGGTCCAGGCGGAACCCCTTCTCGTCCTTGGGCCTTTGCACGATGAAGCTCAGCGCCGTGGTCTGGCGCCCGAGGGTTCGGTCGTACGCATTGACCCGGATGTAGCGAGTGGGATACGCGTCGCGGCAGCGCTGCACCTCGAGCAGGATGGCGGCGGGGTCGCGCATGTCGAACATCGGCAGGCCCCACATGTCCCACAGGAAGTTGCGGGGATGGGGGTCGTCGGTGAACTCCACCGAGATGGCCCAGACGTTGTCGAGCGAGTACTGCACCTGCGCGTTGATCTGCGCATCGGTGAGCGGGGGGAGATACGAGAATGTTCCCTGGGTGACGTGCATGGTGATGCTCCCTATGCCGGCGTTGGCGTGGTGGCGACATCGGGCGTATCGGTGGACTCGTAGTTGAAGCTGATCTCGCCCCAGACGTCGAGGGCGGCGCGCAGCGGAGCGCACCAGCGACCGCCCGCGCGGAGGATCTCGGGGCCGTCGGTGTAGAAATCGCGGCCCTCGTTGCGTGCCTGGACGATCAGCTCGACGGCGGTGCGGTTGGCGGTCGCGCCGGCGGCCACGCCCATGGGGTGGCCGATCGTGCCGCCACCGAACTGGAGGACGACGTCCTCACCGAGGTAGTGGAGGAGCTGATGCGTCTGGCCCGCATGGATGCCGCCGGATGCAACCGGCATAACGCCCGGCATGGATCCCCAGTCCTGGTCGAAGTAGATCCCGTGCATGGGATCACGCGGGATGACACCGTCGCGGAGCGTGTCGTAATAGCCGCGCACCATGTTCGGATCGCCTTCCAGCTTGCCGACGACCGTCCCGGCGTGGATGTGGTCAACGCCGAGTAGCCTGCACCACTTTGCGATCACCCGGAAGCTCACGCCGTGCGTCTTCTGGCGTGTAAACGTGCCGTGCCCGGCTCGGTGGAGATGCAGCAGCACGCCATTGCGCCGCGCCCATTTCGACATCGAGGTCATCGCGGTGTAGCCGACGGTGAGGTCCATCATGATGATGACGCTACCGATCTCCTTGGCGAACTCGGCGCGCTCGTACATGCTTTCGACGTCGCCGGCGGTCACGTTGAGGTAGTGGCCCTTGATCTCGCCGGTCTCGGCAGTCGCCTTGTTCACCGCTTCCATCGATGCGAGGTAGCGATCGCGCCAGCGCATGAACGGCTGGCTGTTGATGTTCTCGTCGTCCTTGGTGAAATCAAGGCCACCGCGGAGCGCCTCGTACACCACGCGCCCGTAGTTGCGCGCGGAGAGGCCGAGCTTGGGTTTGGTGGTGGCGCCGAGCAGCGGCCGGCCGTACTTGTTGAGATATTCACGCTCCATGACGATGCCGTGCGGTGGTCCCTGGAAGGTGTTGACGTAATGCAGCGGGATGCGCATGTCCTCGAGCCGGAGCGCGCGCAGTGCCTTGAAACCAAAGACGTTTCCGATGATCGACGAGGTGAGGTTCGCGATCGACCCTTCCTCGAAGAGGTCGAGCGCGTACGCGATGAGCGCGATGTACTGACCGGGCGTACCGGGCACAGGATCGACCTTGTACGCCTTGGCCTGGTAGTGCTCATGCGCGGTGAGCCGGTCGGTCCACACCACCGTCCATGTCGCCGTCGACGACTCACCCGCAACCGCCGCGGCGGCCTCCTCGGGGGGCACGCCGTCCTGCGGCGTGATCCGAAACGCGCACAGGATGTCTGTGTCCTTGGGCACGTAATCAGGTTCCCAGTAGCCCATCTGGGCGTACGGGATGACGCCTGAGGACCAGCGATCGGTCGCGGCGTCTCTCGGAGGGGTCTCGATCGCTGTCATTCGCGCGTCTCCGTGGAGCTGACGCGCGGCGACGCCAACTGGTTGCTGATGGCTGCGTAGTCGTCGGCCTTGACGCGGACGAGCAACGACTTCTGGGCGCTGAGAATCCGGTGGGCGAGGATGAGCTGGGTCAGCCCGAGCGGATCGCTGTGCCGGCGACCGTCCGGCTCGTCGTAGCTGCCGAGCTCCTTCTGCCGCATCCGGTGGAGATGGTGGTGGCGTTCGCTCGCGTGGTCCCATACCGCCCGTTCGATGCGCGCGGCATCGTCGGCTGAGATGCGTCCGTCGATATCGATGATGTCCGAGCGACGCCCATCCTCATCGCTGATGTCGTTGCGCAACCGCACGGTGCTCCCGTTGTCGAGTGCGTGCTCGAACTCCAGCTGGGGCATCGAGTGGCGCTGTGTTAGGCGGACGTTGAGATGATCGGTGGCCCCCGGCGAGAGGTCCTCGCTGGGCGATGAGAAGCGCACGACGAGGTCGGCCTGCGCGCGCTGCGGTTGGATGTGGGCCTCCGCATCGGCGCGGCGAGCCTCGATGGCGGTACGCACCTCGGACTCGTCGTAGCCGCGCTTGGCGACGTCGCGCTGCAACTTCCACTTGATCCGCAATTGGGTCTCGGGGTCGAGCCAGACCTTGAGGTCGAACGCCTCGCGAATCCCCGGGAGCAGAAATGGGTGCAGCCCCTGGATGATCACGACCTCGTTCGGCGTGACGCGCTCAGGCGCTTTGAAGGTGCCGTCCGCGTGGTCGTAAACAGGCTTGGCGATCGCTTCTCCGCGCTTGAGCGCCCAGAGCTGCTCCTCCATCAGGGCGAAGTTGTTGGCGCGGGGATTGAGCGGCGTCAGCCCCACGAGGGCGCGCTCACGACGATCGAGCGAGTGGTAGTCGTCGAGGCACACCGTTGTAATCCGTTCTCCTCCGAGCAGCTCGCAGAACGCCGACGCCAGAGTCGACTTGCCACTCCCGCTGTCCCCGCCGATCCCGACGAAGATGGGGGACACCTCGGGGCGCACGCCGCTCATGGGCACGTCGCCGGCCGTCCGTGGCGCGTGTCGAAGTCAACCATGGAAGGACCTTAATCGCTGACTGTACTGCCGTCCAATGCATGATTCTTATGTCTTCAATAAGATTGCCTAATGACGACGAGCCTCGAGCGCAGCATCACCCTGCGCCAGCTCCGCATCTTCACCAGCGTGATCGAGCACGGCAGCTTCACTCGCGCCGCCGAGGTCCTGTCGCTGACGCAGCCGGCGGTCACGCACCAGATGCAGGCGCTGGCCCGCGCGGTCGGACAACCGCTGCTCGACCCGAGAAGCCGGTCGCCCGTGCTCACGGCTGTCGGCCAGGCCCTGCACGAGCGCGCCGGGCGGATCCTGGCCATGGTCGGCGACGCTCAGGAGGCGATCGAGGACGTCGCCGGTCTGCGCACCGGCCGGGTCCGGGTCGCTGGGGACACGACGGTCGGGATCTACATCCTTCCTGATGCGATGGCGGCGTTCCACCGCGAGCACGCGGGCGTCGACCTGAGCCTCGATGTCGTCAACCGAGCCCAGGTTCGCGACCTCCTCCTCGAAGGTACCGCCGACATCGGTGTGGTCGGTGCGCTCTGGGAGGACGAGGTGCTCGCCGCCGAGCCCTTCCTCGAGAACTCATTGATGTGCTTCTGCGCTCCGGGTCATCCGCTCACGCTGCGTGAACCACTCCGACCGGCCGACCTCCTCGACGGCCCTCTCCTACTGCGAGAACGGGGCTCAGGGACCCGCGAGTCGGCAGAGCGCATCCTGCGGGCCGCCGGCGCCGAACCGATAGCGGCCATGGAGATGGCGAGCAATGGCGCGCTCAAACGCGCGGTCGCCGGAGGGCTTGGCGTGACCGTGCTGTCGACCTATGCAGTCCGCCTCGAGCTCCAGCTCGGCCTGCTGCGACCGCTCCATGTCGAGGGATTCCCGGTGGAGCGGATGTGGCACGTCACCTGGGCACGCGATCGCCTTCCCAGCCCTGCGGCAACCGCCTTCAGGGAGTTCCTGCACAGTCCCGGCTGGCGGGACTCGCTGGCGATTCCGCTCGGCACCGAATAGGCGAAAACGCTGGCGATGGCTCAGGAGTGAGCCGGTGATCCCATCGTGCTGACGCTCTGGTTCACGCGCCGGAGACCATCGGCGGCGAGGAATCCCGCAGGGACACCGAAGGCGCAGGCGGTGATCAGCGCGGATGCCCACACCGGCATGAAGCGACTTACCCCGGCGACCATCGCCGTCGCGGTCGCGCCGAGCGCGCCGAGGCCGAGAGCGCTGGCGAGGCCCATCTGGCCGATGCCCACACCCGCGGTCTTTGCCTTCTCGAAAACACCCTGACGATCGAGCTCCGTGCGGATACGCTCGGCGGTCTCATCACCGACTCGGCGTGCGAAGGAAGCAAGGCGGTCGGCGGCGCCCTCCGTGAAGCCACCGGATCCATTCAGCATGTCGTCCATCGAGACGTAGTCCTGCGAAGCGGCGGTCGACGCCGAGGCGCGTCCGTACTTCGGCGCCTTCGGGTCTCCGTCGGTGTCGCCATGCAGCTCGCGGAGCCGCTCGGTCGGTCCCGGAACCTTCTCCGGGTCGGGGAATCCAGAGGCGACCGTGCGTTCGCGAGCGCCCTCGTTCGAGCCTGCCATCATCGTGACCTCCGTATCAGGCTGTGCCCATACATGATAGTGACACTATCATATACGGTTCTTGCCCACGCGCGGCTCGGGCGCCTGCTGAAGCGACACGTTGACGTCCGTTCCGTCGGGATCGCTGAGCACCGCCCAGCCGTCCTCGGGCGGATCTCGAGGCACGTAACCGAGCACCGCTCTCCAGAACGCATACATGGCAGCGAAGTCGTTGCAGTCGATCACCACCGAGCCGACGTACATGCGGAATCCGTCTGAGACAGGTTGCTCACGAAGTCGACAGGCGGCAGCGTCCATGATGCGACCGTTACCAACCGCGATGGGGGATGACCAATGCTCGCGATCGACGTCAGGGACAGCGACATCATGGAGACCACGCAACATCGCCAGGGCGGCGTCGCTCGCATGCTCGCGGCACTCCAGGAGGCCGGGCTCCGGGTCATCCGGATCGAGCCGCGAACCAATGAGAGCGGCATGTACCGGGTGACGCTCACCGACAGCCCCGAGCCGGCCGTCCGGATCCTCGAGGCAATCCGTCGCCGGGTGAGCCCGTCGGTCTCGACCGCCGCCGGCTAGCGAGCCGCCCAGGAGCGCACTCGCGCTACGCTGACCGGGTCCGACTGTCTGGCTGAGGATCCACGAACGATTAACGAACGCGGTTGAGCGACGCTCCCGTCAATCCCGGTTGGATCCGGCGCCTGTGGGGCTACATGCTCCGGCACCGGCGGGACGTCATCCTTTCAGTGGGCGCCGCGGTGCTCGGCGGGGTGTGCCAGACCGCCGTCCCGCTGGTCGCCCGCCAGATCGTCGACGGCGTCATTCTCAGCCGCAGCTCAGCGCTGTGGCCGTGGCTCCTGCTCCTGGTGGGGCTGGCGGCCGCGAGCTTCGCGTTCGCCTACGTGCGCCGCTATCGCGGTGGACGGGTGGCACTGGAAGTGCAGTACGACCTGCGCAACGCGATGCACGACCACCTGCAGTCGCTGGACTTCGACAATCTGGGGCGCATGCCGACCGGCCAGCTGGTCGCTCGCGCCAACTCCGATTCGACGCTGGTCCAGGGGCTCCTGAGCTTCTTTCCGATCATGAGCAGCAACGTCCTGCTGCTCCTGCTCTCCCTCGGGGTGATGCTCTACCTCTCGCCGCTGTTGGCGCTGGTGAGCGTCGTGGTCGCGCCGAGCCTGCTCATCGTTTCGTACCGCATGCGCTGGCGCATCTTCCCCGCCACGTGGGATGGGCAGCAACGAGAAGGTGACCTGGTCCAGATCGTTGACGAGGACCTCAACGGGGTCCGCGTGGTCAAGGCGTTCGGGCAGGAGCAGCGCGAGCTCGAACGGGTCTCGTCCGCCGCGCAGACCGTCTACGGGTCGCAGATGCGGGCCGTGCGCCTGCAGTCGCGGTACCAGCCACTCCTGGAAGCGATCCCCCTGCTCGCACAGGTGGCCATCCTGGCCCTCGGCGGATGGCTGGCGCTCAACCACCAGATCACGCTGGGCACCTTTCTGGCATTTTCGACGTACGTCACCCAGCTGATGGCGCCGACACGTCAGCTGGCCGGCGTCCTCACCATCGGACAGCAGGCGCGGGCCGGGCTGGAACGCATCTTCCAACTCCTCGACCTGCCGTCCGCGATCGCCGACGCACCCGACGCGGTCGACCTCCACGAACTCGCCGGCGAGATCATCTTCTCGAACGTCTCCTTTCGGTATGGCGATGCTGATCCGGTGCTGAGCGGGGTCGAACTGCACATCGCCGCGGGTGAACGCGTCGCCGTCGTCGGCCCGAGCGGGAGCGGCAAGTCGACTCTCGCCATGCTCATCCCTCGCTTCTACGACCCGACCGGCGGCGCGGTTCTCGTCGACGGGCATGACGTGCGCGACGTCACGCTGCGCTCCCTGCGCCGTCAGGTGGGTGTTGTCTTCGAGGACAGCTTCCTGTTCTCCGACTCGGTGCGGGCGAACATCGCGTACGGGCGGCCGGATGCGACCGATGCGGAGGTCGAGGCTGCCGCTCGAACGGCTCAGGCACACGATTTCATCGAGGAGCTGCCGCGCGGGTACGACACCGCGATCGGTGAGCGCGGTCTGACCTTGTCGGGAGGTCAGCGCCAGCGGATAGCGCTCGCCCGGGCAATCCTCTACGACCCACGCATCCTCATCCTCGACGACGCCACCAGCGCGATCGACGCGAGGATCGAGGCGTCGCTGCGCGAAGCGCTCCGTGGTGTCATGACGGGCCGCACCACGCTGCTGATCGCGCACCGGCAGTCCACGCTGCACCTGGCCGACAGGATCGTGGTGCTCGACGGTGGGGTCGTCGTCGACCAGGGCACCCATGACGAGCTGACCGCCCGCAGCGCCCTGTACAGGACGCTGGTGTCAGGGCTCGAAGACGCCGACGCCGCCTCCATCGAGGCTCTCGCGACGATCACGACGGCCGGAGCAGACGGCGTCACCGCAGCGGCGTGGGCCGGCGACCTCCAGCGATCCGGCAAGCGGACTTCCACCAGGGCCTTCGGCGCGCCCACGCTGGGCCCCGGGCTCGGCGGTGGCGGGTCCGGCTGGCGGCTCAATCTGGCGCCGAGTCCGGAATTGCTCGCCCGGGTCGCTCGCCTGCGCCCGGTGCGCGATGTCGCCGCCGTCGACCTCGAGCGCGAATCGCGTCCGGACACGAACTTCAGCCTGATCCGCCTGTTGGGTGAGTTCCGATGGCCACTCCTGCTTGGACTGCTTTTTGTCGTGATCGACGGATTGATGACCCTGGCGGGGCCGGTTCTCGTCAAGACCGGACTTGACGACGGCGTCTCGAAAGGATCGGCGGTCGTCCTTTTCGCGGCTGCCGGAGTGTTCCTCGTGGTCACGCTCGTCGACCTCATCGACGAGATCGCCGAAACGTTCGTCACCGGGCGGGCTGCTCAACGAGTCATGCTCTCGCTTCGCATCCGTATCTGGGCGCAGCTGCAACGTCTGTCGCTCGACTACTACGAACGCGAGATGGCCGGCCGGATCATGACTCGGATGACCACCGACGTCGACCAGTTCGAGTCATTGATCGAGAACGGCCTGCTCTCGGCGCTCGTGTCGGTTGTCACCTTCGTCGGTGTCGGCGTCGCGCTCGTGGTCATCAACACGGAGCTCGGCCTCTGGACGCTCTCGGTGGTGCTTCCTCTGGCGGTCGCGACTGTCGTCTTCCGCCAGAAGGCCGCGCGCCTCTACAGCATGTCGCGCGAACGCATCGCCATTGTCAACGCCGATTTCCAGGAGAGCCTCTCAGGCGTCCGCGAGTCTCAGGCGTTCGTTCACGAAGGCGCGGCGATGGCGCAGTTCCACCGGCTTGGTCGCTCCTATCTCGACACTCGTGTCGCCGCTCAGCGACTGGTTGCGACGTACTTTCCGTTCGTCCAGTTCATGGCGGCCGTCGCCGACGCGATCGTGCTCGGGGTCGGTGCGCGGCTGATCCAAACAGGGCATCTGACCCCCGGCGCGCTCATCGCGTTCCTGCTGTACATCGATCTGTTCTTCTCGCCGATCCAACAGCTGTCACAGGTCTTCGACGCGTGGCAGCAGACGCGTGTCTCGGTGGGACGTATCGCCGAGCTGATGCGGCTCGAGTCGCTGACGCCCGATCCAGCGGTGCCCGAGGATCCGGGCCGGCTTCACGGCGATCTTGGTCTGCACCACGTCCGCTTCTCGTATCCCGTACCGGTCAACACCCCGGGCGTCGAGGGAGTTCGGCAAAACGTCCGCCGGGGGCCCCAGGATCCGCGCCTGCTGAAGTCGCGGGACGTAGACTGGCGCAGGCCGCCGGAAGCGCTTCGGGGCATCGACCTGCGGATCGCGGCGGGGGAGACCGTCGCGCTGGTCGGCGAGACCGGCGCGGGGAAGTCGACGGTCATGAAGCTCCTGGCACGGTTCTACGACCCCGATGAGGGGAGCGTCGAGGTCGACGGGCACGACCTCCGTGCGATCGATCTCCACGAGTTCCGCCGCCAGCTCGGCTACGTGCCGCAGGAGGCGTTCCTGTTCTCCGGGACGATCCGCGACAACATCGCCTACGGACGGCCGGACGCGAGTGACGCACAGGTCGAGGCGGCGGCGCATGCGGTGGGTGCGCACGAGTTCATCGCCCGCCTCTCGGGTGGATACCACCACGAGCTGACCGAGCGCGGACGGTCGCTCTCGTCGGGTCAGCGCCAGCTCATTGCACTGGCTCGCGCGGAGCTCGTCGACCCCGCGCTGCTCCTTCTGGACGAGGCCACATCGAACCTCGACCTGGTGACCGAGGCGCACGTCGCCGCCGCGATGCACATGGTGTCGCATGGACGCACGACTGTGGTGATCGCCCACCGCCTGCAGACGGCGAAGGCCGCGGATCGGATCATCGTGCTGCACGGCGGGCAGGTGGTCGAGGCGGGAACCCACGATGAGCTCATCGCTATGGGCGGCAGCTACGCGTCAATGTGGGATGTGTTCGAGGGTCCTCACCGCCAGACAGTCCTCGTACGCACGTGAGAGTGGCGTCTATGCGGCGATCTGCAGTGCCTCGTCAATGAGCGCCAGGAGGCGACCCTTCGACACGAACCCGATCACCTGACGCACCGGGTTGCCACCGACGAACAGCAACAGCGTGGGCAGCGACATCACGCCATATCGCTCCTGCGTGATCGGATTGGCGTCGACGTCAACGGTGACCACACGCAGGTGGCTCGCCCGGTCACTGGCAACGTCTTCGAGTATGGGAGCAAGCATTCGGCAGGGTGGACACCACTCCGCTCCGAACTCGACGAGGACGGGGGTGTCCGACGCGAGCACCTGGGTATCGAAGGCTGCATCGTCGACGCTCTTGACCATGGGGAATCTCCTGATCACTGGCGAGTGGTGACCGCTTTGTACGCGGCGCAATTCGAGAAGGTGTGCGTGGCGGTTCGTGCCCGTGAACGGCGGCCACGGGCGGGCCGAGGCGGGTCGCGGTCCTCGGCCGCGTACCGATTCCAGACCGACTGGCGGGACATCCCGACGCGATCGGCGATGTCCTGCCAGCTCATGCCCTCGGCGCGAGCCGCGAGCACGGTCGACGCTCGCCGCGAGCCGAGCAGCACTGCGACCGAACGCAGCGCCACGAGCCGGTCCGCCGTCGGCAGGGTGTTCAGTGCCGCCAGCACGCTTGCCACTGCGGCATCCGCGTCCGGCGTCGACGCTGCGTAGGCCATATGTCAACTATACATGACATATCTAGCCGGCAGCCCGGGAGACGGGACCTCAGGTGCGCCTCGAACCTGCAGCGTGATCGCGCGCAGCGCTGATCGGACGATTGAGCACGACCAGTGATCGTGGCTGCAGGGGGACCTCGTCGCCGGCGTGATGCACTGTGGATCCCCGGTGCCCTTCGGGGTCGTCCGTGTCAATGACCAGCGTCCACCCGCCTGTCCAGCCCGCCGGCATCGTCCAGGTGATCGGCACGTCGCCGCTGTGGAGCAGGATCATGAGGGAGTCGCCGACGATGCGATGACCCCTGGTGTCGCGGTCGGGAATCTCCTCGCCGTTGAGGATCATGCCGATGGAGCGCTCTCCGTCGTTGTCCCAGTCCGTGTCGGTGAACTCCTCACCGTTGGGGAGCAGCCAGATGATGTCTTTGCGTCCCGAGCGTCTGGTCGCCTCGCCCGAGAAGAAGCGCTTCCGTCGCAGTACCGGGTGCTCTCGGCGAAACGCGACGACGCGCTGCACGAAACGCAGCATCACCTCATCGATGCCCGTCCAGTCGAGCCACGACAGCTCGTTGTCCTGACAGTACGCGTTGTTGTTTCCCCGCTGCGTCCGGCCGATCTCGTCACCGCCGCAGATCATCGGGCAACCCTGAGAGAGGAGCACGGATGCGATCAGATTGCGGCGCTGCCGGTCGCGCAGCGCGGTGATAGCCGGGTCGTCGGTCTCACCCTCGACCCCGCAGTTCCACGACCGATTGTCATTGGCACCGTCGTCGTTGCCTTCGCCGTTCGCCTGGTTGTGCTTGTCGTTGTACGTGACGAGGTCGCGAAGCGTGAACCCGTCATGGGCGGTGACGAAGTTGATGCTCGCCCACGGTTGGCGACCGTCCCATTGATAGAGGCTGCTCGAGCCCGTGAGGCAGTTGGCGATGTCGCGCACCCCACCCGCTTTGCCGCGCCAGAAATCGCGGACGGTGTCCCGATAGGCGCCGTTCCACTCGGCCCACCGCACCGGAAAGTTGCCGACGTGATATCCGCCCTCACCGACATCCCACGGCTCCGCCACCAGCTTGACGCGGGACAGCACCGGGTCCTGATGGATGATGTCGAAGAAGGCCGAGAGCCTGTCGACGTCGTAGAACTGGCGCGCCAGGGCAGCGGCGAGATCGAACCGGAACCCGTCGACGTGCATTTCCGTCACCCAGTATCGAAGGCTGTCGGTGATCAGCTGCAGCGTGATCGGGCTGCTGACATTGAGGCTGTTGCCGGTTCCGGTCACATCAAAGTAGAAGCGTGGTTCATCCTCGACGAGACGGTAGTAGGACGGGTTGTCGATGCCCCTAAAACTCAATGTGGGGCCGAGATGATTGCCTTCACCGGTATGGTTGTACACGACATCCAGAATCACTTCGAGACCGGCGGCATGCAGGGCACGCACCATTGCTTTGAACTCGCGTACCTGATCGCCATTGCCACCACCGGCCGAGTAGCGGCTCTCGGGTGAAAAGTACCCGATCGAGTCGTAGCCCCAGTAATTCACCAGTCCACGATCGATGAGGTGGCCCGCATCGACGAAGTGGTGCACCGGCATGAGCTCCACGGCGGTGATGCCGAGTCGCTGCAGATACTCGAGTGAACTGGGATGCGCGAGCCCCGCATACGTACCGCGAAGCTCAGCGGGGATGTCGGGATTGCGCATGGTGAACCCCTTCACGTGGAGTTCGTAGATCACCGTGTCCGCCCACGCGGTCTCGGGCCGGCGGTCGTCGCCCCAGGGGAAGCTCTTGTCGACGACCACGCTCCTCGGCATCGCGGCAGCCGAGTCGATGTGACTGGGATCCAGGTCGTCGCCATCGAACGAGTACCCGTACAGCGCCGGGCCCTGTTCGAATCGCCCCGAAATCGCCAGCGCATACGGATCCAGGAGCAGCTTGACGGGGTTGTGGCGCAGACCGCGCAGTGGGTCGTATGGGCCATGCACGCGCAGGCCGTACCGTTGCCCCGGGCGCACCTGGTCCACATATCCGTGCCAGACCAGGTCGGTGCGCTCCTGGAGCTCGTATGTGGCACTCTCGGCACCATCGTCTGTGAAGAGCACGACGTCCACGGCCTGCGCCGACGCCGAGTACACCGCGAAATTGGTGCCTTCGCCATCCCAGGTGGCGCCGAGCGGTGCCTCGCTCCCGGGCCATGCCTGGTGACGCGGGGTCGACCGGCTCCCTGTGCGCCGTCTAGGAGTGGTCATCGCGATGCAAGGATGGTGCACCTCGGCGCTGCGGCACGATCGAAGTTGATAGACTTACCATCATACATGCTGATAGTGCTGATGATAGCGATGACAGTACAGCCAGTGGTCGCAACCGGGCCGCATCGGTGAGGGCCGATCCTCGCGCGACCTACCGGGTTCAGCTGCGCGAGGAGTTCGACTTCGACGATGCCGCCGCCATCGTCCCGTATCTCGAGGAGTTGGGGATTTCGCACCTCTACTGCTCACCGTACATGGAGGCAGCGGCGCACAGTCCTCACGGCTACGACGTGGTCGACCCGGGGCAGGTGCGCGCCGAGCTCGGCGGCGACGCCGGCCTTCGTCGGCTCGACGGGGCGTTGCGCGGCGCGCAGATGGGGCAACTCCTCGACATCGTTCCCAATCACATGTGCATCACCGAGCGCGCCAATCGCTGGTGGTGGGATGTACTCCGCAACGGTCGAGCGAGCCCGTACGCTCGATGCTTCGATATCGACTGGGCTGCGCCGGCGCTGCACGAGCGAGTCCTCCTCCCGGTACTCGGCAAGCCTCGCGCCGAGCTGCTCGCACAAGGCGATCTCGAGGTGGTCGGGAATGGAGACGGAGCACTCGAGCTCCACTATGGCGGCCGTGCATTTCCGCTCGCACCCGGGACCGCCTCGGAATCTGGTCCGGTGTTACTCGAGACTCTCGACGCGCAGCACTACATCCTCGAGGATTCCAGGTCGGGATCTGCGCATCTCAACTACCGGCGGTTCTTCGACGTGGCCTCCCTCGCCGGTGTGCGCGTCGAGGTCGACTCGGTATTCGAGATGGTGCTCATGCGTGCGCTCGAACTCGTTGCGGAGGGCACCGTGGATGGCCTGCGCATTGATCACATCGACGGGCTCCGCGATCCATTCGCCTTCGCAACCCGCCTGCGTGGTGAGGCACCAGGGGCATGGCTGGTCGCCGAGAAGATCCTGGCCACCGGGGAGCATCTCCCGGACGGCTGGCCGGTCGACGGGACGACGGGATACGAGTTCGGCGCCCTCATGACATCGATGCTCGTCCACCCCGATGGCGTTGCGGCACTCTCCGACTGCTACCGCGAGTTCACCGGCGACCGCGACGACTTCCAGGCACACTCGCGCCGAGCCAGGCTGGAGGTGTTCGAGGATCTCCTCGGCGCCGAGCTCGGCCGGCTGACTCGTGTCGCCCAAGAGGCCGGCATCGGCGAGGCCCGCGCCGAGCTCGTCGAGCTCATCGCGGGCATGCCGCGCTACCGGGTCTACCCGCGAGCCGGCCACCGACTGAGCGTCGATGAGGAGCGAGCGCTCGCCCGTGCGGAACGCGCGGCGCGTGCCTCGGGACGGTGCGACGAGGCGCGTCTCGGCGCCGTTCTCGCGGCGCTGCGTGGAGCGACCGATGACGGCCCGGCGCGACGCGAGCTTCGCGAGCGGTTCCAGCAGGTCGCCGGTGCCGTGATGGCCAAGGGAGTCGAGGACACCGCCTTCTACCGCTACGTCCGGCTGATCGCGCTCAATGAGGTGGGTTCGGATCCGGACGGCAGAGCCGGTCTCGGTGAGTTTCACGCGACGTGCCGCGCGAGCTCGCAGACGCATCCCTTGACGTTGCTGGCCACGACCACGCACGACAGCAAACGCGCAGAGGACGCGCGTCTGCGTGTGGGGATGCTCTCGGAGATGCCCGATCGCTGGCGCGAGACCATCGCACGCCTCGATGTGATCGCGGCGCGCCACCGGCGCGTGCGTTCCCCGTCACGCCGTGCCGAATACCTCTTCTATCAAACCCTGGTGGCGGCTCACCCACTCGACGCGGAACGAGCGTGGGCGTACATGCTCAAGGCCTCGCGTGAGTCGAAGCTCGAGACCAGCTGGATCGAACCGGATCAGCAGTACGAAGCAGACCTCGAGGCTTTCGTGCGGGGTATGCTCGCTGACCCGGATGTCGAGGCCGAGATCAGCGCGTTGATCGAATCGATGACGCCGGAGTGGCAGATGCTGTCACTGTCGCAGACGTTGATCAAGCTGACGGTCCCGGGCATCCCCGACATCTATCAGGGCTCTGAGCTCTGGGACCTCCGCCTTGTCGATCCGGACAACCGCATGCCGGTCGACTTTGATGGTCGCCGGCGACTGCTCCGCCATGCGCTGAGTCAGCAGGGCGGCGGCTTCATGTCGCTACTGGAGGATGGCGCCCCCAAGCTGCGACTCATCGCCACCGCGCTTGCAGTACGTTCCCGACATCCCGAGGCCTTCGGTCGCGACGCCGGCTACCAGCGCATGGCGGTGAGTGGATCCCGTGAGGATCACGCGATCTGCTTCTCTCGCACACGGTCGGATGGGTTCCCGGTCACACTGACCGTCGGATTTCGCTGGCCGCTGCTGCTCCGCGCCGGATGGGAGGACACCACGGTGACCATCCCCGGCGGCCGCTGGCGCGAGGTGCTGACCGATCGCGAGGTTGAGGGTGAGACGCAGCACCTCGAGACCTTGCTCGACGAGGCCCCGATTGCCTTGCTCGAGCGGGCATGACCACCCGCAGGATCAGTCTCTGGGCGCCGGCGGCTCCGCGACCCACAGGGGAAGCGTCAAGGCAAACGACGCACCCCCTCCGGGAGTCGATCGCGCGGTGATGTCGCCCCCGTGAAGACGGGCCAGCTCGCGTGAAAGGTACAGCCCGAGCCCCGTACCGGAGATGTGACTGTTCTGGGGAGTCACCAGCCGGCTGAATCGCGTGAAGAGGCGGTGCATCTGCTCTGCAGGAATGCCGAGTCCGTGATCGACCACGGCGACGCGCGCAATGCCACGAGCCACGGTCACGCGGCAGCTGATCTCACCGCCGTCGGGAGAGAACTTGATCGCGTTGTCGAAGAGGTTCCGGAGGATCGTTTCGATCCTCCCCGCATCGACGTTCACCAGCACCGCGCTGGATGGGAGGCGCAGATGCAGACGATGGCGCGGAGTCAGCTGCGATTGAATCGCCGAGGTCGCGGCGGTGATGAGGCTACGGAGGCTCTGCGGCTGCCGCTCGAGTCTGGTGAGGCCCTCATCGAGGCGTGCGGTCTCGAGCATCTCGTTCACGAGCGCATTCATGTCGTTGAGCTTGCGTTCAATGATGGGCATGGCGCGCTCGAGCGCATCGGCATCCAGTGTCTTGTCGGCCATCATCGAGAAGTACCCACGAACAACGCCGATGGGCCCGCGCAGCTCGTGGGACGCAAGTTTCAGGAAATCGGAGCGCATCTCCTCCATCGACCGCGTTCGCTCGATGTGTTCGTGGAGCCGCCGCGCCTCGGCATCGCCGAGTGCACGGATGCGCTCTTCCGAAGCCTTGATCTGCCAGACGAGTCCGGCGGCGAACGCAGCCAGCTGCAGGATCCAGGAGTCCTCGTCGCTGAAGCCGTCCGGCTTGATGGCCTCGTGGGCCGCGAGGACGCCGAGGCGCACCGACCCGGCGCGCCACGCAACCGCCATGGTGTCGGCGATGGCGTGTGCGGGCTCGGAGACATGCACACCCAGGCGCAGGTCCGCCGCACGTCCACGAAACACAGCGTCACCGAAGACCACTCGATCTCGAGCCGAAGCCCCGTCGGGAGTGCACGGCACCGGCCGTAGGCGCTCGAACTCGTCGGTTGTGACGCCATAGGCTCCGGCCGCCGGCATCAGGCGCGTGCCGTCGGTGCTGAGCCGCCAGAGGGTGACGCGTCGGGCGCCGACGAGCTCGGCCACGGTTCCGGCGAAACGCGCGTACAGATCGACATCCGACGACGTCGCGTCCAGATGGTCGGAGACACTCAGGAGTGCGTGCAGGGCTTTCTGTTGCGCCTCCTTCGTCTCCGCGAACGTGCTCGCGTTCTGGAGCGCGAGCGCGGCCGAGAGCGCGATCTGCTCGAGATTCTCGAGATCGAGCTGTCCGAATGCCTGATCAGAGCGACGACTCACCGCCAGGCTGCCGAGGACACGGCCGCCTGCCCGGAGAGGGAGGATGACGCGCCGACGCACATCCGACAGCTGCTCCTGCATGTCACGCGGCATTCCGGAA
>Ga0070766_10000190_pt1 | contig 25056 bp, 19 predicted proteins | sample HubBroMetageWFT6_FD_69782 | JGI IMG/M metagenome (GOLD analysis project Ga0070766, IMG submission 69782) | Warmed and freeze-thawed soil microbial communities from the Hubbard Brook experimental Forest, New Hampshire - Hubbard Brook CCASE Soil... | ecosystem: Environmental > Terrestrial > Soil...
TCTGCGGGAGACCAGGTCCTCAAGGAGTTCGCCCAGCGGCTATTTCATGTGATCCGAAAGTCGGACCTGGCCGCGCGCATGGGAGGAGACGAGTTCCTGGTCCTGCTGCCGGAATTCACTGCCAACCACGTCCAAATCCTTTTGGACAGGCTGCGTCCCATGGAGACCGAATACGCCGGCTCGAAAATTCCGATTTGCTTTTCGGCAGGATGGGTGGGTTACGAGAAGGGCGAAACAACCGAACAATTTCTGGAGCGCGCCGATCGCATCCTGTATGCCGCGAAGCTCTCCGGAAAAGCTCGCGAAAAAGAGCCTGCGAGCGTCTCGTAATTTGAGAAGTAGAATGCCGGAAATTTCGCCTGGGATCTCGCCATCCTGATTCCCGCCTGCGGTCGAACCAAACAAGTTCCTGGGGGAAGATTACCTTTCGATGCACCATCCACCTTTCGCTTTCGCGAGAATGATTTCAGCCGTGTTATAAGGAAATGATGGCTCGCGAGACGCACAGCGCCGAAATCCGTGGGGCTTCGGAATAATGGAAAATACGACGCCTCGAAGGCGCAGCCAGCGCTTGTTTCTTCAGGTTCGTGTGGTTCTGGAAGGGAAGCTGACCAATAAGTCTCCCTTCAGGGAGGAAACTCACACGATCGTCGTGAACGCGCATGGCGCCCTGTTGGAAATAAGCGCTTCGCTGGATCAAGGCCAGATCATCACTCTGCAAAACATTGTGACGAGCGAGAAGATCGAATGTACAGTAAAACTGGTCACACGCAAAGATGCCAAGAAGTTTAATGCGGCGATCGAATTCACGAAACCTAATCCGCGCTTCTGGCGCATAAGCTTCCCCCCTGACGATTGGTCCATCCGGAATCCGGACGCAAAAAGGAGAGGCTGAATTGCCGGAAGGCGACCCCGGTCCCCGGCATTTTTCGCTTCTCCGGGTGTAACTCCCATTCGAGCAATCACATACGAAATTTTCAAAGCACTTTGAGGGTCGGACAGCCCGAGATCAGAAGATCAAGCTTGTAGGGATCAAAAAAAGGGAGGTGATAACCAGATAGGTCATCACCTCCCGGGGTGGGGTGGGGTGTTGCTGGGTAAACTCAAATCATTAAAATCGATAATTGCCTTTAATAATTCATGAAACCCGACTGGTACAAAAAACGACCACTAAATCTGAATGAGGAAATAGCATATGCCGCAGATCGTGTCAACAACGAAATTCGTTAAAAATTTTCGAACGGGAGGATCGCCCGTTTCATGCCGGCAGGGATGAGGTTGCGGCAGCATCAAGAACCTCACGGACGCGGCGGCAAAGCATCGCCGGGCTGTAGGGTTTTCGCAAGACCGCTACGCCGCGCTCCACTAGATCGGCTAGCGCGGCTGTGTCACTGCTATAACCTGTTGCAAAAACAACGGATACGCGTTGATCGAGGGCTTTGATGGCCGCAAAAACTTCCGGGCCGCTGCGCCGGGGCATGATCACGTCCAGCAAGACAAGCGAAATGCGGTCGCGATTCGCGGTAAACATTTCAATGGCTTCCTCGCCATCGCGTGCGATCAAGACGTGATAGCCCTTGGTTTTCAGAACGGATTGCGCCATCTCGCAAATGCCATCGTGGTCGTCGGCGAGCAGGATCGTTTCGGTGCCGCCGCGAACCGGCAAATCAACCAGCACGGTTGGCCGAAGATCGCTTTCAGCGGTGGTTTCATTGACCGGAAGAAAAACTCGAAACGTGCTTCCCTTGCCGAGTTCGCTTTCCACCAAAATAAATCCACTGTGCTGTTTGACAATGCCATATACCGTGGCAAGCCCCAAGCCGGTGCCCTTTCCCATTCCCTTGGTGGTGAAGAAAGGCTCGAAGATTCTTTCCTGTGTGGCGGCGTCCATGCCCATCCCGGTGTCGCTTACGTGGAGTTCGGCAAAGCGTCCCGGCTGGAGTCCCGCGGCGCCGCGGCAGTCCTGTTCCGAAAACGTGGCATTGTGGGTTTCGATTGTGACCCGCCCGCCCTTCGGCATAGCGTCGCGAGAATTGATGCAAAGATTCATGAGCACTTGCTCAATCTGGGTCGGATCGGCTCGCACGGCTGACAAATGATCGTCCAGAGCCGTTTTGATCTCGATGTCTTTGCCAATCACTTTATCGAGCAAGTTCATGACGTCGTGGACGGTTTGATTCAGGCTAAGGCTGCGCGGCTCCAGAATCTGGCGCCGCGCGAATGCCAGCAACTGTTGGATCAACGCCGTTACACGGCCGCATTGATAGTGGATCTTTTTGAAATAACTCTCCAGAGCAGGATTGCCGGAGGCAGCTTGCTGCTCTCCCAATTCCGCCCATCCCAGTATGGCGCCTACCACGTTGTTGAAATCGTGCGCGATCCCTCCGGCAAGCTGGCCGAAGGCCTCGAATTTCTGCGCTTGCTGCAGCTGCTGTTGGAGGGCCCGGCGCTCCGTCATGTCCCGGGAAACGGTGGCCACGAAGCGCGGCTCGCCGGTTTGCGGGTCCTTGACCTGAAACCCCACGAAATCCATGGGCAAGGACTTTCCGGTCTGCCGATGGCGGAACCGCAACTCCCCTTCCCAATGCCCGAATGAGTAGAGTGCCGGCAATATCGTGCCGTGCACCAGGGGCAGGTCGTCCGAGACGACATAGTCGAGGGAGTGCGTCCCTTTTACCGCGTGCAAGCCCTCGATCCCCAGCATGGCGCGGCCCGCGGGGTTGACGTATTGTACATTGTCGTGAAGATCGGCGACGGCGATGAAATCGCGGCTGTATTCCACCAGCGTAAAAAATTTCTGCTTTTCTTCTTCAGCCCGTTTCCGTTCGGTGATGTCCTGAGCCACGACGAGGGCGGCGGCGTGCCCGGAGTATTCCATCCCGCCCAGAAACATTTCCACGTCGATGACCGACCCATCCTTTTTGCGGTGGCGCCATTGGCTCCCGTGGAACGCCTCGGGCGTGCCGTTCTGAAAAGCCGCTAACAATTTCGCAACTTCTTCGGCCGGATGCAGTTCCGGCGCGCTCATCTGTAGAAATTCCATCCGGTCAAACCCGTAGTGGCGCAGCGCCGCATTATTCACCTGAAGAAATTGCAGAGTCTCCTTCTCGAAAACCCACATTGGCAGGGGATTGTGGGCAAACAGAAAGAGAGAATTGGCTTCGCTCTGGCGGAGCGCCTGCACCATTAGGTAGCGCGCGTCGCGAAGGGCTCTCTCCTCCAGAGCCCTCGCCACAACCAGGGGAAGGCGCGCCAGATGATCTTTCAAAACATAATCCGTAACGCCTTGCTTGATGCACTCGACGACCACTTCTTCGCCGAGGATTCCGGTTACCAGAATGAATGGAACATCGCGTCCAGCCTGGCGGATCGCGGAATAGGCATCCATGCCGGTCCAGCCCGGAAGGTGGTAATCGGCCAGAACAACGTCGAACGGAAAACGTCCGAGGTGCTCCAGTAACTCGGCTCGAGTCGCGATGATTTGCGGCTGGCATTGAAATCCCGCGCGTTCCAGCTTATGGAGGATCAACTCGGCATCGGCCGTGGTGTTCTCAATGAGCATCACATGCAGCGGCGCAGCCATGTTCCACAACTTGGTCAGCAAAGCATTTGTGATCGTTTGGCTCATGCGCACTTCTCCATGCGATTGGTCATGGCATGTCGCAAGGATGGCTGACCCACCCGCAACCAATAAACGGCTAGGGCGTACAACGGTTCACGGAATTGCATCTCCAGGCTGATAAGGATCGGCAGGTAGGAGAGTGCAACCAGGGAATCCGATACCGGGCCCAGCCAGATCAGACTCGGAGTCCGCAAATTGCAACAGCCGCGCGGGATGAAGCCACCCGGAAAAATCAGGTCTTTCGCGAACAGCATTTCCCCCCCTGTGTTGCCCTACTCAGCAGCGGAGTGAAGGGCAATGCGCGAATCGAAGCATGGCCCCGCGAACACTCCACGGGGTTTCTATCGGCAATTTAAGGGATTGGCTTCAGTGAAGGAGAATGAGCGGCTGAAAGTGGTTCGGGGGCGTTACCCGGTTGTCGATTGCTTAAGGGCCGGAGAATCGGAACCGCGCAATAATTTATTCCGCTTTTCTTCATACATGCGCGCATCAGCGATGTGCAGCAGTTGATCGAGCGAAGGCTGGCGGACAGCGGGCACATCGGCAATCCCGACACTCAGGGAAAGGCGGAAGCGCCAGGAGGAGAGCGCATTGATGAAATCGGTGCGCTGCAGCAGGCGCTTGCGGACTTGTTGCGCGGAGTCTTCCCCCGCATCGGTCATCAGGACACAGAATTCATCGCCGCCTAGCCGCCCGAGAATATCGGACTGGCGAAAGCAGGCGCGCAGAACATTGGCGGTCACAATCAACGCGCGGTTGCCTTCCAGGTGGCCGTAGGAATCGTTGATCAGCTTCAAATCGTCCAAATCCAGGTAGATGAGCAACGCCGCGCCCTCGCGCTGGATCATCCGCAGGTGCTGCTCGGCCAGAGCCAGAAAACCGCGGCGGTTATGCAGCCCGGTGAGATCGTCGATCAAGGTAAGGTTTTGCAAATTCTTTTGCAGCCTGTGGCGCTCAATGGAGTAGCGCAGAGCCCGCACCAGAGAAGGGCCGTCCAGGCGCATTTTGGCCAGAATATCCTGCACGCCTTCCCTCAGCGCCTCGACGGCCAGCGGTTCGTCTTCGAAGTCCGCTAGAATGACCAGGGGCGCGTCCGGCGCCGCAGCGCGCGCGGCTTGCACATAGGCGCGGCCCTGCCGCTGCTTAGAACCCAATTCGAGCAGCAGAACATCTACTGGATCGCTCGTGAGACGCTCGGCGACAAGTTCGAGGTTTGAGACGTGCGCGATATGAAAATGGGTGGAATCTTCTGTATCGAGCAGACCGCGAAGCCGGCATGCATCCTTCGCTTCGCCCACCAGGAGAATACGGATCGGCACCCCGTTCATCGACACCGTGCGGCCTCAAGATTCCCATTCCGGATTCGGGATATACAAGGCCAACCTCGACACGATCCAGCGTGAGCCGCATGGATGCCGGGTAGCCAGGCGAACAAGGGAATCGACTTTCTGGAAGGGGGAGGTAAGTCTCGATCACTGCGGGAGAGTTGTCAAGACGGGTAACGCGAATTGAACTTTGGAAGGCAACCCCGCATCGGTCCGCCGCCACAGCGAAATCTACTCACCGGACAGGGATGAGGGGTCGGTTAAGAAGACATCCGTATCAACGAAGACCGGCGCGGTCGGGGGCCTCCGCGCGCGATAGGTATCGCCCCTCCATCGTGAGAAAGGCCCTCCGAGCCAGAGCACGCCGCATGGCTCTTTGATAGTCGTGGTTATGAAGCATGCACTCTTTGAGAATCGCCCCCAACAAGTATGAGACGCTCGTTCCGCTTCGAGCCGCTTCCATGCGCGCCCACCTGGCAATCTTTTCATCGAGCGCGACGGTGATTCTGCGAAGTTTAGATTTCATGATGCAAATATGGTATGCGACGAACTATCTGTCAATGCGGACCTCCACCGTTTCTAAACCAGAACCCTTCACAAGAAACGTGAAGAGTACGGCACCCGAAGACGCACTTCCCAAGGATCTGCGTTCTTCAGCGATTACTTGGCTCGGTTGCGCGATTGGCTGAGCAGGTCCACAAACAGGCGGAAGGCACCGGCGTTGCCTTCGGGCAATTGGCGCGAGAAGGAGAGTCCCGTGTAGATGTAGACGCCCTTTCCGGTGCGGGTCCAGACGAGGCTGCCGAGGAGATCTTTTTCGCCGGGGTCGTGCATGGAGAGGACGGTGTGATATTGCGCGTCCCATTTTTCCCAGAAGTACAGGCCGCGCTCCTGCACCCAGCCGTCGAAATCGTGGGCTTCGATTTTGTTCGGGAAATTCAGCAGCGGGCTGGCGGGATCGGTGTAATTCACGGCCGCGTTTTCGTCGGTGACCCGCGGGCCGGGGCCCATTGTCGCCGTGAAGGGAGAGGCCTTGAGCGCGTCCCAAATCGCGGGCCGCTCGTCCAGCACCACGAGCGTGCCGCCGCCCGCGGCGTAATCGAGCAGGCGCGCGTTCGAGGCGACCACGTCCGAGCGCAATTCATAGGCGCGCATGCCGACGACGATGGAGTCGAACCGTCTGAGATCGCCGAACGCCAGGGCGTTGGCATCGAGCATTTCGACGCCGACGCCCAGGCGGCGCAAGGAATCCGGGATGGCGTCGTTCTCAGCGGAAATATAGCCGACGCGCAGATTTTCCGGCACGGCGATGGAAAAGACGTGCACGGGCACCGTGGCGGGCGCGCTCCACAGATAGGTGGGCAGCGAAGGCAGCGGCTCGAGCGAGGTCTCGTATTTTTCCTCGCCTCGTTTCGCAAAGGCTTTCAGGTCGTACTTTCCCGCCGCAATTTTTGACGGGGGCGTGACCGTCAGATGCACGAGGCGATCGCCCGCGCCGGAAAATTCGACGGCCTCCGGCGCCGGGGCATTCCAACCGGGCGGCACTTCAACCCCAACGCTAACCTTCGACGGCGTTTGCGCAAAGGAATGCACGCGCGCGAAAACATCGAACTGTTTGGGCTGGCGCGATTCGACGACCACGTACTGCTCGGGCTGCGGAGTGAGCTCAACCGGCGGGACGATGCGCAGCGGGTAGCTCAGGACGCTGACCGTGGTGGCGTGCAGGCTCTGCACCGGGGCGGTGAAGTCAAAGGCGTAGCCATCCGCCTCGACGTGAGCGCGCACGTGGACGAACGGCGGAGGAAATGGATAAATGAAGTCGCCCGGCGAACGGGGCATCTTCGCTCCCAAGGGAACCGCAACAGTGAAATTGGTCGACCCGTCTTTTTCTTCCTGTTTTGTGATGTTCCACCCGGACGGCAACGTGAGCACGGGTTTTGAGAAAGTGGCCGGCAGATCGGGGCGATGCGCGATTTCGGCGCGCACGGTGAAATTTTCACCGGCCACGAGTTCGCTGCGATCGGAATTGGATACGATTTTCACGGCGGCGGCGTCGGAGAGCGCGTGATTGATTCGTTCGCGAACTTGCGCGAGTTCCCATTGCGCATCCGCCGCGCGCGGGTCCGTCGAGGACTCGACGCGGTCTTCGAGCGACGCAATTTGTTTTCCCGCCGCGGCGATGGAGCGCACGGCGCCCGGCCAGTCGAGTTTTTCCGCCGCCATGCGAGCCTGATCCAGATCATGGTCAGCCGCCGCGAGAGATTCCTCCGCAGGTACCGGAATTACACGCGTGAGGGAGATGAGCGGCTGCGCAAAATCGGAGGGCGTAGGCGGGCCGCCGGTGGTCCGCTTCAAGCCATACGGGCGCCGAAGGAACGGTGAATTCAGGAACGGCGTCACACCTTGCGAGCGGTGATGCAGGTAGCCTTCGAGCGCGATGTCGCGGTAACTAAGCCCCCAAATCGGTGAAATCTCGTCGGCGGGCACGACCCAGGAGCCGGTGTAGTCCACTTTTTCATCCTGCGCGGTTGCGCGCACCGGATTGAGAATCAACTCGGCGCGCCAGGGCTTCAGTCCTTCGGCAATTTGATCGGGATACTTGGCGGGATCGGCCGCGGCCTCGACGGCTATTGCCGTCTGATAGCCGGAGTCCTGATGATTGCCGTGGCCGGTTTTCTGGCCTCCCCAGCCGTTGATGACAATTTGCGGGCGCAGCATGCGGATCACGCGCACCATGTCTTCCAGCTCGACGCCATTCCATTTTTCGAGAGTTTCCTGGAGCGTTTTTGAAAATCCAAAATCGACGACGCGCGTGAAATAGAGACGCGGCCCTTCGACATTCATCGCCGCGGAAAGCTCGGAGCTGCGCAGAATGCCGAGTTGCGCGCCCTGTTCGGGGCCGATGGCGTTCTGGCCGCCCTCGCCGCGATTCAGCGTCAAGAGCGTCGTGTCCGTGCCCAGGGCGTGAGGCAGGTAGGTGAGCAGCGTGGAAGCTTCGTCATCGGGATGGGCCACGGTGAAGAGGACGCGCGTCACCACGCGCGCCTTCTGGATGGATTCCAGCGTGTCGGCGACGCTTTGGCCGCGGCCCGGCGCGGGCTGCTCTTGTTGCGCGGAAACGCGCGTCAATACCAGAGCCAACGCGCAGAGAACGCCCAGCAGCGAAAACGCTCCGAATTTTTGCCGGCGATTCATTGCTGCGCCTCCGCGGCTGCGGCGAACGGCCAGATGCGCCGGTAGCGCGCCTGAATCATATACGTAAGGATGCCCAAAGCAATCACGCCAAGCCCTCCGAGGGCGAATTTCAGTTCCGTGGAGTAAAAAAGCGCGACCCAGCCCAAGATCGCCAAAACGGCCGGCCACGGATAGAGCCACATCTTAAAGGGAAGCCGCTCCGGAGGCCAGCGCCGCCGCAAGATCATCACGCCCACGCCCTGGCTGATGAACTGCACGATCACACGCACGGCGATGATCGCCTTGATCACGCTGGAGAGACGGAAGAGCACGCTGAAAGCCAGCGACGCCGCTCCCAGAAAAAGGAGCGAGACGTGCGGGAAATGTTTTTTGGGATGCACGCGCGCGAAGACCGGGAAAAAATTCCCGTCCTCGGCCGCGGCGAAAGGCACGCGCGAATAGCTGAGCAGCGTGGTGAACAGCGAAGCGAATGCGATCCACAAAATCATGATGGTGGCGAACGCGGCGGCGCGCGCGCCGTACAGCCGCTCGACGAACGTGCTGACGATATATTGCGAATTCTGCGCCTCGCGCCACGGCACGACGCCCAGGATGCTCGTCTGCATGGCCAGATACAGCACGGCGATTCCCGCAATGGACAGCAGAATCGCGCGCGGGATGTTGCGCTCGGGCTCGCGGATCTCTGCGCCCAGATTGCAGATGTGGTAGTAGCCGAGGTAGGTGTAAACCGTGTTTACCGACGCCGAGCCCAGCCCCGCGAAAAACAGCCACGACCAGTTCCAAGCGCCGGGTGGAAAATCAAACGCCATCCGCGCCGTAAAATGCGTCGCTCCTCCCCAGATCATCCACACCATCGTCCCCACAACGCCGATCCACAAAAATTTCGAGATCAGTCCCACTGCCGAAATCCTGCGGTACAGAAGTACAATCAAAAAAATAACCAGTGCCGCCGAAATCGCTTTCTGCTGATATGTTCCGAGTGGAATGAGATACGTCAGGTACTGCGAAAAGCCGATCGCGCCCGAGGCCACCACGAGCGGCGCCTGAATGAGCGTCTGCCAGATATAAAGAAACGACATCAGCCGCCCGCCGCGTCCCGGTCCATAAATTTCGCGCAGAAACGCATACGTGCCGCCGGCGCGCGGCATTGCCGCACCAAGCTCGGCCCATACCAGCCCGTCGAGCAGCGAAAGCACCGCTCCCGCCACCCACGCCAGCAGGCACTGCGGCCCTCCCATCGCCTGAATCACCAGCGGAATCACGATGAACGGCCCGATCCCGACCATCGCGTTCATGTTCAGGGCGACGGCCTCGCTCAGGCCGAGCCCTCGTTCGAGTTGTTCCTCTGGCAAAAGTGTGGGCATGGTTGGCGCGAAGCGGCCGAAGCATATCAGATGCATGGGAAGGGCTAAAGCTTCGACGCGAGACAGCGGTAGGTCAGATTGTGAGCACCAGGCTCGACAGGATTTGACGGTGATGATTCGTCAGACAGCACGGACGACCGTCAGTATTCAGCCGACCTCGCCGGGGTCCGCTCGGCTGGCAAATTCATTGTACCGAGGTCAGAGGAGGCGTACGATGCGCGAATCAGAGGCCCAAATTGGAAGCCCGGTTTAATTTCAAAAGAGGCACAGAATGAAACGGACATCTCTGATCCTGGTGCTCGTATGTGTTTTTGGGATGCTGGTTGCTGGCGCGCTCGGCTCCCGCGCGACACCGGGTCAGGCGGTTTCCGGCTCACCCCAATCACAGGGCAACCCCGTGGCATCCCCGAATGTCTCCCGAATGGAGCAGGTTATCCAAACGTTCGTGGATCGCAAACAGTTCATGGGAGCGGTGCTGGTGGCTCGCGGAGCCGAAGTATTGCTCGATAAAGGGTATGGTTTCGCGGACCTCGAACTGAATGTTCCGGCGTCGCCGAAGACGAAGTTTCGATTGGGATCGGTCACAAAGCAGTTCACTGCGGCGGCGATCCTGCTGCTCCAGGAGCGTGGAAAACTAAACGTGAACGACCCAGTCAAAAAATATATGGCGGACGCTCCGGCTGCGTGGGACAAAATCACCGTTTTCAACCTCCTGACGCACACTTCCGGAATCCCGAACTTCACGAGCTTTGCGGAGTATGCCTCGTTGGAACCTTTTGCAACCACGCCCGAGCAACTCGTGGCGCGTTTCCGCGAAAAGCCGCTGGATTTCCAACCGGGCGAGGATTGGAGTTACAGCAACTCGGGATACGTCCTGCTGGGTTACTTGATCGAGAAAATCAGCGGGGAAAGCTACGCGCAGTTCGTGAAAGAAAGTATCTTCAAGCCCCTGGGAATGGCGGACTCGGGCTACGACTCAAACTCCGCGATCATCCAGAATCGGGCTTCAGGATATGCGCACGGCACAAACGGGCTGGTTAACGCTGGCTACGTCGATATGACTATTCCTCTCTCCGCGGGCGGGCTATATTCAACGACCGAGGACTTATTGCGTTGGGAACAGGGGCTTTTTGGAGGGAGGCTGCTTTCGGCTGCGTCATTGAAGGCCATGATCACGCCGTTCAAGAACGACTATGCTTTTGGATTGCAGGTTCACGCGGTGGATGGGCACCAAGTGATCGAACACGGAGGCGGAATCGAAGGGTTCAATACGTTGCTGGCCTACCATCCCGAGGACAAGCTTACGGTGATCGTGCTAGGAAACGTGAACGGGACGGCGCCGCACGAGATTGCGGAGGATCTGGCGAAGTTGGCTCAGGGCAACAATGTGATTCTGTCGTCGGAGCGGAAGGAAGTTTCCGTGGCCCCGAAGATCTTTGACGGCTACGTCGGCTCCTATCAACTGGCGCCGAATTTCGTCTTGGCGGTTAGGAGAGATGGCGATCATTTCATCACGCAGGCAACCGGGCAAGGGCCCGTCGAAATCTTCCCTGAGGGCGACCACGATTTCTTTGCGAAGGTTGTCGACGCGCAAATCACGTTCTTGACCGACAGCCAAGGGCGTGCCACCGAGTTGATTTTGCACCAAAATGGAGCGGACCACCACGCGCCGCGGGTTCAATGACGTTCCAACTTGCATTGTGGAACTCGAAGGCACGAGTTGAACGAACCACACCAGATGCGTGGCAGCCATGCTACCCTTTGGGTTTTGCTGCCATCTAATCCTGATTGGCCGCGCTCCTGATCCGCAGCGGCCGGGAGGAGCGCAATGCATGAGTTTTCCGTCTAAGCCCTCGGAAATTTTCCTCGCGCGCGCCGCAGTTTGCGCGCTGATCGCTCTCCCCCTTCTCGCCGCTCAAACGCAGAAGGCGCCCGGAGACGCGCCCAGGAAGGATACTCACGGCATCGTCGCGGCAAATATGGATACCTCCGTCAAGCCAGGCGACGATTTTGACGAGTACTCCAACGGGGACTGGATTAAACGCACCGAAATTCCGCCCGACCGCAGTAACTTTGGCGTCTTCAGCGCGCTCGCAGACCTGAGCAACAAGCGCACCGCCGGCTTGATTGAAGAAGCGGCCAAGGCCAATGCTCCCGCCGGATCGAACCTTCGCAAAATCGCCGATCTCTACAACTCCTACATGGACGAAGCCGCCATCGAAGCCATAGGCCTGGCCCCGCTTCGTCCACACCTCGATTCCATTGCCGCAATCCGCACGAAGCAAGAGCTGGCGCGCGCCCTGGGGGAAAGCCTGCGGTCCGATGTTGACGCTCTAAATAATACCAACTTTCATACCGCCAACCTGTTCGGCCTATGGGTCGCGCCCGGCTTCAACGATTCCGAGCGCTATGCCGCCTATTTGCTGCAGGGCGGCCTGGAATTGCCCGACCGCGAGTACTACCTCGGCGGCAACGAGCGCATGCTCGACCTTCGCGCCAAGTACCAAGCCCACGTCTCGGCCATGCTGAAACTCGCGGGATTCACCGACGCGGATTCGCGCGCCAAGGGCATCGTCGAGTTGGAGCATGCCATCGCGGAAAAGCACATCAGCCTGGCCGAGGACGAAGACATCCACAAAGCCAACAACACCTGGACCCAGGCTGATTTTGCAGCGAAGGCCCCGGGCCTCGACTGGGCCGAGTACTTTCGCGGCGCAGGCCTCGGCAAGCAGCCCAGCTTTATTGTCTGGCAGCCCGCCGCCTTCACCGGCGAGTCCGCTCTGGTCGCCTCTACCTCGCTGGACACGTGGAAAGATTGGCTGGCGTACCACCTGATGGAAGACTACGCGGAAGCGCTGCCCAAAGCCGACTTTGACGAGCGCTTCGCCTTCTTTGGCAAAATTCTCTCGGGCACGCCGGAGCAGCGTCCGCGATGGCAGCGCGGCGTCGAGGAAGTCAACAAAATGCTTGGCGATGCCGTCGGGCAAATCTATGCGCAGCGCTATTTCCCGCCGGAAGCAAAAGCTGCGGCGCAGGCCATGGTTGCCAACATTATCTCCGCGTTCCGGAAGCGTATTGAGGCGCTGTCCTGGATGGATCCTGCAACCAAAGCGCAGGCGCAAGCGAAGCTGTCCACACTGTACGTGGGAATCGGCTACCCGGAGACCTGGAGCGATTATTCCGCTTACGAAGTGAAGGCGGACGATCTCTTCGGCAACCTCTGGCGCGCCGGCCTGTTTGATTACCACCGCAATGTCGCGCGCCTCGGCCGTCCGGTGGATCGCAAGGAATGGTGCATGACGCCGCAGACGGTGAATGCCGTCAATCTCCCGCTGCACAACGGGCTCAATTTCCCCGCCGCCATTCTGCAGCCGCCGTTCTTTGATCCGCAGGCTCCCGCCGCGGCCAACTATGGCGCCATCGGCACCGTCATCGGGCACGAAATCAGCCACACATTTGACACGGAAGGCAGCGCGTTTGACTCCAAAGGACGCTTGCGCAACTGGTGGAAAAGCGAGGACCTTGCGCATTTCACCGCGGCCACTGAAAGACTGGCCGCGCAGTATGACACTTACAAGCCATTCCCCGATCTCTCCGTAAACGGCAAGCAGACGAATGGAGAGAACATCGCGGACGTCGCCGGCCTCGCTGCCGCCTACGATGGTTACCGCGCATCGCTCGCGGGCAAAATCGCCCCTGCGCAGGACGGCTTCTCCGGCGACCAGCAATTCTTCATCGCCTTTGGACAAAACTGGGGATCGAAGGTGCGTGAGGCGAGGCTCCGCCAGCAAGTGCTGACGGACCCGCACGCACCCGCGAAGTACCGCGCAGACACCGTGCGGAACATCGACGCCTGGTACGCGGCATTCGACGTTCAACCTGGAGAGAAGCTATATCTCGCCCCGCCCGACCGCGTGCAAATCTGGTAAGAAATCTTCGCCGGAAGTGCGACTATTCGGGGCTGAACGCCAGCAGCACGTTTCCGGGAACGCCTCCGTTGCGTGGATAGCCGGAGGTGATGAACACCATACCGTTCACTACCACGGCCCCCGGGCCGTCGATCGAGCCTCCGTGGCCCTTCACGCCGTTCACCGTTTCGAAATCGCCCATGGTATTGAAATCCCATAGCAACTCGCCATCTTCCGCGGAGTGCGCCCGAATATGCCCGTCGTTCGAAGTCGTAAATACCACACCCGGAATCTCCGTTACCGCGCCCGGTTGGGATGGACTGCAACCAACGGGCGCGCCTTGCGGACAGGGAGCAGCGGCAACGTGCCACTCCTGGCTGCCGTCGGCTACGCGCAGGGCTGTGAGGCCGCCACCCACGTTCGGGTCGAGCAGGGCGCGGCGCGTGTCGGTCAAGCTGGTCTGCTTCATCCGTTTGACGTCGGACACTGTCGCGAAGACATGCAGCCCATCCGTGGCCATGCCCCATTGCACGCCGCCGTTCGTGCCGCCCTGGCCCACGCGCGCCTGCCACACGACTTCGCCTTTTTTCATTGGATCGAGCGCCCAGACAATTCCTGACTTTTGTCCGGCTAGCAGGAGTTCGCGGCCATTCGGCGCATGAGTCAGAATCGGCGAAGAACCGAAATCGAAATCCGGGCCGCAATCCGTAGGGTCAGTGGCGCAACTGGCATTGTAGATATCCTGCGAGGTTAACTGCCGCGACCAGACGATGCGTCCTGTCGCCAAATCGAGCGCCATCACCGCGTCGCTGGTGTCTGTCGCGGGCGGCGAATAATTGTCTCCGGTGCCCACATAGAGAAGGTTGCGCTTGGCGTCCACCGTGGGCGCGGACCAGACGCCCACACCCGAAGGCCCAAAATTTATCGCCCGGCGCGAACTCTCGCCTCTGTCGATTGGAACGCCGGTCATCCAGGTTTTCCACAACTGCATGCCGTCTCGAATGCGCAGCGCTACCACGCTGCCACGGAAGGTGCAGCAGGCGTAATCCACATCGGAGGAGCGCGTTTCCTCCCACGATGCCACCGGGACATAGACGGTTCCACCATGGGCGACGGGTCCGCCCGTGAGCCGCGTGGAATCGTGCGTTTCGACCTGAACCTTCCAAAGCAGGTTTCCTGTTTCCGCCTGAACCGCGTAGAACCAGCCCGTCATGTCACCGAAAAGCAGAGCGTGTTGGCCGCCAAGCGGCACAGCTAGAATGGAGGACCGCACCGGCCCATTCGCCTGAAACACCCATTGAAGGCAACCCGTCTCGGCGCGCATGGCGTGGACCAACCCGCCGGCGCTTCCCACAAACACCTGGCCATCAATGACCGTGGGCGGCGCGAACGCCGTCACATCTCCATCGAAGCCAAAAGCCCATTTCAACTTTAGAGCGCGCACCTGGTTGGTACTCAGCCCGGCCGAATCAGCTGGCTGAAACCGCGCATTGTTCTGGCCGGGACTCCATCCATTCCAGGAAGACTTTGGGTTGGGGGCTAGCTTCACTTTGCGGTCCGCGCAGAACGCGGAGTCGGGCGGCCCGGACACGGGCGCGTTCGTCCCTAAATAGGAAGCCACGGCCATGCGGTCTTCCCTGCTGATTGTGAATGCGACGGCCATCATCGGCCCGGCATCGAGCGCCCGGAGGATTCGCGCCGAGGGCAATTTCTGCAGCGCTTCGCGGGGAGGGATGCGATCGTTGTTCTGGTCGTGACACGCGGCGCAGCGCTTCTGATAAACGGCTTCTCCGGAAGAAGCCGCCAACAAAGGACTCGCCCACAGGCTGAACAGGAACAAGAGCGCGAAACGTTTCACGGACGGGACCATATCATAGCGGCTAAATTCGTGTCCACGACAGCGCCCGCCTCGTGACAAATTTCATGGCGTGAAATGATTCTGGGCGCCCTGATATTTATAGCCCCGAGCTTATTTCGTGCATGGCGGGCAAAATGATGCAAAATCGTGGCGGAGCAATCCGGACGAATGTTAAAGCTTGGAGTCATTCTGACCGCGGCGACCGTGACGATACTGGTCGTGGAATTTTTTCGCGCTCGCCGCAGGCCGTTCCCCGCGCACGGCTGGCTCGGAATCGTCGCGTTGATTTGCGCCGAGTATTTGATGTTTCACGGCATCGAGCCGGCGGCGATTTATTTCAGCCCGGTGGCCTGGACGTCGTACATTTTGATTGCCGATGCTGCGGTCTTCGCGATCTCCGGCCATTCGCGGTTGCGCGAAGAGACGCGCGGCCTCATAAAAATGGCGGCGCTTTCGATTCCGCTATGGCTGATTTTTGAAGCGTATAATTTGCGGCTCGCAAACTGGGCATACGTCGGGCTGCCGCAATCGCAAATCGAACGATGGATCGGCTACGGCTGGGCCTTCGCGACGATCACACCGGGAATTTTCATGACCGCAGCGCTCATCGAATCCTTCGGCTGGTTCAAACAGGAATCGCGTCCGGTGCGTTTCAGCCGCGCAACCGAGACGGCGTGCATCGTGCTCGGCGCGGCGATGCTCATTGTGCCGCTGCTTGTTCCAACGCGCATTGCCGCGTATCTGTTTGGCCTGGTCTGGCTCGGTTTTCTATTCCTCCTTGAGCCGATCAACTACCGCCTGCACTTGCCTTCCTTCCTGGGAGATCTTGCGCGCGGGCATCGAGCGCGTCTGTACTCGTTTCTCGCCGCAGGATGGGTTTGCGGGTGGCTGTGGGAATTCTGGAATTACTGGGCACGCGCCGGATGGATTTACACATTTCCTATCGGCCAACAATGGAAGATTTTCCAGATGCCTGCGCCCGGCTATCTGGCTTTCCCCGTGTTTGCGCTAGAATGCTTCGCGATGTATGTAAATGGCGCGTGGCTCATCAGCCCAAAATATATCGCCGAGAAAAAATACTCGGAATAGGCGGATGCTCATTCCAAACCGATACTTGGGCGTGTTTTTCTGCTTGCTGATCGCGGTGGGCGGATCGTTTTTCCCCGGCCAGGTGCGCGCCTCCGAACTGGATATTCCCCCGGATGCCAAACAAGCCATTCGTTTGGCCTACTCGGGCAAGCCGGAGGAAGCCCTCGCGCTCGCCCACAAGCTCGAAACCGAGCGGCCCGAGCATCCTCTCGGCTATCTCATCGAAGCCGACCTGCTCTGGTGGAATATTTATTGCAAGCGGTCGGAGCGAAAGTACAACACGATTGACGCCTGGGGCCGCCCGCGTCCCGCCGACGCCGACGACAACGCCGAACTCGCGCTTTCGGACAAAGTAGCGCGCCTGGCCGAGGCCGGCATCGCCAAATCCGACACGGCCGAGATGGAGTTATACGCGGGACTGGGCTACGCATCGCGCGCGCGCCTGCTGGCCCTGCGCTTCGAGAAAATGCCGGTGGCTCGAGCGGGCGTCGAGGCGCGCAAGCACCTGCTGCGCTGCCTGGAACTGGACCCTGAAATGGCGGACGCCAATCTGGGCCTGGGGCTTTACAACTATTACGTCGATACTCTATCCGCCATGGCCAAGATTTTGCGTTTTTTCATGGGCATTCCGGGCGGAGACAAACGGGTAGGCCTGCGCCAGCTTGAAATCGCGTCCACCAAGGGCGAAATAACGCAGGAGGAGGCGCGCTTCAACCTGGCCAAGAATCTGCGCAACTATGACTTCGATTACGCTCGGGCCTTGGCCGCCGCTTCGCCACTCACGGACGAGTTCCCGGAGAATCCTGTGTTCCTGCTGGTCGTAGGAGACCTCCACGCAAAACTCGGCCATTTCGATGAGGCGGCAATGCGGTTTCGCGCCGCCGCTGCGGCCCCGATGGAGGACGCCGCGTGCGAGAAGCGCGTCCAGCAACTTGCCCGCGAGTCGCTCGACGCGCTCGCCGCGCAGCGCGGAGAACTCAAGCCCGGGAAATAGCCCAGGGGCAATACGTCTCGTTGTGGATTTCATTCCGCGCAGTCCGCATGTGGCAGGGGATACAGGGGATCGGCACTCCTCCAAAAGCTGCGCTTCCGTTAGTTCGATCTAGATTCTTGAGGCAATTCCAGCACTTCACGCAGCTTCCGCAACAAGGCATCCCGCGAGAATGGTTTTTGAAGCACTTTCGCCCCCGCCCCCAGTAGCCCTATTTGAGTAGCGAAGCTACCTGTGTAGCCCGACATGAACAGCACCTTCATTTCAGGGTACAAGGGAGCCAGATTCGCGGCCAAGGCTGCTCCATTCATACCCGGCATGACCACGTCCGTCAGCAGCAGATGAATGGGTCCACCGTGCCGCTGGGCGACTTCCAGCGCATGATCGCCGCTGCTGGCTTCCAATACCGTGTAATCGCTGTGCTCCAGGAGATCGCGAGTCAAGGCACGGAGCGATTGCTCGTCTTCCACGAGCAAAACGGTCTCGGTTCCGCGGAGGATCTGAATGGGGTCGCCGCTCGGCCGAATCTTCAGGGCGGCCTGATCGATGCGCGGAAGATAAATTTTAAACACCGACCCTTGCCCTGGTTCACTGTAGGCCCAGATGTAGCCGCCACTTTGCTTCACGACGCCATAGACAGTCGCCAGGCCGAGGCCTGTGCCTCTGCCGAGCTCTTTGGTGGTGAAAAACGGTTCGAAGAGGTGCGACTTAGTCTCCTGGTCCATCCCGATGCCGGTGTCTGAGACGGTGAGCAGAACGTATGGACCAGCAATAAAAGGCCGGTGACTCAAGGCGTACTCTTCAGCTACATCGACATTGCTGGTTTCGACGACTAACTTTCCCCCGTGCAGCATGGCGTCCCGCGCATTCACCGCGAGATTCATGATGACCTGTTCTATCTGCCCCTGATCGGCTCTCACGGAACTTGGCGAAGAATTGAGCAAGGTCAGGATCTCAATGTCCTCGCCGATGAGGCGGTGGAGCATCTTTTCCACCTCTCCCACCACAGTGTCGAGATTCAGAATTTTCGGCTCAAGCACCTGCTGGCGGCTGAAGGCGAGAAGCTGGCGGGTCAGAGCGGCAGCGCGATCGGCGGCTTTTCTGATTTGTTCGGCTTGCGCGCGTAGTTCGGCATTGTGGCCGATCCGGTCCAGAAGGGTTTCCGTGTAGCCGATAATGACGCCCAGCAGATTATTGAAATCATGCGCCACTCCACCCGCCAGGCGGCCGACGGCTTCCATTTTTTGCGCCTGGCGGAACATCTGCTCCATGCGTTTGTCATCGCTGATGTCCCTTACGATATCCGAAATGCCGACAATGCGTCCCGCCGAATCCTTGATGGGGGGAGGCGGTCAGCAGAATGTCAATTACCTTTCCGTCTTTTCTCACGGCGGTGGTTTCGAACTGCTCCAACTTTTCGCCCCGTCTCACCCTTCCGAGAACGCCCGAGAGTTCATCTTGCCGGTCGGCAGGGACCACGATGCCAATGTTCCGGCCAATGATCTCGGCCGCGGAATAGCCGTATATTCGTTCCGCGCCGGAGTTCCAAGTGAGCACGACTCCCTCCAGCGTCGTGCTCATGATTGCGTCGAAGGAGGACTCCACGATGGCGGCCAGCCTGCGAATATCTTCCTCTTCCCGTTTTCGCTCTGTAATGTCCCGCGAGACGCCAAAAGTCCCCACCGTGCGGCCTTCAGAATTCTTGATCTGGCCTCTGCTGAGCAAGACCGGAAATTCCGTCCCATCCCGCCGGATGCGGAGACATTCGCCTTGCCAGCCCTCACCCTCCAGGTCCTTTGCCTCGCCCTTCACAATCTCCGCCATCAACGACGCAGAATTCCTGGGAGAAATGGTGCAACTGAAATGCTTCCCAAGGATCTCTTCTTCCGAATAGCCATAGGCTTTCAGGAACGCGCGATTCGCATAAGTGATGTGTCCATCGGGATCGCCCAGGCCGATCAGCTCGGGACTTCTCTCGACAATTTGGGACAGCAAGTAAAGCCGTTCTTCGGAGCGTTTGCGCCCGGTAATGTCCCGCGCGACCACGATGACGGCGTCCTCTCCTGGAACTTCTAGAATGTGCGAGTCGAACTCCACATCGATGATCGTTCCATCCCTCAACCGATGCCGCGCCTGGCCGGAGTGGACCCACTTTGTGCGCAGATCCTCCATGTTTGAATAGAGCCGCGGCAAGTCTTCTGGAGGCCGAATTTCGGTAATCTGCATCTGAAGAAACTCTTCTCTTGAATATCCGTAATGGGCCATTGCGGCTCCGTTTACGGCAACAAATTTAAGTGTCTTCGGATCATAAATCCACATTGGCAGGGGAGTGTTTTCAAACAGAGCTTGGAAGGCTTCCGCCCCATGGCGCAGAGGCCCAGGTTTCTTGTTCCCGGAAGATGCCGTTGGAGATGCCGGCTTCGCCACGCGGTTTTTCATGGTCAGATCGCGGCAATGCGAAAAGCTAAGGCGTTGCCAGAAATACATTCAAGTCGCTTTGAAATTTAGCTGGGGGCAGTAACTGACTGCGAGTCTCCTGCTGCATTCGACAGGAATAATAGCGCGACTGGGGAGATCTGCCAAAAGGTTAATCGTTAGTGAGGGTTTGTACCCCCGTGACCGACAGGAAGGGAGGGTGTGGAATCCGGGCTTCGAACCCTTCCGGCGCGATGCAAAGTGGCGCGGCTCAGATTCAGGAATAGGAAGTGTGGGGGCAACGGCTTAGCTCTGGACCTGCATCTGATTTGTTTTGCAGGGGAGGGTGTGGGCCGCGGCGGTGTTGACTTGGGCGTGTTCTGGTGGTATCAGGAACAGGCCGGTTTGGCGGGGTTTTCTTCTAAATTCTGGCGGGCTCCGCGCCCCGATTCGATTGGGGCGTTCTGTGGATTCGTAAAGCCCGCACCCGATCGATCAATTGTCGCTGGTTTCCTCAGCACCCGGAATGTTCTCACAGGTTTTCGTCGGCCCGGCGTCTCGGATGGATGACTCGGGGAGGAGCGTGTTCGGATGTGTTCGCGCAAGTGGCTGATGGCGGCGTTGCTGGCGTGTGGCCTGGCGTCGGCCTGCTCCAATTACAACACGAATCTCTCCATCCAAACATCTTCCTCCGTACTGGCCTTCGTAAGTCCCAGCTCGGCAACCGTGGGGGCACCCGCCTTCACAATTACTGCCAATGGATCGGGCTTCACTACCGGCGCGCTGATCCTTTGGAATGGCGTCCCGCTGACCACAACACTTGTCAGCAGCGTTCAGCTGACGGCGCCTGTTCCCGCCTCGGACCTCTCCACCGCGGGGAACGTGCCGGTGGCCGTACAGATTCCCGGCTCAGCTCAGTCCGGCACTTCAAACGTCAACAACACGACGACGACAGAAGTATCGAACATTGTCCTCTTCACGATCGGCGCGCCGTCGGGGTCAGCGCCGGCGATCGCTTCGCTGTCGGCGTCCACAACTTCGGCGGCCTCCACGCCATATTGCAGCATTCAGGGTTTTACGCTGACCGTGAACGGCACAAATTTCACGAGCGATGCCCACGTGAATTGGAATGGGAGTCCGCAAGCGACAACCTTCTTAAGCGCGACGCAGCTCAACGCTTCCATCCCCGCAGCCCTGTCGGCGTTTCCCGGACCGGTCCTTGTGGCGGTAACGAATTCGATTGGGACATCGCCCACCTTGCCCTTCACTCTTTCCACCCCGGCGACGGCGCTTGCGCCTCCCACGATCAATTCGCTGTCGCAAACTTCCGCCGCTGGGGGCAACCCGGCGCTTCCCTTGACTGTGACCGGCATGAACCTCCTGCCTTGTTCCGTGATTCAATGGGTAAACGCAAGCAACGTCACATCGACGCTGACAACCACATTCGTGAGCGCCACACAACTGAGCGCGACAGTGCCGGCCACCGATTTCCTTGCCGTGGGGACTTCGCAGGTCAAATTGTTCACGATCGGGCCGGGAGGCGGCACTTCCGGGAAGATCCAATTCACTATTCTGGCGCCCACCATTACTTCCTTATCGTCCTCCACGACTTCGTCGAATACCACGCCGTCGTGCAGTCCTTCGGGATTCACTCTCACCGTGAACGGCGCGAATTTCGTGAACGGTTCGGTGGTCGATTGGAACGGTTCGCCGCGCGCGACGACATTTGTCAACTCGACGCAACTCACGGCCACGATTCCGGCTTCGGATATAGCTTCCGCTGGAACAGCATCGATTACCGTATCCAATTCCGGAGTTAGCTCCGCCGCGGCCTCTTTTACGATTTCGGCTGCGTCGCTTCCGGCGGCGGTGATTGCCTCCATTTCGCCAGCGGGCGCGACCGCTGGAACGGCGGCGTTCTCTCTCAGCGTTGCCGGCAATAATTTTCTCCCGTGCTCGAGCGTGCAATGGGTGGACAGCAGCAACAATTTGACGCAGCTGACGACCACATTTGTCAGTTCGACGCAACTCACCGCGGCAGTCACGGTTGCGGACATTGCTTCGGTTAAAACGGTGAATGTCGCCGTGGCCAATCCTGCGTCGAGCGCGAACACCTCCAACTCCGTTTCATTCCCGATTGCCCTTCCAACCATCATGTCGCTTTCGGCGTCCACGACGTCGTCGAATACGACCCCGGCCTGCGCTCCGGCCGGCATAACCCTGACCGTCAATGGCACAAATTTCGTGCCGAGTGGACTTGTGGTGAATTGGAACGGCGCGCCGCGCCAGACGACTTTTGTAAGCGCTACACAGCTTACTGCCGCGATCTCGGCGACGGACACGGCCTTCCCGGGACCTGTGAACGTTACGGTTTCGAGTTCGACGATTCCATCTTTGTCTTCCTTGTCTTCCCTGTTTACGATTGCGCCGTCCACGACGCCGTTGCCTGTGCCTGTCATAACGGCGCTCATTCCTTTCAATATGCCTGCGAAATCCCTGGCGTTCATGCTGGGGGTGGATGCCAGTGGCGCAAGCGGCGGCAGCCTGGTTCCGTGTTCCGTGGTCCAGTGGAATGGAAGCCCGCGCACGACTACATTCGCCGGGCCGACGGGACTCAATGCGGCAATTTCGGCGGCGGATGTCGTCAGCGCATCGATGATCCCCGTCACCGTTTTCACCCTCAAAGACGGAGGCGGAGGAGGCACGTCGAACGCGCTTACCTTCACCGTGTTTACTCCGCCTGTCCCTGCCGCGCGGATCGCTTCGCTTGCGCAGTCCGCAGCACGCGCTTCGTCCGCGACTGCCGACCCCGTTGCGCTGCCTGCGCCGAGCATGAGCGCGGACCGGCGCTACGCCGTGGTTGTGCTGGCTTCGACCGATGGTGTGACGGAAGTTTCGGGAACGCCGGAGAATGTGTTTGTGCGGGACACCTGTGCGGGAGCGCCCGCGGGCTGCGTGCCTTCGGTGTCCATCGCATCCATCGGCTTGAACGGCAACCCCGCCGATGGCGACAGTATTTCTCCGTCGATCAGCGCGGACGGGCGCTACGTGGCGTTCCTTTCTTCCGCGATGAATCTGGTGGATAGCGATACCAACGCCGTCATGGACGTGTTCGTCCGCGATACCTGCGCCGGCGCGCCGTCTGGCTGTACGCCTTCCACGCAGCGCGTCTCCGTCGCGACCGACGGCGCGCAAGCCAATGGAGCCAGCACTTCGGCGACGATCAACGCGACGGGCCGATTCATCACGTTCGAGTCCGCGGCAACCAATCTCGGCGCCATCTCATCTTCCGGCGGAATTTTCCTTCGGGATACCTGTGCGGGCGTGGCCTCCGGCTGCACGCCTTCGACGCAGCCGCTGGATTAATTCCGAGTGGGACGGGCTTCAGCCTGTCTGCCTTTCCGATCTCTAACACAAATCAAAACCAAACAGGCCGAAGCCTGTTCCACTTAACTCCAAATCATTTCAAACCGGCAGCAAAAAAACACGATCCGCGGCAAGTTCGATCGCCCAGGGCTGCGGAAGATCCCGAAACGATTCCCACTCCCTCTTGAAGACTTCCGCCTGCAAATGAAAATCAGAAGGGCTCGCGGGCGGAGCGCCGATGCGCAGATCGAGCGTGACGCGGAAAGGCGTTTCCGTCATGGCGGCCAACCAGCAAGGGAACACGTTTCCGGAATTTTCCGAGTCTAATTTTTGCGAAGGGCACACGCGGACATGATTCGCGCGGATCGCAACATGCCCCGGCGGCTTGGCGAGTTCCTGCGCGACGCGCAGCTTGCAGCTCCAATCGAGCGCTTCGACGCGACCATCGGCCAGGCGTTGCGCCCGGGAAAAATTCTTGCACCCTGTGACGCGGGCAACTTCGAGTGTCGGGGGATGGCGGAAGATTTCTTCTTTCGCGCCTTGCGCCGCCACATTCCCATTCGACAACACGACGAGCTTTTCACAAACGCGGTAGGCCTCTTCGAGATTGTGGCTCACGAACAAAGTCGATCCGCCATAGCTCTCCAGCATTTCACGGAGCTGGCGCTCGAGGGCGCTGCGCAGATGCGTGTCCAGCGCGGACAATGGTTCGTCGAGCAGCAACGCCGCGGGCTCGATGGCCAGCGCGCGCGCGAGCGCCACGCGCTGCTGTTCGCCGCCGGAGAGCGTTGCGGGATATCGTTCCGCAAAGCCGTCCAGGTGCGCGGCGGCAAGCTGTTTTGCGACGCGCCGATTCTTCTCCGTGTCGGGAAGGTCCCGCAATCCAAAGGCGATATTTTCCGCCACGGTCAGATGCGGGAACAACGCGTAGTTCTGAAAGAGCAGGCCGATGTGGCGTGCGCGGGCGGGCACGTTGACGCCCCGCTCGGAATCAAAGAGCACTCGCTCGTGCAGCACGATGCGCCCGCGGTCGGGAGTCTCCAGGCCCGCGATCGCGCGCAGCGTCATCGTCTTGCCCGAGCCGGAAGGACCGAGCAAACCGAGCGGCGAGCCGTCTGCCGTAAATTCGACGGCGAGGCGGAAGCCCGCCACGTTTTTTTCGATCGCGACTTCGAGCGACATGGTTTGCTTTTAGTGGCGCAGGCTTCAGCCTGTGGGTTTTCTATCGCTAGTGCAAAATCAAAACCCACGGGCTGAAGCCTATGCCACTTAAGGTCTCCGCCACAGACTCAACGCGCGACGATTGGTGCCGTAAATCGTCGCGAGGACCAGAAAGGAAAACAGCAGCAGCGCCAGCGCCGTCCGGTTTGCCACATCGTAATTCGCGGCCTGCGCCTGATCGTAAATGTCGATCGACACCGTGCGCGTCACGCCGGGAATGTTCCCGCCAACCATCAGAACCACGCCGAACTCGCCGATCGTATGCGCGAAGCTCAGCACGATTCCCGTGACGGCTCCAGCCGAGGAGAGCGGCAATAGCACGCGAAAAAATGTTGCCAGGCGTGACGCTCCGAGAGTCCACGAGGCTTCGATCAGCCGCCGGTCCACCGCTTCGAATCCGGCCGAAATCGGCTGCACCGCGAACGGAAGGCTGTAGAGCACGGACGCGACCAGCAAACCGCCGAAGGTGAAGGGGAGCGTGTGACCGAACCAGGACTGCCAAACCCTGCCGGCAAAATGGCGCGGACCGAGCCCCACGAGAATGTAGTAGCCCAGCACCGTGGGCGGCAGTACCAGCGGCAACGCGACAATCGCCTCGACCAGAAATTTCCAGCGCCATTGCGAGAACGTCACCCAATACGCGATGGGCAAGCCCACGGCGAGGAGAATCCCCGCGACGCAAACAGCTAGCTGCAGCGAAAG
>Ga0070766_10000191_pt1 | contig 24989 bp, 20 predicted proteins | sample HubBroMetageWFT6_FD_69782 | JGI IMG/M metagenome (GOLD analysis project Ga0070766, IMG submission 69782) | Warmed and freeze-thawed soil microbial communities from the Hubbard Brook experimental Forest, New Hampshire - Hubbard Brook CCASE Soil... | ecosystem: Environmental > Terrestrial > Soil...
CGAGCAGCGGCGCGGTGATCGTCTCACCACTGCTCAGCAGCATGTCCATCTCGCGCGAGGGCGGGTCGGCGGTGACGCGATGGGCGAGCGCGATGAGCTCATCGGTGGTGTCGCCCATTGCGCTCACCACAACGACGACCTGGCTCCCTGCATCCACCGACTCGCGAATGCGGCGCGCGACCCGGCGCAACTTCATCGGCGTCGCGACGCTCGATCCGCCGTACTTCTGGACAAGGCGGGTCACGGCGATACGTCCACCCTGGTGCCGTAGTTGCGCGGGGCGAGGACCATGGTCGTACCGGCCACGCCGGCGCTCGCCGCGGCGGCCGCCATCGCCGCGACGATGGGCGCCGGGTCCATCGGTGTCAGTGCGATGACCGACGGACCCGCCCCCGCGAGGGCCGCGCCCGACGCGCCGGCATGGTTGGCCGCGTCGACGACCTCCCGCGTTCCGGTCATGAGCGCGAAGCGAGCGTCCTGGTGCCAGCGATCCTGCATGGCGACACGCAGGGACGCGTGGTCGCCGAGCGCAAGCGCTCGGACCATCAGTGCGCAGCGGCTCGCGTTGAAGATCGCGTCCGCGCGGCTGAGGGTTTCGGGCACGACCTGGCGCGACTCCGTGGTCTTGAACGGTACGTCGGGGATGAAGAGCACCGCACGGAGGTCGTCCGAGACCGCCAGCTGGGCCGCAGCGGCACCGGGTGCGCAGATGGCGAGACCCCCGAGCAAAGCCGCGGCCGCGTTGTCGCGATGGCCCTCGAGCTCGGCGACGCGCTCGAGGACGTCGTCCTCGTCCCATGGCGCCTGGTGCAGCGCTGTGGCTACCAGCACGCCGGCGAGCGCCGCGGCCGCACTCGACCCCATACCCCGCCCGATCGGGATTCGATGCACACATGTGAAATGGACACCCTCGACGGGAACGCCGAGCGTTGCGCACGACTGCGCGTAGGCGATCGTCACCAGGTTGCGCCCTGGATCGTTGAGCTCCAGCGGAGCGTCGGGGCCGGCGTCGATGGTCAACGCTCCAGGTCGCTGCTCCGCGCGGATGTCGTTCTGCAACTGCAGCGCAAGCGCGAGGATGTCGAATCCCGGACCGAGGTTGGCGACGCTGGCGGGCACCGCGACACGAACACGCACGCGGGTGTCAGACCCCGATCGTGTGCGCCAGGGCGCTTGCGTCGGCGGGGATCTCGAGGATCGGCGTGAACGCGGCCTCGACGGCGCCGGGGTCCTTCAGGCCGTTACCGGTGAGCACGCACACCGCGTGCGTCCCGGGGGCCACGGCCCCTTCTCCGATGGCCCGTTCGAGCACCGCCAGTGCCGCGGCGGACGCAGGTTCGCAGAAGATTCCCTCGAGATTCGCGAGCCGCCGTTGCGCGTCGAGGATCGTGTCGTCGCTGACCGAAGCGATCAGTCCCTCGGACTGGTCGCGGGCCTCGATCGCCCCCGCCCACGATGCCGGGTTGCCGATGCGGATCGCCGTCGCCACGGTTTGCGGGTCGTCGACGGGGCGCCCCAGGACGAGTGGCGCCGCCCCCGCCGCCTGACCGCCGAACATGCGCGGCAGTCGGCTCGACCGCCCGTCGCGGTGATCCTCACGAAAACCGCGCCAGTAGGCGGTGATGTTGCCCGCGTTGCCCACCGGCAGCGCGAGCACGTCGGGAGCGTCGCCGAGCTCGTCAACGATCTCGAATGCGGCGGTCTTCTGACCCTCGATGCGATTCGGGTTCACGCTGTTGACGAGCGTGACCGGGTGACGTTCGCAGAGCTCGCGCACGATCCGGAGCGCGACATCGAATCCCCCCTTGACACTCACGACGGTGGCGCCGTGGACCCGTGCCTGGACCAGCTTGCCCGACGCGATGTGCCCCTGGGGCACGACCACGACAGTGCGCAGCCCGAAGCGCGCTCCGTAGGCGGCTGCCGACGCGCTGGTGTTCCCCGTCGATGCGCAGATGATCGCCCGGCTGCCCTCATGAAGCGCGGCGGCGACGGCCACGACCATCCCGCGGTCCTTGAAGGAGCCGGTCGGATTCATCCCCTCGAGCTTGAAATGCAGCGAGGCAAGCCCCAGCGACGGGCCGATGGTGAGCGACTCGACGCAGGGCGTGTCCCCCTCGCCGAGGCTGATATGCGGCGCGTCAGGGGGGAGCGCGAGGCGATCGGCCCAGCGGGCAAGGACGCCCCGCATGCGGGTGGTCATGCCGGGCTGTCTACGCCTCGACCCGTTCGAGCGAACCGAGGATCTGGTCGACCGGCGTGAGCGTGTCGAGCGTCTCGAGGGCGCGGTCGTGGACGGCGCGGGGCGCCATGCCGGTGAGCACGATCAGCTCCGATCCGGGCAGGTCGACCGCAGCGTCGACGGCGAGGCCACGGTCCTCCAGTGCCTGGAGCACGAGCGCTCGAGCATCGGCCTCGCCAGCGAGCCGAACACGGACGTAGCCGGCCACCTCCACGTCTTCATCGCTGAGCATGGCAACCCCGGCGCGCGCGGGTGCCGGGCGTCCCTTCGCCTGGCCGCGATCGCGCACCGCCGTGACCAGGTCGCTCACCACAGCGCTCGCGGTCGATGCGCCCCCCGCGCCGAGCCCTCGCAGCATCACCGTGCCCGCGAGATCGCTCGAGATGATGACAGCGTTGTCAGCATCATCGACATCGTGGAGGAGGTGACCCCCGCCGAACGCGGTTGGCCGGACGCGCAGGTGCACGGCGCCACCGGGTGCGCGCTCGGCGTGGGCGAGAAGCCGGACCCGATACCCGAGCTCGGCGAGCGCGCCGACATCTGCACCGGCCACGTCGCGAATCCCCACGCGGTCGACGGTGTCGGCTGTGACGTAGGTCTCGAGCGCGAGCCAGGCGAGGATCACGAGCTTGTGCACGGCGTCCCAGCCGTCGACGTCCAGCGACGGGTCCGCTTCGGCAAACCCTCGGCGCTGGGCATCGGCGAGCGCCTGGGCGAAACTGACCCCCGGCGTGCGCATCTGAGTGAGGATGACGTTGGTCGTACCGTTGACCACGCAGTCGAGCGCGGAGATGCGATCGCCGAGCAGGCTCCCGCGGAGGAGCGCGATGATCGGCAGTCCCGCGCCGACAGCCGCCTCGAAATAGAGACGCGCTCCGTGCTCGGCCGCGAGCGTGCTGAGGCGAGGACCAGACGCCGCCATCACGGCCTTGTTGGCTGTGACCACCGTCTTGCCGGCGCGCAAGGACGATTCGATCAGAGCGGTGGCAGGATCGGTGCCACCGATCGCCTCGATGACGATCGCGACCGCAGGATCCGCGACCACCGCCTCGGGGTCGCCGAGGAGCCTCGCGTTCTTCAGATCGATGCCCCGCGTCCGGGACAGGTCGCGCACGGCGACGCAGCGCAACACCGGCGTGGCCCCGGCTCGCTCGCCGAGCATCTCCCACTCGTCGATGAGCCGCCTCGCCACAGCGGTTCCCACGGTGCCGAGCCCGAGCAGTCCAACGCCCACCGTTTCCATTGCCGGGACAGTCTATTGGGGCCTAGATGATGTGGCGTCTCCAGGCCAGGAGCACCGCAGCCGCACGATCCTTGCAGCCGAGCTTCTCGAGGATGTTGCTCACGTGCGTCTTCACCGTGTTCTCGCTGAGGAAGAGCAGCACCGCGATCTCCGCGTTGTTCTTGCCGTCTGCCATGAGTCGCAGCACATCGCGCTCGCGCCGGGTGATCGACGGCATGTGCTCGGCGGCGGCGCTGACGAGTTGCGGATCGAGCAGGGACTCGCCGTTGGCGACCGCCCGGATGGCGCCGGCGAGCTCCTCGCGGGTCGCGTCCTTGAGCAGATAGCCGAGCGCCCCCGCCTTGAGCGAGGGGAAGATGTAGTCCTCGTTGCGGTACGTGGTGAGCACGATCACGCGAGCCTCGGGGTCGCGGGCGCGAATCTTCCGGAGGGCTTCGATGCCGTCCATCACCGGCATCTGGACGTCCAACAGGATGACGTCGGGGTGAGTCCGGCGCGCCTGCTCAACGGCCTCGGCGCCGTCGGCGGCCCTGCCGACGACCTTGATGTCGGGCTCCAGCTCGAGCATCGTGCACAGACCGTCGCGAACCACCGGATGATCGTCGGCCACGAGCACGCTGATCATGCGCTGACCGCTTGAGCTACAACCTCGGTGAACGGAAGCCTGGTGGTGACCGTCGTCCCGTTCCCGGGAGCGCTCACCACCGTGAGTGTGCCGCCGGCGCTGCGTGCCCGTTCGGCCATGCCGTCGAGGCCGAAACAGTCTTCGCGTGGCGCGCTCGCGGACGGATCAAAGCCGACCCCGTCGTCATGGATCGAGAGCACGAGCTCCTGCGCGTGGGCGCGCAACTCGACGTCGACGTGCTCGGGCTTGCCGTGGCGGGCTGCGTTGGAGAGTGCCTCCTGACCGATGCGGAGGAGAGCGACCTCGGCGGTTGGCGAGAGTGGCGGATGCTCGGGCACCGCGCGAGCCCGAAACCGCGCGGGGATGCCGGTTCGCTCCTCCCAGGCTTCCACCTCATGGCCGATCGCGGCCACCAGGCCCGTTGCGGAGAGCGGAGCCGGGCGCAGGTTCCAGACCGACCGGCGTGCTTCCTGGAGGGCGCTGCGGGCGAGCTCACGAGCCTTCTCCACCGACGACTTCGCGCGCCGCTCCGATCCGCGGTTCAAAAGCGTGTCGGCGGCTTCGAGCTCCAGCACGATGCCGGTCAGCTGCTGCGCAAGGGTGTCGTGGATCTCGCGGGCGAGCCGGGTGCGCTCCTCGAGCACGGCGTGATCGGTGAGCGCCTGCACCGGGAGATACATACGGCGGGACAGCAGTGTCGTCGCGATGAAGGCGAGCCCGACCAGCAGGATCAGCACCGGCAGGACGGTGACGGGGAAAAGGCGGTGGACGCTGTCGTTGACGCCGAGGGTGAGGGCGCTGAGGTTTGGCTCGAGTGCGCTCACCGGCACCGGGTTGAGGATGATCCAGTGGCCGCTGTACACGGGAGCGGTGAAGACGTCCGAGCTGGCCCTGTTGAGGGTCGCTGTCAGCGGTGTCTGCGGCATCGCGCCGGTTCTTTCCATACGCGCGAGGGAGCCCATGAAGCGCGGCTGCTTGGCGGTGAACACCAAACCCGTGGCCGCGCCCGGGAAGTCCGTGGCCGACTGCGGCGACGCGTAGACCACGATGCCCGAGGCACTCACGATCAAGGGGTCGACGGTGCTGGACGCCGAGCCGACCGCCGGCTCGATCAGCTTCGTCACCGAGACATCCACCCCCACCTGCATGGACGAGTTGGCCTGGTACCAGGCGGTCACGCCGATCTGCGCGTCCTCGATTTGCGGATACGGATCGGTCCAGAACGGTCCATCCGCGCCGGGCTGGGTCCATTGACTCGGCTGGTTGGCGGTCCCGACCCCTCCCTCGGAGCTCGCGAGCACCTTCTGACCACCACGCAGCTCCGGGTTGTGCGAATCGTAGCCATTCGCGACGAGGTCCCCGGGACCGTTGACCCCCGGGTAAACGCGGATGGCGCCGGTCTTCTCATCCTCAAACCAGACCGCGTTGATCGACGGATTGTTCTTCAGCACCAGCGACACCTCCTGGACGACCTGGGGTGCGGCGGTCGCGTCTTCGAACTTCGGATCCGGTGCGACATGTGGTGGCGGCGGCGAATATGTGCCCGGCCCCGTCGCCGGGAGCGCAGCGGGCTGCGTGACCGCCAGAGCTTTGACGAGCGCGCTGGCGAGCCCATCCTGCACGTCGGTGTTGATGGCGCTCATGGTCCTGTCGAGCGAAGTGGCACGGCTGTCCAGCGCCGAGTCGGCGATCCCCTGCTGGCGCTGGAGGATTGCGGACTCGGTCGCGTTGGCAGTGCTCTTCGCGACGGTGTCGAGCTCGAACACAGCGAGAACCGCGAAGGTGACTAGCGGGAGCAGCGCAACCCCGACCATGCCCACCAACAGGCGGTTGCGAAATCGCCGCCTCGGGTCTCTTCTGCGCGGTGCCCCACGGCCGATTCTCATGGCGTGACTCCAGGTTCCGCCCTACCCGCGAAAATCCCCATCAGCCCAGCTACCACTCCGGTTCCACTATACGAGCGGGGCACAATGCACGCTCGTGTTTGCAGCGCGCCGCCCACCCATTCCCTCGACCCACCACCGGTGGCGCGTGGCGATGACGCCTGCGACCGTGCTCGCAGTCCTCGTCTCCGGGTGCACGTCCTCACCCCCGGCGAAGTCCCCCAGCGTCGCTCCCGACGGCACTGCAGCCCAGGGTGGGACGGTGACCATCGGCGTGTGGCAGTCACCCTCGACGCTGTTGGACGCCGGGATCGTGGGGAGCCTGCCCTTCGCCGGCGTGATCGCGGCGCCCGTCGAAGAAGGTCTTCTGTGGTACCGGTCGACAGCCGCGACTGCAACCTCGACCTCCGAGGCGGACTACTGGACCCCTGACCTCGCGACCGCGGTCCCGACGGTTGCCGACGGTGGTGTGCAGACGACCGGCTGCGCAGACGCCGCGGCGGCGATGTGCGTGACCTGGCACCTCAGACAGGGCGTGCGCTGGGACGACGGGAGCGACCTCACCTCGCACGATGTGTGCGACACCTTCGAGCTTCACTGGCTCGCGTACGGCGCCCAGGGCAAGCCGAACCCGACACCACTTGCATCCACCACCGGATGGAACCAGGTCACCAGGTGCACCGAGCTCGACCGGTACACCGCGGTCGTCGATTTCAAGTCTCAGTACGGGCCCTATCTCGCCCTGGGCAGCGGCGTCGACGGGATCCTGCCCGCGGCGGTGCTCGATCCGCTCCTCGCATCCGGAGGCGACCTGGCATCGAGCGCGACCAGCCTCGATCTGACCAAGGGATCCGGCAACGCCGCCGCGTTCAAGGGCACCGCATCGTTGAACACCGTGCTCGACGGCACCGGACCATTCGTCATGTCAAGCGACACTCCGGGGTCCCAGGTGGTGCTCGTCCGCAACCCCAACTACTGGGATCAGGCGGGGCTCGCCCACCTCGACAAGATCATCTTCAGGATCGAGCCCGACCTCGCAACCGAGCAGAAGGATGTGCGCTCGGGCGCGGTGCAGGTCGGGCTGAACCTCGGGCTCGCGGCGCTGCCGGCGCTCGATGCAGCGGTGCGCGCCCACACTGCGCCGCTGACCGTGGACCCGGTGGCGGGCTCGGGAGCCGAGGTGCTGATGTTCAACCTCTGCGCGGCGGACGGCGGGTTGTGCGACAACCCCGCTGCCGAGGAGAACGAGGACACGGCGAACGCCGCCATCCGCGCGGCCATCCTTCTCGGCATCGACCGGCAGGCGATCGTCAGGTCGGTCGCGCCCGGCATCACGACGGTTCCCCCCGACTCGTGGATGAACCTCGGAGCGAGCTATCTCAATGGTGCCGCGGTCCCGACCACGGCCGCCGACCCCGCGGCGGCCAACTCGATGCTCGACACCGCCGGCGACCCTCGCAGCGCCAAGTGCGGCAGCGCACCTGACGGGCAGGACTTTCGCGCCGCCAAGGATGGCACCTGCCTGGTCATCAATCTCGGAACCACCAGCGACGACCCGGTGCGCGTCGCGGAGGAGTCGATGATCCGCGCGGATCTGGCCAAGATCGGCATCAACGTGCCGGCTGCGTTCGCGCCGAACCTCCCGGCGGCAGGGTTCTTCGCCTCGTTCGCCGACGGGGGCCCGCTGGCGACCCACGCGTTTGACGCGGTGCTGTACAGCGTTGGGCTCGGTCTCCCCGGTGAACCCGATACGCTGTCCTCCATCTGGCACGGTGACTGTGGCGGAGCGTGTCTGAACGCCGCCGCCGTTCCTTCCAGCGCGGATCTCGGGGTCGGCATGAACTTCAGCGGGCTCAACGACGCCCAGCTCGACGCCGACCTCGATCTGGCTCGCAACAACGCCGATCTCACCGCACGTGCGCACGACTACGCGCTCGCCGACCAGCGGCTCGCCACATTGCTGCCGTCGATTCCGCTGTATCAGCAGGTCATCGTCAACACCTACTCGTCGAGCATGTACGGCGTCGTCCAGAACGATCTCGTTCCCGATTTCGACACGGCCGCGTGGTACTGCTCAGGCGGAAACTGCGCCGGTTAGCCCCGCACGTTCGCCGGCACGACGGCCCGTATACTCGGCCCTCGTGCGTCATCTCAGTGAACGAGCGCTCGACGCGGCCTCCGTCGCGGGTGCCGCGTATGCCGATTGCAGGGTCATCAATCGAACCGTTCAGCGGCTGACGGTCAAGAACGGCGTCGTCGCTTCCGTGGAGCTCTTCGAGGATGAGGGCATCGGCATCCGCGTGATCGCGGGTGGGGCCTGGGGGTTCGCGAGCATCGATGATCTCAGTGCGGGGAGCGCCGAGGAGACCGCTCGCCAGGCGGTCCGGATCGCGAAGGCCTCGTCGCGGGTCAACCGCACGCCGGTACGGCTCGGCCCTGCACCCGCACTCGTCGGCGAGTACCGGACGCCGGTGCTTCGCGATCCCTTTGAGATCTCCCTCGACGCCAAGGTCGATCTCCTGCTGCGAACCGACGAGGCCATGTCACACCTTCCCCAGATCCGGGTGAGGGAATGCTCGCTGGAGTTCGTTCGCGAGGTGCGACATTTCGCGAGCAGTGAGGGCGCGGTGCTCGACCAGACCATCATCGAGTCCGGTGGCGGCCTCGACGCGACCGCGACCAGCGACGACGAGGTGCAGACGCGCAGCTTCCCGAACAGCTTCGGGCGGCACCAGGTCTGCGCAGGATGGGAGGCCGTACTGGCGTTCGACCTGCCGGGGAACGGCGGCCGGGTGGCCGAGGAGGCGGTGGCGCTGCTGAGCGCACCCGAGTGCCCGGCCGGGACCATGACCGTGATCCTCGATGCCACCCAGGCGGCACTCCAGGTCCACGAGTCCTGCGGCCATCCCACCGAGCTCGACCGCGTGCTCGGGCACGAGGCCGCCTACGCGGGAACCTCCTTTCTCACTCCTGACCTGCTCAGGACCTTCCGCTACGGGAGCGAGCACGTGACCCTGACCGCAGATTCCACGCGGGCGCCTGGGCTCGGCACCTTTGGCTGGGACGACGAGGGTGTGCCCGCGCAGCGGTCGGTGCTCGTCGACCAGGGCATCTTCACCGGGTATCTGTCGTCGCGCGAGACCGCCGAAGCGATCGGCCAGGTCAGCAACGGCGCCATGCGCGCTGACGGCTGGTCGCGACTGCCGATCATCCGCATGACCAATGTCAACCTCGAGGCGGGAACGTCGAGCCTCGAGGAGATGATCGCCACCACCGAACATGGGGTCTACCTGGAGACCAACCGCTCGTGGAGCATCGACGACCGGCGCCTCAACTTTCAGTTCGGGACGCAGAACGGGTGGGAGATCGTCGGCGGAAAGCGGACCCGCCTGGTCCGCAACCCGATCTACAGCGGCCAGACGCCCGAGTTCTGGGGGTCGTGCGACGCTGTCGCGGGACCGGCCGAATGGCAGATGTTCGGTGTGGTCAACTGTGGCAAGGGCCAGCCGTCGCAGTTGATGCACGTCGGGCACGGCGCGGCTCCCTGCCGCTTCCGGAATGTCCGCGTGGAGCCCGCCCGATGAATGACGGCGACGAGCTGCTCGACGTCGGGGATCGAGCGCTTGCGTCCCTGGAGCAGGGTGAGGCCGAGGTGATCATCGCCGCCTCGCGGAGCGAGCTGACCCGCTTCGCCGGCAACGAGATTCATCAGAGCGTCGCCGAGCAATTCCGCCACGTCAGGGTCCGGCTCATCAACGATGGACGCATCGGTGTCGGAGAGGTGCGAGGACACGGCGACCGTGCCGTGCGGCTCGCGTTCGCCGCCGCTGAGGAGAGCCGCCGCGTGACCACCTCTCCCGACGTCTCACCGCTTCCCCACCCGACCCACGATGCCGGCGATCACCCCGCGGCCTTCGCTGAGGCGACCGCGGCGGCCACGCCGCAGGAGCGTGCGGAACTTGTCTCGGTCATCACCGGCGCCGCCGAGGCTCACCGACTCAACTCCTACGGAGCGCTGAGCACGACCACGACCACAACCGCGATCGTCACCAGCTCCGGGCTTCGCAGGTCGGCGACCTCCACCCAGGCAAGCCTGGTGACGGTGGCCCGCGGCGATGACGGCGGGGGCTACGCGTCACGTCACTCCGCCGACATCGGCGCACTCGACGTCGACGGCATCGCGGCCGAGGTCGTTGACACCTGCGAGCGCAACCAGGGAGCGACCGCGATCGCGCCCACCGACTACGAGGTCATCCTCTCGCCGTACGCCGTGACCGACCTGCTCGAACACCTGTCCTGGGTGGGATTCAGCGCGCTCGCGGTGCAGGAGCACCGCAGTTTCATGCGCATCGGCGAGCGACTGATGAGTGACTCGATCACCATCCGCGACGACGCGCAGACACCCGAGATCTTTCCCTTTCCGTTCGACGACGAAGGCGTGTCAACCCGACCGGTGACCATGATCGACCACGGAGTGTGCGCGACTGTCGTCTACGACACCCCGACGGCGTTGCAGGACGGCGTCGAGTCGACCGGTCATTCGCTGCCGCAGCCGAACACCTGGGGGCCGCTCCCCCGTCACGTCGCCATGGACGCGGGCGACACACCCTGGCAGGAGATGGTCGCCTCGGTGTCGCGTGGGCTGTACATCACCAGGCTCTGGTACGTGCGGGACGTCCATCCGCTGCGCACCGTGATCACCGGGATGACCCGCGAGGGAACCTTCCTCATCGAGAACGGCAGCATCACCCGCCCGGTCAAGGACCTGCGCTTCACGCAGAGCATCGTCGACGCGCTCGCCAACGTGCTGCACGTGAGCCGCGAGCGGCGACTCGAGCTCGGCGAAGGGGAATCCGGGGTACTGTCACCCTGGCTGCACATCGGACGTTTCAGCTTCACGTCCTAGCCACACCGGGAAAGCCCTGCCATGACACGTTCGCCGTTGATCGGCATCACCTTGCGGGTTCTGCACGAAAAGGGACTCCCTGCGGATCTCGCGCGCAACCGTGCGTATTTCGACGCGCTCGAGGGCGCCGGAGGGACTCCACTCGGGATCAGCTCGTCGCTCGCCGAACCGAGGCTGCGCGAGCTCTTCGATCTCTGCGACGCGCTCTGTCTCCCGGGCGGTCCGGATGTCGAGCCGACGCTGTACGGGGAAGCGACGCGTGCCGACTGCGCGGTCGAGGTCGACGACGACCTCGATCGTGCGGAGATGCTGCTGGCGGGCTGGGCGATCGAGGCCGACAAGCCGGTGCTCGCCATCTGCCGCGGCGCGCAGGTCCTCAACGTCGCGCTCGGGGGGACCCTCTGGCAGGACGTCGGCACCCAGGGCGCGACCGAGCACAACCACTCGCAGGACGGGTCGCGCCAGGAGCTGACGCACAACATCGACGTGGTTCCCAACTCACGGCTGCACACCATCGCCGCCGCGCATCAGGTCGACGTCAACAGCATGCATCACCAGGCGTTACGCGATCTGGGCCGCGACCTGGTGGTCACCGCGCGTGCCCACGACGGGCTGGTCGAGGCCGTGGAGCACCCGGGGCGGCGCTTCGTGGTCGGAGTCCAGTGCCACCCTGAGGAGCTGTACCTCGACCGCGACTGGGCGCGCCGTCTGTTCATCGATTTCGTCGCCGCTGCGCGTGCGTGAAGGCTGAGCCGGCGGCGGATCGGTCGCACGGCCGCCTCTGGGTCGGCGCCATCGCCGTCCTCGCGGCCCTCGTCGTCGTCCGCAACCTCGTCGACCTCTCGGGCTCCCCGCCCGGCAACTATGTGGATGAGGCGTCGATCGGCTACAACGCCTGGACGATTGCCCACTTCGGCGTCGATGAGCATGGGGTCCGCTTTCCGCTCTTCTTCGAGGCGTTCGGCGAGTACAAGAACCCCATCTACGTCTATGGAGTCGCCGCGCTGGTCCGATTCCTTCCGCTGACGGTTGCGGTGGAGCGCTTTCCGGCGGCCCTCTTTGGCTGCGTGGTGGTGGGGTGCCTCACCGCGGCGGCGTGGCGCCTCACCGGTTCGCGGATGATCACGCTGGGCACCCTCGCTCTGACTGCTCTCACCCCCTGGCTGGTGATCGAGAGCCGCGTCGGCTTCGAGACGATCTCGATGGTTGCTCTGCTCTCCGGGGCGCTCTGGTTCCTCGCCGGCCGGCCCCCGACTGCTCGTCAGTTCGGAATCGCAGGGGTGTTGCTCGCCGCCGCTATCTACGCGTATACCACGGCGAGGCTCGAGATCCTTCTGATCGCCATCGCACTCGCGATCGCCTGGGGGCCGGCGAGGGTACCCGGCTGGTGGCGAGCACTCGTCCCTGTCGCCGCCGGCTATCTGCTCCTCGTCGTCTACGCGCTGCTCAACCCCGGTGCGCTCACCGGCCGCTTCGCATCGATCAGCATCTGGGCCGACGGTGCGCCGCTTGGTGACGTCATCGACCGCTTTCTCACCAACTACTTCTCGTACTTCAGCCCCGGCTTCCTCTTCCTCCAGGGTGACGCAAACCCTCGTCAGAACACCGAGATCGGCGGAATGCTGCTGTGGGTGATGTTGCCACTGCTCATCGCGGGGGTGGTCGTGTGCTGGCAGCGGCGCCGGGAGCCGTTGGTGCGATTCCTCGTCGCGGGCATCCTGCTGGCCCCGATCGCCGCGGCGCTCACCAACAACGGGACGCCCCACGCACTGCGGTCGTCGGGGATGCTGCCGTTCCTCGTCGTTCTCGCCGTGCTCGGGGCGGACGGGCTTCGCACCGGATTGGCCGGACGGGTCGGGGCGGGCCGGCTCGTCGCTGGGCTGCTCGGCGCGGGCCTGCTGGTGCAGGCGGCCTTCTTCACCGTCGACCTCTACGCGGCCTACCCGAACCGCGCGGCCCCGTTCTTCGACACCGGCGAGACCGCGGCGATCTCCACGGCGCGCGCGGTCGCCGGTTCCCACCGGATCTTCCTTTCCGACACCCTCGACCAGCCATACATCGAAGCCTTCTTCGCCTACCTTCCGCCCCCTCCGGCGCATCCGGAGACCGACGACGCCACCCCGGGGCTGACGGCGTTGGGGATGGAGGTGGTCGCCCCCGACTTCGCCTACGGGAGTCACCCAAACGCGGGCGATGTGCTCGTGCTGAGCCCGTTCGACCCGGCTCCTCCAAGTGGCTGGGCGCTCGTCGCCGCCGAGCGCGGATCCGCGAATCTGCTCGACGGTTCGGCGCCGAGACCTGTTCTCGAGAGCGTCTACCGCTTCGGCGGCTGACGCTACTCCCGCTGCTAAGGTTGGCGGCCCGACCAAGCAACAGGTGGAACCATGACTGACGTCGTGATCGTCGAGGCGGTGCGCACCCCGATGGGGCGAGGCAACCAGCGCAACGGTGATCTACGCGACGTGCACCCGGTCATCCTCGCCGCGCATGTGCTTCGCGAGGTGACCGGCCGTGCGGGGATCGACCCCGCGATGGTCGACGATGTGATCTTCGGATGCGTCATGCAGACCGGGGAGCAAGCGGTGAACATCGGTCGTCAGGCGGTGCTCGCGGCGGGGTTTCCCGTGGAGGTCCCGGCGACCACGGTCGACCGTCAATGTGGCTCGTCGCAGCAGGCGATCCACTTCGCGGCGAACCTGATCCAGTCGGGCGTGTGCGACATCACGATCGCCGCAGGGGTCGAGAGCATGAGCCGGGTGCCGATGGGCGCAACCGTGATCCAGGGCCCGGGCACGCCGTTCCCGCCCGAGCTGCTCGAGGCGTACAACCTCGTGCCTCAGGGTCTCGCCGCGGAGATGATCGCGGAGATGTGGCACATCACTCGCGAGCAGGCCGATGAGTTCGCGGCGCAGTCGCAACGCCGGGCCGGTGACGCTCAGGCACATGGCAGGTTCGATCGTGAAATCGCACCTGTCGTGGTTGGCGCCAATGGCGACGGTCGCGTGATCAGCCAGGACCAGGGCATCCGTCCGGACACCAGCGCCGAATCGCTCGCATGCCTGCAGCCGGCGTTCAAGCCGGACGGGATCCTGCACGCGGGCAACAGCTCCCAGATCACCGACGGCGCCGCCGCCGTGCTTCTCATGTCCGTGGAACGGGCCGCCGCGCTTGGGATCACGGCACGCGCCCGCATCGCCGCGCAGGTAGTGGTCGGCGTCGACCCGGTGACGATGTTGACCGGACCGATCCCGGCCACGACCCGCCTCCTCGAGCGATCCGGTCTCGGCATCGACGACATCGATCTCTTCGAGGTCAACGAGGCCTTCGCACCGGTGGTGCTGGCGTGGGAGCACGAGCACCATCCGGACATGAACCGGGTGAATGTCAACGGTGGTGCGATCGCGCTCGGCCACCCGCTCGGCGCCAGCGGGGCTCGGCTCATGACCACGCTGCTCCACGAGCTCGAGCGGCGCGACGGCCGCTACGGGCTGCAGGCGATGTGCTGCGGCGGCGGCCTTGGCACCGGGACCCTGATCGACCGGTCGATCTGATCTTCGCTGCCGGAATGGCGTCGCTGTGGCGGGGGTGCGCTGGGTGGTGACGGGTTGGTCACACCCGATCCGGATCGCTGAAATGCCCGTGCTATATTCGGCCGGATCCCCCCATGAGCCCAGCGACGAGTACCGCCATGAAGAAAGTCCTGATCATCGAGGACTACTACGCGCTCGCCGACATCGAATCTCTGCTCTGCACGATGGAGGGCTATGAGGTGAAGGTGGCGAAGAGCGGCGACGAAGGCCTCGCAGCGTTTGTGGACTTCCAGCCTGATCTGGTCCTGCTCGATCTCATGCTGCCCGGCGATCTCTCCGGAACCCAGGTGCTTGAGCGGATCCGCTCAGATCACGGCAGCGATCCCAAGGTACTGGTGGTCAGCGCGCTGGTGAATGCCTCGACCGCCCCGAAGCTCGAGGCGTACGGCAACGTTCAGACGCTCGCCAAGCCCTTCAAGATCAAGGAACTCGCCTCCCGCATCCAGTCGATGCTTGCCCCGTAAGGAGTTCTACACTCGGGGGGTCGATGCGAGCAGAACCACCGCCACCGCGCGGCCGGCCCGAGCCGCAGCGCCATTCGCCGCCTTCTCGACCACGTGGCCGCCGCTGCCCGTACCTCGAGCAGATCATCAAGGAAAGCGCGGGACCGTTTGGCCTGCTTACCCGCTACAAGGCCGACTGTCACGTTGACCGGCGGACTCACAGGTTCACCGGCCGCCACCCGGTGCCTCCATGTATTTCTGAGCCCGAATCCTGCGCGTTCTACCAGAGCGAGCACGGAGAGGAGGACGACCGCATCCGCCGCTACGAGTAGGCCGGCGCCGGCTCCGAGCGGGCGGCACCGGGTTCAGTCCGAAAGAGATCCCACCGCGATCGGCACGCGTGGTGTTGAAACGCTCGCAGGACCGGAGTGACGACCTCGTGGCAGGGCAATGTCGTCGTCAGCTGCGAAACGACGGTTGCCGTCGCTTGCGATCGCGGCCATGAGCAACACCGCCGCGACCGCGTAATAGTTCAAGAACGCAATGTGTCCCAATATCAGGTAGGCGATGGTGAGCGCGGCACCTGCGAGAAGAAGGTCGACCGAATCGCGGGGACGGTGGCGCAGTATCAACACCCCCACCAGCAGCGTCGCGACGCTGATCACAACGCTGGGCAGATACGGAAGACCGTAGCTGTGGATCAGGGCTCCGACGGTGATCGCATCGGCGCGGTTCACCAGAAAGACCGGGCCGAGCCAGAGTTCAACTGTCGCATGCAGGAAGTTGCCGATCCCGTCCCACAGCGCAAACGGGATCACGATCGCAGCCGCGACCGCTAATCCCCACAAGATATCCCGGCGCGCCGCGCGCGACCAAACCAGCATCACGAGCAGCGCGGCGAGGATGGTCGGCTTGGTGGTGAGCGAGATACCCAGCGCAAGGCGGGCCCATCGAGGGTGCCGTTGTCGCCCCAGAAACCAGAGGAGCAGGCAGGCAACTCCAGTGGCGTCGTTGAAGGCGTGTTCAGCCAGGTCGACACCGAAGGGCGACAGCAGCACAACCGCGATCGAACCCACCGCAACGGCGACAGGTTGGCGGCGCGCCACCAGGGCGATCACGACCGTGATCGCGACCCAGATGGCTGCCTGGGAAAGTCTCACATCACCGAGCAGCCGCCCGGGCAAGCCCAGCAGCAGAATGCCGGGTCCATAACCAAAGTGCTCGGGAGTCAGGACCGCGCCGTGGTCACTGACAGGAATCAGGGTCTGCACCGTCGGGCCGTACGGATTGGCGCCGTGCGCCAGCGCACCGGTCGCCACCTGCATCTCGCGAAAGACATCGAACGCAAGCTGTCCCCACTGCAGCCGCATTGCCTCCGCGACGACCACGAAGATGGCCGCCAGCACGACCAGGACGACGCCAAGCCGGAAGTCTCGTGCCAGCACTCCGGCGGTGACGATGACAAGCACGACCACGGTCAGCACGGGTGCTAATGGATGGTCGATGAGCGACAGCGCGGAGACGGCGACAGCTCCCACCATGACCTGCGGACTGGGCGCACCAGGGGCGGCGCGCAGGGCGAGCCCAATGCAGATGGCCGCTGCGGCGGTCAGGACGACGCCGGCGGGTAGCGCTCCGGCCCAAAAGGTCGCGAGCGAGTTCCCGCCGGTCAGCAGAGCAAGCGCTACAACCGAGAAGTCGCCTCGAGTTCTCATGGATGTGGCGCGTGGTATCACGCCCGGATCGCGCTGGCCGCCCGAGGATCGAACCGGCACACGCCCGTGACGCCGCCTCGATCGACGCTTAGGCGCTCACCGTTGTGAGCAGCGGCTCCGGCGCACCCGGAGTGTCCTCTTCGACCGGCGAGCCGCCGTACACCGCGAAGTAACGCGCCTCGGGGTGGTGCATGACGATCGCGCCGGTCGACTGCTCCGGTACGAATTGGTAGCCCTCGGTGAGCGTGACCCCGATCTCCCCAGCGGGCACGATGCGCATCAGGATCTCGTGGTCCTCGAGGTCCGGGCAGGACGGGTAGCCCCACGAGTAGCGGCGTCCCTGATCCTCGCCGAGGCGCAGCTCGCGGCGGATGCGGTGGTGAACGAACTCCGCCGTCGCCTCCGCCATCTGGGTGGCGAAGCCATGGATGCGGAGCATGTCGTCGTAGGAGCCGTCGACCTGCAGGCGGTTGGAGAGCGTCGAGGCGCCCGGACCGGTGGTCACGAGCTGGAGCGCGATCACATCCCGCTCACCGTCGGCGGCATCCTCGACGGGCCGGACGTAGTCGGCGAGGCAGAGGCGGTGCTGCTCGGACTGGCGCGGGAAGGTGAAGCGTCCCAGCTCGGCGTCGATGTCGCCGGGGTCGTAGACGATCACGGTGTCGCCGTCGGCGAGCGCCGGCCAGTAGCCGTACACGGCCTCGAGCTTCAGCCAGCCGTCGCGCACCGCATCGTCCATGGAGCGTTGCAGGCGCGGCTCGAGCTCGCTGTGGAGCAACTCCTCCCATTTGGCCGGGTCGCGAACACCCCGAAACTGCCAGCTCATCTTGTAGAGCGAGTTGCGGTCGATGAAGGGGTAGACGTCCCAGATGGGAATGTCACGCAGCACCCGCGCGCCCCAGAACGGCACGGTGGGGATCGGGGCGTTGCGCCGGACCGTGCTCCGTGCAGGAAGCGCCGCGGCGCCGGCTGCGGCGGCCGAGCGGCGCTCGAGCTTCTCGTGCTCGCGCACGCGATGGGCGCGCGCCTCCTCGAGGACGCGCGTCAGCAGCGCGTCGTGCCGATCCGGGTCGAGGAGCTGATCCACGGTCTCCAGTCCCTCGAACGCGTCCTTGCAATAGAAGACTCCGGGCTCGTAGGCGCGCTCCTGATCGAGGTACAGGATTCGCCTGCCGAAGCCGCGGTTGATCGCCGCACCGCCGATGATAAGCGGGTAGCTCAGGCCGCGCTCGTCGAGCTCCTTGACGCAGGCGGGCATCTGCTTGCTCGTGCTCACCAGCAGCGCCGACAGGCCGATGGCATCGGCATCGACCTCGAGGGCCTTGTCGATGATGGTGTTGAGCGGCACCTGTTTGCCCAGGTCGAACACCGTGTACCCGTTGTTGCTGAGGATGGTGTTGACGAGGTTCTTGCCGATGTCGTGCACGTCGCCGTAGACGGTGGCGAGCACCACCTTACCCTTGGTGTATCCCTCGCGCTTCTCGAGGTACTGCTCGAGGTGCGCGACCGCACGCTTCATCACCTCGGCGCTCTGTAGCACAAACGGCAGGATGAGCTCGCCGGATCCGAACCGATCTCCGACATCCTTCATGGCGGGCAGGAGCACGGTGTTGAGCACGGTGACCGCATCCAGCTCACGCAGAGCGAGGTCGATCTGCTCCTCAATGCCGTCTTTGCGCCGGTGGAGGATCTGTGCGTGGATGCGTTCGACGGTGGACATCCCCTCGTATGGATCGGCGGTTTCGGGGAGGGCCGCGCCGCCGGTGGACGCGCCGTCGTCGAAATGCGCGATGAACCGGGTGAGCGCGTCCGGTGCGCTGTTGAACACCAGCTCTTCGGCGAGCCGGCGAGCCTGGGGGTCGATCTCTCCGTAGGGCACGACGTGCGTCGGATTGATGATCGCCGCGTCCAGCCCGGCTTCGACGCAGTGGTGCAGGAACACGCTGTTGAGCACCGGACGCGTATGCGGAGCAAGGCCGAATGAGACGTTGGACACGCCGAGCACGGTGAGCACGCCGGGCAGCTCGCGTTTGATGGCGCGGATACCGTCGATGGTTTCGTGCGCCGAATCGATCCACTCCGCCTCCCCGGTGGCGAGCGTGAAGGTGAGCGCATCGAAGATCAGCTGGTCGGGAGCCAGACCGAACTCATCGCGGGCGAGATCGTGGATACGGCGGGCGATCTCGAGCTTGCGCTCTGCACTGCGAGCCATACCCTGCTCGTCGATGGTCAGCGCGATGACGCAGGCGCCGTGGTCGCGTACCGATGGGAGCACGGCATCGCAGCGCACGCGTCCGTTCTCGAGGTTGACGCTGTTGACGATGCCCCGACCCGGGTACACCTCGAGCGCGGCTTTGATGACGTCGGCGTCGGTGCTGTCGATGACCAGCGGCGCGTCGATGCTCATCTGCAGCGTCTTGACAACCGTCTGCATCTGCTCGGCCTCGTCGCTTCGCTCGGTGACCGCGACGCACAGGTCGAGCGCGTGGGCGCCCCCTTCGACCTGCGTTCTCGCGATGCCGAGGATGCCGTCGTAGTCGTCGGCCAGGAGGAGACGCTTGATCGCACGTGATCCCTGGGCGTTGACGCGCTCGCCGATGAGCAACGGAGCCGGCTGTTGACGCAGCTCGATGGCATGCATGCTGCTCGCCAGGCGCGGCTCGATGTCCGGCGTCACCTGTCCACGCGCCGCCGCGCCGACGCGCGTCACCAGCTCACGGATGTGCTCGTTGGTCGATCCGCAGCACCCGCCGACGATGCTGACTCCATACTCGCTGACGAAGCTTGCAAGCTCGGTCGCCATCGGCACCGGTTCGAGCGGATAGTGCGCCCGCCCCTCGACATTGATCGGAAGACCGGCGTTGGGGATGCACGCGACCGGCAGCGTGGTGTGCGAGGTGATGTACCGAATCGGTTCGCGCATGTGCTCGGGCCCTGTCGAGCAGTTGAAACCGATCACGTCGACATGCAGCGACTCGAGGATGGCGAGCACCGCCGCCGCGTCCGTTCCGAGCAGCATCCGCCCGGTGACGTCAAGGGAGACTGTGGTCATGAGGGCGACCGGGCGACCGGCGGCCGATGCCGCCGCGCGTGCGCCGAAGACGGCGGCCTTGGTCTCGAGGATGTCCTGCTGCGTCTCGATGATCAGCACGTCCACGCCACCCGCGATGAGCGATTCGGCCTGCTCGCGATACACGGGCACGAGGTCGGCGAACCCGAGCCGGCTCATCGCCGGGTCGCTGGATGCGGGCAGGAACCCGGTCGGACCCATGCTGCCCGCCACAAAGCGGGGACGTCCGTCGGCCGCATACTCGTCGGCGATCCGCCTGGCGAGCCGTGCGGCGGAGACGTTGAGGTCGGTGGTCACGCCCCCCTGGCCCCACTCCTCGAGGCGGGGGCGCGTTGCCTGGAAGGTGCAGGTTTCGATGACGTCGCACCCTGCATCGAGGAAGCCCCGGTGCACGCGCTCGACGATCTGGGGTGCGTGGATGGCGAGGCCGTCCATCCATCCCTCGAGCGCGGCACCACCGAAATCGTCGACGCCGGGGTTCTCAGCCTGCAGGCTGGTACCCATCGCACCGTCGAAAACGAGCACATGCTCGCGGAGCGCGTCGAGGAACAGAGATCGATCTCGAGCCGCCATCGAGATCACGTTACCAGGGAACGGCTCCGTGATACGCTCGCCAACTGCCCGATCAGCTCCAAGGAGACCCTGTTTGGCACGACGTCCACCCCGTCCTGGCAGCACCCGCCGCCGCGGCCCCGTCCGCAGGCGGGACGTCACCGACGGCACCGCGCAGGTCGACGTCAAGGAGGAGACCATCGAGATGGACGCGACGGTTGTCGAGCCGCTGCCCAACGCGATGTTCAAGGTGCGCTTGCAGACGGGTCAGGACGTGCTCGCGTACACCTCCGGAAAGATGCGCAAATTCTACATTCGTATCCTGATCGGCGACCGCGTCCGCGTCGAGCTCAGCCCGTACGACCTATCGCGCGGGCGCATCACCTTCCGCTACAAGTAACCGGCGGAGACGGCTGCAACGGCGATCTACATCATCGCCGCGCTTGCGGTGGTGCTCTTTCTGATCGGCGCCTACCGGATGATGGGAGCCGGCGCGAGCGTCGAAGACGACCCGCGGTCTGTGCTCGTGGCCGTGCTCGGTACGGCGACCGAGGCGGCGACCGAGCTCGACGGGACCGCCGGCGACGGCGCTCCGCACGCGATCAGACGGCGCCTCGACGGTTGTGCGCAGGCGTTGGAGCGCATCTCCGGAATGCCCGTCGACGCGAACCTGGACGAGGCGCGGGTGGCGCTCGAGCATGCCGTCGATGAGCTGGGATGGTCGGCGCGGCTGGCCGAAGCGCCCGCCTACACCAGCGATGATGCGCTGCGTGATGCCGGAACCACGCTGCGCAGTCGCGGATCGACGAACCTCGAGCGTGCCCGGTCGCAGCTCGACGGCTAGCTAGTCGGCGGTCCTGAAGTACTCGAGGGTCGACCGCGCGCCGTCGTCGAAGCCGATGGCCGCGCTCCAGCCGAGGCGCCTTCGAGTCCCGGTGGTGTCGAGGCACGAACGTCGCTGCTCACCCGGTTTGGCCGGTCCGTGCTCGGCGGTCGCGGTGACCCCGGCTGCTGCGGCGAGCATGCGGTAGACGTTGTTGACGTCGGTCTCCACACCGGTACCGATGTTGTAGACGCCGGCCGGGCCGTCGATCGAAGCGAGGTTGGCGCGCACAACGTCCTGGACGTGAACGTAGTCGCGACTCTGGGTGCCGTCGCCATTGATCACAACCTGTGCTCCGTGCACGAGCCGGGTGGCGAAGATGGCGACAACACCGGCCTCACCGTGAGGATCCTGGCGAGGTCCGTATACGTTGGCGTAGCGGAGCGCGACGAATTCGAGGCCCGCCTGCCGGCTGAACGTGTCTCCGTACGCTTCCGCGCAGAGCTTCGCGGTCCCGTAGGGAGAGGCGGGCAGGCACGGGTGCTCCTCAGGAGTTGGGATCACGTCGGTGTCTCCGTAGATCGCCCCGCCGCTCGACGCGAACACCACGCGGCGCGTCCCGGCGTCCACGGCGGCGCGAAGGACATTGACTGTCCCGACCACATTGACGTCGGCGTCGTGCAGCGGGTCGCGGACCGATTCGCGGACATCGATCTGCGCAGCCGCATGAAACACCACATCGGGGCGCGCCTCGGCAAATGCGCCGGCCACCTCAGCGGAGGTGATGTTAAGTTCCACGAAGCTGGCCCCGGCGTTGACCTGCGCGCGCAGACCTCGGGAGAGGTCGTCGATCACCGTCACCGTGTGTCCGGCGTCGATGAGGGCGTCGGTGATGTGGGAGCCGATGAACCCGGCTCCGCCGGTGACGAGTGCTCTCATTCCTGGGTGACGGCGCGCTGAGCCTTGGGAACGTGCACGTGGGTGAGGATAAAGATCACGAACCCGACCACGATCAGGCTGCCGTAGCTGATGCTCCGGTCGAGCAGCGTGATCGACACTCCCGCCGAGTTGGTGACGCCGCCGACCGTGATGAGCACGCCGATCATGCCGGCTTCGACGAGTCCGAGGCCCCCGGGAAGGAAGGGGACGGTGGTGAGCAGTGCGGCCACCAGGGCGATGAGCAGGAACTGCGACGGTCCGAGGTGCACGCCGGCCAGGTGCAGCGAGAACACCACGAAGCCCAGCCGGGCTCCCTCCGCAGCCCACACCATCACGGTGAGGACCAGCAGGGTGGGTAGCCGCGCGAAGGAGTTCACGGTGCCGAGGCGCAGGGATTCGTAGCGCTGGAACACTGCCTCCGGGAGGAGACGCAGAAACCGCTGGCCGCGACCCGCGCGCATCACCAGGATCACCCCGACGCCGGCGAGACAGACGAGCACACCGATCACGACGTAGGGGATGAGGATCCCCGGCGCCTTGGTGCGAAAGACAACGGCTCCCGCCGCCAGCAGCAGCGACATCAGCACGATGAGGTCGATGAGCCGCTCGGCGATGATGGTGCCGAGCGCCTTGCTGACCGGAACGTCAAGCTTCTGCTTGGCGAGATACCCGCGGTAGATATCGCCCATCTTCGCCGGCACAACGCAGTTGACGAAGAACGAGGTGATCATGATTCCCACGAGGGAAGCGGACGGACGATCCTCGCCGGCGTTGCCGAGGAGCACGTGCCAGCGGATCGATCGCACCACGAACGACGCGTAATAGATCGCCAGCGCGCCGAGGTAGAGGAACGGATTCGCGTGACGGATGTTGTCCCAGGCCGCGCCCCAGTCGATCTGCGCACGCCACAGTCCCACGCCGACGATGACGACGGCGATGCCGAGGGACGCGATCGTTTTTGGGGTGAGGAGGCGGCTCGTCAGCGACGGGGGAGCGTCAGTGACGTCGCTCTCGCCACGCGCCAGCGTGGTGGTCACCTGGCCGACGGTAGCACGAGGTTCTGAGGCGTTCAGCGCCGTCGACAGATGCGCGACAGGTCCGAGATCAGACCGAATCCGGCGGGCGTCGCATCCGCGACAGCAGCGGTCGCCGGGTCGGGACGGTGCCGCCTCCGGCGATGGTCCGCTCCCGCTCGGCGAGCACGCGCGCGAGCTGATCGAGCTCGGCATGCTCGTCGCGTTCACCTGAGGGCCGGCTGTCCCACTGACGGATGTGATAGACGCCCTTGAGCGCGGCGTACGGGATGGCGATGGTGCGCAGCTCGGAGCCACCAGGCTCGACGATCCGCCAGACCCCACCGTAACGACCGAGGTGAGCGTCGGCGCGTATGGATGCACGCAGCACCGGTCCGTCTATGAAGTGGAACGCCGCTCGGTCCCACGTCGCCACCTCGGTCTCGGGCGGGGCCGGTTCGGGATCGCCGACCAGGATCTGCCGGATGGCGGTCAGGGGAAAGAGCGCCCGCTCGCTGTTCTGGTTGATCGATCGGAGCTCGGCGTCAAGGATCGCGAGATCAAATGTGATCTCGGGCGCCTCGGCAAGGACGACCTCACCGTCGATGAAATTGATGACGACGACGGGCACCTGAAAAGTGTCACATTTCGGTCACAAGTCTCACCGAGGGCGGCCGTAGCATCGACGCGGAGGTGACTTGCTGATCAGCCGCGCACTCTTGATGATGCTCGCCGGCGCGTCGCTGTTCCTTGTCCTCTTGGGACTGTCGGACGTGCCGGCCGCCGCGGCCGAGACGGCACCGCGCGGCGGCGCGTCCGCGCCACGCGAGGGCTCGCACCATCACGACCGTGACGATCACTGCCGTCACCGGGAGTCGGAAGTGCGCCGTGACCATGACGGTTGCTGCGAGCCGTCGTCGAGCCCGACTGCGACGCCGGCACCGACGCCCGCTCCTACAAGGGCTCCGGCACCCACGCCGGCACCGACGTCGCGACAGCATCCCGCACGGGTCAACGCGGTCTCCCCGCGCCCGCAGGGGCAGTCGACATCCTCGCCGTCACCAGCGTCGACTCCGTCGACCACTGTGACGCCTCCCCCAGTCCCGCGGCCGCCCGTGCCGGCGCCGCCCGCCTTGACCATCCCCTCGACCGGTCCGGTCATCGCCAGTGGCCAGGTCCGAAATGCCGTCTCCATCATCGCCGTCTCGACAGTCCTCGTGGCGATGACCATTGCGTTGGTCTCGCTCGTGCTCATCCGACGCTCCGGCTGAGCGCGGGCGATGCGAGGGGTGCGACGGTTCAGGGGCATCTGGCGGGATGCATCGTTCTCACTGAAGTTCGCGGCGGTCATCCTGGTCGCCGGTGCGGCCATTGCGGTGGTGCCGCTCATGCTCGCGGAGGCGAGCGCGCGTACCCAGGCCGAGAGCGGCGCCGCCGACCGGGTATCGATCGCCGCCAGCCTCGTCGACGGCCAGCGCGCGTCACTCGCAGTTTTCATCGCGGGTGTGGGCCGGCAGCTTGCGGCCAATCACGACGCCAGCGCCCCGTCCGCCGTGGAGGCCACTCTTGCCGAGGACGGTGCAGTCATCGGTACGGATGACGTGCTCGGCGTGGTCCGGACCGATGGCGCAATCATTGCGGTGCAGGGAACGACACCGACGGCGAGCGCGTTGATCAACGGCATCGTGAGCGCGGCGACCGCAGGCATCACCACCGCTGCAACGCCCGACGGTCGCGCCTGGCTCGTGGCCGCGTCGCAGATCCCGGGCACGACCGCGACTGCGTTCGTGGCTCGACCATTGGGCACCACGCTCGTCAACGCCCTGGCGCACAACATCGGGACCACCGCGGATCCGGTCGGCATCCTCCTCATCCGCGCTGACCGGACGCGCGCATCGGCGAGCAGTGTTGGATCGCTGCGAGCAGCGCTGACCCCCTCCATATC
>Ga0070766_10000194_pt1 | contig 24906 bp, 23 predicted proteins | sample HubBroMetageWFT6_FD_69782 | JGI IMG/M metagenome (GOLD analysis project Ga0070766, IMG submission 69782) | Warmed and freeze-thawed soil microbial communities from the Hubbard Brook experimental Forest, New Hampshire - Hubbard Brook CCASE Soil... | ecosystem: Environmental > Terrestrial > Soil...
TCGCAAGCACATCGACTGGCGCGACATCCGCGGCATGGCAGGGATTTCGACGCGCCTGCTGCTGCGCGGCCAGACCAATTTCGTCAAAAGCCTGTTCAAGCTGAACAGCGTCTATCGCACCGAGCTGCTGCTCGGCGACCACGCCCGGCCGGCCGCCTACCAGATCCCGCTGCCGCCGCCAGCGCCAGCCAAACAGTCCGCTCCGGGACGAGCCCTTTATATCCATGCGCCGCGCGGCCGGGCGGCGCGCGCTATCGATGCGGCGACCGAGCGCTTTGTTGACGAGACGCGCATCGGCGCCTCGCCATAACTGGACGTTTGAAGACTAGCTCTAGCTTATGTGCGTTGCGGGATTGAGCCAGCTCGCGAGAACTTCGCGCATTTGCTCGGCGGTAAACGGCTTGGGCAGGTAATCATCCATCCCCGCGGCCAGACATTGCTCGCGGTCGCCTTCGATCGCGCTTGCGGTCAGCGCAATAATCGGTACCCGACAGCCCGAGCCGGCTTCCCGCCGGCGAATTTCCGCAGCTGCCTCGAAGCCGTCCATTTCCGGCATCTGGCAGTCCATGAAAATGAGGCCGTAATCGCCGCGCGCATAGCTCTCCAGCGCCATCAGCCCGTTTGTCGCGGTCGCGACGTCGCAGCCGGAATTCTCCAGCAGCGCGAGGGCTACTTCCAGGTTTACCGGATTGTCCTCCACCAGCAGCACGCGGGTGCCGGCGAAATCGCCCCCTGCCGCGGCTGGGAGCGGCGGGACGGCTGACTCTGTTGAGTTTTCAGCCTCTTGTTGACGTCCGAACCGCGCCGTAAACCGGAAACTCGAACCCTGTCCCGATTCGCTCGTCAGTTCGAGCGTGCCGCCGAGCATCTCGCAAAGTTGCCTCGCTATGCTGAGGCCAAGCCCGGTGCCGCCGTAGCGCCGTGTGGTTGAGCCATCGGCCTGGGCGAAGGCGTCGAAGATATGGTGTTGCTTCTCGAGCGGAATGCCAATGCCGGTATCGCGGACCTCGAAGCCGACCACGGCAATATCGTCATCGGCCTCGATTGTTTGGACGTGAATGGCGACCTCGCCCCTGTCGGTGAATTTGACCGCATTGCCGATCAGGTTGGTCAGGATCTGCCGCAGGCGGCCGGCGTCGCCGACCAGCACCCTCGGCAGATTTGCTGGGATCGTGCACGTCAGCTGCAGCCCCTTGCCGTACGCCATTTCGGCAAAGGCTTCGGTGACCTGCTGAACGACTTGCCGAAGATCGAAGGGGTTGTCCTCAAGCTCGACCTTGCCCGCTTCGATTTTCGAGATTTCGAGAATTCCATTGATGATCCCGAGCAGCGTCTCGGCCGAGCGGCGCGCAGTTTCGATGTAGCGCTGCTGTTGCGGTCCGGGTTCGGTTCGGCCCACCAATTCCAGCATCCCCATGACGCCGTGCACCGGCGTCCGCAACTCATGCGACATGTGCGCGAGAAATTTTGTCTTGGCGCTGGCGGAGGCTTCGGCGCGCAGCATGCGGTGAAACGCCTGCTGCCGCGCGGTGATCAGCGCAAGCCCCGGGCTTCGTCGATCCAGCACGGTGCCGAGTTGTGAACAGTACTCGTCGAGCAATGCCGGGGCCCTCCGTGGTATGCTCTTAACCATCCGTATCCGTCAGATCCCACACAACGCCACCGACTGTAGGATCGAATGGCAAATTATTGATTACCGCGGATCTCTAAATGACCTGGGCAGGGCTTTCCGTGCGTGATTATCCGCCATGTGAGCCGCTGTAGTCTCGCAGCGTGCGGGGGGCTGGTTCGCCGGGATCTGTGTGATTTTGCCGCGCGGTCCACGACGCTTCGCCGGAGGTAAGCATGCCAAAGATCCCGATCGTGGAGGATGCCGCCCTCAACTGTGTCGTCGATGATTACCTGTGGCCTTGGCAGGCGCCGACACCCGTCCTGATGCTGCACGGGTTTGCGCGCAATGCGTGGTTCTGGAACCCTTGGGTGCCGACGATCGCCCAGAGCCGGCGGGTCTATAGGCCCGAGCTGCTTGGGTGTGGTGAATCCGACCCTCCGCCCTCCGGCTATCGCGTCACGCCGGAGGCGATTGCAGCGCAGATCATTGCCGTGCTCGATACCTTGTCGCTGCCGCGTGTGCACTGGGTTGGCGAGTCATCGGGCGGGATTGTCGGCGTGCTGCTCGCCGCGAGCTACCCGGAACGTATCGCCAGCATCGTCCTGTGCAATACGCCGACCCGCATCCCCGACGAGATCAAGCGCATCTACGCCCTGGACCGGGCGAGCGCCTCCGAGGCGATGCGCGCCTACGGCGTCGGCGAATGGTGCCGGCAGACGCTTCATTATCGCCTCGATACCGAGCGCGCCGGCCCGGACCTCTGCGAATGGGTGGTCGCGGAGATGGGTCGAACCCGTCCCGAGGTCGCGGCCGATCTGCATGATTGCTTCGAGTCCGTGGATGTGCAGTCGCTGCTGGCCGGGATCAACATTCCTGTGCTGTTGCTTTCCGGCGACCAGAGCCGCATCGCCTCGGAGCAACAGCGCGCCCTGGTCGAGCGGCTGCCACAGGGCCGGCTGGAGCTGTTCACCGGCTATGGTCATGGCGTCAACCTGCTGCAGCCCGAGCGCTGCGCCCGCGCTTCCCTTGAGTTCTGGCGGGCGCTAGAGTTGGCCGCATAGCCTCAATCGCATGCAGATAAGCTAGGGAGTCGGTCCTGGACCCGACTGAATCGACGCCGCAGGATCCGGGAGAGGAGCACCGCCCGACGCCGGACGGCGAAGCCGGGCACAAAGGTTCGCCGGATACCGGGAGCGCAGCGCCCCCGCAGGAGCCTTCCGCTGGCGAGGGCGCAACCTCTGCGTCGGCTCAGCCCGATACGCCGCGCCATCGCCGCCGTCGTCGCCGCCGTCGCCGGCCGGGGCAACAACCGGCCGCCGTAACGGCGGCGGCAAACGAGAATGCCCCGGCCGGGAACGACGAGGGCGCACCGGAGGGGGAGCGTGGAACGGCGGTCGAGGGGGACGGGCGGGCAACCGTCGAGGCATCGGAGAGCGCGCTGGAGCGGCCAACATTGCGCCTGCGCTGGCCGCGCCGGCGACGTCCGAAGCCAGGTATTGCGGTGCCGGGGCCGGAACGACGGCTGCTGCAAGGGCCGACGATCGCAGGCGCCGAGAATGAAGCGCCGGCGACCGCTGAAGTTCCACCGGCCATCCGTGCACTGCGGGCACGCCGACGGCGCCGTCGCAAGCCCGGCGGTGCTCGGGCCGAGGCGGCGCTTGAGGCGCAGCCGCCAGGCGAAGGCGCAAAGACCGATGAAACATCCGCCGCCTCGGCCGCCGTGGGTCAGGAGGGGGCAGCCCGGCCACCTCGGTCAAGGCAGCGGCGCCGACACCGCACGGGGGCTGCGCCGGGAACGACTGCAGAGCGGAGCGATGACCGCGAGCCCCGACGAGAGCAAGGCGGCGGTCAGAGACAGCAAGGCGAGCGCGGCCCCCGCGGCGATCGGCGCGAGGAACGTCGGAATGCCGGTCCGCGCGATCGTCGGGGACGTCCGCCGGGGCGTGGACGCGATGCGCCGCCGCGAAAGGTCGAGCGCAAGCTTTACCAGACCGACGCGGTGGTCGACCGCGGCTTTGAGGATGTCGAAGAAGAAGGTGGTGCCCGTCGGGTACACTGGACGATTGTCAAGCGCACCACCGCCGATCTGATCAGCCGCAAGGCGGTGTCGGCGATCTATGTCCTGCAGCGCGATGGAGTCGACAGCGAGTTCCCAAATCTCGGCACCGCCCGCAGCGCGGTCAACAAGACCATTGTTCATCCCGAGAAGCTGACCCGCTCCAAAGCCGAATACGCCGCCGAAAAGAAGTAACGGCTCTCTAAACGAGAGCTGCGACGCGCCTCCCCCTGGCCAAAACCGCCGGTTGAGCGCGGTGGCCGGACTGATTGCGCATTTGGTTGCCCCACAGCGAGGAATTCGCGTAGCATCCCCCGGCCGGTTGCGTGAGCCCCGGCTTTTTCGCGTTCTGCTCGGAACCAAGGAGCGGCCAAATTCGTTGCGTTGTCGGTTGAACTGCACCGGCAAACTTCGTGTTCCCCGTTCACTCCTTGGAAGCATGCCGTTGGTCAGTTCGGCGGCGCTACGCGGCGGTCAGCGGCGCCTCGCCGAGATTGCTCCGCCTCGTCCGAGCCGGAAACAGGTTGCACGCCGAAAGGAGGGTTAGAAATGTTTCGATTTGCTAAGTTGGTACTCGCGGCGTCTCTCCTCGTCTTCTCCGCGCATTACGCTAATGCGCAAATAAGCTACAGTTATGGCGGGTATCCGCCAGGCTCGCGGCTCGATCCTGCCGTCAATGTGTACTTGAGCAAGGTGTACGACTACCGGCTGCAGACCAGCTGGGGTTTCCGGATGTACCGGACCCGGAAGGAATGCCGTCCGATCAACATCCCGCAGCTTCGCGCGGATTGTGTTGCTTCCTTCGACCAGTACGAGCCGTTCATCGGCTGGCGTGGCCCGTACTGGTATTGAGCCGGGATGAGCAGGTACTGAAAACTGGCTCAGACGAGCGTTTAGACCGACAAGGTGCCGGCGTTGCGCCGCGGACTCGCCGCGGTTAGCATCGCCGGCATGGAAGAAGTCTATTGCTTCGCCGGCAACCCGCTTGATCGCGCCAGCGAGCGCCGGCGTGACAGCGAGTGGATTGGCTCGCTGCTAGATGATCCGACCGCGCGTATCCTGCCGCTCCACGATCTGCGGCCGGCGACGCGCGGCTTGGGTTTGCCTGTGCTCGATTGGCAACCGGTTGACGCGTGGCGGGAGACGATCGAGCGTGGCGCCACGCTGATTTTCCTCGGCCTGGGCAGCGGGTGTCCGTATTTCGCAATTGATGCCGGCGCCGCCGAACCCGGTGGCGGACCGTTCGATGCTCGCACCCTCGCGCCGCTGCTCCCGAGCAGCGAAGCGGCCATCCTCGCCGAAGCGCGCTCGCTGATCGACTGGCACGCACGCCACCGATTTTGCGCACAATGCGGCTCATCGACCCGTGTCGCCTCGGCGGGCTGGGTGCGGCGCTGTCCGGAGTGCAAGGCATCGCATTTCCCGCGCACCGATCCGGTCGTCATCATGCTGACGGTGCGCGGCGATCGTGCCCTGCTCGGCCGCAATCGAAGGCGCCCCGGCAACCGTTTCTCGTGCCTCGCCGGCTTCATGGAGCCGGGCGAGACGTTGGAGGAAGCGGTGCGCCGCGAGACCTTTGAAGAGTCGGGCATTCGGGTCGGCCGGGTACGCTATCTCGCCTGCCAGCCCTGGCCATTTCCGTCGAGCCTGATGACCGGGTTCCTGTGCGAGGGGCTGAGCGAGGAGATCACTATCGATCCCGAGGAGTTGGCCGAGGCGCGCTGGTTCTCGCGCGAGGAGATCCGCACCATGGTGGCGCGAGCCGCGACCGGCCCCGACGACCCGACGCAAGTGTCGCTGCCCGGCCCGTTGGCGATCGCCCACCATCTCTGCCGGCGCTGGTCGCACGGGCTGGATGACCTCGATTAGCCGCCGCATGCGGCTTGTCCCTTTCGCTTTGGTGATCGTGGCCGCCTCGTTCAGCCCGGTGAAGGCCGAGGAGCTGACGGTGCTTGGCGCCGGGGCGACGCGGTCGGTGCTGCAGGAGCTGGCGGCGCCGTTCGAGCGCGCCTCCGGCCACCACCTGACGCTGGAATTCGCCACCGCGGCTGGGGTCGAGGAGCGCATCGCCGGCGGCACGGCAATCGATGTCGCGGTGCTGACCCGGCCGCGGATCGAGAAACTGGTCCACGACGGCAAGATCGTTGCCAACAGTTCTGCCGTGATCGGCCGTTCGCCGATCGGCCTAGCGGTCAGGAAGGGCGCGCCGCATCCGGATATTGGCTCGGTCGAGGCGTTCAAGCGGACGTTGCTCGCGGCAAAGTCGATCGCCTATACCGACCCGGCGAGCGGCGGCACCAGCGGCATCCACCTGGCGCAGGTGCTGGAGCGGCTCGGCCTTGCCGCTGAGCTGACGCCGAAGATCCGGCGCATTACCGGCAGCGCCGGCCACCCGCCCTCGGTCGGCGACGCGGTCGCCGGGGGCAAGGCCGAGATTGGCATGCAGCCGATCAGCGAGCTGATGACGAGCGCGGGCATCGACATCGTCGGCCCTTTGCCGGCGGATCTGCAAAGCCCGGACCTCGTCTACGTCGCCGGTGTCACCGCTGCGAGCAAAGAGCCGCAGGCGGCGAAGGCGCTGGTCGACTTTCTCACCGGTCCCGCCGCGGTGCCGGTCGTCAAGGCGAAGGGCCTGGAGCCGCCATGACCAGACGGCGGCCCCCCAGGTCGGGCTGATGCCGGCAGGCGGGCCTGTTGCCCTGGTTACCGGCGCCACTGCCGGCATTGGCCTCGAGACCGCGATCGGGTTGGCCCGCGCCGGCATGCGGGTCATCGTGCATGGCCGCGACGAGCTGAGGACTGAGGAGGCGCGCTATATCGTCGCGGACCAGTCCGGCTCCAACCAGCTCGAGACCGCGATTGCCGATTTCGCCAGCCTCGCCCAGGTGCGCGGCCTCGCCGAGACGGTGCTGTCGAGGCATGACCGACTCGACGTGCTGGTCAACAATGCCGGGCTGATCGCGCCGCGGTTCCAGCTGTCGGAGGAAGGCTACGAGCTGACCATCGCGGTCAACCACCTGGCGCCGTTTCTGTTGACCAATCTGTTGCTCGACCGGCTGCGCGCCTCGACACCCGCCCGCATCGTGACCGTCGCCTCGATGGCGCATCGCGGCGCCCGGATCGACCTTCCGGCGCTTGTGAGCCACCAGGATTGGGCGCCGCTCAAGGCCTATGGCCGCTCCAAGCTGTGCAATATCCTGTTCACCCGCGCATTGGCGCGCCGGCTCGATGGCAGCGGCGTCACCGCGGTCTGCCTGCACCCCGGGGTTATCGCCACCAAGATCGGCGAGGGCGCCGGCACCCTCGCCGGCTTTGGCTGGCGCCTGATCAAGCCGTTTCTGACCGGCGTCGGGCGCGGGGCGGGGACCTCGATCTTCCTCGCCACCATGCCTGATCCGACCCCCTTCCACGGCGCCTATGTGATCGGCCGGCGCGCGCATATGCCCGACGCGCCGGCGCTCGACGACAACCTCGCCGAGGCGCTCTGGGCCGAAAGCGCCCGGCTGGTCGGCCTGCCCGCGTAGCCCGCTTGCGCAGGTTTCGCACGGGATGTAACGCTGGGAAAATCGCCTAGGTTGAGGGGGCCGGTGCTCACGACATCGGCGCCAATGGGGGGAAATGCAATGCTGAGATGGCTGGGACTTGGCCTCCTGCTCGGCATCGGGCTCGGGAGCATCGCCTGGGCGCAGGGCTCGGCTCAGTTCGACGGCCAGTACATGGGACAACTCACCCTGACGAAAACCATCAGCGGCAACTGCACCGAGCCGCCGCTGGGCGCGCTCTACCCGCTAAGCATATCGAGGGGCGAAGTTCGGTTTGCCTATGTCCCGCGCTTTGCCACCGCGCTGAGCGGGAAGATTGGTCAGGACGGGAGCTTCAAGGCCGCCGCCCGCGTGCACAAGGGGTTGGTGCAGATGACCGGGCGCGTCCAGGGAAACAATCTTACCGCCTCCATCGTATCCCCAAGCTGCAATTACACCTTTCAGACGGGCAACTAGACCGAGCTATCTTCCGCGCTGATCCAAGCCGCCGATTTCCCACCTTAATAGGCACCGATGGGTCCGGGTTGCCGGTAGCCCGGCTGGCCGTAAGTTGGCGGCATTTGATCAGAGCACCTTGGATCGCCGTGCCGCCATTGCGGGCAGGGGCTCAATCCGCTCGTATAAGGGTCATAACTCCAGGACGGTGGCGTTGGTGTTATTGGGACCTGATAGTAAGGAGGCGTCAGGTATTGCGCCTGCGCGTTGGCGATGAGTGTCGCTCCGAGCAGAAGCATCGCGGTCAAAACTATCGGTGGTCCATTCCTATTCATGGCTGTGCTCCCGGTCCGAACTATCTCCTGACCATATGGGATTAGATTTTGCTAGCGCGACACCGCATCCAAAATCGCGTCTAGCGGCTCTGCGGACTCGCTATACGCACGAAAGCATGACGCGCCCGCATGCTGCTGACGGTTTTGCGGCGATTCGAGTGGGGGATGGAGGAGATACGGCGCGAGCGAGCTCAACCGGTGCGTCGCGACCGCGTTGCAACTTTGACAAAGCCTATCTCTACCTGCGCGGCGGAACCCCCCGCCGATCGGCGACCTGCAACTCATACTTCTATGCGATCGCCGGCGCCGGTCGTTGCCGTGGCGCGCGTCGGTGGGGGATCGTGAATCGGGCCTGGCGGCGGTTCAGGCCGCGGGATCGGGATCGGCGGTGGCGGTTCAGTGATTGGCGGTGGCAGCGTTGGATCAGGCGGTGGCACCGGCGGTGTCACGGGCGGAGGATGTGGCGTGGGACTCTGCACGTCCATTTTCTCAAAACACAACCTGAGGCAGGACGATCCAAGGCGTCGCCGCCAGGAAGCAGCACCGGCAGGATCGCCGAACCGCCTGTATCAGTGGACTGATGGCATACCGGCCGTTTCGGCCGGGGCCGCTGTGACATTTCTGGGATACGATAGACGCTTCTATCGTATCCCGTTAACCTTTCCGCCGGCCCTCAACTTCAAGGGAGAAGCGGCCGGTGACATATCCTGTGCGAATCGTTCTTGACGAGGGGAACCTCGCGATCCGTATTTCCGAAGTACGCGAGTGGTTGAGCAAGCACGGCATTGATCCAGGTGCCTTCCAATACCGTATGGCTGCGGAGCGTGTACAGTTGCGCATCGATTTTGTTACTTTGAAGGATGCCGCTCAATTCGCCGGCGCTTTCGGAGGTTTGGTATTTGGATCGCAACGAACCACGCTGGCCGAGGTAGACACGATTGATGCCGAGGGGGAACCGCCTGATGGCGAGCCGTACCCAAGCCTCCGAAGCCCGCACATCCTCTGAGTTGCTCGATGCCCGCAGCGCTCGCCGCGGATGGGAAAGGCGACGCTGATTGACTGCCAGGTCCCGCAGCGGGACGATGATCGGCAATCGGAGATGATTGCCGGTTACGCAAAAAGGGACTTGGAAGCGATGTATCGTCGGGTCGGAGCGGTCATGGTTGTGGTCATTGCGATGGCTGTGCCGGTACTCGCTCAAGTGCCATTGAGTCCGATTTATCCGACGGTCCCGAGGAACTCGCCGCAGCCCGGCGCATCAAAGGCGATTACGGCCGTGCCGGCGACGACCAACGCAGCTCCTGCCGCGAAGCCGGAGGCCGCTCCGGCGTCAACAGCCGTGGCTACCCCATCCCAGGGCGACATTCCCGTGGCGACGGCGGCTATCCCGCCGCCCTTGCCTAGTACACCTCCCGCGAACGCCCTACCGCAGCGGCCGGCGACGGCACAATCTCCATTAGAGAGAGCCGCAGCTGTAGCGCCCAATGTAAGGCGCCAAACGCGAACCGCGCGACATAAGCGATATGCCCGCCGTACCTATGCCCGCTGGTATTACGGGTACGGGGTGCCGATCACTGGTTGGGGCGGTGGACAATACGGTCCGGCGCCATACTCCGCATCTGGCCCTTGACGAGTACGATGCCTATCTCCACTCGCTCGAGACATGCATGCTGCGTGAGTACTTCCATAATACCCAGTACCATTTCGCGGATGCTTGGTTTCGTGCTCACGCGCGCAGTTCGCGCGTTATGGTCGGGGTGCGCGCTACACCACAAGTTCACAGGAAAACGGCCGCCTGATGGAGCGGCCGCCTAGTTCGCCGAGGTCAGGCGGGGGAAGCCCGATACCTCGATCGCAGTTGTTTGTCACGTATTTGCTGCGGTCTGGGGGGAGACCGCGACCTACTGTAAACGCGATTGGGACGGCGGCGTTCCCGCAATGGAGAACGACGGTCATTCGCGCTGTTCGGTGATTGCCCGAATCGGCCGCAACGCGGGCGACATAGGCTAGCCCTCGTCGGCGATCGGCAGCTTCGCGGGCCCGGTCCTCAAATTGCGGAGAACCAGCCCGCGGTAATCCCTGTTAGCCAGTTTGGCGCGCGACCGCGGGTCATGCCGGGCGGAGTTGAGCCCGTCATCCTCCTCGGCCTCGCGTCTGCGCTTGCGCTCAACCCAATGAGGGAGGTCCGGCTGTGAACCCCGCCACTACGTGCGCCGCCCCGCTGTTCGCCGGCGTGCTGGCACTCGCCGTCGCCTCCGCCAATGCGCAAGAGGCGACAAGACCGGGGCTTTGGCAATTTACCGCTCAAGGTCAAATGGCCAGCTCGCCTGCCGGATTTTCATCTCCTCCGGGAGCTGAGACGCAGCCTGGAGGCACGAGTTTCACGAGCTGCATCGATCCCGCCCGGTCTGTCCCGACCGATCCAAGCCTCTCGTGCAGCGTTGAGAGTACGAACCGAAGCGGCGCAACGGTCAGGTGGACAATGACCTGCTCGGTCCCACAGGGTGCTTTTCGCTCGGATGCGGTAGCGCAGTACCGCGGTGGCACGATGGACGGAACCATGACCACATATGTGCCGATGATCGGCGGTCAGATGACGCAGCGCTTGACTGGCCGCTATCTCGGTCCTTGCACCAAATAGGAAGACTCGCCAGCGGGCCTCGTGATTACCGCGGCCCGTAGGAGGCGACCTTCGACGATGCAGCACTGACCGGCTCATCCTGCTCCCATTCGGCCATTGCCGATCCAGCTCGGACTTCCGATCGAGTGAAACTCGGCCGATTGCTTGCCACTTGATGAATGAGCGTTGTCGGGTGCAGCCGCCCTTGCCGATGAAGCCGGTCGTCGCGAATTAGCACTAGCGCTTGGTCTTCAGGCCGTGGCGGCGATAAACGACGGCACAGTTCGACGAGGTGAACATGAAACGGCGACGGCAAGTCGGAGACTTGACACGACGGCGAGCGCTGGCGCTCGGCGCCGGACTCGGCCTGGCGCCGTTTCCGGTGACGCTTGCGGCCGAGGCGGAAGCTGTTCCGCCAGGGCCGGCCGCACCGATCATGACCCGGCCGATCCCGAGCACCGGCGAGCGGTTGCCCGTCGTCGGGCTTGGCACCGACGAGTATTATGCCGGCGGACCAGGCCAGCAGGCCACGCTCGGCGAGGTCGTTCGCACCCTCGTCGCCGGCGGCGGCACCGTCGTCGACACTTCCTCTGACTACGGCGCGTCCGAAACGCTGCTCGCCGCGGCGCTCGCCGAGAGTGGATTGCGCCCGCGCATCTTCATCGCCACCAAGCTTGAAAAGCAGGCGCTGCGCCAAGCCGAGATGGAAGGCTCGTTGCGCCGGCTCGGCGTCAGCAAGATCGATTTGATGCAGGTGCACAACGTGGCAAGCGCCGAGCAGAGCCTCGCGCCGCTGCGCGATTGGAAGGCGCAGGGGCTGGTCCGTTACATCGGCATCACGACCTCGGAGACCTACGCCTTCGACGCGCTCGAAGCGGTGATGCGGCGCGAGAAGCCGGATTTCGTCGAGCTCAACTATTCGGTTGGCGATCGCGAAGCGGAAAAGCGGTTGTTGCCCGCGGCGGTGGAGCTCGGCGTCGCGACGCTGATCGACATCCCGTTCGGCGGCCCTGGCGGCCGCAACCTTTTGCGCGCCGTGCAAGGAAAGCCGCTTCCCGATTGGGCACGCGACTTCGATGCCGCGAGCTGGGGTCAGTTCTTGCTCAAATACGTGCTCGCCAACCCGGCGGTCACATGTGTCATCCCTGGCACCAGAAACCCCGAGCATATGGCGGACAATCTCGGCGCCGGCCGTGGCCGCCTGCCCAACGCCCCGCAGCGTCAGCAGATTGCACGGTTCGTCGACGATCTGCGGTGAATGCCAAAATCGAAGAGCCGCGACCCGCGAGCACGGTCCTTGCGCCGTGCTACCAGCTCCTCGGTTGCTTTGACCGCCTCGACGCACCCGTCGATCAGCGGCGTCGACACCCGCGGCTGATACGTCTCATCGGCGGCGGCGCCACATCGCCGTCGCGGCGCAACGTGTTGGCTTCGGAAAATTGGTGTCCCCGGCACACCATCCAGGCTGGCCGATGCCCGCGCGCAACTGCATTATCAACCCGATGAAACCGTGGTCGCGCGCCGCTCATCACCTCCGCTTCCTCGCATGCTCGGGATAGGTATGACTTACGGGGATGAAATACGCACCGCCCCCGTATCATTAACCTAGGCGCGGGCCGCCCCGGCAGACGGCCGGGGCTCCGCCAATCCGAGGAGCGAATGAATGAGGTATCTTCTGACCGGCGTCGCGGCTGCCGCAACCATGGCCGTCATCGGCCCAGTTTGGGCGCAGGTTCCCCCGCCCGGGGCGGCGCAGCTACGGCCGCCTGCTGCCTACCTCGCTCAGCGCTATCCATTCCCTGGGCTGGCCCCGGAGGACGCCTACAGGGAAGGGCTCATAAACCGCTGGGAGCTGGAGCGGTTCGAGGGGCCGACTGCGCAAGCGATGCAAGGGCCGAGCGTGGACGGGAGCAAGGGAAATTCCGAGCACCGCTGATCGGCCGGGCCTGGCCCGCCCTTCGGTCCCTTCGGAGCGGCCTCCCGTCGATATCGGGAATCGGCCGACTGGCGACGTTGGGCAGCTCGCTTGCCGCGCATCTGCACCTAATCGTTGGGGAATGGTTACTTCAAGAAGCAGGACGACGGTGGATCGTCGCCAAACCTAAAATCGATTTCACCCTCGGGCGACGGGCAAGCCATCACCCCGATCCAAATAATAGAAGGAGAGTGGGCATCCCGGGCCGAGGCTCGCAACGAAGAGATTAGGGGGTGTCGCAAAGAGTGCGGACATGAAAACCGATAAAGCTGGAATCGAAATATGGGATCTGGACGGAAACGGCATCCGGTGCGCGGTCGCTGTTGATGGGCTCGTCCGCTATGTTGGCGCCCGCGAGCAATGTCTGCGGCGCGCACAAATCCTAGCCATTCCGGGTGATCATGAACGACAGGATCAGATGCTCGTACGCGCCGTAAAATAAACCGGAGCGGGGCCCATCGGCCCAGATTAAGGGCCGGCACTCTTTCCATCTTGCCAACGCGGCATCGGGTGGGGATGCGCGATCGTAACGGGGCTGGCTATATCGCCTCGACGCCAAGTTTGACGATTTTCCGGCGTTCAATGTCGGTTGCATGGCTCGGCACATAGACCCGCAATCTGGTGCGGGGATCTGCATTCGCTCTCCTGAACTTTCGGACCGTCGCCACTACGTCGCCGAAGTCAGCGCAACGTTGCTCGGCCTGAACTTTGCTGCCCGGTCGAAATGGCTGCACAAGCCAATGCCGCGCCATCAGATTGAACCCTGCCTATCTGGTCCCGCTCACACTGATGTTTTACGGCCTTCTGGGGGCTGCGTTTCCATGCACTACATGCATGGCCGCGTCGCTTGCAGCGGAGCGGAGGCAATTTTGCAGTGTGGTCCTTCGGCAAACTGGTGGGGGAAGCTGCATGCGCCGCACGCATGGCTCCAATCAGATTACGCGGAACGGTAGCAGGCAAGCGGACGCGCTATGGGGGAAACAGCGGGGGAACACGGCTCAGGATAATTTTTAAGCTACTGGTATTATAAGGGTTATTTCTAGAGGAGCACGGATAGTTATTCCGCGGCAGCGAGCAGCGGCGGCACCGCAATGTAGCCTTCGGCCAGCCGCCGGCCGGTCTCGCGCAGCAGCTTCTTGTCGAGCTCGGGCGTCTTCGCCGGCGGCACGCGCACCACCGTATCGTTGCAATAGGTCGGGATCGGCGCGCCGGCGTCGCGGAACAGGCCGACGGGATCCTGCCCTGCCTTGACCGTGCGGATGCCGCTGCGGATCTGCTTGCGAAACAGCGTGACGCCCCGGTCGGTCGTGCCGAGATGCTCGAGCCCATGCACAGCGATCGGCCGCTGCGAGACTTGCGCCTCGAAATCGCCGGGACGGCGCTGACTTTCCTCGTAGGTGCCGAGGCCGAGCTGTCCGGGCAGCATGATGCTGCGGTCGGTCCACCAATCGGGGGTGACGATGCCCGCGGTCTCGCTGACGTGGCGGAGCTCGATCAGCATTGTGTTGGTGTCGTCGAGCGGAACGATCCAGCGGCTCATAAAGGGGCCGCTGAACGGGTGCTCCCGATGGCCGGTCTCCCAGATCGGCGCGACCTGTTGCAGATTGGGCAGCACGTTCTCGACCATGCGCGCCCAGATATTGTCGCCGACCCGCCGCGTGGCGATGTAGATGATGCCGACCGGCGTTTCGGCGAACTCCAACTCCGGCAGTACGCCGAATTCTTCGGTGAACACCGCGCCGCTGACGATCGTGTGCAAGAACGCGGTGTGTACCGCGTCCATCGTATTTTCGAGAATCTGCAGCCAGTTGCACGGGTAGAAATACTTCTGGCCGGGGATCAGGCGGAAGCCCGGCCGCACAAAGCTGTCGTAGGTCGGAAAGGCCGGAATCTGCTCAGGCGGCCCCATATAGGCGAAGACCATGCCGTAGGCCTCGTGCGCCGGATAGGCGCCGTGGCACAGCCGGTCCTTCAGCGTGCTTGTGGACGGCTCGCCGGGCGTTTCGAGGATGGCGCCGTCAACATCGAACAGCCAGCCGTGATAGCAGCAGCGGATGCCCTTGGCGCCGACCAGGCCGAATTCCAAGGATGTGCCGCGATGCGGGCAATGCAGCTCCAGAAGACCGACTGCGCCGCTGCCGTCGCGAAACGCGACAAGCTCTTCGCCGAGAATTGTGAGCTTGAGCGGCAGGTCTTTCAGGTCGTCCGAGTAGCAGACCGGTTGCCAGAAGCGCCGCATGTATTCGCCGCAGGGCGTATCCGGGCCGACATGCGTCAGCTCGTTGTCTTCCTGCGGAACATGGCGGTGGTGGTATCCGCTGTAACGGGTCTTAAGGAACGGGGCCCTTGTCGCCATCGCAAGCCTCATGTCCAGGTTGATTCTGTCGAGCGGTTGCATCGGCCGCTCGCAATTTTTCTGCCAGGATCATGAACCCGCGCGACCCCTGACGGCAAGATCCTCGTGGCCACCTCTGGACGCGGGAAAACGCACTGACCGCCGCCGAAGAGGCCGACCGCTCGTCCGCCTCAGTGGCTCCGCGCCGCGACCGCGCCACCAGCTTCCGGATCTGTCTCGCCAGACTTTGCCGAAATGCAGCGATAGATAGGTGCCGGCGGACGCGACCGCCCCAAGAGCATAATTCGTCTACCAACTATGCCGCTAAGACTCGCCTCCTGCTTCAATATTTCATCGCACCTCCTCATTAGACTGTGTGAGATTATTTTGCCGCACCGTGACGGTGTCGCGTGTCGCGAACTTCATAAGCGGCCTCGTTTGGAGGTTGCCACCCTCGCCGCGCACGGCGCGGACAGGATTTGTAGGAGCGAGGTGCGGGGGACGATGGCTCAAAGGAGTTTTCTGACCGTCGAACGCATTCCAGATTGGCTACCGATCGCCGTATTCGTCCCGCTCCCGATTGTCGGATTGGTCGCCGGACCATCATTCGCCGCGTTGATATTCGGGCTGGGCATCATTCAATTCGGATACGCGGTGGCGGTGCGGCGCACTCTGCCCTCGACCGACCGCGTTCTACTGTGGCTTGCCATCGCATTTGCCGGCCTCTGTTGGGCCAGCGTGATCTGGTCAATCGTTCCGGATCGGAGTATGCGAGGCGCCCTCCAAGTGACCGGCATCTTTGCTGCTTCGATCGCCGTTCTCAGCAGTCAGGCCCCATCGAAGTGGACGGCCGATTGGCTATTTCGTTTGATGCAAATAGCTTTCGCGTTGAGCGCTATAACTATCGCCATTGACGCCTCAACCGGCTATTACCTCCAATCATTGTTCACGGCAGCAACCGACGCGCCTGCGACAAAATACAATCGGGGCGCGGACCATCTTGTGCTGATCGCGTGGCCGCTCTTGGCGCAGGCATCGTCGCGGCGACAGTGGCCGGGGGTTTTTATCCTGGCGGTGTCGGCGGCATGCGTGCTCGTCTTTGGCGTGAGTATGACGGGACGCATCGCGGCTCTTGTCGGGATCGTCGTCCTTGGAGCTTCATTACTCTCGCGGCGGATTGTGTCGAGCTGTCTTGTCGTCGCTACAGCAGTCGTTGCCGTCTTTACACCGTTCTGGCTTTGGATCCTGGGGGAGCACCGGGCGCTTGTCGCTTCTCGACTGCTCTACACACCTCACCTTCGCCAATCCGGTCTCCATCGTCTCGAAATTTGGGATTATATGTCGGCGCGTGTCTTCGAACGTCCCGTTCTCGGTTGGGGGCTATGGAGCTCAAAATCAGTCCCAATCCACCGAGATGAACTAAGCCAGTATCTCTATGCGAATGCGCAGGGAATCTATCCGCATAATCAATGGCTTCAGTTATGGCTCGAAACCGGTGGGATCGGCGTGGCGCTCGCCCTTACGCTGGCCCTTGTCACTCTGACGCGCGCCCGCAAGTCTCTCACGCCCAATATTCAACCATTCGGCTATGCCGCCTTTGCTTCCGCCCTCACAATCTCTTTAGCTAACTTTGAGATCACGACCGATTCATGGTGGGCTGCGCTGGTTGCCTGCGCATATCTATTCGCTGCATTCCGCTGCCATGCGACCGACGAGACGACCGTTCGGCCCCCAGCTGGCGGTCCAACCGGAAGCAACCGCTGACGAATGGAACCAGCCTAGCTACCGCTTCTCTCCAATGCGAAGCGGCCGGTGCACGCTCCAGCCTTTAGGCGGAAATCGCCTTTCAGCGCGCTTGCATCCATATTGGCGGCGCCTGCGGCGGCGAGCGACCGCCTAAGGGGCCAGCCCAGTGCGCAAATGTCGATAATTAGGCCCTGGCTGCTAGCCCCCCGATGGTCCGGGAATCCAATCGGCGTCGTTGGCGCCTCGGCTCTGCTCCTGCTGGTGCTGGCAAGCGTGCCGGTGTTCTCGACCAGCCTGCCGCCGCTTGTCGATTATCCGAACCATCTGGCGCGGTTCTGGGTTCTGGCGACCGGCGGCAACGAATTCTATGGGGTGCATTGGGCGCCGCTGCCGAATTTGGCCGGCGATCTGATCGTGCCGCCGCTCGCGCGGGTCATGCCCTTGGAGCTGGCAGGAAAGCTATTTCTCGTCGCGATCTTTGCTCTGATGCTCGGCGGCGCGATCTGGCTCAATCGAATAGCCACGGGCGCGTGGCGGCTATGGCCGCTGCTGACGGCCGCGCTGCTTTACAACCGCAGCTTCTTGTGGGGCTTCATCAACTACCTCTTCGGGCTCGGGATAGCGCTCTGCGGGGCGGCGTTGTGGCTCCAGCTGGAGACGGCCCGGGCCTGGATCCGCGTGCTTGCCTCCTCACTCGTGGCGTTGCTCTGCTTCTTCAGCCACATCGCCGCCTTCGGAGTATATGCCCTGGTTATCCTCGGCTTGGAGGTGGAGCCCGCGATCAGCGAATTGCGTGCCCGCGCCTGGCGCGAGCTGTGCCGCGGCTTAGCGCTCGCCGTGCCTCAGCTCATCGCCCCGGTTCTGCTCCTTCTCGGCTGGTGGCACTCCACCGCGGGCGGCGTCAGCTACAGCAGGATCTGGCGCAAGGCCGACCTCCTGTTCAGCGTGTTCGACAATTACAGCCGTTCCTTCGACATCGCCTGCTTTGCGTTGCTGTTGCTGCTGTTCGCCGTGCTGGCCTGGCGCCGCCGGCTGGGAATTTCAGCGCGGATGGGGCCGGTGGTCGCGCTGGTGTTCGCGGCCTACCTGTCGCTGCCGAGCCAAATGCTGTCGGGCTCCGGTGCGGATCATCGGATCGCGGTCGCTCTGTTCGTTTTGCTGGTTGCGTCGTCGGCCCCGCGGTTTGCGAGCCCGCGTGCTGCGGTTATCGTCGGCGCTGCGACCCTGCTCCTGCTGGCCGGCCGCTTTGGCGTGATCGAAGCCGCTTGGCTGTCTGCCGACCGCGTCTACACCGCCGATCTGGCGGGGCTCGATGCGCTGCCGCTCGGGTCTAAGCTTGCCGTCGCATTCCCGCCCGATGCCGTCAACACCAGCCCTATTCCGGTGCTGCACCTGCCGACGCTCGCCGTCGCGCGCCGGGATGCGTTCGTGCCGACCGTTTTTGCTTATCCGGCGCAGCAACCGATTGTTGTCGAGCCCCCCTACGACCGTCTAGCCTCGGCTGCCTCACCAACGCTGCTATGGTCGGCATTCGTCGCCGGTGACGTCGAGGCGCGGCAGCAGGCGTGGACAGCGCTTGCCGGTTGGGATGCGATAGCCTTTGTCGATCGGCATCCTTTCCGGGTGCCGGCCCAGCCGTGTCTGCGGCCGCTCGTTGCCGAGCCTAACTTTCAAGTCTTCTTGCTGCTGAAGGGCGGGAACTGCCGCGCCGGCTGACCGAGATGCTCAAGGTCCATGGCATAGCGGTTCCCAGGCGAGGATCTGCTGCCAGCGCTGGCTGTGCGCCTCGGCCGGATAGCGCCAGGCAGCCAGCCGGTGCCACCCGTCGTGGTCGTGTTTGAGCAGGGCCGCGCCGCCCTCCGGTGTGCAGGAGATCAGCGCGAGCGGAAACTTGAGCCGCTCCGCCTCCGCCAGCGCGGCGCCGTCGGCACTGGGCCGATATAACAGGTCCAGATCGCGCCGGCGCGGCTGCGCATCCATCAGCAGCCCCGACAGCATCACATCGACACTGCCATTATCGCCCGGCAACAGCAGCGCAAGGCGACCGCCACGCTGCACATAGGGTTTTATCTGGTTAGCGAGCTCCCAGACCAGCGGCTGCGGCATCACCAAGTCGAAGCGCAGCCGGCCGATGAACGCGATCGGCACCAGCAGGGCCAGCCCGACCAGCGCGGCGCCGGCCAGTTCGCGATAACGGCGCATCAACTCTGTGTCGGCGGTCAAATCGCGCACCGCGAGCGCCAGAGCAAGCACGAGGACCAGCGCAAGATGCGTATTGTAGCGGAAATAGGAGTGCGCCTCGGCGCTCATCCCGGGCGAGAAATGGGCTATGTAGGCGGCGACAAGGTACAGGTTGTAGAGAACAAAGGCCGCCGCGTGGAAGGCGAGCAGACGTGTTGTCGCCGTCCACCCCCACCGTCGCTTCAGCAGCGGCAAGCCCACCAGAGCGATCGCAACGAAGGTAAAGTAGACGGCCTTTTCGCCGATGATTCGGCCGGCGCTCGCCAGAAGCTCCGGTGCAATGCTCCAATTCCATTCCGCCGGTGGCAAGGGCGTCAGCTCGGCCACGTCGGCGTAGGCGACGTAATATCGCCAAAGCCCGAACAACAAGCACGCGGGGAACGTAGAAGCGACGATGAAGCGCAGCAGTGCCTGCCGCGAAACCAGGCGATCGGCGTAACCTGCCAGGGCGGCCGCGCCGGCAAGCGCCGCGACGAGGCCGATCCCCGATTGCTTGGCGTTGACCATCGCCGCGAGGACCAGCGCCAGAGACGCCGCCTGGCTCGCCCGCCGCCCGGCAGCAAGTTCCCCCTGGCTCTGAATGAAGAAGCACGCCGCGAACATCGCCGTCACCGTCAGCGCCGTCTCGCCATACGCCGAGAAATTGAAGCGAGGGACAAAGCCGGGGTTGAGCAATGTGGCGAGCAGGAAGCCGAGAGCCGTCAGACGCCATGACGGCGCCCGTCCGTCCACCAGGTCGGCCGAGCCGAGAGCACGCCCGATCGCCAGCCCGGCGGCTAGCTGCAGCATCACATTGACGAGCGACAGGCCCGCCGGCGGATAGCCGTGATTCAGCAACGAGCCGACAAAGGTCAGCAACTGCACGTTATAGGGCGCCGCCGGCAGATACGAGAAGCTGGGCGGCGACGCCGCGGTCGGGAGACGGGCGTAATCGACCAGGTACATCGCGTTGGGTAGCAGGTTTAGAAAGGTGTCCGGCTGCGAGGGGCGGATCGGCGCCATGATGATCCACAGTGGCAGCGTGACCAGCGCGGTGCGCCCGAGCGCGCGCCAATCATCCGCTTGCAGCCGAGCCCCGGGTTTCAGCTGCGATGCCACCGCGACGGCCACGAACAGAACCGCCGGAAAGCGCAGGCTCACCGGAAGCAGCACACCCCACGCGGTCAGTGCTACGCAAAGCGCGCCCCAGCCGGCCAGCATCCGGTATTCGGGGCCGGACCGGCGGCCAACAAGCGCCGTACCGGCGCAGGTAAGCACGAGGCCGATGCCCCAGGTTATCGCGACGTCGATCAGATCGCCGGGATGCGGGAGGTAGGCCGCTGACATAGCAAAGCAGAACCAATTCGCGCGATTGCTAGCGCATCCAGCTGGTTTGCCGCCGAGGTCGGCGGATGCTGGTAGTCATTGCCCGATTGGCGGCGAGGTCCGCAAGGCCCGGCGCCTTCCGCGGCGGGTTCGACCGGATCATCCCCGACGGCCCCAGGTGAAGATCGATGTTAAGGCGTAATTGAGCAATGCGCCGACGAGGGCGCCACAGGCACCGGCGAAGAGCCATAGGCCGGTATCGTCATAGAGGTCCTGCGCGACGGCGACATTGGCCACGGCTCCAAGGCCGCAAAGCGCCATGAAAGAGGCTAGGCCACGCACAGCCTGCCAGCCGACCAGACGGCAATCGCGGTAAGTCAGCGTATTGTTGAGGAAGAAGTTCCACACCATGGCCGCGGCGGTGGCCACCGCATCGGCAGCGGTAAACCCGACGCCGCCGAGAAGCAGGCATAAGCGCAGCATCATCAGATTGACGGCAACCCCGCTCGTCCCGACGATCCCGAACAGCAGCAGCCGACGGGAGAAATAGCCCCGGCTTGCCTTCTCGGCGAGGAGAAGCGCGTATTCGAGCGCGGTAAACAGATCGAGTTTGCTCTGGCCGCCGTGACGAGCCCGAAAACGGTAAGGCAGCTCGATCACCTTCAAGGGCTGCGGCGCGGAGGTCAGGATGTCGATCAGGATCTTTGTGCCGGTCCCAGCAAGGCGCGGCGCAACCTGGTCGATCAATTCGCGCCGCAGCATGAAAAATCCGCTGACCGGGTCTACAACCGCTGATTTGATCAGCCGCCGCGCTAGCCCTGCCCCGAGCAGGCTGAGGCGTTTGCGGCGCGCGGAAAGCCCTTCCACCTCTCCGCTTTGGATGTAGCGGCTGGCGAGGACGATGTCGGCCGAACCGCGCTTCAGCGCATCGCGCATGCGCGGGAGCAGCGATTCGTCATGCTGCATATCGCCGTCCATCACGGCAACAAGCTGCGCCGAGGTCGACAACATGCCTTCGATGCATGCCGAGCTGAGGCCGCGGCGGCCGATCCGACGAATGCAGCGGACCCGCCGGTCGCGCAGGGCGATCTGCCGCACCCGGCGAGCGGTTCCGTCCGGCGAATTATCATCGACAAACACGACCTCCCAATCGATTCCGTCCAGAACCTGGTCCAGCCGGTCGATCAGGACATCAACATTGTCGCATTCGTTGAACGTCGGAACGACGATGCACAGTTCGGGCGCTGCCGAGCCGCCCGCGCCGACGGTCCGGCGGCGGGATTCGAGATCCAACACTGCAGCGAGGTTGATCACCGGGTTCGCTGGCAATCGGTCAGCTCCGATACAGTCATTTTCGCGGTACGGGCTTGTAAAGAACCCGGGAATGAGTTGCAAGTTGAGCAGAGCCGCCTGACATCCCGCTGACAAGCCCGGCAGACCCTCAGCGCGTATTCACGCTCGGCTTGCACGTGCCTCGATCGCCAACGCCACGATCCGACCAAATTCAGTGTGTCATATCGTTCGACAGGCCCACTTTCTGTGCCCATGGGGGACCCCCGATGAACCGCGTCGCCGTCGCGTTCCTGATTGTCTTTGCTGCCGGCACCGCCCAGGCGGCCAGCCAGCAAGGGAATCTGGTCCAGCAGAAGTGGAAGGCGATGGATAAATGCGCCAAGCTGGCGCAGACCGCCTTCCCCGATTTCACTCCGGAGGCGAATGCAAAGCGGGACGCCAAGCTGAAGGAATGCCTGGAGGGGCAGATGGCACCGCCGCGCGAGCCGCTGGCGCCGGCACAGTGAGCCGACGCGGACATCGAGACAGACGGGGTCACCTTAGACTTGGCTCTGCCCAATCCTTCCTAGCCCCCAGGCGAGCATCTGTCGATGCCCGCGCCAAACCGGAACTGCCCAACAGTTCGTCCTGTTTTCGCTACGTGCAAGCTACTCTCGGGAGAGAACAGGATGAAGCTCAACCTCGTTTTGGCCGGCGCTTTCATCGCCGGTTTGGCCCTGCCGGCCCTGGCCCAGACTTCCTACTTCATCGTGCAGGACGCGAAGACCAAGCATTGCGAGATCGTTGACCGGAAGCCCGTGTCGCGTGAGATGACCGTCGTCGGCGGCAACGGGGTCGTCTATCACACCCGGGACGAGGCCACGACCGCGATGAAGACCGTCAAGGTCTGCACCAGCGACTAACGACCAAACCAAGCGCGGTTTTCATAGCTCGCGCGGGCCGGCGGGTGGGAAATACTCTGTCGCCGGCCGATTTTGGGTCTGTGCGCGACCGATGTTGAAATCCTAGTCTGCGGATCTTCGCGCTGGTGCAGAATTTGTTCGACAAGCGATACGAGACCTTCGGCACCTTCTTCAATCCGAGCCAAGCGCCGTTCCTCGGGCTCAGCGACCCGCGGCCCTTGACCCCGGCGCCGCCGTTTGCCGTTTTCGCCAGGGTGCGCGTCACGTTCTGAGCCGGACTGCGGCCCGCCGCATCACATCAATGTGACGAGCCAGTTGACGGCGCTGCCAACGCCGAACAGCCCCAAACCCAAAATGACGACTGGCCAGAGCACGCTGCTCATCGGTGTTCTCCGTGCTATCCGGGCCTGCCGGGATCATGGGCCGTGCCCATGGCTGTTTCGGCAGGCATCCTCACCCGCCCGCCATCGTTAATATCAATCCTTACCCAAACATTAACGACGGGCACTATCGTATGCTATTCGCAGCAACTTGCATCGAAATATTGGAGATTATCTAGGGTCATTCGGCAGAATAATTATATGTCTCCTTGCGGGTTTGATTTACCTTTGTTTTGCTTCGCTTGCCAGGGGAGGCGAGCCCGCGCCAGCTTCCGCGAGGACATGGCGTAAGCTTGAAGACGCGGCGACGGAACAGGCGCGCGCCGCATCCCCTTTGCCGCGCGCCGCCGCGCCGATAAGGTGCGGGGGCGATGCCCGTCATCCCGACTTCGCTCGATCGGCGTTCCGAGACGTTCCGCGCCAACGCGGCGGCGATGGGCGCGCTGGTCGATGATCTCCGGAAGAAATCGGCGGCGATCGCGCTGGGCGGCGACGAGGCCTCGCGCCAGCGCCATCTCTCCCGCGGCAAGCTCTTGGCGCGCGAACGTATCCGCCTGTTGCTCGACCCGGGTTCGCCGTTTCTCGAACTCTCGGCCTTCGCCGCCTTTGGGATGTATGACGGTGCGGTGCCGGCCGCCGGCATCGTCACTGGCATCGGCCGCATCGCCGGGCGCGAATGCGTCGTCGTCGCCAACGACGCCACGGTCAAGGGCGGCACTTATTTCCCGATGACGGTCAAGAAGCACCTCCGTGCCCAGGAGATCGCGCGCGAGAACCGGCTGCCGTGCCTTTATCTCGTTGATTCCGGCGGCGCCTTTCTGCCGGCGCAGGACGAGGTGTTCCCCGACCGCGAGCATTTCGGCCGCATCTTCTACAACCAGGCGACCCTGTCGGCGCTTGGCGTGCCGCAGATCGCGGCGGTGATGGGCTCCTGCACCGCGGGCGGCGCCTATGTCCCGGCGATGTCGGACGAGAGCATTATAGTCAAAGGTCAGGGCACGATTTTTCTCGGCGGTCCACCCCTAGTGAAGGCCGCCACCGGCGAGGTGGTCAGCGCCGAGGAGCTGGGCGGCGCCGATGTGCACAGCCGGATCTCCGGGGTGACCGATCATTACGCCGTGGACGACCGGCACGCGCTCGGCATTGCCCGGCGCATTGTCGGCAATCTGAACCGGGCGAAGCCGACGCCGCTCCAAAGCGCCGCGCCGCGCGAGCCGCTTTATCCGGCCGAGGAGATCTACGGGGTTATTCCTGCTGATGTCCGCCGGCCTTACGACGTGCGCGAGATCATCGCCCGCATCGTCGACGGCAGCGAGTTGGACGAGTTCAAGCAGCTCTACGGCGCGACCCTGGTGTGCGGCTTCGCCCGGATCTGCGGCTATCCGGTCGGCATCCTCGCCAATAACGGCATCCTGTTTTCCGAAAGCGCGTTGAAAGGTGCGCATTTTATGGAGCTGTGCGCGCAGCGCGGCATCCCGCTTGTCTTCCTGCAGAACATCACCGGCTTCATGGTCGGCAGGAAATACGAGAATGCCGGCATCGCCAAGGACGGCGCCAAGATGGTGACCGCGGTCGCCTGCGCGGCGGTGCCGAAATTCACCGTGATCATCGGCGGCAGCTTCGGCGCGGGCAATTACGGCATGTGCGGCCGGGCCTACGGCCCGCGCTTTTTGTGGATGTGGCCGAATGCGCGGATCTCGGTCATGGGCGGCGAGCAGGCGGCCTCAGTGCTGGCGACGGTCCGGCGCGACGGCATGCGCGGCAAGGAATGGGCGGCGGAAGAGGAGGAGGCGTTCAAGGCGCCGATCCGCGAGCAATACGAGACCCAGGGCCATCCGTACTACGCCAGCGCGCGGCTCTGGGATGACGGCATCATCGACCCGGCCGACACCCGGCTGGTGCTCGCCTTGTCGATCTCGGCCGCGCTCAACGCGCCGATCCCGGAGACGCGGTTCGGCGTCTTCCGGATGTGAGCCGAGCAGTGATTGCTATTTCGCCACGGAGGCGCGGAGGACACAAAGGGGCTTGTCTCTCTTGCTCCGTGCGCTCTGTGTCTCTGTGGTAAAGATGTTCTCGAAGATCCTGATCGCCAATCGCGGCGAGATCGCCTGCCGGGTGATCCGCACCGC
>Ga0070766_10000198_pt1 | contig 24757 bp, 25 predicted proteins | sample HubBroMetageWFT6_FD_69782 | JGI IMG/M metagenome (GOLD analysis project Ga0070766, IMG submission 69782) | Warmed and freeze-thawed soil microbial communities from the Hubbard Brook experimental Forest, New Hampshire - Hubbard Brook CCASE Soil... | ecosystem: Environmental > Terrestrial > Soil...
TCCGCCGGTGCGGTTCCGGGCCCAGCCTGCTATGGCCGCGGCGGATCGGAGCCGACCGTCACCGACGCCAATCTCGTATTGGGCCGGCTCGGCTCGTACCGTGCGCTCGGCGGTGAGATCCACGTCGACCCGACGCCAGCCGCGGCGGCAATCGAGCGGCTCGCCGCGGAGGTCGGCCTCGACCAGCAGCGCATGGCCGAGGGCATCATCGCGATCGTCGTGGCCAAGATGACCGCCAGCATCAAGGAAATCTCGATCATGCGCGGCCACGACCCGCGCGATTTCGCGCTCTTTGCCTATGGCGGCGCCGGGCCATTGCATGCCGCGCTGGTCGCCGACGAGCTCGGCTGCGCCCGGGTGCTGGTGCCGCCACTGCCGGGGAATTTCTCAGCCTTTGGGCTGCTCGTCGCCGATGTCCGCCACGATTACGCGCGCACCCGGGTGACCCCGACCGCCGAGCTGTCCTTCGCCGAACTGAACGCGATCCTCGACGAGATACGCGAGCAGGGCCGGCGGCAACTCGCCGAGGAGGGATTTGCTCCGGCCAATACGCGCTTCGAGACGCGGCTCGATATGCGCTTTGTCGGGCAAGCCTTCGAGCTGTCGGTGCCGTTGCCTGAAGACGCGCACTCGATGGCCGACATCGATCGGGCTTTCCTCGCTGCCTACGAGCGGCGCTATTCCTATGCCACGGCGGGGCCGGCCGAGATCGTCACCTTCCGCCTGTCGGCCTACGGCATCGTCGACAAGCCGGAGCTGCCGCGGGCAGGGGAAGAGGGCACGATAGAAGCGGCGAAAATCGGCGAACGGCCGGTCGCCTTCGACGGACATTTCCGCCCAACCTCAATCTACGAGCGCTCCCTGCTGCCGGTCGGGGCCGAGGTCGCCGGCCCGGCAATCATCGAGGAGACCGGCTCGACGACATTGGTGCCGCCCGGCTTCCAGGCTGCCGTCGATCCGCACGGCACCTTGGTGCTGGAGCGCCGGTGAGCGACATGAACCCGATTACCCTGGAGGTTCTGACCGAAGGCCTCATTTCGGTGGTGCGCGAGATGCGGGCGACGGTGTTCCGCACCGCCCGCTCGGTCGCGATCTACGAGGCCAAGGATTTCTCCTGCGGCCTGTTCGATCCCGACACGCAGGTTGTCGCGCAGTCGGAGGACATCGGTGCGCATGTCGTGCCGTTGCCGTGGTCGGTCAAATACGCGCTTGAGGATTTCGCCGGCGACCTCGCGCCCGGCGACGTCATCGTGCTGAACGATCCCTATCGCGGCGGCACCCATCTCAACGACGTGACGCTGATCTACCCGGTGTTCATGGGCGATCGCCTGATCTTCTTCCCGGCGGTGCGCGAGCATTAGGCCGATGTCGGCGGCGCGGTGCCGGGGAGCCTCTCCGGCACCGCGACGGAGATCTACCAAGAGGGCGTGCGCATCCCGCCGATCAAGCTGGTCGAGCGCGGCCGCATCAACAGGGCGGCGATGGACCTCCTGCTCAGCAACATGCGTGTCCCGGACGAGCGGCTCGGCGATTTCCACGCCGGCATGGCCGCTTGCCACACGGCCGAGAAGCGCATCCACGAGCTGGTCCAGCGCTATGGCATCGGCACGCTGCTCGACGCGGTGCGCATCAATCTCGACCGCTCGGAAGCGCGGATGCGGGCGCAAATCGCGCGCCTGCCCGACGGCGAATACTATTACGAGGACTATCTCGAAACCTTCGACGGGGGCCGCCTCGATCCGCTGCTGCTGCCGCTGAAGCTGACCGTGAGCGGCGACCGGCTCACCGCCGATTTCACAGGCGCCTCGCCGCAGGTGCCGGTGCCGGTCAACTCGACTCTGGCGGTCACGTCGGCCTCGGTGTTCATCACCCTCAAATCGGCGCTCGACCCGACGGCGCCACTCAACCACGGCTCGTTCCGGCCGGTCGAGGTAATCGCCCCCGAGAAGACAATCGTCAACGTCAAACACCCGGCCCCGGCCGGCTCGCACGGCGAGATCCGGAAGCGCGTCGTCGCGGCCATGCTGGGCGCCTTGAGTCAGGTCGTGCCGGAGCTGGTCTCCGGCGACATCCACCGGACTTCGTTCCACAATTTGATCGGCGGCATCCACCCGCGCACCGGCAAGGAATACGTGCATTACGAATGGGCGGCGGGCGGCAATGGCGCCTTCGCCGAGGCGGACGGCACCAGCGCGATGGCGACGATCGATTGGGGCGACCTGACCACGGTGCAGCCGACCGAGATGCTGGAAACCCGGTTTCCGCTGGTCATCGAATGGTCCAGGCTCGGTATTGGCTCGGGCGGCGACGGCCGGCATCGCGGCGGGCTCGGCATGCGCCGCGCCTTGCGGCTGGCGGCGGGTGAGGCCGCCTACTCGCTGTTGTCGGACGGCGCGATCGTGCCGCCATTCGGCGTGCTGGGCGGCGACTCGGCAGCGCCGGTCGATTCGTTCGTGCTGCGCGACGGGCACGAGATCCGCTTTCCGCAACCCGGCAAGGTCGGCGGCTTTGCTCTCAGGGCCGGCGATGTGGTGGTGCTGCAATCGCCCGGCGGTGGCGGCTATGGCGACCCGCTCGACCGCCCGGCCGAGGAGGTCGGCGCCGACGCGAGCGAGGGATACATCACCGCCAAGCATGCCCGCGAGACATACGGCGTCGTGCTCGATCCCGATGGTAATGTCGATATCGCGGCAACCGAACTAACCCGGCGGCAGATCGCGGCAGCGCGGACCTATCTCACGGTCGCGGAGCATGCCGAGCCACTCTATGCGGCCGGTCATTACAGCCGCTATCGCGTCTGCCCGCTGCACCCTGACGACGCGGCGGTGCTCGGGGTCGTGGATCGCGACATCGTCCAGTTGGTCGGCCAGACCGGCCCGGCGCTGCGCGCCTGGGCGGTCATCGACCCGGCCGTCGCATCCGGGACCATGGCGCTCGATGCCGTCGGGCAGGGCGTTGTCGGCGTCCGCCCCGGCCACCCGCTCTATATCCGCCCCCTCCGCCGCGCGGTCGTAGTTTAAACGAACGTCGTAGGGCGGGTGGAACGTACTGCAACCCGCCGCTTCAGACACGAGCCGACCCGATGGCGGGTTACGCTTCGCTCACCCGCCCTACACGCTTACCGCGCTAACAATGACACCAGATAAAGCGCGCCGCCGACGAGGCCGCCGACGATCGTGCCGTTCATGCGGATATACTGAAGATCGGCGCCGACCGCGGCCTCGATGCGGTCGGAAAAGGTGCGCGGCTCCCAGCGGCGCACCACCTCGGCGACAAAGCGGCTGATCTCGCCGCGCCAGGGCAGCGCTTCCGCGACGACTGCCTCGATCATCGCATCGAACCGCTCGCGCATCTCCGGGTCGGCCCGCAGGGCTTCGCCGACCGAGGCGATCGCGATCGCGATGCCCCGGCGCAGACGCGAGGATGGCGCGTGCAGGTCGAGCAGCAGCGCGTCGCGAACCCTTTGCCAGGAAGCGGCGACCCAAGCCAGAAAATCCGGCTGCCGGAGAATGGCCGCGCCGGACCGCCCGAGCGTCAGCGCCTGCTCCGGCGAGGACGACATCTCAGCGGCGGCTTCGCCAAGCTGCTCAAGCAGACTCTTTCGCGCCGCGCCGTCCGGATTGCGCAGATCGTCGATCAGCTCGGCCGCTCCCTTCAGCATCGCCCTGGCTATCTCGCGATTGATCGCCCGCGGTATCCAGCGCCGCCTTTGCTCGGTAACCGCATCGAGCAGCCGCTCCTCGTTACGCGCAAGAAAGTCGCGCGCGTAATCGAGCGCCCGGTCGAGCACCGCTTCGTGATAGCCAGCCGCGGTGACCGCACGCATCAGTTGGCCGAGCACTGGCGCCAGCGCGACGCCGCGCAGCTGAACGCCGAGCGCGCGGCCGAGAAACGCCTTCAGCTCGCTGTCCTCGGCGGCGCGCAGCAAATAGGGCAGCGCCTTGACGATCTCGGCGGCGAGCCGCGAAGCGTTCTCCCGCTGCGACAACCAGGCGGCGAGGCGTTCAGCGATCTGCAGCGAGCGCAATTCCGGGATCAACAGGTCGCGCGTCAGAAAATTGCGGTCGAGAAACCGGGCCAGCCCCTCGCCGATCCTGTCCTTGTTCGCCGGCACGATTGCGGTATGCGGGATCGGCAGCCCGAGGGGGTGGCGAAATAACGCAGTCACCGCGAACCAATCGGCAAGGCCGCCGACCAGGGCCGCTTCGGCAACGGCGCGCAGCAGCAAGATCCCGGTACCCGGATCCGGGACCGACAGGCTGGCCGCAAACACCGCGGCGGCGGCCGCCAGCATACCGGTCGCCAGCGCGCGCGAACGGCGCAGTCGGTTCAGCTGTCGTTGCTCCAATTCGTCCGATCTCATTGCCGGGGCCAATTCCCTACCCGATGAACGGTCCGGTTGCGCGTCCTCGCGGCGCGCAGCGGCCGCCTATTACAGAAAAATTACCGTCGCGCCGGATCGTCCATTCCACCCAGCGTTTATCGACTGCGGAAGCATTATTCGAGTCCGCGCCCGCGACCCATTGAAGAGGGACCCAGATGGCGATTTTGGAAGACGTATTCAGGGGCAGCACCGTCACCGGCCTCGCCGTCGGCGTCGGCGCGCTCCTCCTCGCGCCAACCGTGCTGCCCGCGGTCGGGCGGGTCGTGCGCCCGGCGGTCAAGGCGGCGATCAAGGGCGGCATGGTCCTCTATCGCGAGACGGTCGCGGAAGTCGGCGAAATGGCGAGCGATCTCTTCGCCGAAGCCCGGTCGGAGCTGGAACAAGAGGCAGGCGCAAGGCACGCGCTGCCGACCGGCGGCGGCCGTCACGGCAAGACCGAGGGTCATTGACCGATGCAAGGGGAACAGGCGCCCGAGCGACGGACCTCATCGGGCCGTTTCGGCCGTCTTGTGACTGCCCTTCTCGCCGGGGTCGCCGGCGGCCTGATCGCGCCGCTGATTTACCCGGCGGTGGCGCGGAATGCCCGCCCGGCCGCCCGCAAGGCGCTGAAGGCCGGGATCGCGGCGGTCGAGCACGGCCGCGTCGCCGTCGCTGAATTCGCCGAGCATGCGAGCGACCTGATGGCGGAGGCGCGGGCTGAATACGACCAAGAGCAGAAGCCCTCGCCGAGCCCCGATCCAGCCGTTTCGCCAGCCGTTTCGAAGGAGGTGGTGAGGCTCCGCGGACCGGCGCGGGAGACTACCAGCCCCTAAAATGGCCGCGCTGCCGAAAACGCATCTGCCGCAAGCGCGCGTGTGCCATTTCGCGAATGGACGGCTGCGCCTCAAAATCCCCGAAAAGCGACACGATGAGGGGTTTTTCAACACTATCCGCGAGCGCCTTTCGTCATGGGGCAGTATCAGGCGGGTCGAGGTCAACCCACTGACCGCCAGCGTGCTCGTGCAGTTTTCCGATCTCGCTGCGCTGTTTAACGAGAATGCTCTCAGGAACGATCTTTTCGAGGTCGATTTCGAGGCGTTGGCGGCGATCGGCGAGCCGCCGCAGGCGCTGACCGATCATACCGGCCAGGCCTTCGCCAAGGCCGATGCGACCATCCGGCGTTGGACCGCGAATGCTGCCGACCTGCGCGACGCGGCCTTTGTATTCCTGGTTGGCGCCGGGCTGGTGCAGGTAATGCGCGGCAACGTCGCTGCCCCCGCGGCGACCCTGTTCTGGTACGCCGGCGACATGCTGCGGGTGTGGGACCGGGTGCCTCGTCCGGTTGGACGCGAGGGCGGCGACGGGCAGGCAAGCAGCGAGGGCTGAGCCATTCCGGTCGCTTCGCCGCTGCAGGTCGAGATCGCGCCGGTACATGCCGCAGTGCCCGGCCGCGCGCGTTTCCGGATGCCGGCATTACGCCGCAACGACGCACTGAAGCGCAGGCTGGAAGCGGGGCTCGGCGGCAACGGCATCCGCTCGGTCTCGGCGAGCACCTGCACTGGGACCGTCCTGATCCTGTTCGAAACCGACCGGCCGCTCGAAGACATAGAACGGCGCGTCCGGGAGATCGCCGACCGAAAGCCGCAAGAGCAATCGGCATCGCCCGTCGCGGACAGGCCGGCTTGGCATTCGCTTGACGCCGACAGCGCCCTGAAGGCCCTTGATAGTGACCGATCGGGCCTAAGGAGCAGCACTACGCGGGCGCTGCTCCGCCGGCACGGTCCGAATGTCTTGATGAAGCTCGCCCGGCGCTCCGGGATCGAGATCCTGTTCGACCAGTTCCGCAGCCTTCCGGTGGCTCTGCTCGCTGGCACCGCAGTCCTATCGCTGGCTACAGGCGGATTGTCGGACGCGGTGATCGTGCTGGCGGTGATCGGCGCCAACGGGCTGATCGGTTTCATGTCGGAGACCTGGGCCGAGCAGACGATCGCCTCGCTTGAGCAGGGCGCCCTGCCAGCCGCTCGCGCGCTGCGCGACGGTGTCGAAACGGCGGTTCCGGCTGAACAGCTGGTCCCGGGAGACATAATCCTACTGCACCGGGATGAGGTTGTCCCGGCCGATGCACGGCTCATCGCGGCCGACCGCCTGACCGTCAACGAAGCGGCACTGACTGGCGAGAGCCTGCCGGTGGCGAAGGCGGCAAACGTGCTGGCCACGGCGCGCGCGCCGCTCGCCGAACGCCGCAACATGCTGTTCCGCGGCTCGGTCGTCACCGGCGGCAGCGGCCGCGCCGTGGTCGTCGCCACCAGCGAACACACCGAGATTAGCCGTGTGCAGGCCCTGCTGGGCGCCACGACAAGGCCGCAGACGCCGTTGCAGCATCAGCTCGATGAGCTTGGCCGGATAGTGGTCATCGGCGCGGCGGCGGCTTCAGGGTTGATGCTGCTGATCGGGCTCGCTCGCGGCTACCGCCTGGTCACGCTATTGCGGTCGGCGGTGTCGCTTGGTGTTGCCGCGGTGCCCGAAGGGCTGCCGACGATGGTTACGACGACGCTTGCCTTCGGCGTGCGGGCGATGTCGCAGCAGAAGCTTTTCGTGCGTCGGCTCGAGGCGATCGAGGCGCTTGGATCGATACGGCTCGTGTGCTTCGACAAGACCGGGACGCTGACCCTCAACCGCATGACGGTGACGCGCCTGTGCTGGAATGGGCAGGAGGGCCGCCTCGGGCCAGACGGATACCGCAATCGCGACGGTATGGCGATCGGGTGCGGGGCCGATCCCGATCTGGCCCGGCTGATCGAGGTCTGCGTCCTGTGCAACGATGCGGATCCTTCTGACCCGAATGCCGACCACGGCTCCTCGACCGAGATCGCGCTGCTCGAAGCGGCCGAGCAACTCGGCGCCGAATTCGATGCGATGCGGCGGAAGCATCCGCGCCTTTCGACCGTGGAGCGGGCCGAGGGCCGCCGCTATATGGCCACCGTGCACCGGGGGCCGGACGGCAGCAGCGTCGTCGCTGTCAAGGGCGATCCCAGCGCGGTCCTGCCATTGTGCGGATGGCGCAGCGAAAAGGGCGAAATGCGCGGCATCGACGATGCCGCCCGCGCCGCGATCGAGGCCGACAATTTGGCCATGGCGGAGGCCGGATTGCGCGTTCTCGGTGTCGCCTTCAAGCGCGTCCCGGAAGGCGAGAGCGTGGGATCGCCGGCAACGGACCTCGTCTGGCTGGGTCTCGTCGGCATGGCGGACCCGCTGCGTCCGGGCGCAGCCGAACTGGTGCGCGCCCTTCGCCGGGCCGGCATCGCGATGGTCATGCTGACCGGAGACCAGCGTGCGACCGCTCTCGCGATCGCCACCGAGGTCGGCTTGGCCAACGGGAACGCCCAGGTTATCGAGGGAGACAGGCTCGACGATCAGCCCATCGCAGCCGCCGACCAGCACATCTTCGCCCGGCTGACGCCGGCGCAAAAGCTCGAGGTCATCGCCGCGCTGCAGCGCTCGGGTGCGCGGGTGGCAATGATCGGCGACGGGGTCAACGACACCCCCGCCCTGAAGATCGCGGATGTCGGCATCACGCTGGCCGCGTCCGCGACCGAGATCGCGCGCGGCGTCGCCGACATCGTGCTGGCCGGCGACGATCTCTCGCCGATCGCGCTGGCCTTCGAGCGCGGCCGTTCGGTTCACGTCAATATCCGCCGCGCGACCCGTTACCTGATCGCGACCAACCTGAGCGAGATCGCGCTGATGCTGTTCGCGACCGCGACCGGATTGGCGCGTCCGTTGAGCCCGGCCCAGCTGTTGTGGATCAATCTGTTGACCGATGTCCTGCCCGCGATGGGGCTGGCGCTCGAACCGCCGGATCCCGGGCTGATGAGCGGGCCGCTGCCCGACACTTTGAGCCCGGTCGTGTCGCGAGCCGATATCGGCTCACTGGCCCGGGATGCCGGGCTGCTTGCCGGCGGCGCGCTGGCGGCCCAGTCCTGGGCAGGCCTGCTCCGCGGACGCGCGACCGGCGCAACGGTCGGCTTCAATAGCCTTGTCGCCGGGCAGCTTCTTTATGCGCTCGCCTGCGCACCGCGCGGTCGCTTCCCCGGCAGCGCGTTGACCGGCACGCTCGTCGCGTCGCTGGCAGCTCAGCTGGCCGCGCTTTTTCTGCCTGGGCTGCGCCATGTTGCCGGAACCCGGCTCGGTTTCGCGGATTTGTCGCTGTCAACCGCCGCGGGCTTTGCGCCACTGTTGCTGATCGGGGCCCTCGACGCCGGCGACCGATCTCAGCCAATCTCCTGAGCAAGAAAGATCGACGCCTCGTCGATAATTTGTTGACGGCGCGGGCCGACACGCCGCTTGCGCTCGACCAACCCCGACTGAAGTTGAGCCACTTGTCGGCGATAAGCGCGATGGCGCTCCTGCTTATCTGAATTCCAGCGCTCGGCACGCGAGCGCGCCTTCCGCTGGAAGTGGCAGATGCGGCGCTTGACCGCCGCTCGTCGTTCGGCCTCGTCGGCCGGCTTCGACAGTGCCTCTTCGATCGCTTCGAGCGTCGCCGACACCAGCGACTGGATCAGCTCCGCCTCGGCTTCCGCTTCCGATTCGATGAAGAGCGAAATGCCGATCTTGAGGGCGGATTTGAGTGCCGGTCGCATGTTCGGCACAAGCTCGGGCAGCACGACGGCCAGCAACCCCAACCCGGCGATGGTCACTAGGTTCGACTTCGCCAAATCCTCGAACTGCATCGCGTTTGCCTGCGGGTTGCGCTCCTTCCGTCAACGCGCGGATCGCGATATCCGCTCCCGTGTCATCCGCTCCCGTGGGCGCGTGTGGCGCCCGGTTCAACGCAGCGGCGCGAAGGCGGTCTCGCGTGTCCGCAACAGGATAATGCCGGTCACGACCGCCGCGGCGATCACGTAAAACGCCGGCGCGTAGTTGCTCCCCGTCTCGCGCACGAGGAAAGTGGCGATGAAGGGCGCGAACCCGCCGAAGATGGCAACGGCAATGTTGTAGCCGATCGACAGCGCCGTATAGCGCACCCGGGTCGGGAAGATTTCGGCGTAATAGGCCGGGCAGGCGCCAGCATAGGGCACGTACAGGACGACCATCAGCAGCTGAGCCAGAATCGCCAACGCCACGCTGCCGGAGGAGGCCATCAGGAAGAACGGATAGCCGAGCACGATATAGGCGGCACAGGAGAAGATCAGCAATGGTCGCCGGCCGATCTGGTCCGAGATCCAGCCCATCAACGGCAGCAGCGCCACGAACAACGCGAGGCATCCGGTGCCGATCCACAGCGCGGTGATCTGCGGCAGCTTGCCGACGGTAACCATGTAGCTGCCCATGTAGATCAGCGCGATGTAGTAGGCGACCGTGTTGTGCAGCGTGACGCCGAAGCCGAGCAGCGTCTCGCGCGGGTATTGCTTCAACGCCTCTGTGAGCGGCGCCTCCGCCACCGCGTGCTTCTCCTCGAGCTCAGTGTATTTCGGGGTGTCGTCGAGCCGCCATCGCAGATAGGCGCCGACCAACCCGACGGCGATGCCGAACAAGAAAGGTAGCCGCCAGCCCCAGGCGAGCCGATCCGCTTCCGACAGCGCCCCGTTGAGCAAGGCGGCGGTCAAGGAGCCGAGGAGAAAGCCGCCGCCGACCCCGACCAGCTGCCAGGAGCCGAAGAAGCCGCGACGCGTGGGCGGCGCGAATTCGACGATATACGAGGTCGAGCCGCCCCATTCGCCGCCCGCCGACAAGCCCTGGAACAGCCGCACGACGACAAGCAGCATCGGCGCCAGCACGCCACCCTGTGCGTAGGTCGGCAACAATCCCATCGCAAAGGTCGCCAGCGCCATCACGAAGATGACCGCGCTCAGCGCCTTGCGCCGTCCGTGGCGGTCGCCGTAGGTGCCGAACAGGATCGAGCCCACGGGCCGCATCACGAAGCCGACCCCAAACACCGCAAATGTCGACAGCAGTGAGACGACGGGATCGCCGCCCGGGAAGAACAGCGCCGAGATCGTGGGCACGAGATAGCCGTAGACGCCGAAATCGTACCATTCGAGCACATTGCCGATGACGCCGGCGGTTATGGCTTTGCGGTATTCGGTAGCGACGATTTCGACGCGGGTCGCTGCTGCGGTCATGGTCTCTCCCCGTGATGTGCTTTCAGCAGAATATCAGGATCGCAAGCGGTATGCCTTTGACGGCTCTAATCGGCCGAGGCGTAGAGTTCGGGCGCCAGGATGGGCGCGACGCGGCCGCGGGCGTGCAGGTAGGATTGCCAAAACAGGCACGCCGCGACCGATCGCCAGGGCTGCCATTGCTCGCCCATCTCGCGCAGCGTGCGCTCGCTGGGCCGGCTGTCGAGCCCGAGGCATTCCATGATCCCCAGCTGCAGCCCAAGATCGGCGGCCGGCCAGATGTCCGCCCGGCCCAGCGCGAAAATCAGGTAGATCTCGGCGCTCCAGCGGCCGATCCCCTTCAGGCTGACGAGTTCGGCGAGCGCAGCGTCATCGGGCGCGGCGTCAAGCTGCGCGAAATCGAGCGCGCCGCTGTCGACCGCCTGTGCCAGGCGGCGCGCGTAGTCCATCTTCTGCCGGCTGAAGCCGCAGATCTTTAGTGTCGCGTCGTCGAGTGCCAGAAAAGGTGCGGGTGCGAGCGGCTGGCACACCGTGCTGAGACGCCGGTGCATCGCCGCGGCCGCGTGGATCGAGACCTGCTGCTCTAGGATGATGTGCAAGAGTGTCGCAAAGCCGTTGCGGCGCCGACGGAAGCGCGGCTCTCCGGCGCGGTCGATGATGGCGCGGAACACGGGCTCGCCGGCGAGCGCCCGCAACCCTTGTTCCAGACCGTGCGGGGCGTAAACCGGCGCCGCGAGAACCGGCTCGCTCAACCCCACAGGTCGGGTTCCGGCGGGTAGAGCGTGCTGCCGTCGTAGCGCAGCCCCGGCACGCGGTCGGACGCCAGCAACAGCGGCGCGTCGAGATCGACGACGCTCGCCTGCTGCGCTACGAGCACCGCAGGCGCCATCGCCAGCGAGCTGCCGATCATGCAGCCGACCATGATCTTGAAGCCGCGCGCCGCCGCCGCTTCGGCGAGGACAAGCGCCTCGGTCAGCCCGCCGGTCTTGTCGAGCTTGATGTTGACCGCATCGTATTTGCCGACGAGCCGGTCGAGATCGGCGCTGGTATGGCAGGCTTCGTCGGCGCAGACCGGGATCGGGTGCGGTAATTCGGCGAGCGCATCATCGTCGCCGGCCGGCAGCGGCTGCTCGATCAGCTCGACCCCGAGCTCGGCCAGCGCCGGCGACAGCTCGGCAAAATCACGCGCGGTCCAGCCCTCATTGGCATCGACGATCAGCCGCGCCTGCGGCGCGTTGCGGCGCACCGCCTGCACCCGCTCGATATCGCCGTCGCCGGTGACCTTGAGCTTGAGCAGCGGCCGGGCGCGGTTTTGCGCTGCCGCCTCGCCCATCCACTCGGGGGTGTCGAGGCTCAGCGTGTAGGCGGTTACCACCGGGTGCAGCGGTCCGAGCCCGGCGAGGTCGGCGGCGCGCCGATTGTCGCGCTTGGCATCGAGATCCCAGAATGCGGCGTCGAGTGCGTTACGCGCCGCGCCGGGCGGCATCGCCCGCTGCAACTCGTTGCGGTCGAGCCCGGAAAACACGGCGCTTTTCATCTCCTCCAGCGCCTTGAAGACGCTGTCGACGCTCTCCCCGTAACGGGGATAAGGCACGCATTCGCCGCGGCCGCGGAACTCGCCGTCATGAACCTCGGCGACCACCACCTCGGCGGTAGTCCGGCTACCGCGCGAGATCGCGAAGGGCTGGGCGAGCGGCCAGGTCCGGCGATTGACGGTCAGACGCTGCGGATGCGGCGCCATCCGCCGCTAGCCGAGCACGTCGACGATTCGCCCGACCCCGGTGCGGACGGCATCGACGACCGGCAGGCCAAGCTGGTCCTCGGTCCGGCGCAGATAATCGCGCGCCGCCGCGGCTTCGAGCCCGGCGGTGTTGACACTGACTCCGATGCAGCGCGCCGCCGAGTTGGTCAGTTGTGCCGCCTCGACGTTGCGCTCGATGCAGAGCTTCAGATCGGGCAGCTTGTAATCGGGCAGGCCGCGCATATGCGGGCGCGTCGGCTCGTGGCACATAACCAGCGCATCGGGTTGGGCGCCATGAATGAGCCCCAAAGTCACACCCGCATAGGAGGCGTGGAACAGCGAACCCTGACCCTCAATCACATCCCAGTGATCGGGGTCGTTCTCCGGGGTCAGCCATTCGACCGCGCCGGACACGAAATCCGAGACGACGGCGTCGATCGACACCCCGTCGCCGGCGATGAAAATCCCGGTCTGTCCGGTCGCGCGGAAATCGGCGTTGAGGCCGCGCGCCCGCATCTCCTTTTCCAGTGCGAGGGCGGTGAACATCTTGCCGATCGAGCAATCCGTGCCGACGGTCAGGAGCCGCTTGCCGGAGCGTTTGATCCCGTTGGCGACGTGGAACTCGCGGGTCGGATGGCGTACATCGGCGATTTGCCGGCCATAGCGCGCCATCGCGTCGCGCAATGCCGGAATTTCCGTCAAGCGGTGGTGCAGGCCGCTCGCCAGGTCCATGCGGAGCTCCAGCGCCCGTACCAACAGCCCCTCCCAGCCTTCGCCGAGAACGCCGCCGCGATTGGTGGTGCCGACAATGACCGTCTTGACCCCTGCAGCGGCGGCTTCCTCGATCGTCATGTCGGGGAGCCGCAGATCGGCCTTGCAGCCGGGCAGCCGCAACTGTCCGAGGCAAATCTCCGGCCGCCAGAACGCAATGCCGTCGGCGGTCTTGGCCGCGAGCTGATCGGGCGCATCGCCGATGAACAATAGATAGGGAGTGCGTATCGCCACCGCTCTCACCCCTTCACTGCGGGCTGTTATCAGCCGGCGATCTTAGGGAAGAGCGCTAACGCGCGAAAGGCCAGGGAATCGCCGAACGATCCGCGTGTGCCGTAGCCATTCAGATGGGGAATGGCTGCCATCCGGATACGCCTATATGAGGGATGCTTGTCACCCTTCTAGCGTATCCATATCGAGGTAGCATGGCCGTGCTTGCCATTGGCGAGCCCGATTAGGCGCCTCATGGGCACGCGATGCGAGGAGATCGGGAGATGAACCCGAGCGCTCCGACTAACACAGCCAGGGCCGCCGCGCTGCATCGCGATCAGGGCGTTCTGTGGGCGTCGGTGATCGCGGCCTTGTTCGTCGCGGTGGCGGCGATCAGCTTCGCCGTCGACCAGAGCGTGACGCTGTCAAGCCTGCCTGCTCTACAACCGGCGCAGACCGCCGGCCAGTAAGCTCGTCGCCTCCGCGCGCGGTGGAGGTCGACAGCCGCGCGTACAAACGCCAGAGTGGGGCCCGGGGAAATCTTCGCACCGGGCCGAATCGATGCTCCGATCGCTCTCTATGCGCCACTGCACGCTGGCGATTGGCACAACATTTATATTGCTTGCCGGGTGCACCGGAACGCACCCGTATATCCGGCAAGGCGACGCGAATTCTGTCGCAATCAGCTACTCGGGAGATATCGCAAGCACGCTGCCGCTCGCGCGCCAGCACTGTGCGCAATTCGCTCGGGTGCCGGAGCTGGCTCAAAAGGGGATCGACGTCGCGGATTACGATTGCGTAAAGCCTTAAGCGGCGGCGGCTTAACCGGGAGGAACGATGCAGGGCTGGCGAAAATCGACGCGGACGGTGCTCGCCCTCAGCCTTCTGCTAGGCTGGCCCGCGGCACTGTGGGCGGCGCCGTGCGACGAAGCCGACCCGTCCGGCCCGGCGCAGAGCGCCCAGATCACCCTCACCCCGAACGAATTCGTCGACGAGAGGCACGAAGAGATGCGCAGCTTCATCGCGACGGACAGCTTGGGCCGGGTCGATTACTCGGTCGTGGCCTCGCGGCCAGGCGGCATCGTGCGCGGGCTTTCCGCCGTTCCCGAGGTGAGCCGCTTTTCGTCGCTTTACGGCGAGCAGCTGAAGGGCATCGCCGTGACGGTTTCCCTCGCCAGCACCATGCAGCCGGCTTCGGTGGTGGTCAGCCTGCGGCAGGTCTGCGCGAAGTATTTCCGCGACTCGTTCCTCTATTACTGATCCGCTCCTCTGTTACTGACCTGCCACACCTCAGAATTGCACGCGCTGGGTCAGCGCGCCGTCGACGATCAGATTGGTGCCGGTGATAAAGCTGGCGCGCGGGCTGGCCAGGAACACAACGGCGTTGGCGACCTCCTCGGGCGTGCCCATACGCCCGGTCGGATTGCGCGCCAGCATTGCCGCGAACATCTCCGGGTTGCGCTGCTTGGTGATGTCCCAGACGCCGCCGGGGAAGAACACATTGCCTGGCGAGACCAGGTTGGCGCGCACATTCTTGGCGGCGAGGTTGCGAGCAAGCCCCTTGACGTAAGGGATCAAGGTCGCCTTGACCGCGGAATAAGACCGGTTCGGACCGTAGATTTCCGCCATCGCGGTGCTGCCGATCACCACGATCGCGCCGGCCGCCGATTTTTCGAGGAACGGCAGCGCCGTCTCGATCCCGAACACCGTTCCCATCACATCGATCTCGAAGCCGCGCCGCCACGATTCCTCGTCCATCCCCATGGCGAGCGCGCTGACATTGGCGACGAAGATGTCGAGCCCGCCGAAGGATTCGGCGGCCTCGGCCACCCAGCTGCGCAGCGCCGGCAGATCGGCGACATCGACCGCGCCGCCGATTGCCTTGACGCCGGTGCGGGCAAGGGCCGCGACGGCCTCGTCGACCGCGTCGCGATGCCGCGCGCAGATCGCAACGTCGCAGCCTTCCGCGGCCAGGAGATCCGCAATGGCGCGGCCGATGCCGCGCGTGCCGCCGGTGACGATCGCCTTCTTGCCGTGCAGTCCGAGATCCATCGTCCGCGCCCATTCCTTCTTGCCCGGGTCGCGACGCGGCGCCGCGATCCGCAAATGACCGGCCCCAGCGGGGCCGCTAACCTGTAGAGTACGCTTGCCGGCCGCGTAGCAATAGACGCGGCGGCACCCCTCCCCCAGTCACACGGGACGATGCGCCTCAACCAGCTCTTCTTTGCCACTTTCGGCACAGCACGCGGCCGCCCCCGATCATCCGACTCAGCGGTGCTGGGCACGGCAGCCGTTCGGAGCCGCTGGGGCGTGCTGGAGATTCCCGATTTTCGCCGCCTGTGGATCGTCGGATTGGTGGCGTTCGGCGTGCGCTGGCTGGAGATATTGGTAGTCGGCGTTTTCGTGTATCAGCATACCGGCTCGGCTCTTGCCGTGGCGTTGATGACCATGCTGCGGAGCCTGCCGATGGCGCTGTTCGGCGCGCTGATCGGCGCGCTTGCCGACCGCGTCGAACGCAAGCGGGCGCTGATCGGCGTGGTGCTGCTTATGCTGACCACGTCGCTGTGTCTCGCCGTACTGGCCTATACCGGTCAGCTGGCGGTGTGGCACCTTGCGGTCGCCAGTTTTTGCAACGGCATCGCGTGGGCGGCCGACAACCCGGTCCGGCGGGTGATGATCGGTGACGTCGTCGGCACCGATCGGATCAGCGCGGCGATGTCGGTCGATGTCGGGGCCAACAATGCCAGTCGTATGCTAGGGCCAACGGTCGGAGGGCTGCTGCTCGCCAGCGTCGGCATCTCCGGCGCATTCACGGTCAGCGTTCTCTGCTACCTGATCTCGCTGCTCGCGGTGCTCAGGCTGCGCCATGGCAGTGCCCAGGCGCCCGGCGCGCGGGGCGGCGTCGTGGAGCGGATCATCGAAGGGCTCATGGTGGTGCGGCATGACCCAAGGCTGATCGGCACGCTGATAATAACAGTCGTTTACAACGTCTTTGGCTGGCCGTTCACCTCGATGATCCCGGTGATCGGGCAGGACAATCTGCACCTCGGCGCGAGCGGGATCGGGTTGCTTGCGAGCATGGACGGCATCGGCGCGTTTGGCGGCGCGATCCTGCTCGGGATCTATGCCCGGCCGGCGCATTACGCCCGCCTTTATATCGGGAGCGTGGCGTCCTACCTCGTTCTGCTGATCGTCTTTGCGCTGGTTCCGAACATTCCGCTGGCGGGCACGGCGCTGCTGCTGACCGGCCTGTTTAACGCGGGTTTCAGCGTCATGCAGGCGACCCTGATCTACCTCGCGGCGCCCCCGGAGATGCGCAGCCGCATGTATGGGGTGCTGTCGGTCTGCATTGGCATCAGCCCGCTCGGCTTTCTGTGGATCGGGCTATTGGCCGACGCGATTGGGGCGCCGTCGGCCACGGCGATCACCGGGTTTATGGGCCTCGCGGCGTTGATCCTGACGCGGCGCTGGTGGCGGGAGTTGAGTGCCGGGGGAACCTCTCGCGCACCGCTCCCATAAGGAACGCCGTTCCGGCCTCGGTGTTGACGGGGGACAACGTAGTTTCCGGACGAGCGATGGACGAGCCACAAAAATTGCGGGAGCTGGCCGCTTGGTACCGCGAATTTGCGGAAAAGACCGGCAACCCCGCGATCTGGGAGTCGCGGCTGCGCATGGCCGAGGATCTCGAACGAGAGGCCGCCGAGTTGGAGCGACATCAGCAGGCGCCCGCCCTCGCGACGTAACCCGCGCCGCGTGCCGACCCCCGTGCTAGGCTGCGGCCTTGGATGCGGCAGCGACGGAGCGGGGTTTGAGCGAGCGGTCACCACACGCGGCCGCGGCCGATTGGCGTGAGCAGATCTTTATCGCTCTGAAAGCCGCCGAGATCCGGCAGGTCGGCTATGTTCCAGACGCCGGCCATTCGCGCCTGATTGAGCTGTGTCAGGACGATCCGGAAGTTCGCGCCATTCCGCTGACCAGCGAGGAAGAAGGCATTGCTCTCGCCGCCGGCGCTTGGCTTGGCGGCCAGCGCGCCGCTCTGCTGATGCAGTCGAGCGGGGTCGGCAATTGCATAAATATGCTGTCGCTGGCGAAAGCGTGCCGCTTCCCGCTCCTGCTGCTGGTGACGATGCGCGGCGAATGGGCCGAGTTCAACCCGTGGCAGGTGGCGATGGGGACCAAGACCCAGGCCGCGCTCGAATTGATGGACGTGCTGGTCTATCGGGTCGAGCAGCCTGAAGAAGCGGCCGAGACGGTAGCGGCCGCGCTCGACATTGCCTTCAACGGCAGCCTCGCGGCAGCGGTGCTGCTGTCGCAGCGGCTGATCGGCGCCAAGCGGTGGGTGAAATGAGCGCGGCGGCCGAGCGCGGTCTACCGCGGCTGGATCGCCGCGAGGCAATGCGGGTGCTGCTCGAAAGACGCGGCGACCTGCTATTGGTCACCGGGCTTGGCTCGACCACCTACGATGCCGCGGCGGCCGGCGATAACGATACGAATTTCTATCTCTGGGGCGCGATGGGTGGAGCGGCGATGATTGGGTTCGGGCTGGCGGTCGCGCAACCCGAGCGTCGGGTGCTGGTCGTCACCGGCGACGGCGAGATGCTGATGGGCCTCGGCGCACTGGCCACGATCGGCGTGCAGCGTCCGCCAAACCTCTCTATCGCGGTCTTCGACAACGGCCGCTACGCCGAGACCGGCATGCAACCGAGCCACACCGATGCCGGGGTGTCGCTATGCGGGGTCGGCCGCGCCTGCGGCATCGACGCGGCATACGACATTTCGGATATGGCCGCGCTCCAGGATTTCGCCCGGCGGCTGCACGGCGCCGGCGAGACCCTGTTCGCCCGCATCGCAATCTGCGCCGATGAGCCGCCGCGGGTGCTGCCGTCGCGCGACGGGGTTTATCTAAAGAACCGCTTCCGCCGCGCGCTCGGTCTCGACGGCGACTGAGTGACGGGCGTCGATGCCTGACGAGCAGCGCGAAATCGTCGCCTTTCTGCGCGAGCCCTCCTCCTATCCCGGCGCGACCGGACCTGTTGAGACGATCGAGACCCATATCTCGATCGTGTTTCTGGCCGGCAATCGCGCCTACAAGCTGAAGCGGGCGGTCAAATACCCGTACGCCGACTTTTCCACGCCGGCCCTGCGCCGTGCCGCTTGCGCAGCAGAGCTGGCGCTGAACCGACGCACCGCGCCGCAGCTTTATCTGGAAGTCAGGGCGATCGTGCGCCGGCCCGACGGCACATTTGGCTGGGCCGGCGAAGGCGAGGCGCTCGACTGGGTCGTGGTGATGCGGCGGTTCGACCAGCAGCTGCTGCTCGAAAACGTCGCGACCGCCGGGGGCTTCTCACCATCGTTGATGCTGGCGCTGACGGCACATATCGCGGAATTTCACGAAAAGGCGGAGATCCAGTCCGATCGCGGCGGCGGCGCGGCGATGGCGGAATTGGTCGAGACCAATATGCGCGTGTTGCGCGAATGCGCGGACGCCGGCTTCGACGCGGCACAGATCGATCAGGTCGAAGCGCGGCTGCGCGAGGCGGCGGCGACGAGCCAAGCGCTGCTCGACCGGCGACAATCCGAGGGCAAGGTGCGCCGCTGCCACGGCGATCTGCATCTCCGCAACATCTGCCTCCTCGACGCGCGACCGGTGCTGTTCGACGCGATCGAATTCTCCGAAGACATCGCCAGCATCGACGTGCTGTACGATCTCGCCTTCCTGCTGATGGACCTCGACCATCGCGGTCATCGTGACCTGGCGAACCTCGTCCTGAACCGCTACCTCGACCTGACCGAGGAGGATGACGGGCTGGCGGCGATGCCGCTATTCCTGGCGTTGCGGGCGGTGATCCGCGCCCATGTCACCGCCACCGCCATCGCACGCGCAAACCCCGGCGATCCGGGGCCGGAACTCGCGGAGGTACGCCATTATCTCGACGACGCGGAGCGGGCGCTGGCGCCGCAACCGGCGCGGCTGGTCGCGATCGGCGGCTTGAGCGGCAGCGGCAAATCGAGCCTCGCCGCCCGGCTCGCGCCGGAGCTCGGCATGCCGCCGGGCGCGCGGGTCTTGCGCAGCGACGTGTTGCGCAAGCGCCGCTTCGGCCTCGAACCGGAGACCGCGCTGCCGCCGGAGGGCTATGCCGACGAGGTGACCGCACTTGTCTATGGCGATTTGTGCAAAGGCGCCGCGACCGCGTTGCGCGCTGGGTATGCCGCTGTGATCGACGCCGTCGCCTTGCGACCGAAAGAGCGGCAGGCCTTCGCGGCCGTTGCTGGCGAATGCGGAGTGCCGTTCGTCGGGCTTTGGCTCGACGCGCCGGCGGAAACGATGCGCGAGCGCATTGGGACACGCCGAGGCGACGCTTCCGATGCAACCAGCGAAATCCTCGCTGGGCAGCTATCGTCCGATCCCGGCCCGCTCGAGTGGACGCGCATCGATGCCGGCGGCGATCCGGACGCGACCCTCGCCGCCGCCCGAAAAGCGCTCGGTCTCTCTTAACCCTGCCGGCTGACGATCAGGGTCCAGAGCAGGCGCGCGTCGCGGTCCGGGTCGGTGACGACATGGCGGTTCGCGTCGAAAACCATCGTCGCCCGCTCGTCGGGCGTATAGGCCGGCCAGCGCGGGATCGCCGGATTTTCCGGATTGCCATCGCGGGCGAAAGCGGCCCAGCTCGCCGACATCACCCCCGCCAGCTCCCGCGCGCCGGGCGCGCCTTTGGTCGTGTCCGGTACATCTGTTGTGTCGAACACAAAGGGCAGGTCCATCGCGTGATGCGCCTTCAATCGCCCGGCGCAGGCGGGCGATTGCCAGTCGAGCGAGTACATGTACACCGGCGAGGTGCGGCGGGCGGCCTTGCGCTCGGCGAGCAGCACGGTGCGGATCCAGAAATTCGAGCCGGTCAGCGCCGCGATCAGCAGCCCTTCACGGTCGGCCTGCGGATATAGCGTGCGATAGGTGTCGAGCACTCGCCCCGCATCGTCGCCGGCGACGGCGGCGATGCGGCTCCGCAGCGATTCCTCGGTCAACCGCCGCTCCCAGACCTCATCGTCGTCGGCGAGGAAGAAACCGCTCTCCTCGCGGGTGCCGCCGATCATCAGCGGAATGTGGTCGGCGATGGCCGGCGCCTCGGGATCGAAAGGTTGCTGCGGCAGTTCGGCGCCATCGGCGACCGGGCCGAAATCGTAGCGGTCGAGTAATGGCCAACGGGTGCGCCCGACCGCGCGCGATGCCGGCGCGATCGCTGCCGCCAGCCGATCGGCCGGCACCTGCTGCAGCCGCTCGCAGTCGACACGGCCGATGCCGAACTCTTTCAGCGCCGCCTCGGCCAGCGCGTTGGCGCGCTCTCGGGTCGAGACCCGGATCGTTGCGCCGCTTTGGATCACCGCGCGGTGGAACAGGCCGCGCGCCCTGGGCATCGCCAGCAGTACGCTGACCTTCCCGCCGCCGCCCGACTCGCCGAAGATCGTCACATTGCCGGGATCGCCGCCGAAATGCTCAATGTTGTCGCGCACCCATTCGAGCGCGGCGACCAGGTCGAGCACCCCAGCATTTCCGGAATGGGCGAAGCGCTCGCCGCCGATGTCGGCGAGATGCAGAAACCCGAAGATGTTGAGGCGGTGATTGACGCTGACCACGACGACATCGCCGCGCCGCGCCAGGCTCGTGCCCTCGGTCACCGCGCGGTTGCCGGAGCCATAAGCGAAGGCGCCGCCATGCAGCCAGACCATGACCGGCCGTTTGGCATTGTCGCCAAGCCCCGGGGTCCAGAAATTAAGGGTCAGGCAATCCTCGATTTCGGGCGTCGTGTCCTTGGGGCCGAGGATGGTCTGCAACTCAGGGCGGCGCTCCGGCCGGCCCGGCAATTGTGGCGCCTGACCACGATATCCGAGCGCGTCGCGGATCCCGGCCCAAGGCTCGGGCGGGCGCGGCGGCATAAAACGATTGGCGCCGGCCGTCGAGGCGCCGTAGGGGACGCCCTTGAAGGCAAAGATCCCGTTGCTCGCGCCGCCGCGCAGCTTGCCGGAAGCGGTCTCGACGATCGGGCTCAGCGCGGCATCGACGTCCATTCGGTACCTCCCTCGTTAGGTCGTCACCCCCGCGAAAGCGGGGGTCCAGGGCAAGCGATGAAACGGTCACCCCTGGATTCCCGCTTTCGCGGGAATGACGATTAAAACTAAAGCCGCTGCATGCGGTGTTTGCGGCGATGCACTGCCGGCGCCAGCACGCACAGGATCTCGAACATCATCGTGGCGCCGACGAGCGCAGTGTTGCCGCTGGGATCGAAGGGCGGCGACACCTCGACGATATCGCCGCCGACAAGGTCGAGTCCGTCGAGGCCGCGGATCATCTGCTGCGCCTCGGCGGTCGAGAAGCCGCCGATCTCAGGCGTGCCGGTGCCCGGCGCGTAGACCGGGTCGAGCCCGTCGACATCGAAGCTGACATAGGTCCGTCCGTCGCCGACGATGCGGCGCGCCTCGGCCACGACCGTCTCCGGCCCGAGCCGAAAGAACTCCTCGATGTGGATAATGCGGATGCCGACGCTTTCCGCCCAATCCTTCTCGTCGGCCGAATACATCGAGCCGCGAATGCCGATCTGGATCATCCGCTTGGGGTCGATCAACCCCTCCTCGACCGCGCGGCGAAACGGCGTCCCGTGCGTGTATTTCTCGCCGCCGAAATAGCTGTCGGTGGTGTCGGAATGGGCGTCGAAATGCACCACCCCCACCGGTCGCTCGCGGGCGATCGCGCGCAGGATCGGCAGGGTGACGAGATGGTCGCCGCCGGCCGACAGCGGCGCCGCGTCGGCGGCATGCAGCGCCGCGTAAAAGGCCTCGATCCGCTTCAGCGAGTCGTGCAGATCGATCGGGTTTATCGGTGTGTCGCCGTGATCGCCGACCCGGCACAACTCGTAAGGTGCGACCAGGCTCACATGGTGCACCCGGCGCATCAGCGTCGACATGTTGCGGATCTCGCGCGGGCCATGCCGCGCACCGGGGCGGTTGGTGGTGCCGCCGTCCCACGGCACCCCGACGAGGGCGATGTCGAGCTTTTTCGGGTCGCGCTCAATTGGCAGCCGCATGAACGTCGCGACCTCGCCAAAGCGCGGCATGACGATGCCGGAAAGTGGCTCGGGGAATTTGTCGCTCATCGGTAAACTATAGGCGCGTTGCGCAGGCTGGCGAAGCGCGGGATGCTCGCACGAGCACGATCGCGGAGGAGGAAGGCGATGCCCACGCAAATCGGCGAGAACCGCGCCAAGAAGATGCTGAAGGCGAACGAGCTGGTGCTGTGCATGGGGGTCAACCAGCTACGCACCCCGAACATCGCGATGATCGCGGCGGCTTGCGGCTTCGACGCGGTCTATATCGACCTCGAGCACAACCCGACCTCGCTGGAGACCGCGGCGGCGGTGTGCGTCGCCGCGCTCGGCATGGGGATCACGCCGATCGCCCGGGTCACTTCGCACGATCCGCACGACGCGACCCGCATCCTCGATTGCGGCGCCCAGGGAGTGATGGTGCCGCATGTGCAGAACGCGGCCGAGGCGAAGGCGATCGTCGAAGCGTGCCTATACGCGCCCAAAGGGCACCGCTCGGCCTTCGGCAGCGGCCCGGCGCTAGGCTACGCGGCGATCGGCCAGGCCGAGGTGTGCCGGCGGCTCAACGACGAGACGCTGTTGATGGCGATGATCGAGACCCCCGAGGCGGTCGAGAATGCAGAGGCAATCGCCGCCGTCGAGGGCATTGATGTGCTGCATATCGGCGCCAGCGATCTATCGACCGAGATGGGCATCCCCGGCCAGTACACGCACGAGCGGATGCGCGCCGCATTCGAGACCGTCGCCAAGGCAGCGCGCGGCCACGGCAAGGCGATGGGGGTCGGCGGCGTCCGCCAGGATTTCGAGTTCCAGAGCTGGCTGCTCAAACTCGGCGTCCGCTACCTGACCGGCGGCTCCGATGTCGGCTACATCCTCAGCGCCGGCCGCGCCGATGTGAAGCAGCTGCGCGAATTAAAGCTCGGCTGATCCGTTTCAGGCAGCATCGCGCACCGGCGGCTCGCGGCGATAGTGATAATGGTAGAGCTCGATGGTCAGCCCGAACCGCTGATAGAGCGCGCGAGCCGGGGCGTTACCCGCCTCGACCTGAAGACAGGCGGCCTCGGCGCCGGACTCGCGCGCCCAGGCCGCCAGGGCGGCGATAACGCGATAACCCAGGCCTTGTCGCCGGCGTCTCGGGTCGGTGATCACCGACTCATAGCAGAGCAAGCCGTCGTGCAGCGCGCCGTAAGCGAGTGCCGCCGGCGCGCCATCGATCGCCAGCAGTGCGAAGCGGGCCGGGACCGCGATCGCGCCAACGATCCGGCGGTAGATCGCGCTCTGCTCCGCGGAGTGGCCTTGCAGCGCTGCCATCGCGTCGAGCCATTCGGGCGTCGGACCGGGATGCAGCTGAACCTCCACATCCGCGGCCGCGGCGAGGCTGTCGAGCGCGCCATGCAGAACGCAGCTTTCCCCCTCGGCGGTATAGCCGTGCGCGGCAAGCCCATCGTCGACCGCGGGATCGACGATCGAGGGGACACGAAAGATCGTCGGCAATTCCTGGGCGCGATACAGCCGCGGCCCGGCGGCGATCGCGGCGGCGAGGTCATGGTATTCCGCGCGCAACGGATTGATCGAGTTGGCGCGGCGCGACAACCCCGCGCTGAAGCGCATCAGCCACGTCCCGAGCAGCACCTGCTTCCGTGAGGGAAATGCATTGAAGCAGGTCTCCTCGATGCGCCAGGCAAGATTTCGGGCCTTCATCGCCACACCCTACGCAACGGCCGGTTCCGCGGCGCGATAATTCTCCTCGGCCATGACATTGTAGCCGTAAAGCCAGGCGGTGCGGTGAACCGTCCCGTCGGGATAGAACAGGCGCCGCGACAGGTATTCGAGATCGCGCTTAAAACGGGCCCAGCGCGAGTGCAGATGGTTGAGTTGAGCGCGCTCGCGCGAGCCGAGCACGGCGCGCCGCGTGCGCGGCACCCGCAGCGCCTCATACCGGCGGAGCGCCCCGTCGAGGTCATCGGCCAGGCGCGCCACCAGCTCGGCCAAGACACAGCCATCCTCGATCCCCATCGCCGCGCCCTGCGCCAGAAACGGCAGCATCGCATGCGCCGAGTCGCCGAGCAGCGTCACCCGCCCGCGGGTCCAGCTCGGCAGCGGCTCGCGATCGAACAGGCCCCATTTGAAATAGCGCTCGCTGCATTCGAACAGCCTGCGCAAATTCGGATGCCACTCGGCGTAGGTGGCCATCAGCTCGTCGCGGTCGGCTTCGAGGATCCAGGACTCCTCGGTCCAGGCATCGGTCTCGTGGATCGCGACGAAATTCACCATTTCGCCGCGCCGAACATAGTAATGCACGACGTGGCCACGGGGTCCGAGCCAGTTGCTGGAAGCGGGCTCGATCAGACCGGGCGGGATGCGCTCGACCGGCACCAGCCCGCGCCAGCACATGCAGCCGGTGAAGCGCGGCGAATCCGCACCGAACAGCTGTTTGCGCACGGTCGAATGGATG
>Ga0070766_10000200_pt1 | contig 24710 bp, 22 predicted proteins | sample HubBroMetageWFT6_FD_69782 | JGI IMG/M metagenome (GOLD analysis project Ga0070766, IMG submission 69782) | Warmed and freeze-thawed soil microbial communities from the Hubbard Brook experimental Forest, New Hampshire - Hubbard Brook CCASE Soil... | ecosystem: Environmental > Terrestrial > Soil...
TCAAGATCGAGAACCCGGCCGATGGCGGCGACATGGCGCGCCGGGTCGGGCCGTTTTTCTTTGGCCCCGACGACAGCCAGTTCTTCCACAGCTTCAACCGCAACAAGAAGAGCATCACCCTCGACCTGAAGAAACCTGCGGCGGCGCGGGTGTTGCACGCGTTGGCGGCGCGCGCCGACGCGCTCTTCGACAATCTGCGCGGCGATCTGCCGGCAAAGCTCGGCCTGACCTACGACGCGCTGATGCCCGCCAATCCGAAGATCGTCTGCGCGCATCTCTCGGCCTACGGCCGCGACGGCTCGCGCGCGCATTGGCCGGGCTACGACTATCTGATGCAGGCCGAAGCCGGCTATCTGTCGCTGACCGGCGAGCCCGACGGCGCGCCGACCCGCATGGGCCTCTCGATCGTCGATCTGATGACCGGCCTTTTCGCCGCTTTCGCGCTGGTGTCGGGGGTGCTGGCGGCGCGCGAGACCGGCCGCGGCCGCGATCTCGATGTCAGCCTGTTCGACGCGGCGCTGCAAAACCTCTGCTATCTCTCGACCTGGTATCTCAACGCCGGCCACGTGCAGGGCCGCGAGCCGCGCTCGGGCCACCCCTCGCTGGTGCCGAGCCAGCTCTACCGCACGGCGGACGGCTTTATCTTCATCATGTGCAACAAGGAGAAGTTCTGGCCGATCCTGTGCGAGCGGCTGGGCCGGCCGGAATGGGCCGAAGACCCGCGCTTCCACAGCTTCAAGGACCGGCTCGCCAACCGCGAGACCGTCAACCGGATGCTCGACGAGGCGCTGTCGGCGCACACGACCGCAGAATGGCTCGCGCATTTCGCCGGGCAGGTCCCGGCGGCGCCGGTCAACGATCTGCAGGCGGCGCTCGACAGCCCGTTTGTCGCCGAGCGCGGCGGCATCCAGCAGTACGGTCCGGCCCGCATGGTGGCCGGCCCGATCCGCGACAATGCCTCGGAGGCTCCGCGCGAGCCCGCGCCGGCGCTCGGCGCCGACACGCAAGCGGTGCTGCGCGATTGCGGCTTCGCCGACGGTGAGATCGCGGCGCTGCGCGCGGAGCGGGTGATCTGAGATATGGGCGACGATCTCGGCCTGCCGCAAGGCGCTTTCGCCAAGCTCGATGCGACCGAGGACGAGCTGTTCTACGAGCCGCCGCGGCTGGTCTATCACATCGACGACAACGCCGTCGCGGCGCTGACCGAATTCTATCGCCGCATGCTGCCGTCGGGCGGCGTGCTGCTCGATCTGATGAGCAGCTGGGTCAGCCACCTGCCGCCCGAGATCGATTACGCCGGGGTGATCGGCCACGGCATGAACGCGGCCGAGCTGGCCGCCAACCCGCGGCTCAGTCGCTGGTTCACGCAGAATCTGAACCGCGATACCGCGCTGCCGCTCGCCGACGGCAGCATCGACGCTGTCATGATCTGCGTCTCGATCCAGTACCTGCAGCAGCCGGTAGATGTACTTCGCGAGGTGGCGCGCGTGTTGCGGCCGGGCGGCGCCGTCGTGATCAGCTTTTCCAATCGCTGCTTTCCGACCAAGGCGGTGGCGGTCTGGCGCGGTCTCGACGATGACGGCCACGCCCGGCTGGTCGAGTTGTACCTGCGCCATGCCGGGTTCGAGGGCATCGTGACGCATCGCCTCGCCGAATGGATCGAGGACGAACAGGACCCACTGATCGCCGTCATCGGCCGCGCTCCATAAAGCCGTAGCCGCGCCGCTTTTGGTGTAAGCTTCCCCTGGACCCCAGCCAGGGAGAAGAAGCATGGAATTGGGCGCGTTATTGCCGCTCGGCGATATCGGTGGCGAGCCGGCGGTCTTGCGGGAATATGCGCAGGCCGCCGAATCGATCGGCTACGACTTTATCGAGGCGCCCGACCACGTGCTCGGGGCCAACCCGGCGAGCCGTCCGTCGGACGAGCGTGTTGCGGACGGCCTCTATCACGACCCGTTCGTGCTGTTCGGCTATCTCGCCGGGGTGACGCCGAAGCTCGGCTTCTCGACCGGCGTGTTGATCCTGCCGCAGCGCCAGACCGCGCTGGTCGCCAAGCAGGCCGCCTGCCTCGACGCGTTGTGCGGCGGCCGCTTCCGGCTCGGCATCGGGGTCGGCTGGAACGAGGTCGAGTTCGTCGGGCTCAACGAGAACTTCCACAATCGCGGCCGCCGCTCGGAGGAGCAGATCGAGGTCATGCAGAAGCTGTGGGCCGCGCCGCATGTCAGCTTCAAGGGCCGCTGGCACAATATCGAGGACGCCGGCATCAACCCGCGCCCCGCCTCCGGCAAGGTGCCGGTGTGGTTCGGCGGGCATCACGAACGCACCTTGGAGCGCATCGCCAAGCTGGGCGACGGCTGGATGCCGAATGCCTATCCGCCGGACCAGAGCGCGCTCGACGTGTTCGGCCAGTTGCGCCGGCTGACCGAACAGGCCGGGCGCGACCCGGCCAAGATCGGCATCGAGGTCTGGGTATCGATGGGTTCTGGGAGCGAGGCCGATTGGGCGCGAGAAGCGCGGTTCTGGAAGCAGGCCGGCGCGTCGCATCTGTGCCTGACAGCGACCTTCAACCGCCGCCACCACAAGCGAATCAGCGGCAAGACGCTGTCGGACCATATCGGGGCACTGCGCCGCTACCGCGCCGCAATCGCCGACGCGCTGTAGAATAGAAACTATTCACCGCAGAGGACGCGGAGGAAGCGCGGAGGGTTGCTGTGGGTCATACACCCTCCGCGCCCTCAGCGAAGCCTCCGTGCCCGCTGCGGTAATACCTTTTTCCTTTACCGGTTCTGCCAGTTCGGCTTGCGCCGTTCGGCGAAGGCGCGCGGCCCTTCGATGTAGTCCTGGCTTTCGAGGTTGGCCTTGACCGCCGGATAGGTGGTCGTCATCGCCGCCTGCAAGGTCGGCTCGTCGAGGCTCCGATAAACCGACTGCTTCGAGGCACGGATCGCCATCGGCGAGCATTCGAGGATCTGCGCCGCCCAGCGCTTGGCGCCTTCCAGCGCCTGCCCTTGCGGCACCACCTCGTTGACGAAGCCGAGTTCCTTGCCTTCCGCCGCCGACACCCGCCGCCCGGTCAGGATCATGCCGAGCGCCTGCTTCTGCGGGATCATGCGCGGCAGGCGATGCACGCCGCTGCCGGCGATCAACCCGACCCGCGGCTCCGGCAAGGCAAACACCGCGTTCTCGGCGGCTATGATGATGTCGCAGGCGAGCGCGGTCTCGAAGCCGCCGCCCATCGCCACGCCGTTGACCGCGGCGATCAGCGGCTTGTCGAGGTCGAAGCGAAGCGACAACCCGGCAAACCCGGTCGCTGGACGCGGCCCGCGCCGCCCGGCCGCCTGCACCTTCAGGTCGTTGCCGGCCGAGAAGGCGCGCTCGCCCGCCCCGGTGACGATGCCGACCCACAATTCGGGATCGGCGGCGAACTCGTTCCAGATCTGGTCGAATTCCCAATGCGCCTCGCTGTGCAGCGCATTCATGACCTCGGGACGGTTGATTGTCACGATGCGCACCCGTCCCTCGTCCTCGACGGTGCAGAAGCGATATTCGGCCATCCCCGATTCTCCTCGATAGCGGCACGGCCACGATGCCTTGTGCCCAAGGAGTGGACAAGGTTGCCTTGCGGTGCCTCGGGCCGTGGCGCAGAGTCCGCGGACAGGGCAGGGGAGGGACGACCATGATGCGCAGCACCGAGCGGATCCTGACCACCCATGTCGGCAGCCTGCCGCGGCCGCGCGATCTGCTGGCGTTTCTGGAAGCGCGCGAGATGGGCCAGCCGTTGGACCAGGCCACGTTCGACATGCGGCTGGCGGAGGCGGTGCGTGACGTCGTCGCCAAGCAGATAGCCGCCGGGATCGACAGCGTCTGCGACGGCGAGCAGAGCAAGATCTCCTATACTTTCTACGTTCGCCACCGGCTTTCCGGCATCGGCAGTTTCGGCGGCAGCGCGCTCGACAAGCCGCCACAGACGGCGGCGCATCGCGACATTCTCGACCATCCCGATTTCGCCGAGCGGCTGCACGAGATGCGCGGCGGCACCTCCTGGTTTGCCAGCGCTGTGGTGCCGTGCTGCACCGGTCCGGTCGCCTATCGCGATCGCCGCCCGCTCGAGACCGATATTAGAAATCTGAAAGAGGCCTGCGCCGCCGCGGAGCCGACCGAGGCCTTTATGAACGCCGCCTCGCCGGGCGTCCTGACCAAATTCGTGCCGGACACCTACTACAAAAACGAGGATGCCTATGTCGAGGCTTTGGCCGAGGCGCTGAAGGTGGAATACGAGGCAATCGTTGCTGCCGGCTTCATCCTGCAGATCGACGCGCCCGATCTCGGCTCGGCCCGGCATAACCAGTACCAGCACCTGTCCGACGACGAATTCCTGCGCATCGCCGACCGCAACATATCGGCGCTCAACCACGCCACCGCCAATATCCCGCCCGACCGGATGCGCATCCACATCTGCTGGGGCAATTACGAGGGACCGCATACCCACGATATCCCGCTCGCCAAGGTCTTCGACGCCTGCATGCGGGCGCGCCCGGCGGCGCTGCTGTTCGAGGCGGCCAATCCGCGCCACGCGCATGAGTGGGAGGATCTGCGCGGCCGCAAGATTCCCGACGACAAGGTGCTGATCCCGGGCCTCATAGATTCGACCACCAACTTTGTCGAGCACCCGCGCCTGATCGCGCAGCGGATCTGCCAATACGCCGACATCGTCGGCCGCGAGCGGGTCATTGCCGGCACCGATTGCGGCTTCGCCACCTTCGCCGGGCAGCAGAACCCAGTGGTGCCGTCGGTGGTGTGGTCGAAGCTCGCCGCCCTCGCCGAGGGCGCGCGCATCGCCACTGCCCGATTGTGGGGATAAACAGCGGGCCGCCGCGATCCGCCGGCACCGTAGGCGTCGTCGCAATTCTGTCATCCCAGTGTCATCCAGCGGGCACCGGAATCCGTTAAACGCGGGCATACCTGTTCGATGCCCGGAGGCCCTTTGCCGCGGAAACACAACTGCCGAACCTTTCGCCGGACGCGATTTGAGCACGGCTCGTTTGTCTGCGTCTACGCGCACCACGTACCGGGGCGCCTGCGGCTCAGGCTGGCGCTGTCGCGCGACGATCGCGCTGTCCTGAGCGCCGCATCCCGTACGCTGCTGACAATCCCGGCAGTGAGTTCGGTTTGTCCACACTTCCTGACCGGAAGTGTCATCATTCACTACGATTCGTCGTTACTGCCACCGATGGCGCTGTGCGAATCGATACGGCAGCTCGGCTTTATATCTGCTGCCGCGACAAACTACGCTGTCTCTGCAGCCTCCCTCACAGAGCGCGTCGCTGACGCCGCCATTGGTAGACTGTTCGAACGCGTTGTCGAGTCGCTCGCGCTAGCCGCGATCGCAGCCGTGATCTGAATCGCTGGAAATCGAACGGCGACCAAAAATCGGGCCCGGCGAGTTCCGCCGTGGGACGCTGCAGCCGTTTGCGGCCGAGGCGTTGTCGAGGGCTCGTTCTGGCCGCGGTCATCGCATTGCCGCGCCAGTCAAATTCGCTGCCGATCAGGGCGCCGATCCAGAGCGCCGGCAGCAGCATGTCGCGTATCAACAATGCGATCGGCATGCGCCAGGAGCGATGCCAGCCGGCGTGAGCGGCTAGCGCCATCTCGCTGGCAATGGACCCTGCCACAACGATCGAAACCGCCGCGACGACGCTCACTCCATAGCCCGAGGCGGCGATCGCGCCAGCCATTGCCGGAAGCGCGCTGCCGACAAAGACCTCGGGCAGAAACAGCCAGCGAAAGGTTACCCGTCGCAGTCGCGCCCAGCGCAATTGGCGCGACCAGACCTGCGCCGCAGACCGCCAGCCGAGCGGCTGCTCGAAGGGGCTGTCGACCAGATGCACCTTTCGCCCGGCCCCTCGCACCATCTTTGTCGTCGCCGCGTCCTCGGCATCCTCGGCCGCGAGCGTTCTGATGCCGCCGGCCTCATCGACCAGGTCGCGCCGGAACAGCATCGTCTTGCCCTGCGCAAAGCCGAAACCGAGGCTCTCGCTGGCGTATTGGTAGCGCGCCTGCAGCGTGTTCAAGAAAGCGCATTCGATCTCGGCCCAGAAATTATGCGGCCGCGCGGCGATCGGCATCGAGCACACGGCGCCGGTGTCCGGTCGCCAGCGCGCCAGCAAGCGCCGGATGTAATCGGGTGGCATCAGCACATTGCTGTCGGCCATGACGATCCATTGATGCCGCGCCGCGTTCCACCCTTTGATGACATTATTGAGCTTCGGATTGCGGCTGATCCTGTTGTCGCCGACAAGCACTCGCGCCGGTATTTCGGGATAATCGTCGATCAGGTCGTGCAGAAGCGGCAGGACGGGATCGTCCTCGCTTGCGACACAGAAGATGATCTCGTAATGCGGGTAATCGACCCGGAAGCTGGAACCCAGCGTCTCCGCCGCGAAATTGTCGATGCCGCAGACCGGCCGCAGCAAGGTGACAGGCGGCTCGGGCTCTGATCCTGCCGCGGGTGTGTACAGGCGCAAGCGGAACGCCGCCGCCAGCAGCGTGAAGAGGTGGCAGCCAAGTAAGGCAACACAGAACCCGGCTGCCCAGCTCGCGACGCTCATTCCCGAATATCCCGGATCCGCGTCAACACGCACGCATTCGATGGCAAATCCACCACGGTCCGGCGGGGAGCTATCACACTGGCGTGACGGTTCGGCGACAATAGATGTCAATAACTACATATTGAGGTACGGAAAACTGTAATATACTGCTGCTAGATACCCGGTCAGCGCAAATGCGCTCGATCGGGGATGCCGTGAACGACATCGTGCCGCTTTTTCACTACCGCGCCATTTGGCTGTCCGACATCCATCTCGGCACGCGCGGCTGCAAAGCCGACTATCTGCTCGACTTCCTCCGCAATAACGACGCGGCGACGATTTATTTGATCGGCGACATCATCGACGGCTGGCGTCTTCGCAAATCATGGTATTGGCCGCAATCGCACAACGACATCATCCAAAAGCTGTTGCGCAAGGTGCGCAAGGGCACGCGGCTCGTCTATGTGCCCGGCAACCATGATGAATGGCTGCGCGATTACCTGCCGTTGATGTTCGGCGGGATCGAGGTGGTCGACGAAGCGGTCCACGTCACCGCCGACGGGCGGCAGCTGCTCGTCATCCACGGCGACTGGTTCGACATGGTGGTCAGGCACGCGCGCTGGCTCGCGGTCCTCGGCGACGGCGCCTACACGCTGGCCTTGTGGGTCAATCACCATTTCAACAAGCTGCGGCGGCTGCTCGGCTACGAATACTGGTCGCTGTCGGCGGTCCTGAAGCTGAAGGTGAAGAACGCCGTGCAGTACATCGGGTCCTTTGCCGACGCGCTGACCGAGGAGGCCCGCAGCCGCCAACTCGACGGCGTCGTCTGCGGCCATATTCATCACGCGGAGATCCGCGAGCTCGACGGGGTGCTTTACTGCAACGACGGCGACTGGGTGGAAAGCTGCACCGCCCTGGTCGAGCATTTCGACGGCCGCCTCGAGATCGTCTATTGGGCCGAGCGGCGCAGCTTCGAGGCCATCGCCGCGGTCATGCCGGAGAGAGAGCTGGTCGAGGCCTAATAGCTTTCCGCTGCGCCTCGTTGCGCTAAACTCCCCCCGTAACGGCGGCATTTGGGAGCCGCCGCGGGAGGGGAGCGTAAACATGCAGGCGGATTACGTGATCATCGGCGCCGGCTCGGCGGGTTGCGTCTTGGCCAACCGGCTGACCGAGGATCCCACCACCCGGGTATTGCTGATCGAGGCCGGCGGGCGCGACTGGAACCCGCTCATTCATATTCCGGCCGGCTTTATGAAGATGCTCGATCACAAGACTCTGAGCTGGCAGTTCAGGGCGGAGGCCTGCGACGGGCGCGAGATTATCTATCCGCGCGGCCGGGTGCTCGGCGGCTCCAGCTCGATCAACGGGCTTATCTACATCCGCGGCCAACCCGAGGATTACGACCACTGGGCGCAGCTCGGCAATCGGGGCTGGTCGTGGGACGATTGCTACCCCTTCTTCAAGAAGGCCGAGCGTTGGGGAGAGGGCCCGAGCGAGGTCCACGGCACCGAGGGTTATCTCTTCACCTCGCACATGGACCGCTCGCCGATCTGCGCCAAGGTGATCGAGGCTGGGATGGAGCTCGGGCTCGACTACCGCGAAGACGTCAACAATCTGCCGCCCGGCGCGCCCGACAGCATCGGCTGGTGTCAGCAGACCCGCGGCGGCCGGCGCCGGGCGAGCACCGCGCGCAGCTACCTCCGCCCGGCGCTGCGGCGACCGAATCTCGAGCTGGTGACGAAGGCGCTGGTGCACCGGGTGCTGTTTGACGGCAAGCGCGCGGTCGGCGTCGAGTTCTCCCGCGATGGCCATCTCGAGCACGCCGACGCCTTCCGCGAGGTCATCCTGTCGGCCGGCGCGATCGGCTCGCCGCACATCCTGCAGCTCTCCGGGGTTGGCGATTCCGAGCACCTGCAAAAGATCGGCGTCCCGGTCGCGCACGAGCTGAAGGGCGTCGGCAAGAACATGCAGGACCACTACGTCGTGCGGGTCACCTATCCGATCCACGGCATGGCGACGATCAACGAGCGGGCGCGCGGTTTGCCGCTCGCCGGCGAGGTGTTGCGCTATCTGGTCACCGGCAAGGGCATGCTGACCTATAGCGCGTCGCTCGTCGCCGCCTCGGTCAAGATCCTGGAGGAATCGGCCACCCCCGACGTGCAGATCTCGTTCGCGCCGGGCAGCTTCAAGGACGGCCAGATCGGCCAGCTCGAGGACGATCCCGGTCTTACCGGCGGGCCCTGGCAGATGCGCCCCCTGTCGCGTGGCTATGTCGAAGTGACCTCGTCCCGGCCGGGCGACCCGCCGAAGATCAATCCACGCTACCTGTCGGAAGAGAGCGACCGCCGTGCGATTATCGGCGGGTTGCGCTTCGTCCGCCGAATCTTCAACGCGCCGGCCTTGCAGCCCTATGTCGGCGAGGAAAGGTTGCCGGGAGCGCAGGTGCAGAGCGACGACGAACTCCTCGATTACGCGCGGCGCAACGGCAACACCGTCTATCACGCCAGCTGCACCTGCATGATGGGCCAGCACGCGATGAGCGTGGTCGACGACGAGTTGCGCGTGCACGGGATCGAGGGGCTGCGGGTTATCGACGCCTCGGTGATGCCGGCGGTGACCTCGACCAACACCAACGCGCCGACGATCATGATCGCCGAGAAGGGCGCGGTCGCGATCAAGAGCGCCGCCCGGCAGAAGCTGGCGGCGTAGCGTAAGTTTCCCTCTCCCGCACCGCGGGAGAGGGTGCCGAGGGCTATGGTCCGAGGCGGGTGAGGGTGTCGATAAGCGAAAAGACCCTCACCCGGCCTCCGCTGTCGCGTCGGCCACCCTCTCCCCCAATGCGGGAGAGGGGTCTTAGGAGAGATGCACATGAAGGCGGACTACATCATCGTCGGTGCCGGCTCGGCCGGCTGTGTGTTGGCCAACCGGCTCAGCGAGGATCCGCACAATCGGGTGCTGCTGATCGAGGCCGGCGGGCCGGACCGCAACCCGCTAATCCACATTCCGGCCGGCTATGTAAAGCTGCTCGACCACCCGACCCTGACCTGGGGCTTCACCGCCGAGCCCGATCCCGGGGTCAACAACCGCGCCATCCTCTATCCGCGCGGCAAGGTGCTCGGCGGCTCCAGCTCGATCAACGGCATGGTCTATGTCCGCGGCCAGCCCGAGGATTTCGATCATTGGGGCCAGCTCGGCAATCGCGGCTGGTCGTGGGACGACGTATTGCCGTATTTCAAGCTGGCCGAAAGCTGGCAGGGCGGCGCCGACGAATTTCATGGGCATGGCGGGCCGCTGTTGACCTCGCGCACCTCGGACAAGCCGGCGTTGTGCGAGCTGATCATCGCGGCGGGGCAGCAGATCGGCCTCGAGTATCGCGACGACGTCAACCGGCTGCCGCCCGGCTCGCCTGGCGGCATCGGCTGGGTGCAGCAGACCCGGCGCGGCCGCCGCAGGCAGAGCGCGGCGCGCACCTATCTGCGGCCGGCTCTAAGGCGGCAGAACCTCGAAGTCGTCACCAACGCGCTGGTGCATCGCGTGCTGTTCGACGGCAAGCGCGCCATCGGCGTCGAGTTTTCGCGCGGCGGCAATACGGTGCGGGCGACCGCGGCGGTCGAGGTCATCCTCGCCGCCGGCGCGATCGGCTCGCCGCATATCCTGCAATTGTCCGGCGTCGGCGATCCCGACCATCTCGGCCGGATCGGCGTGCCGGTCGCGCATGCGCTGTCCGGCGTCGGCAAGAATTTGCAGGATCATTTTCTCGCCCGCGTCACCGCCGAGGTGGCCGGTATCGGTACCGCGAACGAGAAATCGCGCGGCCTGCCGTTTTTCGGCGAGCTGATGCGCTATGTCTTCGCCGGCACCGGGCTTCTGACCTACGCCGCCTCGCTGGTCGCCGCCTCGGTCAAGGTGCTGGAGGAATCGGCGACCCCGGACGTGCAGATCCTCTTCGCCAATGCCAGCTTCGCGCCGGGGCCGATCCGCAAGCTCGACACCAGGCCGGGCATGACCGGCGGCATGTGGCAGATGCGGCCCTTATCGACCGGCTATGTCGAGGCGAAGTCGGCCGACCCGCGCCAGGCGCCGGCGATCAATCCGCGCTATCTATCGCACGAGACCGACCGGCGCGCCGCGATCGGGGGCTTGCGCGCGGTGCGGCGGCTGTTCGCCGCGCCGGTGCTGGCGCCCTATCTGGTCGGCGAGATCCTGCCTGGCGCGAGCATCCAGAACGACGATGAGCTGCTGCACTACCTGCGCCAGACCGGCTCGACCGTGTTCCACGCCACCTGCACCTGCAAGATGGGCCGCGATCCGATGGCGGTGGTGGACGATCAGCTGCGCGTGCACGGCCTCGACGGGCTGCGGGTGATCGACGCGTCGGTGATGCCGGCGGTGACCTCAACCAACACCAACGCGCCGACCATCATGATCGCCGAGAAGGGCGCCGCCCTGATCCTCAAATCGGCGCGCCAGGCGCTCGCGGCTTGAACTAACTGGTAGGGCGGAAAAGCGAAGCGCATTCCGCCGACCCGCTATTAGGTTGCATGTCGCTTCAGTCCGCGGTGACCAGCCTCACAGATTCGGGCAATGGCGGAATGCGCTGCGCTTTTCCGCCCTACGAAGTCTTCGCGTCTTCGTATTCCGGGACGCGGTAGTAGACCCAGACCAGGTTCAGCGCCATCACCGCCGCGGTTAACAGGAACACCCAGTGGAGGCCAAAGGAGGCGGCAATCGCGCCGCCGATCAGCGGCCCGAGCGAGTTGCCCATGAACATCGCCGAAGAGGTCATGCCGTAGACGGCACCGCGCTCGGCGCGCGAGACGAGGCGGCCGACCAGCGCATTCGCCGCCGGCAACAGCCCGCCGATGAACAGCCCGACCGCGAAGCGCTCGGCGGTGAACGCCCAGTAATTGTCGGTGAAGGCCTGCGGCAGGGTCGTCAAGGTGCCGCCCAACAGGCAGATCAGCAATACCCGGCGATAGCCGATCACGTCGCTGCGGTTGCCGAGAAACGGCGCCGAGATCACGTTGGCGAGCCCGGTGATCGAGAAGGCGATGCCGGCCAAGGTGGCGAGGTTCGGCACCGCGCCGAGCATCTCCTTCACGTAGAGCGTGACGATCGGCTGCACCGTGCGCACCCCGAACTGCGCCATCAGCAGCACGAAGAACAGCGCCAACAGCGCCGGGGTGGTGACCAGGGCGAAGAGCGCGTTGAAGGTCGAGCGCCCGCCGCCGCCCCGCTTCGGCCGGGCAAACTCCTCCCGCACCAGGAACCAGACCAGACCCAGCGCCAGGAAGATCGTCGCCGAGGTGCAATAGAACGGTATGCGGTAGCTGCCGGTCAGATCGGCGAGGATCCCGCCGATGATCGGGCCGACCAGCGAGCCCACAAGCTGGCCGGTGCTGAGCCAGCCCAAGGAATAGCCGAGCCGCTCCTCGGGCACCTGGCTGGCGACGAGCGCGATCGCCGCGCTGGAAAACCCGGCGAAGACCCCCATCAGCGCACGGAAGGCGAAAAACTGCCAGACATTGCCGGCGGCGCCCATCAGCGCCGTGAACAGGCCGATCGCCAGGCTCGATCGCAGCAGCATCAATTTGCGGCCGTGCCGGTCGGCGACGGTGCCCCACAACGGCGAGGCGAAGGCGGCGATAAACGAGGTGACGCCGTTCAGGATGCCGGCCCAGATGTCGATCCCGCTCTCGCTCTCGACCCCGAGCACCGGCAGGAACAGCGGCATGATCGGGGTCAGCATCGAGAACGCCATGGTCATCACGAACTGGATGCCGACCATCGCCCACAGCGTGTGTCGCCAATAGGCGGCGGCGCCCTCGACCTCCGCGGCGGCCGCTGCTTCGTTGGTGATCGCTTCGGCCTGTTGCTCGGCCATGCTCCTTAGTCTGCCCCCTCGGCCGGATGCTGCCCGGTATCGTGATTGTAATGGGTAAAGCGCCCCGGCATCATGCATTCGTCCTGCCTGCGAAAGCGGGAATGACGAACCGGAAGGACGGTCACGGCATGAAATTCGGCATTTTCTACGAGCTGCAATTGCCGCGCCCCTGGCAAGAGGGCGGCGAATTTCAGCTCTATCAGAACGCGCTCGACCAGGTTGAACTGGCCGACCGGCTCGGCTACGACTACGCCTGGGAAGTCGAGCACCATTTTCTCGAAGAGTATTCGCATTCGCCCTCGCCGGAGGTGTTTCTCGCCGCCGCCAGCCAACGCACAAAGCGGATCCGCCTCGCCCACGGCATCATGCAGTTGACCACGACCCACCCGGCGCGTTGCGCCGAGCGCATCGCCGCGCTCGACCTGATCAGCAAGGGCCGGGTCGAGTTCGGCACCGGCGAGAGCGCCAGCCTGACCGAGCTGGAGCCGTTCGGCGTCGCCTATGACGAAAAGCGCGCGGTGTGGGAGGAGGGGCTCCGGGCGATCATCCCGATGTTCAGGGACGGCGGCTGCGAGCATCACGGCAAGTATTTCGACATGCCGCTGCGCAATGTCGTGCCGAAGCCCTTGCAGAAGCCGCACCCGCCCTTGTGGGTCGCCTGCTCGGCGCTGGAGACGATCGAGATGGCCGGGCGCCGTGGCCTCGGGGCGCTCGCCTTCCAGTTCCTGTCGGCCGATGCGGCGCATGCCTGGGTCCACGCCTACTACAACGCCTTCACCAAGCGGCAGCAGAAGCTGGCCGATTACGTCACCAACCCGAACATTGCGATCGTCAGCTATTTCATGTGCGCCGAGACCGATTCGGAGGCGCGCCGCCGCGCCGACGGCATCCCGTTCTTCCAGTTCGCGCTGCGCTTTTACGGCCAGAGCGCGACCCGCACGCGGCCGCCCCCCGGCACGGTCAATCTTTGGGACGAGTACGAGAAATGGAAGCGCGCCAACCCCGAGGGGCACGCACGCGCCTTGCGGGCGGGCTGATCGGCTCGCCCGAGACCCTGCGCAACAAATTGCGCAAATTCGAGACCTCCAATATCGACCAGGTCATCTTCCTGAACCAGGCCGGCAAGAACACGCACGAGCATATCTGCGAGAGCCTGGAGCTGTTCGCCCGTGAGGTCATGCCCGAATTCCACGCCAACATCCCGGCGCACGAGGAATGGAAGGCGAAGGTGCTGGCGCGCGAGATCGAGCTCGAGGAGATCGACACCCAGCCGTTCCGCGATCGCTACGGTCCCAATTCGGTGCGGCTGACCCCGGCGCAGGCGGCGGAATGACATTTGCCGGCGGTGCGTGCTCCCGCCGAAACATCAGATAGGCCGAATTAGGCGCCTAAAGGCGGGCGTGGAATCGGCCCCGCACCCGTCCCCTGCCTCCGCTTACTAAACGCGATTTCATCTTCAGGAGAGCCGATCGCCACGTTGCGCGCAGATGATGCCGCAGGCACCAACCCGTGGCGCGAGGACCGCATGGACGTAGTCGAGATAACGCGCCCCGGCGCGGATTTGGGCGGCACCATGACGCAAATGCGAACGTGGCTCGATCATCATCAAGTCGAACCCGCTTTGTTCGAGCTGGGTTTTCTCCCTGGCCGGCGGATCCGCTTCCGCTTTCAGTTTCAGAGGGCAAGCGAGGCGTCGACGTTCGCCAGAGTTTTTGACGGCGAGGTGTTTAGCGAGCAGGACGAAGCCGCTGATTGACGGTTGCCCGTGCGTTTGTTCTCGGCGTTTCCGCCCGAGACCTCGGAAGGGGCAGCGCATCTAGGCAGAGCGCTGCGCCGGGCATAGCTCGTGCCATAGGCAAGATCGCCGGCCCCGACGGCCATCTGTGTCCGTCTAGCGGGCCGTGCTAAGAACGTCGACAGGATTGCGACAGGGCAACCCCCGCTAGCGAGCACGGGAAGGCATACGCGATGAGTTTCGGCATCGGACAGCCTGTCACGCGCAAGGAGGATCCGCGCTTTTTGACCGGGCGCGGCCGCTACGTCGCCGATATCGATCTCGCGCGGCAGCTCTATGCCGTGTTTTTGTATTCGCCCCATGCGCATGCCCGGATCCGCGCGGTGGATGCCGAGGCGGCACGGCGCGCGCCCGGCGTCCACACGGTGCTGACCGGGCAGGAATGGGTCGCGGACGGGCTCGGCACCCTCGATCCCGAGGCAATGCCCGAGGATATGGGGGGGCCCAAGGGTCACCGCACAAAGCGTCCGCCGCTTGCGATCGATCGGGTGCGCTATGTCGGCGAGCGGGTCGCGGTGGTGATCGCCGCCAGCGAAGACCTCGCGCGCGACGCGGCCGAGCTGGTCGCCGTCGACTACGAGGTATTGCCCTCTGTAGTCGCCGCCGCGGATGCTGTCCGTCCCGGCGCGCCACTCGTTCATGACGACATTCCCGGCAATGTCTCCGTCACCATCAGCATGGGCAATCCCGGGGCGGTCGACCCGGCCTTCGCGCGCGCAGCCCACATCGCGAAGATGGCGCTGATCAACAACCGCGTCACCGCGGTCACGATGGAGCCGCGCGGCTGTATCGCCGATTACGATGAGGGCACCAGGCGCTACACCCTCTACACCAGCACGCAGCATGTGCACGGCGTGAGGCACCTGCTCGCGCATCAGATCCTGCATGTCCCCGAAAGCCGCATCCGCGTCGTCGCCCGCGATGTCGGCGGCGGCTTCGGCATGAAGGGGCAGCTCTACCCGGAGGAAGCGATTGTCGTCTGGGCGGCGCGTCGCGTCGGGCGACCGGTCAAGTGGATCCCGTCGCGCATGGAAGCACTCCTCGGCGACAATGACGGGCGCGATCAATTCGTCGAACAGGCCGAGCTGGCGCTCGCCGCCGACGGCAGCTTTCTGGGCTTTCGTTGGACCGGCATGCACAATGCCGGCGCCTATATCGAGGGCGCCGGAGCGATCCCGATCATTTTCTCGCTGAAGCTCGCCTCGACGGTCTACGACATTCCCGCGGTCGCGGTGACCAGCCGCCTCGTCCTCACCAACACCGCGCCCACCGTGCCATATCGCGGCGCCGGCCGACCCGAGGCGGTCTACCTGATCGAGCGGCTGATCGACCGTGCCGCCCGCGAGATGCGTCTCGACCCGGCCGAGCTGCGGCGCAAGAACTTCATCCGCCGCTTCCCGTACCAGACCCAGACCGGCTGGACCTATGACAGCGGCGACTATGCCGCGGCGATGGCGAAATGCCGGGCGCTGGCCGACTGGGACGGCTATGCCGAAAGACAAGCGGCGACGGTCGCCGCGGGGCGGTTGCGCGGCCGCGGCATCGTCTACTACACGGACAACACCGGCATCTTCAACGAGCGCATGGAGCTGCGCTTCGATCCTTCCGGCGAGGTGACGGTTGTCGCCGGCACCCTGTCGCACGGCCAGGGGCACGCGACGAGTTATGCGCAGATGGTGTCGGACTGGCTCGGCGTGCCGGCGGAGCAGATCCATCTTGCCCAGGCCGACACCGACGAGGTCGCGATCGGCCGCGGCACCTATGGCTCGCGCAGTATGATGGTCGGCGGCAACGCATTGCGCGCCGCGGCCAACGAGGTGATAGAGCGGGGCAAGCGCTTTGCCGCGCATTTCATGGAGGTCGATGCCGCCGACATCGCCTTCGATGTCAGCTCCGATGGGGGCAATTTCACGATCGCCGGCACCGACCGGACGATGCCGCTGTCGCAGGTCGCGCAGATGTCGTTCATCCCGATGGGCCTGCCGGCGGGACTGGGTGTCGGTTTGCAGGGCGTCGGCGCGGCGGCCGCCGACGTGCCGAGCTTTCCGAACGGCTGCCACATCTGCGAGGTCGAGGTGGATCCCGAGACCGGCAAGGTCGCGCTCGACCGCTACAGCGTCGTCGACGACATCGGCACGGTCATCAACCCGCTCCTGGCGCGCGGCCAGATCATGGGCGGCGTCGCGCAGGGGGCGGGACAGGCGCTGATCGAAGACGTGATCCACGACCCCGACAGCGGCCAGCTGCTGACGGCGTCGCTGTTGGATTACGGCATCCCGCGGGCCGACAATCTGCCGGCGATCGCGACGGATTTCAGCCCGGTCGCGAGCCTGTCGAACCCGCTCGGCATCAAAGGGGTAGGCGAGGGCGGCACGGTCGCCGCGACCCCGACCGTGATGAACGCGATCGTAGATGCCTTGGCACCGCTTGGCGTTACCGATGTGCCGATGCCTGCCACCCCCGAGCGGGTGTGGCAGGCGATCCATGCGCAAGCTTCAGTTCGGAGTTGACTCGGCCGGGTAGCCGATCGGTTCTCACGCAAATATCGGCAGCTAAGCGCCGACTCCGGTCATCGGCTGCCTTTGACCAATCGAGTAAGATCGGCCCAAAGCGGTCCATCCTGACGAACTGGTTGATTTTTCAAGCCATTCAGTGGGGGTAAAAAAAGGTAAGGGTCGCGGATCGTGTAGGACTCGCCCATCACCCAGGGGCCTTGTGAGCATCCCGCACTCGATCAGCTCGTAACAAGCGCCGACCGACTCCGTCACCTTGCGCTGCATCACTGCGATCGCGCCGGGATCGGCCTCGCCCTGAGTGACGCCAACGGCTAAGGGCGGTTCGTTTTCGCCGGTGGCTTCGCTTCATTGTCGGATAGAGCGGCTCGGTCAAGGTCGACGCAGCGCTTCCCGGACGACAACCTTCGGTGTGAGGCGTTACATCGCGCTGCGGGACGCGCTCGGCAGGCAGGGGGAGAACCGTACTCGGCTCGACTAGCGCGTCCAGATTCAGCGATCGAGAAACAAAGGCATTGACCTAAGTGTTTCTAGCCCATAACTTAGGTGTGTGCCTAACCAACAGCTCACCCGGGTCTTCCAGGCCCTGACCGATCCCACCCGCCGGGCCGTGCTCGAACGGCTGACGCGCGGCCCGGCGGCGGTGAGCGAACTCGCCCAACCGTTCAAGATGGCGCTGCCCTCCTTCGTGCAGCACCTCGGCGTGCTGGAGGATTGCGGTCTGGTACGCTCGAAGAAAGAGGGGCGGGTGCGCACCTACACTCTGGCGCCGCAGCCGCTGGAGGCGGCGGAGCACTGGCTTTCGGCACAGCGCGCCCATTGGGAGCGCCGCCTCGATGCGCTCGACGAATTCCTGAAAACCCTCAAGAAGTAGCAGCGATGCCCCGCCCCATTACCCATAACCCGGATCCGAAACTCGACCTCGTGCTGGAGCGCGTCGTCGACGTCCCGCCGAAGCTGGTCTGGGCCGCATGGACCACGCCGGCGTACCTCAAGAAATGGTTCACGCCGGCGCCCTGGCGGACGGTCGATTGCGAAATCGACCTGCGCCCCGGCGGCATCTTCCGCACGGTAATGCGCTCGCCCGAGGGACAGGAATTGTCCCACGCCGGCTGCTACCTCGAAGTGGTCGAGAATGAAAAACTGGTCTGGACCGGCGCGTTAGGGCCCGGCTATCGCCCGCAGAAAGCAGGCTTCGCGCCGCTGTTCACCGCGGTGATCCTGCTCGAACCGCACGGCGCCGGCACGAAATATACCGCGATCGCGATCCACGGCGAGGAAGAAGGCGCCAAGAAGCACGCGGAGATGGGCTTCCGTGACGGCTGGGGCAAAGCCCTCGACCAGCTCGTCGCCCTCGCCAAGACGATGTGAGCTTTCGGTGAAAGCGGGGCGGCGGCTATGGCCGCCGCCGCCCGGTCAATCGACACCCGCGCCTTATTGCGCGGCGGCGCGCATCGGTAGATGCGATTTGAGGAAGCCGCGCACCCGGTCGATCGTGCGTTCCTTCAGCTCCGGCGGCTCCCGCCACGGGAAGACGGTGATCTCGGCATTGGGCGCCAGCGAGGCAACATCGATCGAGGTCTGCAGCGGATGCGACGGCGTGTCGTCCGGCAGCACCAGGATCGGCGTCCGGCGGTTCTTGATGAACTCGCGCGGCACGCTGTACAGAAAATCCGGTTGCACCCGCCAAAGGCTGTGCAGGTATTTCTCGATCGTTTCGCTCGTCACGTCCGGCCGCCGCTTCCGGAAATCGGGAAGCCAATTCTCGTGACTGTGCCGGACCATGACCTCAGGGTCCTCCGGCCGGTGCCCAACGGTCTGGCAGAATACCGCGGCGACGACGCGTTCGGGCGCCCGTTCGAGAAGCTTCCCGGCAAAGCAACCGCCGATGCAGTAGCCCATGTAGAAGAATTCGCGGATGCCGAGATGGTCCATCAGCCCGAGCTGGTCGTCGGCAAACGCATCCCATGCCTTGTCGACCGGGACCGGGCCGGTGCTTTCGCCGCCATTGGCGTTGCGCTGATCCATCGTGATGCAGCGGAAGTCGTTCTTGAACGCCTCCACGGCGTTGAACACCGCGGTCGGCCAGTTGCTGACCCGCGAGTTCAACCCGCCGCCGGGGGTGACCAGCAGCGGGAAGCCGGAGCCGGCCTCCTCGTAGCGGATGCGAACGTCGCCCTTTTCATAGAACGGCATGGCGGTCTCCCTTTCCCATGGTGCTCACGCGCGTGCCCTCGGCAGCACGGACGCGCACCAGGGATTCTAAGCCAAACCCGCGGAATTTCGGAAGCTTTTCAAATTGGGGCTCAGCCCGCCACCGCGCGAACGAAGCGCTCTACCTCGGCCTCGTCGTTGTAGTAGTGGACGCTGGCGCGGACGAGCGCGTCCAATCCGCGCGCGGGCAAATCGAGCGCTGGCGCGCGCGGCGAGCGGGAGACGTGGACGTTGATGTTCATGGCGGACAGCCGGTCGCGCGTCTGGTCCGGCGCTTCGCCCTCCTTCAGGAAACTGACGATCCCGCACTGCTCGACGCCGAGATCGTGCACGCTCAAATCGTTTAGCTTCTCGAGCTCCCGGCGCAGTAGCGCACCGAGCGCCTTGACCCGCGCCTCGATCGCGTCGATGCCGACCCGCATCGCATAGCGGGCGGCAACGGCCAGGCCGATCTGGCCGGCGACCGACCGCTCCCAGTTTTCGAACCGGCGCGCGTCGTCGCGGAGGGCGTAGGTGTCGGCATCGGCCCAGGAAGCGGCTGCGAGATCGATGAAGGGAGGTTCGAGCATTCCGATGGTGTCGCGCCGCACGTAGAGGAAGCCCGTGCCGCGCGGCCCGCGCAGATATTTGCGGCCCGGGGCGGAGAGCATGTGGCAGCCGATCTGCCGCACATCGACCGCGAGCTGGCCGACCGACTGGCAGGCATCGAGTAGATAGAGGATGCCGTGGCGCGTGGCGATGCGACCGATTTCGGCCGCCGGATTGACGAGGCCGCCTTGCGTCGGCACGTGCGTGATTGCGATCAGCTTGGTGCGCGGACCGATCGCGCGTTCGAGCGCGGCGAGGTCGACCTGCCCGGAGGCGTCGCTGCCGACGACGTCGATCTCGATCCCGACGCGCACCTTCATCTGCAGGAATGCGAGATAGTTCGACAGGTACTCGGCCCGCGCGGTGACGACGCGGTCGCCGGCCCGGAACGGCACCGCATAGAACGCCATGTCCCAGGCGCGCGTCGCGCTTTCGACAAACGCGATCTCGTCCCGGTGCGCGCCGATCAGCGCGGCGATGGCGTCGTAGACATCGGCGATGCGATCGGCCGCTTCGACCATGGCCTCCATGCCGCCGATAGCTGCCTCGCGCGTCAGATGGTTCGTCACCGCGTCGAGCACCGGGCGCGGCGGCAAGGCCATGCCCGCATTGTTGAAGTGGAGGACATTGGCCACGCCGGGCGTGTCCGCTCTGAGCAACGGCACGTCGAGCGTCATGTTCATGACGGCCCCCTAGGGGGCTCCGACCAGCTGGCTCTCGACGGTCCGAGGGTCGTCGACATCGAGATCGATAAGCTCGCCGGGGAAGGGCGTCGCGGTCATCTGCGTTGCGCCCTCCGAAGAGAGAAGGCGATGCCACGCGCCCCGCGGAACGACGGCGACCGTTCCAGCACGGAGCGCAAAAGATTGCAGCCCGTCCTCGCGCACGATGTCCAATGTCGCAGCGCCGTCGAGGATGTGAACCAGCTCGTCGCCGGTGAGATGGGATTCCCAATGATCCTTGCCTGAGAACTTGATGGCGAACAGGGCTCCGTCGCGATAGGAAGCCAACCGTGCGCCGCTCCCCTTTCGATCCGCCGCTGTCGACTGCGGGGTCCGCCGGAACATCGTCAGCTTCGCGAGTTCTGTGTTGAGATCGACGATGCTGGGCGTTCCGCTTTCCATTTCACGCCGGCTTGCGCCTGCCGACCGGGGGTCGTCGACATCGAGCTCGATGACCTCGCTAGGGGAGGGCGTCGCCGTCATCAGCGTCACGCCCTCCGGTGAATGAAAGCGGTGCCACGCGCCCTGCGGAATGACGGCGATCATCCCGGCGCGGAGCGCGAAAGATTGCGGCCGGTCCTCGCGCGCGATTTCCAGGGTCGCTGCGCCGTCGAGGATGTGGATCAGTTCGTCGCCGGTCAGATGGGATTCCCAATGACCCTTCCCCGCGAACTTGGTGGTGAAAAGGCCACCGTCGCGGTAGGCAGCCAATCGTCCGCCGCTCCCCTTTCGATCCGCCATCGTCGATTGCGGGGTGCGGCCACGGAACATTGTCAGCTTCGCGAGTTCCGCGTTGAGATCGATGATGCTGGGCGTTCCGCTTTCCATTTCTCCCTCCATTGCTGGCCCCGCGCAAAGCCGCGCCCTCCTCAAAGCGGGTTCGGGCCGACGACTTTCCAGCGATAGCGCTGGAAGAGTTTGTCGCGCTCGTCATCATTGGTTGGGCGGCGTTCCGAGAGGGCCTCAAGCAAGCCGCCGGCGGCGGCTGGGGTGTAGAGAAACAGGACGCTCCCGGTTTCGCTGCCGGTATTCTTCCAGGCATGCGGAATGTCGCGCGGGAAGAAGGCGCAGGTGCCGGGCCCACCGATTGTGATCTCATCGCCGATCTTGAAGGTGAACTCCCCGGCGAGCACCCAGGCGACCTCGTCGCTGTCGCGGTGCAGATGAAAGAGGCTCGCGGTGCCGGCGGGCAATGTTTCCTCGAACAGCATGATGCTCTCATCGGTTTCGCGGCCGAGAAGCTTTAAGGCAAAGGAGCGGCCGGGTGTCGGCGAGTCGAAATGCTTCCCGCCGCCCGCGGGTACGACAAAGCCTGTTGTTGGGGTCATGCTGTTGTCCTCCCTGCGGCGCGCGCCAGTGCCCTTCTGTTCGAACCGGAGATACGCATTCACCCTGGTCGGCAATAGCCATAAAATATTGCGGGTGTCGTTCAAGGAACTTGAAATGCAGCGACCGGGGGCGCCCAGCCTCGATCAGCTCACCGTTTTCCTTACGGTGGTCGAGGCGGGCAGTTTCGCGGCGGCGGGCCGTCGGCTCGGGCGCGCTACATCCGCGGTCAGCTACGCGATCGCCAATCTTGAACAGCAGCTCGGCGTGCAGCTGTTCGATCGCGACCAGGCGCGGCGACCGGCATTGACCGAGGCCGGCGCCGCCGTCCTGTCGGAAGCTCGTTCAGTCTCGGTTGGCGTCGACAATTTGCGCGCCAAGGTCAAGGGACTGCTCGATGGGCTGGAGGCGCAGATAACTCTCGCCGTTGACGTAATGCTGCCGACGGCGCGGCTGGTCGATGCAATGCAGGCACTCGAAGCGACGTTCCCGACAGTGACCTTGCGACTGTATGTTGAAGCGCTGGGAGGCGTGACCCAGCTCGTCCACTCCGGCATTGCCGATATCGGTATCGCCGGCGTGGACGCGACCCTTCCGGGCATCGAACGGATCAAGGCTGGCGGCGTCGACCTCATTCCCGTGGCTGCGCCAAGCCACCCTTTGGCGGCGGGTCACGCGCTGCCCGGAGCAGCGCGGAATTTTGTGCAGCTCGTGCTGACCGACCGCTCTACGCTGACAGCGGGTCGCGATTTTTCGGTTATCGGCGTCAGGACGTGGCGCCTCGCGGATCTAGGTTCCAAGCACGCCTTGCTTCTGGCTGGTATCGGTTGGGGCAACATGCCCGAGCCGATGGTCCGGGACGACCTTGCGGCAGGGCGCTTGAAGCGGCTCGAGCTTCCGGAATGGTTGGGCGGTTTTTATGCCTTCCACGCAATTCACCGCACGGATACGCCGCCGGGGCCTGCAGCCGCCTGGATGATTCGCCACTTTTCCCAGCAGGCGGCATTAGTATTCACCTGAGCGCCGCAGCTGGTTTACGGCGGAGCCTCGTAGCGGTTACCGAATGGGCTGAAAAGGCTCGCCAACAGGACGGCCAGGATTCCCGTCAGAAAGACGCCGTCGAAGGTTCCGGCGCCGCCGATCGAGGCAATAGGCGCACCCAGACCCTGTACCTTGTCGAGGTTGAGCAGGTCGGCGCCGATCAGCGCGCCCAGGCTTCCGCCGATATAGGCAATCGGGGCGGCCTCTGAGCGCGACAGTACAAGCGCCACGACAGCGCACGTGATCGGAGGGACAAAGATCGGCATGGCGATCCCCAGACCGGGAACCGGGTAGGCCAGCAAGTGACATATCGCGGCCACGCAGGCGACCGCGATGGCGCCCCGTATCCACAGACGATGGGTGATCAGCAGATAAAGCGAGACAAATACTGGAATGACCGCACCGCCGACATTTATCGCGATCAGCGTGCCGGGCCATTCGGCGGTTACCGGGATCACGTAGTGCATCCCGAAAAATTGCACTTCTTCTCTGGTCAGGATCTGCCGCGCGGGAAGCTCGACAACCGGAATGTTGAAATAGCTGCCGATCAGCGAGGCGAGCAGCACCAGAAAGGCGGCGCGCGAGCTGAGGCCGATGCGCAAAAAGGCATAGCGCAGCGCCCGCACCTCGATGACCACGATGAGTACGATCAGGATGGCCGCCAGAATGGAAAAATAGGACAGCGGCGAGGGCAGGTAGTGGGGGCTGTTCAAATGCATCGGGAGCCACCGCGGATAGCCAGTATGGGACTGCTGCTCGATCGTTCGCCTGCCATAGACTTAGGACGGCGAAGCCAATTCAGCAGCGAGTGCCAGGAGCGCGTCCGCAAGGGTCGTGTCAGTTCCTGCCGAAGATCGGCCAGCGCCCGCTGCAGATGATCTAACGCGTGTACGTAGTCGACGATTGCGTTCTCGGGCCGGTAATCGTCCTCCGCGCCTGTCCGCTCCGCGCCTCGCCGAGAACCGTGAGCCGGACTGGTCCGATCGCGGCTATACCGCTCGCATCGACAAGTATTGGATAATCATACCGTAATTTATTCCAGCGACCTGGTAGGGCCGGTGCGGAGGCGATGACGACGAGCGCTTCCGCATCGGCCCACGCCGCGACCGCTGGAGCCAGATTGTTGGCAAAAAGCGGGTTGCTAACGCCCGTGGTATACCATATGCCTTAGGCATGCCCTACGGTACGGCGCGGACTGCACCCAAACTCGAAATCCCGCGGCTGGACACCAGCACCAGCTTCGCCAAGGAAGCCTATGCCGCGCTGAAGCGGGCGATTACCGCGATCGACATCTACGACCACCCGGACGAGGTCAGGCTCGACGAGCGCCGGCTGTCGGAGGATCTCGGGGTCAGCCGCACTCCGATCCGCGAGGCGATGACGCTCCTCGAGCAGGAGGGTTTCGTCCGCACCCGGCCGCGCCGCGGCATCTACGTCGTCAAGAAGACAAAGCGCGAGATCGTCGAGATCATCACCGTGATGGCCGCGCTCGAAAGCATAGCGGCGCGGCTCACGGCCGAGCGCGCCTCGGATGCAGAGATCGCCGAATTGCGCCGGCTGATGGACGAGTTCCGTTGCGGGAATGATGGCGAGCGGCTTGACGAATATTCCGATGCGAACATCGCCTTTCACCAGGCGATCATCCGGATGAGCGGCTGTGCGCTGCTCGCCGAGATGACCGAAAACCTGTTCATCCACATGCGCGCCATCCGCAAGATCACGATCCATCAGGAGAACCGGGCGGCGCGCTCGATCACCGACCATATGCGCATCATCGAGGCGCTGGAGACGCGCGACGCGGGCCTTGCCGAGCGCCTTGCGCGCGAGCACACGCTGGGGCTCGCCCGGCATGTCGAAGAGCACGGCGATTTTCTCGACACGACAAAAGACCAAGGGATGGAGACATGAGCAAAGCCCTCGAAGGCGTCCGCATCGTCGATCTGGGTCACGTCCAGGCCGCACCGACCGCGACCCAGCTCCTGGCCTGGATGGGCGCCGAGGTGATCAAGGTCGAGATGCCCGGCCGCGGCGACATCACCC
>Ga0070766_10000203_pt1 | contig 24623 bp, 24 predicted proteins | sample HubBroMetageWFT6_FD_69782 | JGI IMG/M metagenome (GOLD analysis project Ga0070766, IMG submission 69782) | Warmed and freeze-thawed soil microbial communities from the Hubbard Brook experimental Forest, New Hampshire - Hubbard Brook CCASE Soil... | ecosystem: Environmental > Terrestrial > Soil...
TGCCAGTAGACAGCTGAGCACAAGTCCCACAACCGCGGCACGGGTCTCCGTCGCGAACATGGCAGCTGTGATGCCCCCGAACGCAATGCCGTACAACAATTGCCAACCGGTTTGTCCACGCCTGGTGGAGAGCAACAATGCCCATGCCATGCAGCCAAGCTGCGCCAGCATCTCGGCAAACACCACATAGTGTCCCAGTGTGCCTTGCGCTCGGATAGGCTTGCCGCGGTCGAGTTTGACGGAGGACGTGCCGAGTCCCGATCGCACAAAGTCATCCGGGCTTGCCACCAACGTGACTTGTTTGAATCCCAGGCCGCGAAAACACCGGACCTCAACTCGCGCTGTAGGTGGAGTTTCCTCCACAGTGCTTGTCAGCTGCTCGGGGGTGTGTACTTTGTGTCCCGCGAATGAAAAGACGATGTCGCCCGGGGCGAAGCCCACTTGCGACAGCCGCGATGATGGCGGAAACTCGAGCAGTCGAACCCCTACGCCGTAGGTGTACTGCCAGCCTGTGTATAGCGCGGCGGCCAATCCCGATAGAACCAGCAAGGTTAACAGCCACCGCACTTGCGACAGCCGCTTCAGGTTTTGCGCGAACACCACACCAACCAGGAAGAGGCAGACAAACTTCATCCGGTCCCAACTCAAGTAGGGATCGGGCGATAATATGGTAGAAATTGCGCTCAGTGTTACGTACGCCAGAAGAGGTGCGGCGAGGGGTTGTTTGAACGGCCGAACCCGTTCGATTGCAAGCTTGAATAACCAGAGAACAAATGCGACTTTCCAGGCGCGCTCCGCGCCCTTGATGGAATGCGGCAGCGTTACGACAAACAAAACAAAAAATCCGAAGATGGCGGGATCAAGGAACCTCAGCCAGACCGACGGGCCTCTATCTGAACTGTGGACTGAAGGATTGGCTGGTGAGGGTGGCTGATTCGCTCCGGGAACGGAGTTGCTTGCTGCAATGGCCATCAGAGAAGTCAAACTAATCTTAATCTTACCTGTAAAAGCCAAAATATCACTGTTGGCGGCCGCCGACCGAACGAGCCTTGAAAGTTATTAGGTAACGAGTTGCATAACCCACAAACGTGGGCCACGCACCCTTCTGGATATTGGTGTCGAGTCCCTAGGTCACAAGAATTTCGGCCTCCTACATTCAGAAAATCGATATTGCACGATGTCTGCATTTCAACGACTAAACGGGCGGCGCGCCGCATGATGCTTTGCCGCATGGACGTAGGTGGCACCCTGGCTTACCATGGTGTACGTGCTTACATTTCAACTCGAAAATGCCGGTTTATACGGTGTACAATCGTGGTGACAGTCTGGAGTGTTTGTTCTCCAGTTTCCCATGCACGAATGCGTAGTAAGGCCGCTATTATGGCCTCCTTAACGATTTCTGCTCCTTTTGTGCTAAAACATCCCTTCGTCTAAATCCAACCAGGATCCCGCTAACGCCGTGTTTGATCGACGCTCCAAGTTTCTGAGCACCGTGACCCTGCTGCAAGACCTGGCGGTCACAGGTGTCGCGTTTGCCGCGGCCTACGTGCTGCGCACTTTCCTGGTGCAATTCGAGTTCTTTAGCCGGCATTTGCCCGGCATTTATCCCTTCAGTCATTATGTGCCGCTCATGTTTTGGTTCCTGCTGGCCTGGGCGGTGGTGGGCTATGCCTCCCGGTTCTATCGCGACCTGGAGATGTCGAACCCCATCCAGCTTGTTCTGAACCTGTTGAACCAGCTTGCCCTCGTGCTGGTCATCATCTACGCCGGACTCTATCTTTTCCAGCGTATCGACATCAGCCGCACTTACGTATTGCTGGTCGGTGTGGTGGACTTCGTGCTGTTGCTGGTCGGGCGTTACCTCTCCTATAACGGCATCGCGTGGATGCGAAAGCGCCTAAAGCGCTACCACTACTTCGTCATTGTGGGATGCGGGAGCCGGGCGCGCGAGATGGCGGCGCTCATCGAAGACAGTCGCGGCATGGGACTTCGTCTGGTTGGGTTCGTAGACCCGAACAGCGAGGGATCCAAGCTGAGCGATCGCTTCGGCCATTACGAGGTCTTTCCGCCGAGTCAGATGGAGCAGGTCCTGCAGGACCGGGTCATCGACGAGGTTGTATTTGCCGTCAACATGCAGGAGCTCGCGCGATTGGAGCCGCTCATGGCGCATTGCGCCAACGTCGGCGTGAAGATCCGGGTGCAACTGGAGTTTCTGCCCGAGGCGTATTCGCGGATCTATCTGGAGAATTTCCACGACGTCCCGTTGCTCAGCCTCTCCAGCGCTCCGGAGAGCGAATTGCTCTTGTTTTGCAAGCGTGTCTTCGATGTGATGGTTGCAGCTTTCTCGCTGGTCCTACTGGCCCCGGTACTGGCGGCAATTGCGGCCGCGATCCGCATCACTTCACCCGGCGAGGTTTTGTTTCGTCAGACACGCTGTGGCTTGGGTGGCCGTCAGTTCACGCTCTACAAGTTCCGCTCGATGGTCAACAATGCCGAGCAGCTGCGCGCTGAACTCCACCAACTCAACGAACGCGACGGACCAGCGTTCAAGATCAGCGATGATCCGCGCATCACATCTGTCGGCCGGCTGTTGCGGCGCTTCAGTCTCGATGAACTACCGCAACTATGGAACATCCTCCGCGGTGACATGTCGTTCGTTGGCCCGCGTCCAGCGATTCCCGATGAGGTGGAAAAGTATGAGGCGTGGCAGCGCCGCCGCTTGCGGATGCGCCCCGGCTTGACCTGCATCTGGGTCATCGAAGGCCGCAGCGACATCGAGTTCCACCGCTGGATTCAGCTTGACCTCGCCTATATCGACAACTGGTCCCTGTGGCTCGACGCCAAGATCTTCCTGCGCACCATCCCCATCGTCATCTCGGGCCGGGGTGCATACTAGGGCTGATGGTCTCAGTCCTCATTGTCACCTGGAACTCGGCAGAGTACCTCGAACAATGCTTCGCGTCGATCGACCGGCAGCAGTACGGTGATGTAGAAGTGGTCGTCGTCGATAACGCTTCGACGGACGCGACGCGGGAGTTCTTGCGGCCTCGCGAGCGGAAATGGCGGGTCATCTACAACGAGCGTAATGTGGGCTTTGCCGCCGGGCAAAACCAGGCCATCCGCGCCGCAAAGGGGGAGTGGCTGCTCTGCCTCAATCCCGATGTGTTGCTGGCTGAAGACTTTGTAGGACGCCTGGTTGAGGCCGGAGAGGTGCATCCGGAGGTAGGCTCGATTTGCGGCAAGCTGTTGCGCTGGGATCCTGCGAATGAGCCGCATCAGACCCGCATCATCGATTCGACCGGCATCTATTTCACTCGCAACATGCGCCACCTCGACCGCGGCGCGGAAGAAACCGACCACGGCCAATACGATCGCGCGCAATATGTGTTCGGCTCGACGGGTGCGGCAGCCATGTTTCGACGGGCGTTTGTGGAAGCTGTCTCAGTGGATGGCGAGTTCTTCGATGAGGATTTCTTTTCCTATCGCGAGGACGCCGACCTGGCTTGGCGAGCGCAGGTGATGGGCTGGAAGTGCCTGTACACGCCCTCAGCAGTCGCGTGGCACGTGCGGCGGGTCACGCCCGAGCGCCGCGAGCAACTGCCGCTTGCCATTAACTGGCATTCGCTGAAGAACCGCTTTCTGATGCGCGGCAAAAACGCCTCCGGTTGGCTTTGCTGGAAACTCTTCTGGCCGGTGGCATGGCGCGACCTGATGACAGTCGGCTACGCCGTGCTGCGCGACCGTCGATTGTTCTCGGCGCTAGTCTATCCGTGGAAAGTGCGGCGCAGCATCCGGCATAAACGGGCAATCATTCAATCGCGCCGCAGGGTCTTGGACCGGAACTTAATTTGGTGGTTCAGTGACACTCCGCGAGCTGCCTTCGCAGACGTCACCACTACTGCGATTCCCGTTGCAGCGCCGACGGCCGCTACGGCTGAAACCTCCATCTCCCGGGAGCGGACTTGAAGATTGCAATTGTCGGTACGCGAGGCATTCCCAATCGCTATGGCGGGTTCGAGCAGTTCGCCGAGAAAGTCAGCTCGACCCTGGCGGATCGCGGGCACGACGTCACGGTGTATTGCCGCAAGCCATTCACGACGCCGGATGACGTGTACGACAAGCGCGTCCGGCGTGTGATCTTGCCCAGCATCCATCAGAAGCATTTGGATACGTGGTCCAGCGGCTTGCTTTCCATGGCGCACGCGGCGTTCGGCAGCTACGACGTCGTGCTGCTCTGTAATGTCGCCAACAGCCCTTTCGCGTGGCTCCCGCGATTGTTCGGGAAACCGGTCGTGCTGAACGTCGATGGCCTCGATCGGCAACGCGGCAAGTGGAACGCCCTCGGACAGGCAGCGCTGCACTTCTGCGAATGGTTATCGGTGCACACGCCCACTCGCGTGGTGACTGACGCCGAGCCTATTCAGGATTACTATCGCAAGCGCTATCGCAAGCAATCGACGCTGATCGGATACGGTTCCGATGTTCCGCAGGGCGAACACAAACTCGACGGATTCAATCTGCAACCCGGGCACTATGTGCTGTATGTCAGCCGTCTCGAGCCGGAGAATAATCCCGACCTTGTGCTCGAAGCCTGGCGGAAGGTGCGCAGTGACTGGCCGCTGGTGATGGTTGGCGATAACCGCTACGACAGCGCCTACGTCGAGCGGCTCAAGCAATTGGCCGACGATCGCGTCAGTTTTACCGGAGCGATTTACGGCGATGGCTACTGGGCCCTGCAGAAAAACGCCGGCGTCTTCGTGTTCGCGTGTGAAGTTGGCGGTGTGCATCCGGCGCTGATTGAGGCCATGGCGGCTGAGAACCCGGTGCTGTATCTCGAGTCACCTGAAAATAATGCAACTGCGGGCGATGCCGCGATTCGATTCAGCGAGTCAGCAGACGATCTGGCGGAGAAGTTGCAAGCTCTGCTGGATGATCCTGCGGCGCGCGAAAAATGGGCTGCTCGCGCCGGCGCGCTCGCTCGCTCTCTCTATCGCTGGGACGACGTTGCCGAGCAATACGAGAAGTTGTTTGAGGAAGTACTGAGTCGCAGATGAAAGCTAAGTCGGTCTGTCGTTACTTTGTCCACCCAGACCGATCGCCCAGCGCGCCACCCGCGCATAGCTGCGAATAGGCTCACCCGGCGGAAGATCGCGCGGCCCACCTCCGAAAAGCGACGCGAGCATGCGCAATAGCATCCCTTTGAAGATCGCGATCCGCAGAACCAGTACTTTCGCGGACGTGAAGTGCTTCTTGGCGTAGCGCACCATGTTCTGATACCAGAACATCTGTTTGTCACCGAATTTCAGGTGTCCAACACTATGGGCCCCGCTGTGATGAAGGCGTGCGGTCGGGCAATAGATAATTGACCCTCCCTGATCGAGCAATCGCTTGCAGAAATCCACGTCCTCGAACCACACGGGATAAAAAGTTGCGTCCATGCCCTGCACTGAGTCCCAGGCTTTGCGCGTGACGGCTAGACACGCTCCTGCTGGCTGCTCGACGGGCTGCTGCTTGGAATAGTCGGCATCGAGGCAACGGTAACGCCGATTCACCGGATTTCGCGGCCAAACCTGATTTACCAACAGCACTTCGAAGAGCAAAGTAGTTAGCGTCGGAATCCTGCGGAAGGCGAAGCCCCTCGCAGGTTGGCCGTCGCTCTCCAGCAGCGCCCCACCTGCGGCAGTGGCACCCGACGTTGCGAGGCAATCGACAATCGCATCGATGGCCGCCGGCTCCGCTATCGCATCCGGATTGAGGATCAGCAGCACATCGCTCCCGGCAGCACGGACACCTTGATTTACTCCTCCAGCAAAGCCGATGTTGCGCGAGATGGTTAGCAACTGCAGGGGCATCTGCTCTTCCAGTGCGCGCACGCGCGCCACGGTGTCGTCCTGCGAGGCATTGTCGACCACCACGATCTCGCAATCTTGCGGCGCCAGCGCGCGCAGGCACGCTTCGATTTGCGCGCCCGAGTTGTAGGTGACTACGATGACCGAGCAGCGGGGCATGATCAGGAACCACGGATTATAATCTTCCTTTTGCTTCACCCGATGTCATCGCTGCGCAGTTCGGTGCGCCGCCCGAGGGCTTGCTTGGAGATCGTTGAAACCTCTCTTCCCGGAGTGCTGCTGATCAAGCCGCGCGTTTTTCGCGACCCGCGAGGGTTCTTCTTGGAGACTTACCGCGCGGATGAGCTGGCCGCTGCTGACGTACATGAGACCTTCGTGCAGGACAACCATTCGCACTCGTCATGCGGCGTGTTGCGCGGGCTGCATTACCAACTCCGCTACCCGCAGGCCAAGCTGTGCCGCGTGGTGCGGGGAGAAGTGCTCGACATCGCTGTCGATATCCGCGTTGGCTCGCCGAACTTCGGTAAGTGGGTCGGCGCCATATTGTCGGCTGAGAACTGCCAGGCGCTGTACCTTCCCAAGGGGTTCGCACACGGATTCACGGTGCGCTCCGAGACCGCCGACTTCCTCTACAAGTGCAGCGCCTACTATGATGCCGCGGACGACTGTGGCGTGTTGTGGAACGATCCCGCGCTGGGCATCGAGTGGGACACGCCTTCGCCGATATTGTCCGCCAAAGACCAGGGCCATCTGCCGCTCGCGCAGATTCCGCCTGACCGTCTTCCCGTCTACCAGCCATGAGCCTGAGCCTGCTGATTACCGGGAGCACCGGACAAATCGGGTGGCAACTGCAGCGTACGTTGGCGCCTCTGGGCAAAGTGATCGCTTGTACGCGGAACCAGCTTGATCTTGCCGATCCGGAAGCGGCGGCGAAGTTCGTGCGAGATCTCGCTCCTGACGTCGTCGTCAATACCGCGGCATACACTGCGGTTGACAAGGCCGAGAGCGAACCTGAACTTGCTCAGACCGTGAACGCGGCTGCCCCCGGACGCATCGCCGAGGAGCTGGCCCGCACCGGTGGACTGCTCGTCCACTATTCCACAGACTACGTTTTCGACGGAGCCAAAGCCGCTCCTTACGTGGAGGACGATCCCACCGCCCCTCTCAACGTTTATGGCCGCACCAAGCTGGCCGGGGAACAACTGATCGCCGCCAGCGGATGTGCGCACATCATTCTGCGTACGACATGGGTCTACGACATTCGCGGTAAGAACTTTCTGCGGACGGCGTTGCGCCTGGCACGCGAAAGGGAAGAGCTGCGCATGGTCGGCGATCAGCGTGGCGCTCCCACCTGGGCGCGCGTCATCGCGGAGGGCACGGCTCAGATTGTTGCCCGCTGCGTTCAACGTCGCGATTCGTCAGGATGGGCCGATGGCGGAGTGTTCCATCTCACCGCGGCTGGCGAGACAACCTGGGCCGGCTTCGCCGAGCAGATCCTGGAAGACTACGAGTCGCTGGCGTCGTGGCCCGCCGACACCGGAGAATATGGCTCTCCCCTGATGGCCAAGCGAGTGGTGCCCATCACCAGTCAGCAGTTCTCCGCACCCGCGCGGAGACCGCTTAATTCAGTGCTGTCGAACGCGAAGCTGCAATCGATTTTCGGGCTGCAGTTGCCAGACTGGCGCGATCAGTTGCGACTAGCCTTGCAGGACGCGATTCGCTAGTTGTCGACGCCGCGCTCGCGGACAAAAAAGGGGCGGCTCTCATGGCCGCCCTGATCTTCCCGCTCAAAAAAAGTCTTTACGGCTCCAAAACATGCTTCGAGGTGTCGCCGCGGAAGGTCATTTCGACAAGGACCCGCTCGTTCTTGGCGTTCTCGGTATAGCGCTGCTCGGTGGTCTTGGCTTTTTCGTTCAATGGCACGAGGTTGCACTTCGCGGTAGCTTCCGCCTTGCCGCCGATCTGCTTGAAGATCATGATGTGCGTGGTGCCCTGCATCTGGTGTGAAACCTTGTAATCGCCCGCGGGAACTAGCGTTCCGCCGATCACGGTTGGGCCTGTGAAGGTAATCTCCTGCTTGAGTCCGACGCCGGCCATCGAGTTGTCGCTGGCCGTCAGCAGCGTTACGGCGCCGAGCACCAGCACCGCCAGCAGGATTACGAACATACGTTTCTGAATTTGCATAAAACCTCCATGAATCCCGCAGGTGTGCGGGTACTAATAATTCCAAGATCAGTCTAGTGCGCCTGCCACAAAGGGGGCGGTGAGGTGCGTCACACTAAGGTGTGAGGATGAACCATTTGTTTCATTAAACCGTCTCGAAGTTCCAAGCGATCAAGAAGATGGCCCGGAAGCGGGTGGCAAATCTTGAACCGTCGCGCGGTTCGCAAGTAACTCATCCTGCAGTCGCTCGACGGTTGCTTCGAAGTTTCTACGGCCCATCGAGTCGATCACGCCGCCCGCCATCATTGCCAGCATCCCATCGACGGACACTTCCCCTTGCCAGCTCACATGGGTTCCCGAGCCCACGGAACCAAGCTGGAACCGCATGGCGAAAACGAGTTGGCTGCCAGCCACAATCCCTTGGCCCCGGTACTCAACGCGGCTGGGCCCCTCCGCAGCGCACAGCTCCATGTCGAGGTTGGCATGACCGCTGATCTGGCCGATGACGATTTTGATGCGCAACGTGAAATGACTAGCGTCCTGGATCGAGAGGCTCTCGAAGTCCGGAAGCAGCGCCGCGAAGCGTTGCGGATCGGCCAGGAGGTCAAACACCTCCTCTGCTGTGCGGCTGGTGAGAAACGTTCCCGATTGATTCATGATGAGGATCGACTGGTGCACTCCAGATGTGCTCTGGACAGCGCGTATCGTATCAGACCCACGCCGCCGCCATTGCAATTCGCGCGCTCAAGTCGCGTATAGTGAGCGAGGATACGGTCGCCGGGCCTTGCACGGAGACTAGTGCCCCCCTCGATATCGGCCGGCAATCCAATGGACGGTTCCTATTCAGTCACGCCTCAGGATTTTCGCGCCGCTCTGGGACGCTTCGGCTCCGGGGTGACGGTGATCACCGTCGAGACGACGGAAGGCCATGTGCACGGCATGACTGCGAGTTCGTTCTGCTCGGTGTCGCTGCGGCCTCCGCTGGTGCTGGTGTGCGTCGATCACCTTGCGGAAACCTACTTGCACCTGCGCGAGCGCGGGCGCTTCGGCGTCAGCATTCTGAAGGAAGATCAGGAAGCGCTGTCAGAGTTTTTTGCCGATCCAGAACGCAATCCAGACGCGGCCCGTCGCCTCGGCATTCATTACAATCACATGAAAAGTGGAATGCCGGTCGTTGCTGACACCTTGGCTAACTTGGACTGCATCGTTGTGCAGGATCACGCCGCGGGCGATCACACCATCTTTGTCGCTGAAGTCAAGGAAGTTACCGTCGCGGAAGGCTCTCCACTTCTCTACTTCCGCGGTCGCTACGGCGCCTGCCGCGAGCGCCAGGAACAATAGCACTCCCGGGCCATGTGCAGCCGCACGGAAGATGCAGCGGGCCCCGCATTGCGCTATCCTTCGAAGATAATAGTCGCGAGACTTTGCGCGCTCCGATCAAATACCCATGTCCGTGGAAGCCATAAAACGGCAGCTGCCCGAGAACGCATCCTCGGCCGATATGATCGCATTGTTGCGTGAAGTCATCCAGGGCCAGGTTGTCTCGCGCGAGTCTGCAATTCAGCTCATGGGTTGTGACGATGCCGTATTTCCGGAGTTGCTGGCGACTGCGTTCTACCTGAAGGAACAATATCGCCCCGGAATCATCACTTACTCGCGAAAAGTTTTCATCCCGCTCACCAACCTTTGCCGCGACTATTGCAGCTACTGTACCTATCGCCGCGATCCCGGACAGCCGGGCGCCCACACCATGTCGCCCGATCAGGTCCTTGAGGTCGCGGGGCAGGGTGAAAAGCTGGGTTGTACTGAAGCACTGTTCTCGCTCGGCGATAAGCCTGAGGCGGTATTTCCCGAAATGCGCGACCTGCTGCGCAAACGCGGCTATCGCAGCACGCTGCACTACCTCGAAGCCATGTGCGACCTGGTATTGCGCGAGACGTCACTCTTGCCGCACTCCAATCCCGGCCTGATGAGCGCGGGTTGGATCGAGCGCCTGCGCGCCACCAATCCCAGTCTTGGGCTGATGCTCGAGACCACCAGTAGCCGCCTGCTGCAGAAGGGAGCTGCTCACGATAACGCTCCCGACAAAGTTCCCGCGCTGCGCCTTAAGACAATCGAAGACGCGGGCAAACTTGGCGTGCCATTTACAACCGGTATCCTGATCGGCATCGGCGAGACTCTTGAGGAACGCGTCGATTCGCTGCTCGCCATCCAGCGCCTGAACCAGCGCTATGGACACATTCAGGAAGTCATCATCCAGAACTTCCGCGCCAAGCCTGAAATTCCCATGGCCAATTCGCCGGAACCCAGCACCGATGAACTGCTGCGCACCATTGCGGTGGCGCGTCTCCTGCTGCGCGACATGAACATTCAGGCGCCGCCCAATCTCACTGAAGTCCATTACGAGCGCCTCCTGCAAGGCGGCATCGACGATTGGGGCGGTGTCTCGCCGCTGACGCCGGACTACATCAATCCCGAAGCGCCTTGGCCGCACTTGCTGGACTTGCAGCGCCGCACCGAGGCCGCCGGACAGCAACTCCGCCAGCGTCTGCCGGTATATCCCGAGTTTGTATCTGGGGTGGTCGATCGTGGCGGGCTGCTCGCCGGACGCCTGCTAGCCGCCTCCGACGATCATGGCTATGCGAGGGCTGCCTAGATGATCGTCGTTCTGACAGGTGGGACGGGCGGAGCAAAATTGGTCCAGGGACTTCGTCACGAGGTTCCCCCTGACGATCTCACCGTGATCGTCAACACGGGCGACGACATTGATTGGTGGGGACTGCACGTTTCGCCCGACATTGACTCCATCCTCTATGCGCTGGCCGACCAACTCAGCCTGGAACGCGGATGGGGCGTCGAGAACGACAGTTTTCGCTGCCTCGAGCGCATGAAGTATTTTGGCCAGCCTGACTGGTTCAGCCTGGGCGATCTTGATCTTGCCACCCATCTCGCCCGCACCGCCCTGCTGCGTTCGGGCGAGCCTTTGAGTGCGGTAACCGCTGAGCTCGCCGCGAAATTGGGGGTGCGGGCTCGGGTGCTGCCGATGTCAGATGATCGCGTGGCGACCATGCTCGACACCACTCACGGCACATTGAACTTTCAGGAGTACTTCGTGCGCGAGCGCCACCAGGTTGATGTGCGCGCGGTGCGGTTTGAGGGCGCGGACCACGCGCGTCCCGCGGCCGGCGTTGTCGAAAGCATCAAGACGGCTGACGCCGTAATTCTTGCGCCAAGCAATCCCGTCACAAGCATTGGACCGATTCTCGCAGTGCCTGGCATACGCGAAGCGCTGCGCCACACCGATGCTCCCGTGGCCGCCGTGAGCCCGATCGTCGGTGGCAACGCCGTCTCCGGACCGGCAGGCTTGCTGATGAAGCGCAAAGGATGGCCGAGCACCATCGCCGGCGTGGCGCAAGCGTATGAGGATTTCCTTGACCTGCTGGTGGTGGATCTCGAAGATCATGCTGATGCTGACCATCTGCGGGAGGGCGGTTTGCACGTCCTCTGCGCCAACACCATCATGAAGTCGTTGGAGGACAAGCAGGAACTAGCGCGCTTCACCCTCCATGCCGCTCTTCAGGCGCGTGGAGTGAAGAGCTAGCTATGCGCGCCGCTCTGCTGGTTCCAGTCAAAAACCTCACCAACGCCAAGCAGCGGTTGGCCGAGGCCCTCGACCAGGCGCAACGTTCACAACTGGCGGAGGCCATGCTGCGCGATGTGATGAGCGCCGCAGCGGGAGTCACGGATCGACTCGACGTCTTCCTGGTGACCGGCGATTCTCGCGCGCAAGTTATGGCGGCGGAGTTCGGCTTCGGCGTGATCGAAGACACACGCAATGAAAGCGAGACTGCGGCCATCGAGATGGCGACAGTGTGGTGCGAGCGGCATGGATTCGACACCACCGTCGTAGTGCCGGGCGACATTCCGCTGATCACCGGTGCCGAACTCCATCACGTGCTCGATGCCACGCTGGACGAAGGAGCCGTGTTCGTGCCTGCCTACGATCGTCGGGGAAGCAATTGCATCCTGCGCCGCCCGGCATCGATCATCCCGCTGCGCTTTGGCAACGATAGCTTCCTGCCTCACTGCGAGGCCATGAAGAAAACTGGTAAGCCTCTGGTCATCCTCGAAATGCCGGGCATCGGGCTCGACATCGACAATCCTCACGAACTGGAGTTGCTTGTCCAGCGCGCTGGCGATACCCATGCCCAGCGATTGCTGCGCTCCTGGGGAATTGCATCGCCCGTCACCGAAGCCTGGGAAGCAGCCGGCTGATGCCTTCGCCGCGCGCACCAGAACCCACCGGCATGACCGAACTTCACGCCATCCCGGTTTGGGGCATGGGCGACGTGGTGCCGGGCGATTCCATCGCCGGTCTCGTCGTCGATGCGCTCGCCCTCGGCGGTCTCCGCCTGCATGTCGGCGACATCCTCGTGGTGAAGCACAAGATCGTTTCCAAGGCGGAAGGCCGCATCGTCGAACTCGCGACGGTGAAGCCATCACTAGCCGCTAAACGATTCGCCTCTAAAAACGAGGCCGACGCCCGCGTCATCGAACTCGCTTTGGGCGAGGCAAAGCGAGTAGTGCGCACCCAACACGTGCTTATCACCGAGACAGTGCACGGTTTCGTGTGCGCCAACAGCGGCGTCGACGTTTCCAATGTGGACGGCGGCAAGTCCGCGGTGCTGCTGCCGCTTGATCCCGACCGCTCGGCTGCCCGCATTCATCGCCAACTCAAGAAGCGCACTACGCTGCACGTTCCGGTCATTATCGCCGACAGCTTCGGCCGCGCCTGGCGCGAGGGACTGAACGAGGTCGCCATCGGCGTAGCGGGCATGAAACCTATTCACGACTATCGCGGCCATCGTGATGCCTATGGCTACAAAATGCACTCCACAGAGGAGTGCGTGGCTGACGAACTGGCTTGCCTGGCGGGCTTGGTGTGCGGGAAGAATGCACTCGTTCCGGCTTGTATAATTCGTGGTTATCGCTATCGTCGCGGGAGCGGCAGTGCGCGACAGATCGTCCGTCCCGCCGCGAGGGATTTGTTCCGCTGACCATCCCGGCGCAGGCCGGGTGCAACCTTCAAGCCAGCGCGGCAACTGAGACCGCGCACTCGGAGAGCAGGGAAGTAATGCAAGACTTGAGTTGGTGCAATCGTTGGACACTGCAAGATAGTTCCTGGAATGACGTATGCGGGCAAGTTTCTTCCCACGTGCGCTCGCTGCTGGAGAAAGTCCTCGCCTCGCTCGACGGGGGCGTGCTCACTCACGAAGAATGCGTTCGCCTCGCCCGAGCCCAGGGCGTGGACCTCTTCGGACTGGTCGTCGCCGCTAACGAAATTCGGCGGAGGCTCACCGGAGATGTCATCAGCTACGTCGTCACCCGCAACATCAATTTCACCAACGTCTGCTTTGTGGGATGCAAGTTCTGCGCCTTCAGCGTGAGTCCGCGTGACGAGACAGCCTATTTCCTAACCCCCGAGCAGGTCGGCGAGAAGTCACGCCAAGCGGCATCGTGGGGAGCGACCGAAGTCTGCATCCAGGGCGGGCTGCCGCGCAATCTTCCTGCGTTCTACTATCGCGACGTATTGCGCGCGGTGAAGTCGGCCACTCCAAGGATGCACGCTCACGCCTTCTCGCCCATGGAAATGGTGTATGGCGTCGAGCTCACCGGCATGCCTATCCGCGATTACCTGTTGATGCTGAAGGCCAACGGCCTCGATACTCTGCCCGGCACCGCCGCGGAAATTCTCGACGACACCGTGCGCCTCGTACTCTCACGCAACAAGCTAACGACGGCGCAGTGGTGCGAAGTCATCGAGACGGCACATCAGTGCGGCATCCGCAGCACCTCGACCATGATGTACGGTCACCGCGAAACCACAGACCACTGGGTCAACCAGTTGCTGTTGTTGCGCAGCATCCAGTCGCGCACCGGAGGCTTTACCGAGTTCGTGCCGCTCGGCTTCATCCACGACAACACGCTGCTGTTCGAGCAGGGGCTCGCCCGATCCGGCGGAACGCTGGAAGAACACCTGAAAGTCCACGCGCTTGCCCGCGTCATGCTTGCCGGATCAATCAACCACATTCAAGTGTCGTGGGTGAAGCTCGGTCGCGAAGTGTCCCAGCTATGCATGCTGGCTGGCGCCGACGATTACGGCGGCACGCTGTTCGAGGAAAACATCTCCCGCCTGGCCGGCGCGACCGCCGGACAATACGTCTCCGTTGACGAATTCCAGGAGCGCATCCGCGAGTTGGGCCGCATTCCGGCTCAGCGCAACACCACGTATACCCACTACTTCAACAGCGATGCCCCCGTTGCAACGGAGCCCGTTGCCGCTGGGAGCATCACGTGATCGCCATCGTCGGAGGCACCGGCCCCGAAGGCTCAGGTCTAGCGCTTCGCTGGGCCCGCGCTGGAGAACAAATCGTCATCGGCTCGCGTGATGCCGCCCGCGCCCAGGCGGCAGCGACACAAATCGCCGAGAAGGCGGGAGTATTGGGCAGCGTCGAAGGTCTGGATAACATTCAGGCAGTGAAGATGTGCGACTGCGTCGTGCTCACCGTCCCGTTTGCAGGCCAGGCGGACCTGCTCAAGCAACTCAAGCCGTCGTTCCGTCCGGGAACCGTGCTGATCGATGCCACCGTGCCGCTTGCGGCTGCCGTCGGAGGCCGCCCCACGCGCCTTCTCGGTGTGTGGCAGGGCTCGGCTGCCGAGCAGGCAGCCGAACTCGTCGGCAAGAACGTTTCGGTCGCGGCTGCTTTCCACAGCCTCTCCGCAACCGTCCTCAACGGCGATCAGGAAGTTGATTGCGACGTAATCGTCTGCAGCGACGACGACAATGCCCGCCAAGTCGCGTCGGAGCTGGCCGTGAAAATCCCCGGCGTGCGTGCTATCGACGGCGGCAAGCTGGAGAACGCCCGCATCGTGGAGTCCATGACGGCGCTGCTGATTACCCTCAACATCCGCCATAAAGTGCACGGCGCAGGATGGCGAGTGACGGGACTAGGAATCTAACCGATTCGCGGCTAATGTTCTTTCGAACGGACGAGGGGCACAGGTGATTTCAACGATGTCTCCCCTTCTATGATCTGCGCCAGCAATAACCCGAACTGCTCTATCTGAACGCCACTCAGCGGATAGAGCACCCAGCGAACGATCTGCGTGTAATTCGATTTGATCTCCGCAACAATAGCCCTGCCCTTGGGTGTGCATTCAACAAGTCTCGCGCGTCGATTGTCGGGGTCCGGGATGCGCTTGATAAAGCCCCGCACCTCCAGCTTATCGATCTGAAACACCATCGCGTTCTTGTCGATGCCGAGGCTCTTTGCCAGTATTCCCTGGTGCAAGTGACTTTCGCCTGCCGCTAGTAGGATCAGGATCAGATTCGGCTCAAGGTCAAAGTTCTTCCGGCAAAACAGAGCTATTCTTCGGCGACAAATCCGCGAAACACTAAGCAACCGAAACGACAGGGAAAAGGAAACACCGGGAACCAGTTTGAGAGGGTTCAGCGGTGGAATTTCGGCGATCGTGCCAGGCGGATGTTCCAGCTTCTTCTGCACGGCTGACTCCTCGACCCCCGCGTCGAGGCTTCTTCTCACTTCCTTGGGTATCGGGGAGAGCTCGCCGCCACGGAGGCAGTAGACCCTTACTGCAGACATCCAAGCAGCATTCAACTGTCCCGACACACCCGACGCGTGGCCACTGCATGTTAACCGATTTTTGCGCCTTGGCGGCCAGTTCGTCGAGAATCTTATGGCATTTTTGTGCTATGAATTCCAAATTGGCACCCCACTAATTCGTCCCCCTTCATTGATCATCATTGTCACTAATAGGTGATGATATGTGTCACTAATAGGTGATGATATGCGGCATTTTGCGGCAACTAGTGCTATGCTCCGGCGCAACATAGGTGGTTGCCGCGAATACTTCAGTGGCACAGCCCTACACTTCGCGAAAGGGGATACTACCGTGAAACTGCTACGCCTCTGGTTCATCGCTGTCCCTCTCCTTGCTGTTAACGTTCACGCCAGCGTCCTGAACTCAGCTAATGCTTTCGGCATTCTGGGCGCCTCGGCCGTTACTAACACCGGCCCAAGCGTGGTGGATCAAGACCTGGGTGTCTGGCCCGGTACGTCGATCACCGGATTTCCTCCGGGAATTGTGCTCGGCACGATCCATAACGATGATGCAGTGGCTAAGCAGGCTCAGGCGGACGCGCTGACCGGATACAACTTTCTCGCGGGTCTGTCTTTTACACAGAATCTCACGGGTCAGGATCTCGGAGGCCTTACCCTGGATCCAGGGGTCTACTTCTTCTCGTCGTCAGCCCAGATGACCGGACAACTCACCTTGGATTTCCAGGGCCTGAACAATGCGATGGTCGTCTTTCAGATCGGGAGCACGCTCACCACTGCAAGCGCTTCTTCAGTACTGGTAATCAATCCTGGGACGAATGACACGGTTTTCTGGCAGGTCGGTAGCTCGGCAACATTAGGGACAACCACCGCCTTTTATGGCAGTATTATCGCGGACCAGAGCGTCACGCTGACTACAGGTGCCACCATTAATTGCGGTAGAGCCATAGCCCTGAACGCTGCCGTCACTATGGATACCAACACCGTCGACACCGGTAACTGTGTTGGTATTCAAACGACGACACCCGAGCCCGCGACCTTGACTCTTGTTGGTACCGGGGCCGTAGCCGCGGGTGCGACGGCTTGGGACTCCACGTTCGCCGGTCTGGGGTTAGCAGGAACGTTCGCCGCCGTTCGCCGGAAGATCCGGCGCTAGCTGCTGCATCGATTGCGCAGTCACACAACTGGATGACAAAATAAGACGGCGCGGTGAAATCCGCGCCGTTTCTAGAAAACTAGCCACTAACCACTGACCACTGACTTACGCCTCTCGCAACGCCTTCGTAATCGGCATCTGCGACGCCCTCACCGCGGGCAGCAATCCGCCCACAAATCCCATCAGCACCGCGAAGATCAGACCCACCAGCACAATTCCCGGAGTGATCTTGAACGCAAATGCCAACTCGCTGAAGCTCTGCGTCTGCCCGGTCCCGGCGGTAAAGCCGTTCATCGGGATTGCGATCAGGCATCCCAGCAAGCCGCCAACGAACGCCAGCAGCATCGACTCCATCACGAACGAAAACAGAATACTGAAGCGCGAGAAGCCCAGGGCGCGCAACGTACCGATCTCGCGCGTGCGCTGCGACACAATGGCGTACATCGTGTTCATTGCGCCAAACACGGCGCCAATGCCCATCACGATTCCCACGAAGGCAGCCAGAATCTTGAGTGCCCAGGCGATCCCGCCTGCCTGGTTCTCGTAATACGTTCGCTCCGAGTCGGCCTGGACCTGGATCTGCGGATTGACCCGGAGGTCTTTATCGAAGCCCGTCAGCATCGCCGGATTCGTCAACCGCACCGTGAGCGATTCGCACCCTCCGTTGCGGCCCACCGCCGGACCGAGAGCGTTGTAGTCACCCCACATCTCGCTTTCAAACGAGCTGCCATCGGCGGTGAACAGGCCCACTACCTTGAACTCCTTGCGCTGCACCCTGACGGTATCGCCGATGTTGAGCCCTTTCACCCGATCGGAGATTTTCTTGCCCGCGATCACCTCAAACACCCCCGGCGAGAACATCCGTCCTTCCACCAGGTTGATGCCCGTACGTACCTTGAAGGCTTCGGGCGTCACGCCGCGCAGGGTGATGTTGGTGGCCTGGTTGTCGGTCTTTTTGGGCTTGCTGGCGATCACCACAATCTCGCACGACGCCAGCGGAGTGCCGCTGCTGTCGCGCGCGATGCGTGGATCGGTCATGATGGTCTGCGCGTTGCCAATATTGATCCACGACGTCAGCTCCGACATCGAGCCCCGTTGGGTCACGATCGCGTTCGCGTCCGAGCCCGTCGAGCGCAACGCCGCCTGGAAGCCGGCTGACATGGAAGCGATTACCACCACCGCCGCGACCACGAGTGCAATGCCAAAGATCGCCAGCAGTGTCACCTTCCAGCGCTGGCCCAGATTGCGAATGTTGTAACGAATGGGGAGCGCCATCTTACACCTGCCTCAGTGCTTCGGTGATGCGCGCGCGATACGCCAGAATTGAAGGAATGAAGCCTGCCAGCAATCCCAGCAGCAATGCCATGCCAATGCCCAGCGACGCGATTTGCGGCGAAAGGCCAAGCCCCGGGAAGCCGCGCAAGATGTCACCCAGGAACGGCACATTCACCAGCACCGCTATGATTCCACGGGCAAACAGGATGCCCAGCAGTCCTCCCATTAGTCCCAGCAACAGCGCCTCGCTCAGAATCAGTGTCATCACCAGCATGCTGGAGAACCCCAGCGTCTTCAGCACGGCGATCTCCTGCTGACGCTCGCGCACCGCGATGCTCATGGTATTGGCCGTTACCAACAGGATCGTGAACGCCACAGCCATGCCGATCACGTTCAGTAGCAGTGCCAGGTTTCCGGCAAGCGCGACGAAACCAGCGCGAAACGCCTGCTCGGTTTCCGTCTTGGTCGGGTTGTCGCTGTTGTCGAAGGTTTCATCAATGGCCTTGCTGACCGCGCCCGCTTGCGAAGGGTTGTCGATCTGCGCGGTCAGGGTACCGATGCCGACTCGCTGTCCCGTTGCTTCGTAAAGGTACTTGAAGTTGAAGTACATCGAATTCAGGTCCGTACCCGGATACTTGGCTTCGTCAGTGTCGTAGATCCCATCCACCACAAAGTCGAAGGGCTTGCCTACGCGATACGGAGGAATAAAGCTTTCCAGCTGGACGTGATCACCGAGCTTCCAGCCAAATCGCTGCGCCAACTTGCGTCCGATGATCGCACCCCGCACATCGCTGAGCCACGCGGCTTTCTGGTCGGGCCGCAACATCACTTCGGGATAGATTCTGAGGAAGGCCTCGGGCTCGACTGCCAAATTGGCAAAGAAATTCTTGGGATCGCGGTAAACTCCTCCAAACCAGGAGACGATGCAGGTGTCGGTCACGCCCGGCACGGCGGCGATCTTCTGCTTGTAGGTAATAGGAAGGTTATTCGCCAGGCTAACGTAATCGCGCACCACCAGGCGGCGCGTGCTGCCCGCGTTCAATCCAAAATTCACCGCCGCGATCACGGTTTGCAGGACGCAAATCAGGAAGATGCAAACCGACATCGCCAGCACCGTGCTGAGAGTGCGGATCCAATTCTTGCGAAGATGCTTGAGAACAAGAGGCGCGAACTTCATATCAGGTAGTCAGCACTCCTTTCTCGAGATGCCGCTGAACATGGGCGCGCGCGGCTGCACGCGGATCGTGAGTCACCATCACGATCGTCTTGCCGAATTCCTTGTTGAAGGTCTGCATCAGGTCCAGGATTTCTTCGGCGCTCCTGCTGTCCAGATCGCCCGTAGGCTCGTCCGCCACCAGCACCGAAGGATCGGTGACGATGGCGCGCGCAATGGCCACACGCTGTTCCTGTCCACCCGACAATTGCCGCGGATAGTGTTTCGAGCGGTCCGCCAATCCGACAATGCGCAGCGCGGTCAACGCTCGCTCGCGCCGCTCCTTTTTCGACAAATGACTGAGCAGCAGCGGTAACTCCACGTTCTCCACCGCGTTGAGAACTGGTATCAGGTTGTAAAACTGGAAGATGAATCCCACGTTGCGGCTACGCCACTTCGCCAGTTCGCCCTCTGACAGCGGCGTGAGGTCGGTACCGGCAACCACTACTCTGCCCGACGTTGCGCTGTCGATGCCGGCAATCAGGTTCAGCAGCGTAGTCTTGCCCGAGCCAGATGGCCCCATTAGCGCCAGAAACTCACCCTGCGGCACTTCCAGGTTGAGACCGTCGAGCACTGGAATCTGCTGACTGTCGCGGTAATATACTTTGCGTACGTTCTGCACACTGACGGCGCCCGCTTTGGCCGCCACTTCCGTCGTCGCCATAATTGCTCCTGTATCGTCGCTAACTCTTGATGCTAACTCTTGATCTTTACCGAAGACCCGTCCTGCACTTTTTGCGGAGGATTATTCACCAATGTCTCCGTGCCCGCGAGGCCTGACTTGATGATGACCTGTCCCTTCAACTCATTGCCGGTCGTCACCGTCACCTCGTGCGCCTTGTTGTTTTCGATCACGTACACAACCTGCTTGCCGTTGCGACTGACAATGGCGTCTTTAGGAGCGGTCACAATGCGCATCGCCACGGCCCCCTTCTGGTCGCTCTTCTTCTGCGGTTCCAGGAAGGTCACATTGCAACTCATCTCCGGCTTGATCAGGCGGTCCTTGTCGAGAATCGACACCTTCACCGTTACCGTAGCCTTAGTGCGGTCGGCCGTCGGAATCACTTGCCTCAAGACACCCTTATAAGTATGGTCCGGGATCGCCTGCACCGTGATGTCTGCCGGATAACCCTGAAACAGTTGCCCAACGTTGGCTTCGTTGACATCAACTTCTGCTTCCAGTGAGTTCATGTCCGCGATCGCAACAATCGCGCCCGATGACGTCGATATGTTCACGCCCGGCGGGATGGGTGCCACGCTCTCGCCCACCTCGGCCATCTTTTTCACCACAACCCCATCGAAGGGCGCCCGAATCTCCGTGAACTCCAGGTTCGCCTGTTGCATCTGCAGGGCAGCTTTGTCCTGTCCAATCGTCGCCTTCGCAAGATCGACCCTGGAGTTGGCGGCATCGAGCGCATCCTGCGAGACCACCTTCTCCTTGAATAATCCTTGCTGCAGACGCGCTTGCCGCTCCATCTCCGCCAGGTTCGCCTCGGCGTACACAATGTCGGCCTTCGCCTTAACGACCGCAGCCTTGTAGTCGATGTCCTCCAGCCGTGCGATGACTTCGTCCTTCTTGACGTAGCTGCCTTCTTCGACGTAAAGCCCAGAGAGGCGGCCCTGGATCTTGGACGAAATCACTGACTGATGGCGAGCCACCAGGTACCCCGAAGCCGTGAGGATCGGCGTTCCTGCGCTGGCGCCTCCCGTGGTTTGCACCGCAGCCGGCACGGCCTCGACCTCCGTTGCTGCAAAATTCGTAAGCTCCGGCTTGGTCTTCACCAGATACATGCCCGCCGCCGAGATTGCCCCCACCAACAGCAGCAGGAAGATCCAGAGGCCCCACTTGCCACGCCTGCGTTCTCCGCGGTCGATCCGCAGCGATGCCAGTTCGTCTTTCAGCTGATTCATGCCAGTAGTCCGACTCTCTTCAAGATGAATGCCACTAGCATCGCATTCTTCGTTCTCCTTTGGAAGTGGGGACGATCGGGTTGCCGCGGGATGGGTCAATTCGTTTTCCTCATAATCAGTTACCTGTCGCATGACGAATACCATCTTCATTTAGTTTCATACTGGCAAGTAGTGTGGATTGTCAGTGATAGCGGATGACAAATGTCACGCGGCGTGCGAATGAAAGGGAATATTCACACTTGCCCGTTCTCGATTTGGGAATGCTTGCTGGATGACTCGATCGCGTGCTGGGTGCCCAATCCTTGCCGCGCGTTTTTGGAGGCAGGGTGGAAGTGGCGCCCCTCGAAATGAATGACGGAATCGCTTGACTTCGTTATGATCTTGGAATGTGCCAACGTTGGCTGTACTTGGCAGTGGCAGCGTTAGTGTCCCTGGGATTGGGCTGTCACCCACAGCCGAAACCGGCGGCCGTTGTGGTTCACGTTTTTCGCGACCTGCATTCGCCTTACGCGTTTGAGCTTGACCACCGTATTCTTGAGTTTCAGGCCAGTAACCCTCGGTTGCCCTCGGGCGCGCCCATTGTCATCAAGACCTTCGACGACATGGACTACGACACCGCCCTCAAGGCGCACTTTGACAAGGACCTGCGAGTTGACGCCGTCATTCTGAACGAGACAGGCGACGCGGCCAAGAATCCGGCGATAGCTGCCAACCTGGCCCACGCCATCAATATCTGCGCTGCAGCCAAAGCCTGTCCCGCCGACGTCCCGGCGTTTGTTCCTTCCAGTGCCACCGGAGCCCAGGCCCAGGCGGCACAGATATTTCTCAGTGCCCTTGCACAACACAAGTAGTCCACGGCTACGGTTCTAGGCTCGGCCGCCACGCGACTTCTTCTTCGACGTCAGCGGGGCCTTTGATGCAAGCTTCTTCGCGGACTTCTCAGGCGCAGCTTTGTTGGCTGCCTGCACGCCCGCCATGGGAAGGTCTTTCATCTCCGCCGCTCGCCACAAGTACCAACTGGCTATGCTGCGATGCGGACGCCACCGCTCGCCGTATGCCAGCAACTCTTTCGGCTTTGGCAACTCTGCCAGCTTATGGATCTTGGCGAACCCCTTGCGTATCCCGTAATCGTCGACCGCCAGAACGTCTGGCCGTCCCAGACGGAACATCAGCAGCATCTCGACTGTCCAGCGGCCGATTCCGCGAACAGCCGTGAGTCGCTCAACCAGTTCGTCATCGCTCATCCGGTTTGCTTGACGCGTGGTGGGTACAGTTCCATCCAGCGTCTTCGCTGCCAGGTCGCGAATGGCCAGCATCTTCGCTTGCGACAACCCCGCGGAACGCAGTAGTTCAGGCGTAGCGGCGAGAATCTGCTCCGGCGTAGGGAAACCAGCCACCAGCCCGCGCCGCGTCCGGAGGCGATGCGTGTTCTCGGGAAACAGCGCCTTGACCCGCCCGGTAATCGTTGCGGCCACCTTGCCGTTCAGTTGCTGGTAGATAATCGACTCCAGCAGAGCTTCAAATATGCTTTGCATTCTCTCGGGCCTCAGCGCGAACGGGCCAGACTTGACGATAATGCGCGCCAGCTTGCGATCCACGCGCGACAAGTGCGCAAGGGCTTCGGCGTGATCGAGTTTCTTTGCCATTAGATCGTTTCCCGGTTAGGATCGGGTGGATCCACCGCTTCACTCTCGAGCGTTGAAATCGTCTCGTCGTCCACGTCCCACATCTTCAGGATGCGAAAGATAACACGGCTGGCGAACCCGGCGCGCGACATCGTGCGAAACACCTTGGCCGCCTGCTTTTGGTCGTTCGGCTTCTTGATGCGCTTGCGCTGCAGATACTCCCGCGCCAACTGCTCTTCGTTCACATCCTGATACGCCGCCCCCACGGTCTTCTCGATGATGTCCCCATGAACGCCCTTAGCCTTCAGGTCCTGCACCACGCGCTGGCGACCGAACTTCTCGTTCTCCTTGCGGAATCGCGAATAACTCTCGGCATAATTCGTATCGTTAAGATATTTCTGTTCCTTTAGTTTGGCGATCACAACCTCAACTAACAGTCGACCTATTTCTTCCTGGTGCTTCACGCGCTCCCGCATTAGCCGCTTCAACTCGGCAACCGTCCGCATCTTCCGCCCCAACGCCCCAATGGCGTACTCGTAGAGCATCGCCTCGTCATAATCCTTTTGCGTGCGCTTGAACGCCATGGCTGGATTATATGCAGGTAGCCTCCGGAGCAATAAGCAATAAGCATTCAGTACGTTCCTGGCGATCGCGACTTATTGCTTATTGCTTACTGCTAATTGCCGTTCTCGACACCCCCGCTTTACACTGCTCCCGTCCTCTGGCAAAGTAAATGGTGGAAACCCAATCAATCGTCGTCCTCGACTTCGGCTCGCAGTACACCCAACTGATCGCGCGCCGCATCCGCGAACAAAACGTCTTTTCCGTCGTCCTCCCCTGCACCGCTTCGCTGAAAGAGATCAAGAGCTACTCACCCGCCGGCATCATCTTGTCTGGAGGCCCTTCGTCCGTTTATGACGCCGACGCGCCTCCCGCCGACGAACAAGTGCTGCATCTCGGAGTGCCGGTGCTGGGCATCTGTTACGGGCTGCATTACATGACGCACAAGCTCGGCGGCAAAGTCAGCCCGGGCGACAAGCGCGAGTACGGTCACGCCGACGTCGAGCTGCTGCGCGATGACTGTGCGCTATTCAAGGGACTCAGCGGCCCGCTGCACGTCTGGATGTCGCACGGTGATGAAGCCGAGCAACTTCCGCCGGGCTTCCGACTGGTCGCGCAATCGTCGAACGCCAAGGCCGCCTTCGAAGACCCCGCGCGCAAGTACTACGCCGTGCAGTTTCATCCCGAAGTGCACCACACCAAGCAGGGAACCGCCATCCTGCGCAACTTCGTCTTCGACATCTGCGGACTGCAACCCAACTGGACACCACAGCGCTTCATCGACGAAACCGTCGAGTCTATCCGCAAGCAGGTTGGCACCGGCCGCGTGATCTGCGGACTTTCGGGCGGTGTTGATTCCTCCGTTGCGGCCGTGCTGGTACATCGCGCCATCGGCGAGCAGTTGACCTGCATCTTCGTCAACAACGGAGTGCTCCGCAAGAACGAGTTCCAGACCGTGCAGAAAAACCTGCGCGACAAGCTCGGACTCAACATCGACGCCGTCGACGCGACCGATCTCTTCCTCGGCAAGCTCGCGAAGGTGAAAGATCCCGAGAAGAAGCGCAAGATCATCGGCCGCGAATTCATCACGGTCTTCGAGCAGGAAGCGCGCCGCATCGCCGAGGTGCATGGCAAAGTCGAGTGGCTGGTGCAGGGCACGCTCTATCCTGACGTCATCGAGTCGCGCTCCGTGCGCGGCCCGTCGCAGACCATCAAGAGCCATCACAACGT
>Ga0070766_10000204_pt1 | contig 24619 bp, 20 predicted proteins | sample HubBroMetageWFT6_FD_69782 | JGI IMG/M metagenome (GOLD analysis project Ga0070766, IMG submission 69782) | Warmed and freeze-thawed soil microbial communities from the Hubbard Brook experimental Forest, New Hampshire - Hubbard Brook CCASE Soil... | ecosystem: Environmental > Terrestrial > Soil...
CCGTCGTACAGAAAGTAGTCGCGGGAAGTCTCCTGCTCCCAGACGACGTGTTGAGCGACCGGATCCCACGCCCGAAGCACGCCACGAATCACGCGACGCGGACCGCGTCGGTCATCGGCTTCGTAGCCAGGCAGCGGTCCGAACCACTGTTCCCAGTCTTGGGGGTTGTAGTCCTTGTCCGGAAACACAACGCCGACGCCAAACGAGCCGTCCACGAAGCTCAGCGGTGCGCGGCGAAGGTCCACAAAAACCATCGGTGCGTCGATGACCGGGATGTACACGAGCCGTGTGATCGGGCTGTAGGCCATTGGCATCCACGAGTGCGCGCCGGCTGTCGACGGATAGATGAGTTGGGGTTTCTTCGTATACTTAGCGTCCTTGGTCAACAGCGGTCGACCCTTTGCGTCCAGTCCTCTAGCCCAGTTGACGAATGTAAATGGCTTCCCGGATATGAACTCCCCCGTGCGGCGGTCAAGAACGTAGAAGAACCCGTTCTTTGGTGCCTGCATGATTACCTGGCGCACGTGCCCTTCGACCTCCAGGTCGGCTTGGATAAAAGGTGATATGGCGTCCTGGTCCCAGTTGTCGCCAGGCGTTGTTTGAAAGTACCAGACAAGTGCCCCGGTCCTTGCGTTGAGCGCGACAATCGATGAGGTGTAGAGGTCGTCTTTCTCACCACCACCGGGATTGCGATCTCGCTCCTGATATGGCGCGGCATTCCCCGTGCCAAGGTACACAATACCCAGATCCGGATCGTACGAGGTCCCGGCCCACACCGCGCCGCCGCGAGGTGTGCTGTGAGGATCCCAAGTACCGAGGGCTGCTCGAGCGGCTGCGGTCGGTTTCGGATCATCGCGCGCTGGAACAACGTAGAACCGCCAGCGGAAGCGCCCGGTTGGCAGATCGTACGCCGATACGTATCCGCGAACCCCGCCATGGCCGATGTCGCTGCCGCCGTTGCCGATCAGGACGACCTCGCCTGCAAGCTGCGGGACGCCGGTTACCGTATACGGTTGTCTGTGATCAACAATTGTGTCGACCACCCAGAGCCGGGCCCCGGTGCGCGCGTCCAACGCGAAAAGCCGCCCGTCTGTCGAACTGACGTACACCCGCCCTTTCCAGACGACAACCCCGCGGTTGACGACGTCGCAGCAAGCGTTACGCCCCACTTGACCGTTGTTCACCGGGTCAAATTTCCACAGCAGTTCTCCGGTCGCCGCATTCAAGGCATATGCGACGCCCCAGGTACTGGAGGTGTACATGACCCCATCGACGACAACTGGAGTGGCTTCGAGACCGCGATAGGTCCCAGTCTTGAACTCCCAGGCAAGACCGAGCCGGCCGACATTCTTGTCGTTGATCTGGGTCAACGGCGAATAGTATGTCCCCTGACTGTCCCGTCCGGTTGTCAGCCACTGATCAGTTTCAGTAGACGCGTTCCGCAGCCGAACATCGTCAACACGCCCAAATTGCTGCGCAACTACTGGGGTATGGGCGAGGATGCTGCTTGCCAAGATAGCGCACGCCGACCAGAAACCGCGCGCCCTGTCTCGCTTTAGTACTCCGTCCCCGATGTCCCGAAGCAAAGACCTGCCGCTAAGAGTTTCAGACATCTGCGCCTCGCACGCGTGTCTCATGAATCATCCCAGCGCGACGCGGTACGTTCGGACTGAGCACTGGACATCTCTCCGCGAGATGACCTCAGAACTTAGTCTGGTACTCGAGACCTATGGTCCGCGGTTGGTTGGTAGTAACGCGCGTCAGGTCCGGCTGTTGCCACGCGAAGAGCGTATTGTCGATCGTCAAGGCTGCGCGTTTATTCGTCAGGTTCGTGCAGAACAAAAATACCGACCATGCCTTCTTGGCCACGCCCGCCTTACCATCGACCAATGCATACGACGGCAACGTTTCGCGGTAATAGGCGAAGTCATTGTGGGGTCCGACATAGGATTCGCTGATTCGTGCGATGGCCCGGTAATCGTCGACAAGCGCCGTGTCATAGTCCAAGGACGCACTGCCGGTATAGCGCGGAATGTTGTTGATTCGAGTGCCGGGCGCGATGAATAGACCCGGCTCGTTCGAAGGGTCGTTGATGTATGCCTGCGTGTAGGCTCCGGAGAGATTAGCAGTTAATCCGTCGGTCAGCCTGGCGGATACCTCCAGTTCCGGCCCGTAGGATTTGGCATCGCCTGCATTGGTGTTGAAGTTGTAGCCGCAGGTGAGGCCGATCAACTGCTGAATGTGACTCCATTTGACGTAGAAGACATCGGCATTGACTACGATCCGTCTGTCGTCGAACCGAGCTTTTTCACCGACCTCAAAACTCCAGATGCTATCCGGCCCGTAGTAACTCTGCTGAGCGGTCAGGTAGGTGGAGCCACTCCCCGGGCCGCAGTAGTAATAGGAGCTGGTGGATAGCGGTATCGGAATGTTTACCCCGCCCGGTCGCGCGCCCTTGGCAACGGTGCCATACACTGTCAGATCGGACGTTGGTGTATAGGATAGATCCACCTTCGGTAGGACGCCAGAACCGCTGCCGTGAGCGCTTCCGAGCGTCGGAGTCGCATTGCCGGTGGCGGTGCCAGCGCCTGCGGCATAGTCGGTGCTTGAGACGTCGAATCGATAAAATCGCAGCCCGGTGGTGAGGCTCAGAACAGGAGTCATCTTGTACGACAGCTCGCCATATACCGCTTGCTGCTTGAGTATGTTTGGGTTGTTGACGTTGTAGAGAATGCCGGCGGGATTGGCTGAGGGGCCGCCGTTCGTCGGGCTGTAGGTATCCCCTGGGGGACAACTGCCACCGGAATTCGGCACCGTGCACGCCAGCGCCGTTGCAAAGGCGGCGTTCTGGTTAGACGTGGCGTAACCCGAATGCAGGTCCGTTACAAACACGCCACCGACCCATTGTAAGGGTCCGCTGCCGCTCGATGCCAGGCGCAGTTCCTCGGCGATCTGATCCGACGGATCGAACTCCAAAAACAGATTTGGAACAAATTCTGTCAGGTTGAAGACGTTTTGCACGCCTTCAGTCGAGTCCTGCGACTGAACCGAGTCGCGAGTCCAATAGGAGGTCGCCGACGTCAACTCGGCAAAGCCGATGTTGTATTTGATGGTCACGCCGGCCAGCTTGAAGGAGTCGTAGTAGGGCTCTTGGATATCGTAGGGTTGATAAATCGAATATCCGCCGGCCTCGCCTGGCGGCTGCTGATAGGCGTTGTAGCCATCGGCATCGATTCGTTGGTACATCAGCGAAGTGGTGATGCTGAGACTATCGGACGGCGCGACTAATAGACTCGCGCGAAGGGAGTTGAATCGCTCCAGATTGGAACCGGTAATCGTCTGCGTCACGGTGGCATTCAAGAGATTTCCGCGATCGCAGAAGTAAAACGCCGAGTTACACGTGCCGAAACCCGTCGGGAACGGGAAATCCGCGACGACCTTGCGGTCGATCCATCCGCTGATGTATCGATCCGTCGTTACGACGCGCAACGCCGCGGCCTCGCCGATCGGAAAATTCAGCATGAGATCGCCGCCCCCATTGGTGCCACCGCCGGAACCGGTCTCAGAAACGTTGACCGCCGCCTCGCCCTCGAAGGTACCCAGCTTCGGAGCGTTCGTGACAAGCTTGATCGTGCCGCCCATGGAGCCGGCGCCGTACAGAGTTCCCTGAGGACCGCGCAGTACCTCCACATGGTTGAGATCAAACAGATCCGGGTCGATGAAAGTGCGGCCGCCCTGCGAGGCGGCTGAGGCCGCTAGAAGTGTGTCATCGAGATAGAAGCCGACTGTCGCGGTGGAACCGCCATTCGCGCCCAATCCCCGCATCTCGTATTCGGTTTGACCAGGTCCCGAGGTGCGCATCGACACGCCCGGCAAGGTACCGATCAGTTCCTCGACCGTTTGCGTACCTTGTCGCAGGAGTTGATCACCGCTGACTGCGGTCATGCTGATCGGGGTGTCTTGCACCGTCGAGTTGCGTTTTTCGGCGGTGACCACCACTTCCTGAAGGGCGTCCGCGGTTTGGGCCACGACAGTGGAGCCGTCGGCGAGTGCCTGACCAAGGGGCAACATGCTGCCTAGCGCGATGGCGCAAGCCGCGAAAGACGCCTTCATCATGCAGGTCTCTCCCACCTTTGCGGCGATTAAGCCGAGGCATCCATGTGATGAGGTAACCGTGCTCCCCCGAAAACCCAGGCCAAAGTACTGCGCCGTTATGCAGTAAACTGCAATTGGTGAGCTATATTTACGTTTTGCTGTCTAAAGTTGATCTTGCGCTCCATTAAAACGCATGTCAAACACGTACAATGCGCGACCGACTAAGCTGCGCTTTATCACAGCGGTGAGCGGATAGGCCCTCGGGCATGCCAAATAGCAACATCGTCAAGGACAGGTTTGCCGCCCCGATCGACCATGCCGAAGGGGTCGGAAAAAGGCTGAAGGAACTTCGTCGCAGGCGCGGACTCACGCTTGCGCAACTTGCGGAACGAACGAAGCTTTCCATCAGCTCCCTCTCACAAGTAGAACGGGGGCTGGTTTCACCGACGATACGGACCATCTACAGCGTTAGCACTGCTCTGGGCGTGTCTCCGGCGTGGATCATCGATCCGGACAGCGTTAAGGCACAGGACCCCGACGGCCCCCACATCGTCCGATCAACTCGGAGAAGACCGTTCTTCAACAAGAACGGTGTGATCAAGCACCTGGCGACGCCGGATGTCGAAGCCCGTCACGCTGCTTTTATTGTCACCCTTGAACCGAATGGAAGCTCCGGCGACGAACAGTACACTCATCTCGGTGAGGAAGTCGGGCTGGTCCTTAGCGGAACCTTGGTTCTCGAAATAGAAAACAAGACGTACCGCGTGAGTGAAGGTGATTCCTTCGCATTTTCGAGTGCGCTGCCGCATCGCTTCTACAACGATACGTCGAGCAATACGGTCGTTTTCTGGGTCAACAGTCGAGACTAGCCTTTGTGCTAATGTTCGCGGGCCGATTTCGCGCGTTCATCGATCGACTCGATCGCCGTCGGCATCGAAAAGATGCAGCCTGCACGCTGGCATATCCACGGCCACGCAGGCACCGATCGTTAGCGGCGGCCGCGCGAGAGTGAAGGCCCTGAGAGCCGTGCCCGCCAGCGTGAGGTGGGCGATGGTGCCCAGGCCCGTGGGTTCCACCAGGTCGACGACGCCTTGCAGCGGGCCTGCGCCGAGCAGGATGTGCTCGGGTCGGATGCCGACTGTCAGCGCTGCGCCCTCCGCCAGAGCTGGGTCGTGATCCAAAGCGAGCGCAAAACCGGCATGCACCAGCGTGGGCCGGCCTTGGCAATGGCTGAAGAGCGCAGGAAACATGTTCATCGCCGGTGACCCAATGAAACCGGCAACGAATAGATTGGCTGGCCGATCATAGAGTTCGAGGGGGCTGCCCACCTGCTGCACGTGGCCCCCGTTCATCGCAACGATACGGTCCGCCAAAGTCATGGCTTCGATCTGGTCGTGCGTGACGTAGATCGACGTGGCGCCGAGCTCACGATGCAGTTTCTTGATCTCTGCGCGCATGTGCTCGCGAAGACGCGCGTCGAGATTGGACAGCGGCTCGTCGAACAGAAAGGCCTTGGGTCGGCGGACGATCGCCCGGCCCATCGCGACGCGCTGGCGCTGTCCGCCCGACAGAGCTCCGGGCTTGCGCTCGAGCAACGAGCCTAGTCCGAGTTTCACCGCCGCGGCATTGATCGCGGTCTCGACGCCCGGCTTGGAGGTCCGTCGCAGCCGCAAACTATAGGCCATGTTGTCTGCTACCGACATGTGAGGATAGAGCGCGTAGGATTGGAACACCATCGCGATATCACGCGCCTTGGGCGGCAGATCGTTGACCAGCCTGCCACCGATTCTGATCTGCCCAGCACTAACCTCCTCGAGTCCGGCGATCATACGCAGCAGCGTCGACTTGCCGCAGCCCGAGGGTCCCACCAGCACTGCGAATTCCCCGGCAGCCACAGCGAGAGTGATCTCGTGCAATACCGCGGTGGTGCCGTAGCGCTTGCTAACGCCGGTGATGTCGATTGCGCTCACGGCGTTCCGTTCTCAGCCCTTCACGGCGCCGGCAGTAAGGCCACGCACCAGATATCGCTGAATCAGCACGAAGAACAGGCAGGCGGGAATCAGCGCGAGTACTCCGGCGGCCATCATCTGCCCGAAATCGACCGAGAACTTCGACACGAAGGACAGCAGTCCGACCGGAAAGGTGCTGGCCTGGGACGAGGAATTCAACATCAGCGCGAACAGGAGCTCGCTCCAGGCGGCGGTAAACACAAAACCACCGGTGGCGGCGATACCCGGCAGCGTTAGGGGCAGAATGATGCGGCGGAAGGCGCCGAAACGCGTGGCACCATCGATCAAGGCCGCCTCTTCGAGCTCCTTCGGAATGGCATCGAAGAAGGACTGCATCAGCAAGGTCGCGAACGGCGCGTTGAAGGCACTGTAGACGATCACCAGCCCGGTCAGGCTGTTTGTCAGTCCCAGTGGTGCGAGCAGCCGGAACATCGGCGCCACCAGCATGACCAGAGGAAACATCTGCGTGGTCAGCATAAGCGCGACGAGCAGCGGCTTGCCGCGGAAACTAAAGCGTGACAAGGAATAGCCGCAGGCGCTGCTGATCAGCGCCACCGTCACGGCCGTGGTGGAGGAGACGATCAGGCTGTTGCGAAAGAACAGCGGAAATTCGCTGTGGGTCAGAACGAAGCGGAAATGTTCCAAGCTCGTGCGTGACGGCCACAATCTGATGCCCTCGCTGTAGAGGAGGTCGTTTGGCGTCAAGGCGACTTTGATCAGCCAGAACAGGGGAAACAGGGCGAACAGGACGTAGAGCCCGAGCAGCAGGTAATGCGCACTCCAGTAGAAGATTCGGCGCAGCATGCCGATGGTCATGACTGCCGCTGCACCAACAAGCGGCGCAGGCTCAGAATGGCGAGCGCGTAGACGAATAACAGCATCAGCAGCACCGCGGCAATGGTCGAGGCATAGCCGAAATCCAGGCGTCGAAACGCGGTCGTGAAGATGTAGCTGGCGACGGTCTGCGTAGAATCTGCGGGACCGCCATTGGTCATGACTACGATCAGGTCGGCAAAATTGGCGACCCAGACTGTGCGCAGCAAAATCGTGATGACGATGGTGGGCGCGAGCAACGGCAGCGTGATCGATCGAAACTGCTTGAACGCGCCGGCACCATCGATTGACGCCGCTTCATACAGGTCCTTCGGTATCGATTGCAGTGCGGCCAAAATCGTGATGGCGAAGAACGGGATGCCCCACCAGATTGCGCCGACGATCGGCCCGATCAGGGCCGTGGCGGGGTCGGCCAGCAGGTTGTTGGTATCGTGCGTAATCTTCAGGGTGAACAGCCATCCGGGCAGCGGGCCGACCACGGGATTGAACAGCCACGCCCAATCGAGGCCGACCAGAAAAGTGGGCACCGCCCAGGGTAGAAATACCAGAGCCTGCACCAGCCGCCGACCCGGAAACTCGCGGTTCAGCAGCAGTGCGAGGATCAGTCCGAATATGAATTGCAGCGCCACCGATGCGCCGGTCCAGACCACGGTGTTGAGCAGGGCGGCGCGAAAACTGTGATCGGCCTTGAGCTCCCGGAAATGATCGAAGCCGACAAAGCCGCCACTGAACGGATCGAGCAGCTGGATGTCACGGAACGCATAGGATAGCCCGACACTCAACGGCACCAGCATGACCGCAACGATTAGGATCAGAGCCGGCGCGCTATACAGATACGGTTCCGCGCTGCTTGCGAGGCGTTTGCGGACGGCTCTCACTTCTGGCTCTGTTTCGCTTTGGTCATGACCCGTGCCCATTGCTGCGCCATCTCCGCCGCCGTGAGCTGGCCGAGCAGCAGGCTCTGGCTGGTGCGGGGGACGATCGAGCTGGCAAAAAGTGCCCACGCGCGAAGGTACACGGGCATCACCATCGGTACGACGTCAGGATCGCTGAGCTCATCGAACCATCCCTTGAACCTCGCGTCGGCGTATAGGGGATCTTTCGCCGCCGCGGTATAGATCGGCAGCGCGCCGGTGCGCCGGTTCCAGGTCAGGTTGCCCGGGACACCATCGAGAGTGGCGATCAGTTTCCAGGCCAACTCCTTCTGCTTTCCATTGGCGAACATCGACCAGCCGCTGTAGCCGATGGTCGGGAAGCTCTTGCCGGACGGCCCTTTGATCCACGGCGCGACGCCGTATTCGTCGGGCTTCATGCGCTCAGCGATCGCGATCATGGCGTCCGGGTCGTTATCGATCATTGCGCAGGTGCCCGAATAAAAGCCCGTGACGATGTCGTTGTAACCCCAATTCACGCTGTCCTTTGGCGCGAGTCCTGACCTGTAGATACCGGCCAGCGCGCTGAAGCCCTTGACCCAACCAGGGTCGGTAAAGGTTGAGCTGCCGTCGGTGTTAAAAAACTCATCCGAACCACTGACAAGTGCGCCGAACATCATCCAAGCGTTGACTCCGCCAGCGCCGCCGCGCAGGCAATAGCCATACTTGCCCGGCAGGCTCGACACCTTCCTCGAGACTGCGACAAACTCATCGAGAGTCTTAGGCGGGGCCTTGATGCCTGCCGCAGCAAACAGCTTCTTGTTGTAGTAGAGCGCCCGTAGATAAAAGCCGTACGGCAGCATGTAGGCGGTGTTCCTGATGACCCGGCCCAACTGCAATGTCCGTTGATTCAATTCAGCCGTGTGCTCCCATGTCTTCAAATAGGGTTCGAGGCTCTCGAGCGCACCGTTATTGGCATACAGCGCCAGCCAAACATCGGGCATCTCGACCACATCGGGAGTGTCGCCGGCAGCGACCATTGTTGCGAATTTCTCGAACGATGGTCCCCAGGGCAAAGAAGTGATTTCCACCCGTACGTCGGGGTTGGCGTCCTCGAAGATCTTGACAATGGCCTTGAGCGTCTCGGTTCGCTCGGGGCTGGTGATCACCTCGACCAGCTTCAAGGTCGCGGCCGCCTCGGCGCTCGGCCCGACGCTTAACCCCAAGGCGGCGAAGGCAAGCCATAGTGCCGTTCTCACGTGCTGCCTCGATTCAAGCTGCTGCCAATGGCCGCATCCAGATCGCCCCATAGCGCATCCTGTCCCTCGAGGCCAATATGCAGGCGCACCACGCGTTCCGGCACGCCGAAGTCGATCGCCGAATTGGGGCCTGTTGCCTGCAGCCGCGCAATGAGCGCGGGCATCGCGAGACTCTCGTGACCACCCCAGCTCACGCCCATCTTGAAGATCCGCAGGCGATTGCAGAAGGTGCGGATATCGACGCCGTCGTCGAAAGCGAATGAGAACAGCCCCGACGTGCCCTGCAGTCCGTGCGGGAGGCGCTTGCCCAGGCCCGGATGATGCACGGCAGTCACGTGGGGGTGCTCGCTCAATCGCCCGGCAATCGTCAGTGCCCCGGCCTCATGGGCGCGCATGCGTACGGGCAGGGTGCGCAGACCCCGCAGCAGCAGCCATGCCTCGAACGGCGAGAGCTTGCCGCCCAGATAAGGGCACGTAGCGCGGCGAATCTCGTCGATCAACTCCGCGGCGCCCGCGACTGCGCCGGCCACGGTATCGCTGTGGCCGCCGATATATTTCGAGGCCGAATGCAGCACCAGATCCACACCGAGCCTGATCGGCTGTTGAAATACCGGGGATGCCCAGCTGTTGTCGATAACGCTTAGAACATGATGCTTTCGGGCCAGTGCCGCCAGCGCTGCCACATCGTGCGCCTGCATCATCCAGCTGGTTGGGCTCTCCATATAAAGCAGCGTGGCCCCGGGCAGTGCTGCTTCGACCGCCGCATGGTCGGCGCCGTCCACATACGTCACGGCGATATTCCAGCGCTTAAGCAGAGTTTCGAACAAGCGATAGCAATCCGGGTAGATGTGCCGCACGCAGACCATGCGATCGCCGGGCTTCACGAAGCTCATCACGGTCGAGGAGATCGCCGCCATCCCGCTGGCGAAACCGATGGCCTCGTCGGTTTCCTCGAGCGCCGCGAGCTTGACCTCCAACTGCTGCACCGTCGGATTGAGGCCGCGGCTGTAGATCGGGCGAACTTTTTCGCCCTTGAAAGTTGCCTCCAATTCCTCGAAAGACGGGAAGGTGAACAATGAGGACTGAACGATCGGCGGCACCACGGCATCGTAGGGTTGGGCATCGTCGCGATTCACGATCAGGCTCGCTCGCTCAATCGGATCTACGAACGCCGTCATCGGGACATCCTCATTTTTTTGGTCCATCGAGCAGAACTTCAGTCATTAACGACACCACATTCGTGTCGCTCGGGAAATCCAGCGGCAGCGCGCGCATGAATGGAGATCCGGTGAGCCACGAGGGTGCCGTCGCGTTACCGTTCGTGCTCATCCGCCGTAGCCCTTGCCCGGGTGCATCAATACTTGCAGTGCCGGGCGATGATGCTCTCGGCGAGCTCCTGACGGCCGGAGTGCGGTTTGGGATCGAAGCCTTGTTCGGCTGCATGATCGGCTAGTGCGCTCAAGTTGAATTTGCCGCTGTCAATGCGCTGTCCGAGCTCGCTGCTCCACGCATGATAGCGTTGCAGGCGCAGGGCCCGCAGCTGGCCCTCGCTAACAATATCAGCGGCCGCGAGCAGCGCCCGCGCGATGGTATCCACGCCACCGATATGAGCAAGATACAGGTCCGCCGGATCGACCGACTGGCGCCGGAGTTTCGCGTCAAAATTGAAGCCGCCGGTCGTGAAGCCATCGTCCTCGACCAGCTGCACCACTGCTGGCACCAGCTCCTGCGCGTTGTTCGGAAACTGGTCGGTGTCCCAGCCATTGCGCGGATCGCCGCGGTTAACGTCGATTGAGCCGAATATTCCGTAGGCGCGCGCGGCGGCGACTTCATGCTCGAAATCCAATCCCGCCAGCGTCGCGTGGTTGACTTCGATGTTGAGCTTGACCTCCTTGGTTAACCCGTAGCGCTGCAGGAAAGCAAACACAGCCGCGGTATCGCGATCGTATTGATGCTTGGTGGGCTCAAACGGTTTGGGTTCGATCAGAATCGCACCCTTGAAGCCGATGCGATGTTTGTGCTCGACAACCATGCTCAGAAAACGACCATACTGATCAAGTTCTCGCTTCAGATCCGTGTTCAACAGAGAGTCGTAACCCTCACGCCCGCCCCACAGGACAAAATTCTCGCCTCCCAACCGGTGCGTCGTCTCCAGACAGAACCGCACCTGCGCCGCCGCCCAGGCGAAGACTTGTGGGTCGGGGCTGGTAGCTGCACCGCCGGCATAGCGCGGGTGGCTGAACAGATTCGCGGTCCCCCACAGGACCTTCACGCCCGTGGAGGCCATTTTTTCGGCCATTCCGGCCTCGATGCGCCGTAGGTTCTTGTCGTGCTCGCGGAGCGAACTGGCAGAAGCCATCGCATCCAGGTCATGAAACGTGAAATATGGCACCCCCAAACGCGCAAAGAAATCAAAGGCGGCTTCGAGTTTTTCGTCCGCCATGGCCTGCGTGATCGGGGTTCCGAGCCAGGGTCGCGGCAATGTCCCGGTGCCGAAAATATCGGCACCGGGCCAATTGAACGAATGCCAATAGCAGACTGCGAGCTTAAGCCAGTCCTCCATGCGCTTGTTGAGCACCATTCGGTCTCGGTCGTATACGCGATAGGCGAACTCATTGTTCGAGTCGGCGCCTTCGAACCGTACGGGTTCAATCCCTGAAAACACACTCATGCTGCAAACTCCACGAAAGTATCTTTAAGGTCGCGATAAAGCTGTATGAAGATGCGGCGGCGATCGGCAAGCAATGCGGTGAGCGCAGCATCCGCTTGAATCACATGGTCAATCGGCGGCGTGATGCACACCGCCTGCGGTGATTCACCGGTGAAGGCCAGCCGAGCCAACCGCGCGGCACCCATCGCCGCACTGAGTTCGCTGCCTACCCGATAAGTCAGGGTCCGATTGAGGGCCGCGGCGAGCAACTGCCCCCAATAGCCGAAGCGTGCACCGCCGCCTGTGACGCTGATCTCGCCCAGCACACCGCCGTTCTCGAGCAGTACATCCATCCCATCCGCAAAGGCCAGGGCCACGCCCTCGAGCACCGCCAGGGCAAGATCGGCAGACGAAGTCTGCGAGTCGAGGCCAACAAAAACTCCACGAGCATGCGGATCGTTGTACGGGGTGCGTTCCCCTGAAAGATACGGCAGGAAATAGGGGGCCCTGCGCCGCAGACCCCTCGCCTGGGCAGCGGCGACCAGGCGCTGCAGCTCGGATGCCCCCGTCAGTTGCGCCACCCAATCCAGTGCGCTGGCGGCGCTCATCGTCACGGACATCTGATGCCAGCGGCTGGGCAGGCAATGACAGAAGGCATGTACCGCTTTGTCCGGATTCGGTCGAAACCGCTCGGTCACTACAAACAATACGCCAGATGTGCCCAACGACAGGAATGACTGACCTGGCGCAATGACACCCATGCCGACCGCACTTGCGGCGTTATCGCCCGCTCCGGCGGCGACTAACGCTAGCGGCAATTGCAGCTGCTCGGCCACCGCTGGCGTCAAGCTTCCCGAAGGTGCACTGCCCTCCATCAGGCGCGGCATATGCGAGCGATTGAGCCCGGTCGCCGCGAGCATCTCGCCGGACCAGTCCCGCCTTCCCACGTCCAGCCAACCGGTTCCGGCCGCATCGGACATGTCACTCACAGCCTCGCCGGTCAATTTCAATCGCACGTAGTCCTTCGGGAGCAGGACGCACGCTGTGCGGGCAAAGATCTCCGGCTCGTGGCGCGACACCCATAGCAACTTCGGTGCCGTAAAGCCCGGCATCATGATGTTGCCGGTTATCGCGCGCGAGCGCGGTTCGCGGCGTTCTAATTCCAGGCATTCGAGCGTCGAACGCCCGTCGTTCCAAAGTATCGCGGGCCGCAGTGATTGCCCCGACTGATCAAGCAGCGTCGCGCCATGCATTTGCCCGCTCAGGCCGACGGCACGGACCGCGGCACGTGCTTTTGGCGGCAGAGTGCCTATCGCGGCCACGGTCGCGAGCCACCAATCCTGCGCGTCCTGTTCGGCGAACAGGGGTTGTGGCCGCGCCACTGTGAGGGGTATCGCGGCGCGTGCCACGATCGATTCGCGTTCGTCGACCAGCACCGCCTTGACGCTCGAGGTACCGATGTCGATGCCGAGAAACACCTACGCCGCTCCGACTTGAAAGCTCACCTGAATCTCGAATCTTGCCCCCGAGTGCACCACCGTCGCTTCGCCCCGGTCCCGATTCAGTGCGCCTGCCGCGGCACTCAGCGGCTCCACGCAAAAGAAGTCACGTCCCGGCGGCGCATAGACATGCAGGTAACGGCAGTTTGTCGCCTGAATGTCGACGCTGCGATCAGGCCAGCGGATTACAGCGCCACCGTTCCAATCCGCAAAGCAATGATCAAGCGGCACCGCCGTGATCGATCTTGCCCGATCAAACGACCAGGCGAGCGGCGTTGCGACCTCCTCGATGGGCAGGGACGCGTTGTCGACCAACCACACACGTGGGGTGCTTGCCTGCAGCTGCGCCTGATCCGGGTCACAAAAACTTGGATGCAGCCCGAGCATCACTGGCATCGCTGACCGCGCAAGGTTCTCGATCGACAATCTGACCGACAACGCGCTATGGCCAAGCTGCAAATGCTGTTCGGCCCGATAGCGCCACGGCCATTCGTTCGCGCCGCCTTCGAACATCAGCAACGCACTCGACCCTGTGGCTGCTACAACCATCCATGGGGAACGCCAACCCTGCCCGTGCAGCGGATGCGGATCACCTTCCCAGTTTCTCTTCAGACGCACCGCGCGCGCGCCAAACTTGAAGCGGCCGCGGGCAATGCGGTTGGCGTAGGGAACCATGGGAAAGCACGCCAGAGCGACCGGGTCATCGCCAGCGCTCTGTGGCGTCGCCCGGAAGATGGGCCGATCACGCCAGCTGAATTCAAGTATTCCGCCACCGCGCGCCGCGTCCAACGTAAGGTGCGTGTCCTCATGTTGGAGCACCAGATGGCCGCTATCGATTTTCATTGGCACTGGCTACAGCCGGCGAGGACGCGATCAGTGCGTGGCACCGTCGCAGCCACCGTCAGCCCGCAGCGGTTCGTTTGATTGCCGCCGGATTGCCCGCCACGGCGTCGGCGAAACCGCGCGGCATATGCTCGGCGTGCGACCACAGATGCTGAATGCCTTCGAGAGTACGGCGCTTCGTTTCCGGCACATACAAATACACAAATGCAGCGGCCAACAAGCTCATACCGCCGTAGATCCAATAAGCAAAGCCATGGTTGAAGGCTGCATTGAGCGTTGAATTGCCGTCCAAAACCTTGAACGACCAAGACACGAACAGGTTGGCAATCCACTGCGCCGCGACTGCGATGGCCAGCGCCTTGTTCTTGATCGCATTCGGGAACATTTCTGACAGCAGCACCCAGGTCACCGGTCCCCACGACAGAGCAAACCCCGCGATATAGACGAGGACGGCGATCAGCGCGACGGTGCCCACGGCCTTGGCTTGAAAGAGAAATCCAAGCGTGATCATCGCCACGGCCATCACCAACCCGCCCCCGATTAATAGCGGCTTGCGGCCGAGCCGATCGACCGTGAGAATTGCAACTACGGTGAAGATAACGTTCGCGAGGCCGACAATTATCGTCTGCCAAAGGGCGGTGTCAGTGGTCGCGCCCGTGTTCTTGAACATTAGAGGCGCATAGTAGAGCACGGCGTTGATGCCGATGAATTGTTGGAACACCGAGAGCATGATGCCCGCGACGATCACCAGCCAGCCAAACGAAAATAGACCTGCGCCGGCCGCATGCGGCCACGCGACCAGCGTGCGTTCGATTTCTGTGATTGTCTTGCGTGCCTCGTCGATCCCGACCAGGCGCGTCAATACCAACAGACCTTTGTCGCTTCGCCCCTTCATGACCAGCCACCGGGGCGTATCCGGAACCCGCAATAGCAGCATTAGAAACACCAGTGCCGGAATCGCTTCCGATGCCAGCATGAGCCGCCAGCCGGTGGTTCTGATCCAAGCGTCGTCGCCCTGAGAAGCAATCATCCAGTTCACGAAATAAACCAGAAGCATGCCGAGCACGATCGCGAGTTGGTTGAACGAGACCAGGCGGCCACGAATCCGGCTAGGCGCGATCTCGGCAATGTAAAGAGGCGACAGCATCGACGCGATGCCGACGCCGACGCCGCACAGGATGCGATAGCAGATGAACGGGGTTAGCGCTTTCGGTCCCATTGCGCCGATCGGTCCCAAACCGATCTCGGGGTAGGCCGAGCCGACTGCGGAGAGGAGGAACAGTGCGCCAGCAACCAGCATGCCGCCTCTGCGGCCGATGGTATTGGAGATCCATCCGGCAATGACGGCCCCGATGATGCATCCGAACAGCGCGCTCGACACAGTCCATCCCGACAAACTGCTGCGCGCAGTCTCGGACAGATGAAGTGGATCAATGAAGTTGGCGTCGATTGAGCTGACGGCGCCGGATATCACCGCTGTGTCGTAGCCAAAGAGTAGTCCGCCCAAGGTGGCGACAAATGTCAGCCCCGTCACGAGCGATGTAATGCGCAGCGTCATAATCGCCCCTTGCCGTCCGATTACCGAAACTCCGGCGGGCGGTATTGGTCGGTCCCCGAAGACTCTACAGGGAGGCTTAGATCTTCAAGTGTATAAGGGAGCGCTATCATGCCGCAAGGGCCGTACGACTATGCCGCCGACGCTTCCACAGGGACTACAGGCATGGCAGAGCAGCTGGTCAGGGCCGTGCTGAAGACTCTCGTTTGACCAGCGAGAAATTCAAAATCTGTTGCAACGGCCCAAGGGTACGGCCTTTGCTGCGAAGTCGAATTTCCTCTAACAGCAACTCCATGGCCTTGCGAGCCATGGCGGCGACGGGCTGTCGCACGGTCGTGAGGGCCGGCCAGATCGTCGTGGCCAGGGGCGTGTCATCAAAGCCCACAACGGTCAGGTCTGCTGGCACGCTCAATTGCAACCGGTGCGCCACGGCGATGGCTGCTGCCGCCATGTCGTCGTTGCTCGCAAATATCGCGCTCGGACGATCGGCGGCGGTGAGCAGTTGTTCCGCCGCAAGCAGACCCGAGCGATAGCTGAAGGCTCCTTGCTTGACCCAATCCGAGCGTACCCCCAATTTTGCCGCATGCATCGCTGCCGCAAATCCTGCGTAGCGTTGACCGCTGGCCGTTTGATTTGGAGCACCGGCAATAAATCCGATCTTTCTGTGACCCAACGACAACAGGTAGCGTGTCATCGCGGTGGCCGCCTCGAAATCATTGATTCGTACCGACAAACCTTCCGCTTGTGGGCGACCGGCCGCCACGGCAATGAACGGAATTTTGGCAGCGCGCAGCGCCTCCAGCGCAACCTTCGAGTCCGAGAGAGGCGGGGGCAGGATTATTCCGCCGACGCCGTCGCGCAGAAGTTTTCCGATCACCGTCCGCTCGCCTCTGGTGCCGCATTTTTCCAACACAATCTGGCACCCGGCGCGGCTGCTTTGTTCCAATACACCTACCAGCAATTCGTTCATGTAGGCGGAACTCGGGTTATTGTAGAGCAGACCGATGTGGACGCTGGCGGCCTTGGCCAGATTGCGAGCTGCCACGTTCGGTGAATAGCCGAGTTCCTCGATCGCAGCCTCAACGCGCTGCCTGGTCTCGGGTTTTACATGCGCGTCGCCACTGAGGACACGTGATACGGTCATTGGTGCAACGCCGACGTGCCTGGCCACTTCGTGCATCGTCACCGCGTTGCGACCCCGTCTTTGCGTTCTTCCCACAACCTGCCTCGGTCAGCGGTTTTGTCGCCACCGCCTGCTGCCGCACGCGCAGCCACCCGCGCCGACAACATGCCCTCGTTCAACTCCCAGACCTTTTGCATTCTATCCTCGATCGACGCGCAGTGCAGGTCCGCAGGGCGGGTGGAAAAAGCCAGCTCATTTAGCTGTGACTCGTGCTCGCCGGCACTTACACCCGCAGATGATCTAACAGTGGATGCGGATGAAGCGTGAGTCGAACGGCGCAAATCTGGGCACGCTTGACATACGAATCGCGGCGGCTCAGGATGGGAGCGCTACCATTAAAAGAGCAGTTTCGAGGGGAGATCCTTGCGCGAGCGCCGAAGGTCCGCGGAGCCGGAGTTTCCGAGCGAAACAACAACACTTTGCCGGTTTAACCGGCGCGGGGGAGGGCTACATGGCTGTAAGTTCACCTAGGACGCAGAGGAGCCTGACTGTGCTCGCAGGGCTGATGCTCGCGATCATGGCTCCGGGGTTGTATGGGGCGCAACCCGTTGCCGCAGCCACAGATGCGTCCGGAGCGGAAAGCTCAAGTGTGCAAGAGGTGATCGTCACCGGAACGCGCCAAAGCGGGTTGACCGTCGCTGCCAGTCCCGCCCCGATTCAAATCGTGAGCAGCGAAGCACTTGTGTCTTCCGGAGCGTCGGATCTCATGAGCGCTTTGGCGCAGCTCGTACCCTCGTTGCAAATGGAGGCCTTCGGCTTCGACGAGGGCGGCCAGACGCTGCTGGCAAGACTACGCGGCTTGAGTCCCAATCATGTCTTGGTGCTGGTCAACGGCAAACGGCGGCACACGACCGCCAATCTCGCCGTGGATTCCGGTTCACCCTATCAAGGCGGAGCCGGCGTAGATTTGAATTTTATTCCCTTGAATGCGATCGATCACATCGAAGTGCTGACGGAGGGTGCCGCCGCGCAGTACGGCACTGACGCCATCGCGGGCGTCATCAATATCATCCTCAAGAAGAATTCCAGTGGCGGCAAATTGGACGGTACCTACGGTAAATACTATGACGGCGGCGGCACCACCGATGATGTCGGCGGAAATGCCGGCTTCGAACCCCTGGACGGCGGCTACTTGAGTCTCACCGGGGAGATTCACAATCATGGTCACAGCAATCGCAGCGGTATCGAACCCCAGGCGATTAATGAACTCGGTACTTACCCGAATTCCAACATGCCCCAGGTTCCGGGGTATCCGTATCTAAACATGATCGAGGGCGACGCCGAGATCCACACCAAGCTGGCGATGCTCAATTCCGGATTTCGGCTTGGCGGGGGCACGGAATTTTATTTGACTGGAAGCTACGGCGACAAAGACGCGGCCTCTTACGAGAATTATCGTATCCCTCAACGGGTCAGCTATACCGACCCCGGGACCGGCGTCACCACTTATCCCTTTCCGTTCGGATTCAACCCCCAAGAAGCCATCGAAGAGTCGGACTTCCAAGTGACCGCGGGTGTCAAGGGTGTGGCCGCCGATTGGAACTGGGACGTCAGCACCAGCTACGGTGGCGATACGGTCCATCAGTACACCAACGACTCCGTCAGCGACGCGTTTGGGGCCAATGGCCTGCCCAGCCCATCCGATTTCTATGATGGCCTGCTGCAGACGACGCAATGGACCACGACGATAGATATCAATCGGGACTTCAACGTTGGGCTTGCCGGGCCTTTAAACGTGGCTTTCGGTACTGAGTACCGCCGCGAAACTTATAAAGTTGGAGCTGGAAATCCGAATTCCTACTTCGATGGCGGCGCATCGTCCTTCGAGGGTTTGACGCCGACGGATGCAGGCGATCACGATCGCAAGAACGAAGCAGGCTACGTCGATTTGGCAGCCAAACCCATCGAGGGTTTGCGCGTTGATGCGGCCGGCCGATTCGAGCACTACAGCGATTTCGGCGATGCGACAGTTGGCAAACTCACGGCGCGGTACGATTTCGTGCCCGAATTCGCCGTGCGGGGCACCATCAGCAACGGTTTCCGGGCGCCGACGCTGGCCGAGGCGTATTACTCCGCGACCAATTGCGGAATAAGCGGATGCTCAGTCACACTGCCGCCCGATTCAGCGGGCGGCAAGCTGCTCGGACTCGGCAACGGACTGCAACCCGAAAAGTCGGTCAATTACAGCCTAGGCTTTGTGTTTCAGCCGCTGCCTGCCATGATCATGACTTTAGACGTGTACCAGGTCACGGTCAGCAACCGCATAGTCGGTACCGGTGAAATCCTTGGCCAGGTCAACGGCGTGCCGACCCCAGCGGCACCGTTTGTCAATGCCGCCATTGAGGCGAATGGCAATTCGCTCGATCCGGCGGTCCTGGCGACGGGCACCACAGGCGTCTACGTTTTCGCCAATGGCATTGACACCCGGACGCGGGGCGCCGATTTCACGTTCGATTTCCCGGTCGAGTACAACTTCGGTCACGTCGACTACACGATCGGGGCGACGTACAACGACACCACCATCATAAAAACCCCGGTGACCCCGGCTCAATTTGTCGGGCAGCCGTTCTATGACCAGACGGCGATCTCTGATCTGACTACGGCAAGCCCCAAGTACGTGATCAATCTTGGCGTCAACTGGACGTACGGCAAGGCGTCGGTCAGCCTGTTGGAGAAAATTTACGGCCCTTCTTCTGATTACGAGAACGACGACGGCGATGGTCCCACGGGCCAGCCCGTGTATTTCCAGGACCGCATCGCGACAACGGCCATCACGAACCTTGATTTGGGTTATCAACTAATGTCGCACCTCAAGGTGGACATTGGAGCGATCAATTTGTTTGATCACTACCCGAACCTCAGGAACGCCACAATCTTGGAGCGCGAGTTCAAGGCGGACGACAGCACAGCCGCTACTCAATACCCGATCTTCTCTCCCTTCGGGTTCGACGGGGGTTTCTATTACGCCAAGGCCACGTTGACCTTCTAAGGAGTGCACTGCCTTAGTGGAGGCTCAGCGCGGCGGGCAGTGCACACACTTCGTCGGGCGGCAGCATCCCAGCTGCGGCCCTTGATTCTGTGTCCTCGGAGTGAACCGACTCAAGCCGACGCAGGAGACGCACGGTGTTTCTCGCCGGCGCTATGCGTATGCAGCGATCTCGGTGGCAAAACATCGCGTGTGCCCGGTGGCTCGTCTTTGTCGGCGCATCCGTGCCATCTATCCTTGGGGCGCGGTCCTGAAACAGAGCCACACGGAGTCGCCCGGCGGGATTGAGGAGAATGTGATGAGGCAACGACCTACCTGGTTCTGGTTGTCCTTTGCGGCGGTCCTACAAGTCAGCGCTCAGGCTACCCCCCTTGCTAAGCCAGAAGCCGAACCGTATGCCTACACCGGACGCCTTTCGCTCGACATCACGAAGGTCCCTTTCAGCCGATATGGTTCCAATTTGGCGTTTTCGCAATTCACGAAAGACAATCTCGCGAGCTTTCACGGCACGGGACTCCCCACCGGAGTGTACTTGCGGAGCGTGAATGGCGATCAGCGGTCACATCCGGTCTTTCGCCTGGAGTTGCTGGACGCAGACACACCCGTTCCGTTTCTCGTGGAAGCGAGCCCGTTCCTTCTGCGTCTGAAGGGCGAAAAGGGGATCATTGAAATCTGTATTTCCGCTTCAGATCGGGTGAAGTTCCGCGGACATGGGGTGTCGTTGCGGCTCATTGCGCAAGACGGGGCGCTGGCGGTCAAAAACTACGCCAATCACTGGGAGGTCAACTCAGAGCGTGCGATGGAGAAGTACATGCTATGGGCGACCAGCGGCGACCTGCGCGTGGACGCCCCATGGAATGGCATATCCAACCTTCGTGTCGCGGCTACTTTCTCCCCCGATCGAGACAGCCTGCGCGTGGCCGGTGAAATCGACACTTACGCGAGCGTCTGGACACCCCATCAGGACGACGAAACCTTCGATGAGAGTCTGAGAACCGAAGAACGAGACTATAGCCGTTGGCTCGAGCTCATGCCGGAGGTGCCTCAGGAGCTCGGTCGGGGTGCCGAGTTGGCCGCCTACGTCAATTGGACCAGCGTTGTCGATCCGAACGGGTTTCTGGATCGGCCCGCGATGCTCATGTCAAAAAACTGGATGGCCGCCATATGGTCGTGGGATCACTGCTTCACCGCGATGGCGCTGTCGTTCAAAGATCCAGAGCTTGGATGGCAACAATACATGCTGCCATTTGACAACCAACAACCTGAAGGCGCGTTGCCGGACATGATCCAGAGCTCGTGGAAGGAACTCAATTTCACAAAACCTCCGATCCATGGATGGGCCCTTGCATGGATGATGCAGCACGGCGAATACACTGATCAGGCGCATCTGGCACAGATTTATCTGCCCCTGTCGCGTTGGACGAATTGGTTCTTCCAATATCGGGATTCGAATCGAGATGGGTTGCCAGAGTACGACCATGGGTACGATTCTGGATGGGACAACTCAACTGTCATGCTATCCGGGGTTCCGGTGGAAACTGCCGACTTAGATAGCTTCTTGATCCTGCAGATGGACACGCTTGCCGAAATTGCGGGAAAGCTGGGAAAAGACGCAGACCAGCAAGAGTGGCACTCACGCTCGAATGAGCTTCTGAAGCGGATGCTCGAGACGCTCTGGCGGAAGGATCATTTTGTTGCCATCCGCTCGTCTGACGGCGCCCAGATCGATTCGGAAAGTCTGTTGCTCTATGTTCCGATCATCTTGGGAAAGCGGCTTCCTCCCGATGTGCGTAAGAAGCTCATTCAGGGACTCACTGAGCAGGGGAGGTTTCTGACTCCGCACGGATTTGCGACCGAACCCCTTACGAGCAAGTACTACACGCCAGATGGTTATTGGCGGGGCCCTATCTGGGCTCCCGTTACCATGCTTTTGGCTGAGGGCCTGGACTCCGCAGGTGAATACGCTTTGGCCAAGAAAGTACGGGAGGACTTCTGCCGAATGGCGCAGCGAAGCGGCATGTATGAGAATTTCGACGCAAGCACAGGCAACGGTTTACGAGACCCTGCCTACACCTGGACATCAAGCATCTACCTCATCTTCGCTCACCAGTTGTTGAGCGGCCGAAAGCAGAGCGTTGCGTTGGGCGCCGGCATCCACCGTCGGTCTTAGGCCGTTATTAATGACTCTAGTTGAGCAAGCAGACTCCTCCCAAGTCGAGGATACTGCCACGCGGGCACGCGATTCATTTCACGCCCACTTTGGTTGCCCGCCGCGCTGGGTGGCGACTGCGCCCGGACGGGTGAATTTGATCGGCGAGTTCACTGACTACAACGACGGCTTCGTGCTGCCGATCGCGATCGAGCGCCGCACCGCGATCGCCGCGGCGCCGAACCACTCCCACACGATCGTGCTGCGCAGCGAGGCGACCGGTGAGACGGCGATCATCGATTCGTCACAGCCACTGTCCCCAGATGCTCAAGGGCGCTGGACGAACTATCCGAAGGGCGTTTTGGCGGGCTTCCTGGACTCGGGTTTGAAGCCCTGCGGCCTCGATGCGCTCATTTGTTCGAGCGTGCCCATCGGGGCGGGACTCTCCAGTAGCGCGGCGTTGGAGGCCGCGATGGCGACGCTCCTAGAAGCCGCGAGTGGCTTCAAACTCGATCCTGTCTACAAAGCCTTGCTGTGCCAAAAAGCGGAACACGCTTATGCGGGTGTGCCGTGCGGGATCATGGACCCATTCATCTCCATTCTGGCGCGTATCGGTCAAGCGCTCCTGCTCGACTGCCGCTCCAGAGAACCCACGTGGTTGCCATTCGCGGATCCATCGGTCGCGGTACTCATTATTGATACGAATGTCAGGCACAAGCTCTCGGGCAGTGCGTATGCCGCGCGCCGCAGGTCTTGCGAGACCGCGGCGCAGGCGCTGGGCGTGGCGTCGCTACGGGAGGCAACGATCGAGATGCTGGAGCAGGGCTCAACCTCAATGGATGACATGAGCGTGCGATGCGCTCGACACGTGATTGGGGAAAACGACCGGACGCTTGGGGCGGCCGAATGTATCCGGCAGAGTAACTGGGTCGAGTTCGGACGCCTCTTGGATGAGAGCCACGCCTCGTTGAAGCATGACTTCGCGGTGAGCTGCGTGGAGCTGGATGCCGCGGTTGAGATCGCTCAACGCATCGGTCCGGAGGGCGGCGTCTTCGGCTGCCGCATGACGGGTGGCGGATTTGGCGGCTGTGCCGTGGCGTTGATCGAAACTGCGGCTCAACAGGGCATCGTCCGTGACATTCGCGCCAACTACTTAGACCGCACCGGCATCGGGGCGACTCTCTTTCTGTCGCGCCCGGCCGGGGGCGCGAGTTTGGTCAAGCTCTAAGCATGTCGCCTAAGACAAGTGCCTTGCTCTTGGATCGGCCCCACCGCCGCTTCAACGCCCTGACGGGCGAGTGGGTGCTCGTTTCGCCGCATCGCACGCGGCGTCCTTGGCAAGGCCGTATCGAGGCCGGCGTTCTCAGCGTTCGTCCCCCCTACGATCCGCAGTGTTATCTGTGTCCCGGCAATGTGCGGGCCAACGGCGAGCGCAACCCCGAGTACACCTCAACGTTCGTGTTCACCAACGACTTCGCGGCCTTTCTACCGGATACGGAGCGACAGGACGCGACCCGGCATCCCCTCCTGCGGGCGCACTTGCAGGCAGGAACCTGCCGCGTAATATCTTTCTCGCCGCGTCACGATCTAACGCTCGCGCAAATGTCGGCCGCGGAAATCCGTACGGTCGTGGACACGTGGGCGGAGCAAATCGCGGATCTCGGCCGACGCTGGCAATGGGTGCAAGTATTCGAGAACAAGGGTGAGCTCATGGGTTGCTCCAACCCGCATCCGCACGGGCAGATCTGGGCGAGCGATTACCTCCCCTATGAGCCCGCCAAGGAGCTTGTGAGGCAGCAACAATGGTTCGAAACCAGTCAGACGCCCTTACTGCTCGACTATGTGGCCCTCGAGTTGACCGCGAAGGAGCGCATCGTTCTTGCGAATGCCTATTGGCTCGTCGTGGTGCCGTGGTGGGCCGTTTGGCCCTTTGAGGTGCTGCTCACGCCACGACGTCACGCGATGCGTCTGCCGGAATTGACGATCGCGGAGCGCGACGCGCTGGCCGATATTTTGCGCCGCCTGTCGGTCGGGTACGACGCGCTGTTCGACACCTCATTTCCGTATTCGTTCGGCTGGCATGGTGCGCCCACGGACGGCGCAGACAACAGCGCTTGGCAGTTGCATGCGCATATCTATCCACCTTTGCTGCGCTCGGCGACGGTGAAGAAGTTCATGGTGGGGTACGAGATGCTTGCCGAGGCGCAGCGAGACCTCACGCCGGAACAGGCCGCAGAGCGGCTGCGCGGAGCAGTCCGATGATCGGCTAGAAGCGCACTCGAGTTTCAGGCACTCGCGGAATTCGAGCTTTACTGCGGTCCGGGTGCGACTGCGTTTACGCGTACGGCAGCGCTTGCCAACGGGCGGACAAGCAAATTCCCAATTCACGGCCAATGGATTTGGCCAACCCACCGGAGGTGTGATCCGCGACTGGGTCGGCAACTTCTACGGGACTACCTTCCATGGCCAAGCGGACGTGGGCACCGGGTATGGCGTGGTCTACAAGGTAGATATGGCTGGCCATGCGACGGTTGTGCACAACTTCACGAACGGGGCCGATGGCGGCTACCCCTACGGAGGTGTGATCCGCGACTGGAAAGGCAACCTCTACGGGACGACCAACGGTGGCGGCGCATCGAACGCGGGCGTGGTGTTCGAGATCAAACCGTAGTAACGGTGCAACGA
>Ga0070766_10000209_pt1 | contig 24359 bp, 24 predicted proteins | sample HubBroMetageWFT6_FD_69782 | JGI IMG/M metagenome (GOLD analysis project Ga0070766, IMG submission 69782) | Warmed and freeze-thawed soil microbial communities from the Hubbard Brook experimental Forest, New Hampshire - Hubbard Brook CCASE Soil... | ecosystem: Environmental > Terrestrial > Soil...
GCGCCTCGCGCTCGCGCAGCGGAATGCCGAGCTTCTCGTAAGTGCGCAACAGCTCGGGATCGACCTCGTCCAGGGATTTCGGCGTTGCCTGCTGTCTCGGCGCCGAATAGTAGCTGGCCGACTGGTAGTCGATCGGCGGGAACTCGACCTTGGCCCATTCCGGCCCGATCATCTCGCGCCAGGCGCGGAACGCGGCGAGCCGCCATTCGAGCAGCCATTCCGGCTCGCCCTTCTTGGCCGAGATGAACCGGACCGTGTCCTCATCGAGGCCGGGCGGCGCGCTGTCGGCTTCGATGTCGGTGACAAAGCCGTACTTGTAACCCTCTTCCGAGAGCGAACGGATCGTCTGCTGAGTATCGAGCGAAGCTGTCATTTGGGATCAGGTGCGGGCAGTTTCGGGGGAAGCATCGGCGCGCGGGGCCGGCAGGAATGCGAACGGCGAGATCATGTCGTCGAGGGTGACCGCCGACAGCGCGGTGCCCACCGCCCGGTTGATCGCCGCCCAATGCGGCCGGGTTGGGCAGTAGGCCGTGCGATCGCACTCGTCGGCATGAACAGAGCATTGCGTCATGCCGATATCCCCATCGATCGCGGCGACGACTTCGGCGACCGAGATTGCGCTCGACTGTCGCGCCAGGCGATACCCGCCCATAGCGCCGCGCGTCGCCGTCACCAGCCCGGCATGCGCCAAAGCCTTCAGGAGCTTTGCCACTGTAGCCGGAGGCAGCCTCGTCGCGACCGCGACGGCCGTCGCGGTTGCCTGACGGTCAGGGTGCGTCGCCAGATGAGTGGCGACGATGACGCCGTAATCGGCGAGTTTGCTGAGAATGATCATCGGTCGGTCAGCGTTTCGGGCATTCGGTGCGTCCTAATCGACCTTGCCGTCCTAATTCGGACCGGATTGGTACGCAATAGATCGTGGCGGAAGCCGTTGCGGTCAAGCCGAAATCGCCGCCGCCGTCTGGAGCGCCCGGCCCTGTGGCATTCCGTCGCGTGCGGTGGGCCGTCGACGGGATCAACCGGCCTGTGGGTTTGGGTTCAGGGCACGCTGGATAGCGTTGAACACCTGGCTCGGACGAAACGGCTTCGGCAGAAAGCCGAGCGGCTGCGCGGCGTCGGCGCGGCGGGTCGTATCGGCGTCGGCAAGCCCGGAAAGAAAGATCGACCGCACGCCGAACTCCTGGCGTAGCCGGCACGCCAGCTCGATGCCGTCGATCGGGCCGGTCAGCCGGATATCGACGAGGGCAAGCGCCGGACGGTCCTCCACGACCAGAGCGATTGCCTCCGGTCCGGAGGCGGCAATGCCGGCAACCCGAAAGCCCAACTCGCCGAGAACTTCCTCGATGCAGGCCGCGACGAGCGCCTCGTCCTCGACAATCAGGATGCTTGCCGGCTTGCCTGTGCCGGCCGCGGCAACCACTTGACGGCCATCGACTGCCACGAGCGGATCACCCAACTAGCGATGAATGAAAAGTGCTTGAGGCGAACGCGACGGCAAAACGCCGGTTCCCAGCGGAATCTCTGGAGACGTTCTGCCACAGTCGGTGACAACGGCTTAAACAGGGGTTAAGGCAATCACATCGGCCGGGCCGGGCCCGAACGAATCTTGTCGAGATCTTGATGAAGCTCCTCGTCATTGAAGACGATCGCGAAACCGCCGCCTATCTGGCGAAGGGGTTAAGCGAGAGTGGCTATGCGGTCGACCAATCGGGCGACGGTCGCGAGGGGCTGTTTCTGGCGACGTCGGGCTCCTACGACGCGATCATCCTCGACCGCATGCTGCCGGGAATGGACGGGCTCAGCCTGCTCGGGGTGCTGCGCGGCGCCAAGATCGGCACCCCCGCCTTGATCCTGAGCGCGCTCGGCAGCGTCGACGACAGGGTGAAGGGCTTGCGCTCCGGCGGTGACGACTACCTCGTCAAACCCTTTGCGTTCAGCGAGCTGCTCGCCCGCATCGAGGCGCTGCTGCGGCGCGGGGCTGAGGCGCCGAGCGTGACCCGGTTGCGGGTGGCTGATCTGGAGCTTGACCTGTTGACCCGCTCGGTCAAGCGCGGCGACAAGACGATTGATCTCTTGCCACGCGAATTTCAGCTGCTCGAATACATGATGCGCAACGCCGGCCATGTAGTAACCCGGACGATGCTGCTGGAAAATGTGTGGGATTATCATTTCGATCCGCAGACGAATGTGATCGACGTGCATGTGAGCCGGCTACGCCAGAAGATAGACAAGCGTTTTGAGCGCCCGCTGCTGCACACCGTGCGCGGCGCCGGCTATTGCCTGCGGGCCCAGGAGTAGGGCTGCGATGCCGGATAGTCTCGGCCTTCTCGAAACCGCCGGGGAGGTTTCGCAGCCCGATGGCAAATCCGTAGCCGACCAAGTCGCGATGCCCGAAAGGGCGCCCTCTCCGGCGCCACGCCGCTTGCCGGCTATCAGGGTTCTGGTGCGCGGCGCGCGGCGGCTGCTCGGAACCCATGCTTTTCGTTTGGCCGGGCTTTATTTCGCCGTGTTCGTGCTGTCGGTACTCGGCGTGCTGTTCTTCGTCTACTGGGTGAGTGCCGATTTTGTCGAGCGGCAGACCGAGGCGACGCTCGACGCCGAAATTACCGGACTTGCGGAGCAATATGCACAGCGCGGCCTCAGCGGCCTCGTCCAGATCGTCGCCGCGCGCAGCGCCGGCGATCGTGGCGACGGGATGCTGTACCTCGTCATTAACCGCGACGGTAGGCCGCTCGCCGGCAACATTAGCGGTTGGCCCCCGGGCGAACTTGCCCGGTCGGGTTCGCTGTCGTTCCATTTCGAGGTGCCCGTCAACGGTCAGGTCGAAACGCACCCCGCCACTGGGAAGCTGTTCGCGATCCCCGACGGTTACCGTCTGCTGGTCGGCCGCGATATCAGCGACGCGGCCGCCTACCGCGAGCGCATCAAATTGACCCTCTTGTGGTCCGGATTATTTGCGCTCGGCATCGGCCTTGTCGGCGGCACGCTGATGGGCCGCAACATGCTGCGCCGGGTCGAGCTGGTGAACCGCACTGCCGAGCGGGTAATGGCCGGCAATCTGTCGGATCGGGTACCGCGGCGCGGCACCAATGACGAGTTCGACCAGCTCGCCGCCCATCTCAACGGCATGCTCGACCAGATCGAGCGGTTGATGACCGGCATGCGCGAGGTCACCGACAATGTCGCGCACGATCTGAAGACGCCGCTCGCGCGCCTCCGCGCCAGGCTTGAGCTTGCCCTTTTCGTTCCTGACGATCCGGCAGCACAGGCCGAAGCGATCCGCACCGCGATCGAGGAAGCCGACCGGATGCTCGCCACCTTCAATGCGCTGTTGAGCATCGCCGAGGCGGAAGCCGGCGCACGGCGACAAGATACCGAGTTGTTCGATCTTGCCGAGGTAGCCCGAGTCGCGACCGAACTCTACGAGCCGCTTGCCGAGGAGCAAGGGTTTGCGGTGCGACTGGATGCCGAGCCTGGCACCATGATCCACGGTGATCGTCATCTCTTGTCGCAAGCGACCGCCAATCTGCTCGACAACGCGCTGAAATACGGCAGCGACGGCGAGGGCGGCAAGATCGAGGTCTGCGTACGTCAGACCGACGGGCGCGCGGCGCTTGAAGTCTGCGACCACGGGCCGGGAATACCAGCGCCGGACCGCGAGACCGTTTTCGAACGCTTCGTCCGCCTGGAGCCGAGCCGCAGTACGCCGGGCAACGGTCTCGGCCTCAGCCTAGTGCGCGCCGTTGCTCGCCGCCACGACGCGACCGTGGCGCTGAGTGACAATGGGCCAGGCTTGAAAGTGCGGCTGGAGTTTCCGGCGGCCGCCGACACGAGCTAGCCGTCTTCAGGCAGATATTCGTCTTCTTCCACGCTGCGACCGGCGCGACCGTCGATGCGGCGGGCGGTTTCAACCATCATTTCGCGCAAGCCCCGCGCATCGAACCCGGAACTGCGCAGGACGGGCGCCATCATCTCGTCATCGAGCAGATCTTCAAGGCTCGACTCGGAGCGGCAACAATTCCAGCGTCCAGCCATGATCCCCTCCTCACATACCAAGTTGTATGCAGCCTCGCGGCAAAGCATGTCCTCTTTGTGACGGGGGATCGGAAATTTCGCGGCAATTTGTTCACCGGCGAGACACAATTTACCTCTAAGTGGAAACCATAGCATGCCAGCCGTTTGCACTTTCGCGCGCAGCCGCCGGCGTCGGCATCTGTCTGGATCGCGCGCGCCCAGGGCGCCGGCGTTTCGGGGCTAACAGGGGTCCCGCGTGATCGCCGAGACGGCTGCCCGCATCGTCGATTTCGCCCGCCGCAACGCGGCGTGGGTTACCGTCGCGGTGCTGGTGCTGGCGCTGGCCGGCGGCATGCTCGCGGCGGCGCGCCTTACGATCGACACCGACATCGAGCACATGCTGCCAAGCGACGTTGCTTGGCGGCAGGACGAGTTCGCGCTCGACAACGCCTTCCCGCAAAACAACTCTCTGCTGGTCGTCGTCATCGACGGCAAGACGCCGGACCTCGCCGAGCAGGCAGCCGAGGCGCTGGCCGCGAAAATGCGCGGGGAGCCGCAATTCTTCGAATATGTGCGGCAACCGGATGGCGGCCCGTTCTTCGACCAGAACGGTCTCTTGTTTCTGTCGCTGTCCGAGCTGGACAGCATGTCGCAGGACCTGGTCGCAACCCAGCCGCTGATCGGCAGCATGGCGCACGATCCGAGCCTGCGCGGCCTGTTCGGGGTGCTGGCAACCTTTGTCGAGGCCGCCCATCGGGGCGATGTCGCCATCGACAAGCTGAACCCGACCCTGACGACAATCGGCGGCGTTGTTCGATCCGTGCTCGCCGACACGCCGGCGAGCATCAATTGGGGGCAGATGCTGACGGGGCGGGCGCCAGAGCCGCGCGACCTCCGCCGCTTCGTGCTGACCCGCCCGGTGCTCGACTTCAGCGGTCTGCAGCCGGGCGGGAAAGCCACAGCCGAGCTGCGCCGTCTCGCCGATGATATCGGTCTGGACGCGCAGCACGGCATCCGCCTGCGCCTGACCGGCCCTGTCGCGCTCGACGACGAGCAGTTCGCGACATTGCAGCAAGGGGCGCTGCGTTCGACCGTGCTGTCGATCGTCTGCGTATTGGTAATCCTGTTCGCCGCCTTGCGCTCGGTGAAGCTTGTCGGCGCGGTTCTGGTGACCCTCGCCTCCGGATTGCTGCTGACCGCCGGCTTCGCCGCGGCGGCGATCGGCTCGCTCAACCTGATCTCGATCGCTTTCGGCGTGCTGTTCATCGGGTTGGCCGTCGATTTCAGCATCCAGTTCAGCATCCGCTATCGCGACCAGCGCCACCGGCTCGGCGGATTGCAGACGGCGCTGCCCGGCGCTGGCCGATCGATTGGTCCTGCTCTCGTGCTCGCCGCGGGGGCGACGGCGATCGGGTTCCTGTCCTTCGTTCCTACGCCCTACTCCGGGATCCGCGAGCTGGGCTGGATCGCCGGGGTCGGCATGATCATGGCGATCGTGCTCAATTTTCTGCTGCTACCGGCGCTGCTGACGCTGCTGCGGCCGCGCGGCGAGCCCGAGCCGATCGGCTTCCGCCGCGTCGCGACGCTCGACCGTTTTCTGCTGCAGCGGCGCGGTTGGGTCATTGGGGCTGCCACGTTGCTCGCGATCGCCGGCCTCGCGCTGCTGCCCCGGCTCAGCTTCGACTTCGACCCGCTCGACCTGAAGAACCCGAACAGCGAGTCGGTAGCGACCGCGCGCGACCTGATGCAGGATTCGATGACAAGCCCCTATACCGCCGAGGTGCTCGCCCCGTCGCTGCCGGACGCGGAGCAGCTCGCCGATCGCCTCGCCAAGCTGCCGGAGGTCGCCCAGGCCGTAACCGCTGCCAGTTTCATCCCCGAAGACCAGGACAAGAAGCTGGCGATCATCGAGGATCTGGCGCTGCTGCTCGGCCCGACCCTGACGCCCGTCGAAATCCTGCCGCAACCGGACGACGCGGAGGTGCTGAAGGCAATCGCGGACTGCCGCGACGCGCTGCGAAAAGTCGCTGCCGGAGCTGGGCCGCAGGATCCGGCATCGCAACTCGCTCAGAGCCTGGATGCGGCGGTGGCGCGCGGCCCGGAAATCGTTGGTCCGCTGCGCGAGGCGCTACTTCCCGGCCTCGAGCAGCGCCTCGCAAAGCTGGCGGTGCTGCTGCAGGCAAAGCCGGTGAGCCTCGCCAGCCTGCCGGCGGAACTGCGGGACAGCTGGATCGCGCCCGACGGCCGGGCACGCGTCGAGGTGTTTCCGCGCGGCGACGTGCGCGACCATGCAAATCTGGAGCGCTTTGTCGCGGCGGTGCGCAGCGTGGCGCCGGACGCCACCGGCACGCCGGTGACAATCCAGGAGGCGGGAAGGCTGATCAGCTCGGCGTTTGTTCAGGCCGGCATCATCGCCGTCGTGGCGATCACGATCCTGCTCGCGCTGGTGCTGCGGCGGCTGCGCGAGGTGGCGCTCGTCGTCGCGCCGCTGCTGCTCTCGGCGGTCCTGGCCCTGGCGGTGACAGTGCTTCTCGGGATACCGCTCAACTACGCCAACATCATCGCCCTGCCGTTGCTGCTCGGCATCGGCGTCGCGTTCGACATCTATTTCGTCATGAACTGGCGCGCCGGGCAGACCCATCACCTGCAATCGAGCACGGCGCGGGCCGTCGTCTTCAGCGCGCTGACGACGATGTCGGCCTTCGGCAGCCTGGCCCTGTCGAACGACCCCGGGACGTCGGACATGGGCCAGCTGCTGACGATCTCGCTCGCCTGCACCCTGTTCTGTACGCTGATCGTGCTCCCTGCCCTGCTCGGCCCCGCGCCGGAACCGCGCACTGCGCTCTCACACGCGGCAGCAAAGGCCGAAACAGCAGATCAGCGCGAGCACCTCCCGGCAGTCAGCTCGCCCCAGCAAGATCGCCGTAGCTGACGAGCTCAATCCCGAACTCGTCGATACGGCGGCGCAACGCCGGGCTCAACAACGCCGCCAACTCCTCGGTGTGGCGATACTTCGGCATCGCCGCGGCGAGGGCGGCGCTGCGCTCGGCGGCGGGATGGAAGTAGATTTCGCTGACGCCGTCCGGCAAATGCGGCAGCAGCCCGAGCAAGCGCGTCTCGGTCATGCCGCCGCTCCAGGCAATCCCGAAGATATGATCGTTCATGGCGATCCCGGCGCGCCGCAACCGCCATCGCAGCCAGGCGACGGCAAAACCGGGTGGTTGCGCCGCATGGCGCTCAACCGGAAAGGCCGCGCGCAATACCGCCCTGGGCTCGGCCGGCAGGCGAACCGCCCGCAATCCGTAGTCGCGTCCGATTTCGACGACGAGGCGGGCGACGGTCGGGTGCAGATGCATGTGCTCGTGCGCGTCGACGTGGTCGAGGGCGAGGCCGGTGGCGCGGAAGGCCTCGAACTGGGCGCGGATCTCCTCGGCGAGCTGGCGCCGAATTCCGGGCGCGAAGAAATACCGAAGACCGGCACGGAACGGATCATCCCCAAAACGGCCGTTGCGTCGCACCAGGCGGCGCAGCCGATCGGGCGGCGCAACCGGGCGGCCGCCGATCAATACGAGATGCAGCCCGACCCGAAGCCCTGGCAGCCGGCGCGCTCGCTCAACCGCATCGGCGACGGCTGGCGCCCCGACCATCAGGCTCGCGGTCGACAGGATGCCGTCGCGATGCGCCTCTTCGACGGCCTTGTTGACCGCTATGTCCAGGCCGAAATCGTCGGCGCAGAGGATGAGGCGCTTCGGGAGCGGCCGCGGCCGCCGCGTCAGCTCGGCAGCTCCCGCTCGCGCAGAAACTGGAAGAACTCGACGCCCTCGCGGACGCGACGCCGCATCATCTCGGGGCTGCGCAGCATCTCGCCGAGCAGTGAGGCAATCTTCCGGCGCCGGAAGTAGAAACGTCTATAGAAGGTCTCCACCGACTGAAAAATCTCGGTATGCGCCAGATGCGGGTAGTGCAGCGGCGCGATCTGCACCCCGCGCTCATCGACCAGTTCCGCATGATCGGTGTCGAGCCAGCCATTCTCGACCGCCTGGCGATGCAGATAGGTGCCGGGATAGGGCGCGGCGAGCGAGACCTGGATCGTGTGCGGGTTGATGTCCGCGGCGAACTGGATCGTCTCCTCGATCGTCTCCTTGGTCTCGCCCGGCAGCCCGAGGATGAAGGTGCCGTGGATGGTGATGCCGAGTTCGTGGCAATCCTTGGTGAAGCGGCGGGCAACATCGACCCGCATGCCCTTCTTGATGTTGTAGAGGATCTGCTGGTTGCCGGTCTCGTAGCCAACCAGCAACAGGCGAAGCCCGTTATCACGCAAGACTTCGAGCGTCGCGCGCGGCACGTTGGCCTTGGCGTTGCACGACCAGGTGACGCCGAGCTTGCCCAGTTCCTTGGCGATCGCTTCGGCGCGCGGCAGATTGTCGGTGAAGGTGTCGTCGTCGAAAAAGAACTCCTTGACTTGCGGGAAACAGCTCTTCGCGAGGCGAATTTCCTCGACCACGTGCTCGACGCTGCGCACCCGGTAGCGGTGGCCGCCGACGGTTTGCGGCCATAGGCAGAAGGTGCAGCGCGATTTGCAGCCGCGCCCGGTGTAGAGCGACAGGTAGGGGTGCTTCAGGTAGCCGATGAAGTAGTCCTCGACCCTGAGGTCGCGCTTGTACACCTCGGTAACGAACGGCAGCTGGTCCATATCCTCCAGCACCGCTCGAGGCTGATTGTGGACCACGGCGCCGCCGACGCCGCGGTAGCTGAGCCCGTCGATATCGGAAAAGGCGCGACCCTCTGCGACCTCCCGAATCGTGAAATCGAATTCCTCGCGAGCGACAAAATCGATCGCGGTCGAGGCGGTCAGGCTGGGCTCGGGCTCGACCGCGACCTTGGCGCCGACCAGACCGATCTTGAGCTTGGGATTCGCATCCTTTAGCGCCTCGGCGACCTTGACATCGCTGGCAAAGGACGGGGTCGAGGTGTGCATCACCACTAGCTCGTAGTCGCGCGCCTCTGCCAGCACCGCATCGAGATGCCGTCGTGCCGGGGGGGCATCGATCAGCTTGCTGTCGGGTACCAGCGCCGCCGGCTGCGCCAGCCAGGTCGGAAACCAGAACGAGCGGATCTCCCGCTTCGCCTGGTAACGCGAGCCTGCGCCGCCGTCGAAACCGTCGAACGACGGCGGCTGCAGGAACAGGGTTTTCATCATACCGGCTTGTCTCCCCCGACGGTAAGCCGCCCCCCCGGCTCGACCCGGAACAGCTGATCCCGCCACAATACGCTGCGTCCGCAGAAACTACCCAGAAACACGGCGAAGGACAAAGCATCACGCAACGGCAGCAGCCAAAACCCCGCGGTCGGCAGCCCGAGCCGGCGCGCGATGAGGCCGGTCGACGCCCAGCGCAGGAGCAGCGATACCGCCACGCCCGTGCAGGCGGCCGGGGAGAAGCCGCTCGCGATCGCGGCCAGCGCGGCGATCGCCACCGTATGGGTCACCACCGAGCCGGCGAAGCCAACAGGCGCCATCGCCCGCGAGGTGCGCGCCCAGCGCAGCTCATGGCGCCAAAGGCTCGCGAAATCCGGCTCGGTCACGCGGTTTTCGACGATATAGGGCGACAGTACGGTCGCCAGCCCAAGCCCGCGCACCGCCGCGCCCATCCGGTGGTCGTCGGCCAATTCGTTGCGGACCCGGGCGAAGCCCCCGGTTCGCTCCAAGACCTCGCGCCGCAACGCGATCGTCGCGCCGAAGCAGCCGCCGCCGACCCCGATCGCCTCCGCCAACACGGCGCTCGGCAGGAAGCTGAAGTTGATGTGCATCGCCCCGAGCTGAGACCACAATCCGCCGGTCGACGCCGCCTTGTACAGGCAGGTCACCAGGCCGATTCGCGGATCATGCAACGGTGCGGTGACCGCACCGAGATATTCCCGATCGACGCGCATGTCGCTGTCGGCGAGAACGAGGATGTCGTGCCTGGCCGTCGGCAGCATGTTTTCGAGGTTCGCCACCTTCAAATTGCTGCCGGCCACCCGCGGATCGACGACCAGCGAAATGTCGCAATCCGGCCGATTCTCGAGCAGCGTTTGGGCAACGAGCAACGCCCTGTCGTTCCGGTCGCGGACGCCAAGCACGATCTGCGATTCGGGGTAGTCCTGATCGACAAACGAGCACAGGTTGTCGTAGAGGCCCGGCTCCGCCCCGTGCAGCGGTTTCAGCACCGTCACCGGCGGTTGCACGGCCGGAATCGCCACCTCCCGCCGCGCGAAGCGCAACCCCGCTAAGGTCGTACCAAGCAGATAGGCCCAGACGGCGAGCAGCACGAGCGCGAGGGCGAGCGAGGTCATTGTGTCGCGACCTTAGGTCGAGCGTGATTTGCCGTTGCGTTCACCATCGAGATTATCGACCATAAGCTGCTTGCTGGGAAATCGAGCCCGGCGGGCAGCTCACCCGATCGTCCGGACCAGTTCGTGAGAATTGCCGGTTTCTCCCGCGGATTCGCCGCCAGCCTCCTCGTTGTGCTTACGCTCGCCGGCTGCGCCACGCCACCGGCCGACCCCGCCGAACGCGCCGCGTTCGAGCAGAACAACGATCCGCTCGAGCCGCTGAACCGCACGATTCTCGATTTCAACCAGTTCCTCGATCTTATCCTGCTCAGGCCGGTCGCGAAGGTCTATATCGCGATCGTGCCGGAAGAAGGGCGCGACGCACTGAAACGCGCCCTCGACAACATGAAGGAGCCGGTCGTCGTCATCAACAACGTGCTGCAGGCCGAGCCGAACCGCGCCGCGATCTCCGTCGGCAGGTTCACCGTCAATACCACCGTGGGCTTGGCTGGACTGCTCGATGTCGCGCAGAAATGGGGGCTCGAAAAGCAGACAGGCGATTTCGGCCAGACACTGTTCGTGTGGGGATTGCCGGAAGGGCCTTATCTGGTTCTGCCGGTTCTCGGGCCCTCCAACCCGCGCGACGCGGTCGGGATGGGGATCGACGCCTATACCGACCCGTTCAGTTTTCTGGCGACCGCAAAGGACCTGGACGAGATCGAGATCACCCGGTTCGTTCTCGACGGGGTCGACCGGCGAGCGCGGGTCATGGACGTTCTCGATGACCTCGAGAAGAACTCGCTGGATTTCTACGCGCAGCTGCGCAGCCTCTCCCAGCAGCACCGCGCCGCCGAGCTGCGCCACGGCGCCGCTGCGGAACCCGGCACAAATTTCTACGAAGACCCGAGCAAGGCAACTCCGACCCGGGCGGACGTAGCTCCTCCGCCTCCCGCGTCACCCCGTCCGTAGCGCGGCAGTGCGCTGCTCGATCATCCGGACGAGGCCGTCGGCTCCGGCCCGCTGCAACACCGCTGCGAATTCCGACCGGCGCGTCGCCAGCTCACTGACCGTACCGCTCAGATAGACGTCGATAATCTTCCACCCACCGGTCGTGTCTTGATGCAGCAGGTAGTTCAGCACCACCTGTTCTCCGTTCGACTTCACGAGCCGGCTGCTGACGACGACCCCGTTGGCATTGGCGACCGCCCGGGGCTCGACCTCGAAGCGCTCACCGCCGAAATCGTCGAAGCGGTTGGCGTATATCGAGACGGTGTAGCGGGAGAACGCGGCGGTCAGGCGCTGCTGGAGCTCGGCGGCGATCTGGACCCAGCTGGGCCCGATTGCAATCCGCGTCATCAGCGGCAGGTCGAAGGCGCGGCCGATTGACGGTGCGAGCCGGTTGTAGCGCTCGTCGAAGGAGAGCCGCTTGGCCTCCTTCATGACCGCGAGCAGCTCGTCGTAGAAACGCTGGACCAGGACCGACGGCGCACCCTCCGGGTCCGCGGCGGCGGCGGCAGGTAGTCGCATCAGCGGCGAGAGCGCCCCGGACAGGAGCAAAAGCCGTCGAAAGGGCGACATTGGCGAGCCGTCAAAGCCGTTGCGGAAGCGTTAGTCATAACAAACCGGCGCAATCCGCATAGGCGGAAAATGGTATAGCCTGCCGGACTCCTGGGCGCGTGCGGCGATGCGCCCCGGCATTGCGCGTGATGCGCGAATTGTGGCAGGGATAGGCAACAAGTGGTCGCCGGCAGCGTTACCTGCCAACGGAGCTGTTTTGACGAGGCAAAGAGACGGGATGATGCGAGTCGTGCTGGCCCAGCCCCGTGGATTTTGCGCGGGGGTCGAACGGGCGATCGAGATCGTCGAGCGCGCCCTCGAGAAATACGGGCCGCCCATCTATGTGCGGCATGAGATCGTCCACAACCGCCACGTCGTCGAGCGGTTGCATGCCAAGGGCGCTGTTTTCGTGGACGAGATCGACGAGGTCCCGCCGGGCGCGGTGACGATCTTCAGCGCGCACGGGGTGGCGCGCGAGATAGAGCGGCGGGCGGGCGAGCGCGGCCTGCCGGTGATCGATGCCACCTGCCCGCTTGTCTCGAAGGTGCATATCGAGGGCCAGCGTTATGCCAATCAGGGACGCGAGATCATCCTGATCGGCCATGCCGGCCATCCGGAGATCGAGGGCACGATGGGGCGCATCACCGGCCGCGTGCACCTGATCTCCCGCCCGGAAGAGGTGGCCGCGTTGTCGGTAGCGGATCCCGACAAGCTCGCCTTTATCACCCAGACGACCCTCAGCGTCGACGATACCCGGGCGGTCATCGAGGCATTGAAGGCACGGTTTCCCTCGATTGTCGGGCCCGACACCAAGGACATCTGCTACGCCACGCAAAACCGTCAGCGCGCGGCTCGGGAGCTGGCGAAAATCGTCGATGTCGTTCTGGTGGTGGGCGCACCCAACAGCTCGAATTCCAACCGCTTGCGGGAAATCGCCGCGGAATCCGGGGTGCCGAGCTACCTGATCGAGGACGCGCGGGCGCTCGACCCGCGTTGGCTTGAAGGGGCGACATCGGTCGGGATTACCGCGGGCGCGTCGGCACCGGACGAATTGGTCGAATTGCTGATCGAGAGGCTGCGCGACTTGGACGAGATAGAGGTCGCCGTATTGCCCGGCGTTACCGAGAACGTGCGCTTCCGCATGCCCTCGCAGCTAACCGACAGCGCGCTCAGCGGCTGACCCATCGATTTTGACGAGGACCGCACGTGGCCATATCGCTGCAACAGAAGATTCGCGTCGGCGCTTACATTGTCGGGCGGCACCTGCGCGGGGTCCGCCGCTACCCACTTGTGTTGATGCTGGAACCACTGTTTCGCTGCAACCTTGCTTGCGCCGGATGCGGCAAGATCGATTATCCCGATCCGATCCTCAACCAGCGCCTGAGCGTCAAGGATTGCCTCGAGGCGGTCGATGAATGCGGTGCCCCGGTCATCGTCGTCGCCGGCGGCGAACCGCTGCTCCACCGAGAGATCAACGAGATCGTCGAGGGCATCATCGCCCGGAGGAAATTCGTCTATCTCTGCACCAACGCCCTGCTCCTCGAGAAGAAGATAGATCAGTTCCGGCCGAGCCCGTTTTTCGCCTGGACAGTCCATCTCGATGGCGATCAGGAAGACCACGACCGATCGGTCTGCCAGGACGGTGTTTACGACCGCGCGGTGGCGGCGATGCGGCTCGCCAAGTCACGCGGCTTCCGGGTGAACATCAACGCGACCCTGTTCGATACCGCCGATCCCGAGCGGATGGCACGGTTCTTCGATGACGTCACCGAGATGGGGATCGACGGCATTACCGTCTCACCCGGCTACGCCTATGAGCGGGCACCCGACCAGGAGCATTTCCTCAATCGTCGGCGTACCAAGGAGCTGTTCCGGGAGATTTTCAAGCGCGACCGCAAGCGTCACTGGTCATTCAACCAGTCGAGCCTCTTCCTCGATTTCCTCGCCGGCAATCAGACCTACCACTGCACGCCCTGGGGCAACCCGACGCGCAACTATTTCGGCTGGCAGCGGCCCTGCTACCTGCTCGGCGAAGGTTATGCCAAGACCTTCAAGGAATTGATGGAGGAGACCGACTGGGACTCTTACGGCACCGGCAATTACGAGAAATGCGCCGACTGCATGGTGCATAGCGGCTACGAAGCAACCGCAGTCGTCGATTCGGTGCACCATCCGCTGAAGGCGGCGCTGGCGAGTCTACGCGGGCCTCGCACCCAGGGGCCAATGGCACCGGACATACCGCTCGATCGGCAGCGCCCCGCCCGATATGTCTTCTCCCGCCACGTGGAGGACGCGATGGCGGAACTGGAGCTAGAGGGTGTGAAACGCGAGCCGAAGCGCGCGGGCGGGGCCTGCTAACGCAGTTAGCGCCTGCCGGGTCTCGCGGGCGAGACCGAACAGGGCGGTGATCTGGCGCGGCCGCCGCATCACCTCGGCAACCACACGGCTGAAGGACGGCGTCCCGTCCTGCGCGAGCGGTATAAGAGCGGCGGGCGGCAACTCACGGCGCGCCGGATCGGCAATCGTGCGCAAGACCAGGAAGGGGATCCCGGCCGCCTCTGCGGCACGCGCGACGATCGCGCTCTCCAGATCGACCGCGAGGGCGCCCGTATCGCGCCAGGCGCGCGCCTTATCGTCCTCGGTGGCGAGAATGTCGCGTGAGCCGAGCACCGGCCCGTCGACCGCGCCAATTTGCTTCGCTAGGCTGGCTACCGAGCGGAGAAAGGCGCCTCCCGGCCGCCAGTGACGATCATCGCCAATGACCTCCGCCGAGAGAATGACATCGCCTGGCTTCAGCTGTGGCGCCAAGCCGCCAGCCACGCCGAAGCTGACCAGACACTTGGCCTCTTGCGCGGCGTCTTCGACGAGTGCCGTAGTCCGTCGGAGGTCGCCGCCGCCGACGATCACCTGGAATCCGGCCGCTCGCGCCACCCTTGCCTCGGCCGCGAGGCCAGAGGTGCAGAGCACCGGAATCAATGTTCGCATACGCAGCCCCCCTTCGCTGCGAGAATCGGGTTGGATGGTCGGGGTCCCCCCATCGCCCATTCCCTGCCCACGCCCCCAAGCGCGCGGGCACGGAGAGCTCAGCCCGGTTCGCTCATACCACAGCAGCGCACCGCTACCGGGTAGCGCGCAGCATCCCTACCGCGACCGAGAGCCGATTGGCTAGCAAAAAAGGCGCGCAACGCACCGCGCCAGGGAAGTTTTTAGGTTCTGTGATTATCCCGCACCGCGCGTGCCCATAAGCGGAACGGCGGCGGGGTATCCGGTTGGACCGTAACGAGGCCGACCGGCCGCACCGGGCGGGACGAGGTGAGCTCGATTCGGAAATTCTGAAGCAGAATCGCCAGGACGAGCACCAGCTCGGTCAGTGCGAACGGAGCACCGACGCAGGTGCGCGGGCCGGCGCCGAACGGCATATAGGCAAAGCGCGGCGGCTGCGGCGCCCCCGGCAGGAACCGCGACGGATCAAAACTCTCAGGCGCAGCCCAGAAACGCCGATGCCGATGCAGGATCCAGGGCGCGATCAGCACCAGCGATCCCGCGGCAACCGGAATGCCGGCGGCAATATCGTTGTGAAGGGCTTGGCGCACGATGACGAAGGCAGCCGGGTATAGCCGGAGAACCTCGTCAATCGCCGCCCGGGTCTGCACCAAGCGCGGCAGAATGTCGGCCGCGTTCTCTGGAGACAGCTCGACCCCGCACACCTCCGCCGCAAGCCGCTCCTGCTCCACGGGATGCCTGGCCAGCAGGTAGCACGCCCAGAACATCGCCGCGGCGGTGGTTTCGTGCCCGGCGACAACGATCGTTGCGACCTGGTCGCCGAGCCGCTGGGGGTCCGGGGAGAGTCCACTCTCGGGATCGGGGGCGGCGAGCACATCGAACAAATCGCCAGGTTCGGAGCCCCGCCGACGTGAAGCGCGGTCGGCGATAACGTGGCTGATCAGACGCCGCCAGCGCCGGCGGAACCGCGCCCGGGCGAAATCGACAACAGTCGGCATCGGCAAGGGTAGCAGGAAATCGGCCAAGCTGGGACGGCCGAGACGCGCGGCGTAGTGCAGGATCAGCTCGCGCAACTCCGGCCCGTGCCGCCTCATATCGAGGGAAAAGATCGCCCCGCCGATGATGTCGAGGGCCAGCCGCTGAAACCGCGGCACGAGGTTGACGAACGCGCCGTCGAGCGCGGCGAGATCGCCGGCGAGCGCTGACGCCGCCGAGACCACCCGACCAGCAACACGATGCAGGGTGCGCGGCGCAAAAGCGGGGGCCACGGCCCGGCGCTGCTGCCGCCACTCCTCGCCATTACTCAAAAACAGGCCGCGGCCAAACATCGGGCGCAACACACGGATCGCTGGCGGGCTGCGCCGATAATTCTGGGAGTTTTCGATCAGGACGTGGCGGATCGCATCAGGGGCTTGCAGAAGCACGTGATCGCGGCCGAAAAAGCGCTGAACGACGACATCTTCGGCGACAGCTTCTTCGGGGAACGCCACCAGGGCATTGCCGCGCAAGGCCGCCGCGACAGCGCGCCACGACAGCCGGCTTGGCGCAGCCGATCCGGCAGGCTGGTCAACGGTCAGCGTCTGCATTTCCACTGCCCTCGCATGGCCCGCCCTCGCATGGCGCGCCAGGGGCTGGGGCGAGTTGCCGCGCCCCGAGCCTTACAGTGGATCTACGCGGGAATAATCCGCCCGGTTCCGGATTGGTTTCGGGGGCGCGAGATTTAGAGGCCGAAAACCACGCGCGGCGAATTTGCCAGCGACAGCCTGCGATAGCGGGCCAGGGCCCAGAGCGGAAAGAAGAGACGGTAGCCGTGATAGCGCAGGTAGAACACTCGTGGAAAACCGACCGCTGTATACCAGGGCTCGTCCCAGTTGCCGTCGCTGTCTTGGCTGGCAAGCAGGTAGGCGATCCCCCGCGCCACTGCCGGATTGCCGACTTCGCCGGCGGCCATCAAGGCGAGCAGCGCCCAGGCCGTCTGCGAAGCGGTGCTGTACGAAGCCTCGCCATGCGGCTCATCCGGCCAATAGCTTTCGCCGCACTCTCCCCAACCGCCGTCCGGCCGTTGACGTGCGATCAGCCAATCGACCGCCCGGCGGATCTCGATCGCCCCGGTGTCGACGCCTGCCGCGTTCAAGCCAGCAAGCACCGACCAGGTGCCGTAGATGTAATTGGTGCCCCAGCGGCCGAACCAGCTGCCGTCCGGCTCCTGTTCGGCGCGCAGATAATCCAGCGCCGCGGCCATCGCGGGGTGCGTCGGTTCTGTCCCAAGCTGGGCGAGGAAGCCGAGGCAGCGCGCGCTGACGTCCGCGCTCGGCGGATCGAGCAAGGCGCCATGATCGGCGAACGGTATGTGGTTCAGATAGTAATGCGTGTTGTCGGCGTCGAAGGATCCCCACCCGCCATTGCGGCTCTGCATGCCGAGTACCCATTCGGCGGCGCGGTCGATCGCGTTGCGATAACGCGCACCATCGAAGCGGTCGAGCGCAAGCGCCACCGCGGCGGTATCGTCGAGATCGGGATAGTAAGGATTGGCGTACTGGAAGGCCCATCCGCCCGGCCGCAGCCCGGGACGCACAGATGCCCAATCGCCGGCGGTATCGAGCACCTGACGGTCCCGCAGCCAGTCGAGCCCCTTGCGCACCGCGGGCGTTAGCCGTTCGTCGCCGACTTCCATCATCGCGTGGCAAGCAAGCGCGGTATCCCAAACCGGCGACACGCAAGGCTGGCAAAAGGCGCTCTCATCCGCCTCGGCAACCAGCTTGCGGAGCGCCGCAGCGGCGTCCGCGCGGTATGGATGCTCGGGCGGATAGCCGAGGGCGTCGTACATCATCAGCGCGTTGGCCATCGCCGGGAAGATGCCGCCGAGCCCGTCCTCTCCATTGAGGCGTTCGCTGACGAAGGCGACTGCCTTCTCGATCGCCCGCCGACGCGGTTCGATCGGAAACAGCGGCTCAGCCACGCGCAGCAGCCGGTCGAGCAGGACGAAGCCATGCCCCACCGCCGAGGCGGTCGGCGGCGAGATCCAGTCGCGCACCGTCTCGGGCGGCTCGACGAACAGTTCGGCGATCGTGACCCCGCGCGGGTTGCGCGGCTTCGGCCGCATCGCCATCAGCACCAGGAGCGGCACCAGCACCGTGCGCGACCAATAGGAGATCTTATCGACGTGGAACGGAAACCAGCCGGGCAGCAGCATGATCTCGACCGGCATCACCGGCACCGCGCGCCATGGCACCTCGGCCCACAGGGCGAGCATGATGCGGGTAAAAACATTGCATCGCCGGGCGCCGCCGCGCGCCAGGATCGCCGCCCGCGCCCGCTGCATGTGTGGGGTGTCGGGTGGATCGCCCGCGGCCTTCAGCGCGAAATACGCCTTCACCGAAGCGCTCAGATTGGTCTCGCCGCCAAAGAACAACGGCCACCCGCCATCCGCACCCTGCACTGCCCGCAGATAGCGCGCGATACGTCCTTCGATTTCCGGCTCGACCGTCCCGAGATAGTGCTGCAACAGGATGTACTCGGACGGGATCGTCGCGTCGGCCTCGAGCTCGAAGACCCAATGCCCGTCAGCGCGCTGCAAGGACAGCAGCGACTCGACCGAGGAAGCAATCCCCGCGTCGAGCGCGCTGGCGTGCAGGGTATCGCCGAGCATCGGCGCATTCTTTTTCTGGGCTGTCATACTCGTCATGGCAGCGCGCGTTGGCATTCCTCGATCGATTGAGACGGAGAAGGTTCGTCGCGCGTCGCGCCAAGGTTCAGCGCCGGCGCCGGGCGGCGGTGTTCGCGGACCCGAGCAGCAGCCGCGAAGCCTGAGCGAATAGCGCCTTCGATCGTCGCGGGCAAGTAAGTATCGACATAATCACCCGCAAGGTGAAGATTCGGCCATGGCGTCGCAGTCGATGGCCGCCGCCGCAGCTGCGCCGGAGTCGCCCGGAAAGTGGCGCGCCGCTCCTTGACGATGCGCGCAGGAGGCACCGGAACTGGCGGCAATCCGAGGGCAAGCGCCACGTCGCGCCACAAAAGCTCGCGCAACTCGTCGGCCGACTTCTCGACCAGGCGGTCGGCGGCGCTGACGGTCACCGAGACGACGTCTCGCTTGCGGAACACCCATTCCGACGTGCCGCCGACGATGCCGAGAAAAAGCGGCGCGCCGGGCGGCGCCTCGCAGCGGAAATGCGCGTTGACGATCGGCGCATAATCGTCGGGCACCACGAGGTCGGGAACGAGGCGCGCTGCGATCGCCGCCGGCACTGCGAGCACAATATTGTCCGACGGCCCGATCGCGACCCTGTCTTCCTCGAACGAAAGCTCGGCGACCCGTCCTTGCGCGAAACCCAGCGCCCGCAGGCGGGCGCCGAAACGGATCTCGCCGCCGCGGCGACGCAGCGCTGCGAGCGCCGGGTCAATCAGGCTTTCCGACAGACCTTGCCGCGGCACCAGCGGTCGGCAGGCAGCGGCGCCACGGCCGAGCGTCTCGGCCAGAACCCGCCAAAACAGCCGCGCCGAAGCCTCTTGCACACCGGTATTCAACGCAGCGACCGCCACCGGCTCCCATAACCTGCGGAACAGCACGCTTTCTCGATCGAGCACGTCGGCAACGGTCGCGTCCGCCGGCGCGCGCCGGAGCTGCAGCGCTTGGAGGTAGTCGCGGACCCGCGTGCCGGGGACCCGTCGCGCCTTGCTGAGCAGCCACCACGGCACCGCACCGCGGCTCGGCTGCACCGCCCAGCGCTCACCTGTCGCTAGATCGACGAACGGGATCGCCGCTTCGTCAGGACGCTCGAAGGTGTCGAGGGCGTCGATCTGCTCGATATAGGAGAGCGCCGATTGATTGCCGGAGAGCAGCAGGTGGTTGCCGTTGTCGATCCGGCAGCCGAGCTCGGCGTCGAAAAACGAGCGGCAGCGGCCGCCGGCATGCTGGCCCGACTCATAGAGACAGACATCGTGACCGTCATTGGCAAGCGCGACGGCGGCGGCGAGGCCGGCGAGGCCGGCCCCGACCGCATGCACGCGACCCGGCGGCGACGTCTCCTCGGTCATAGCAACCCGTGCCGCAGCACGAGCCACAGCTTGCGCGGCTTCGACAGGCCGATCCGCGCGCCGGGGTCGCGCCAACCCGAGCGCAGCAGCGCCTCCAGCATCGTGCGGTAAAAGGCACCCATCAGCGCGGCCGGCCGCATCGCCCGCCGCGAGCAGCGCGCCATCGCCCGATTCGCCCCGGCGAAATGCCGCTCGGCGATCGCCGCGACATCGCGGCAGACCGCCGGCAAGGCGGGATGGCGCAGCACCGCTGTCGGCTCAGTGCTGCGGATGCCGTGGCGATCGAGGATCTCGCGCGGCAGATAGAGCCGGCCGCGCCGCGCATCCTCGTCGAGATCGCGAAGAATGTTGGTTAGCTGCAAGGCGCGGCCGAGCGAATCCGCCACCTCATGCGCCGCAGCGCTGGGATCGCCGAAAACGTGAACCGACAAATGCCCGACCGCGCCGGCCACACGGGCGCAATACAGGTCGAGCGTCGCCAGATCAGGGGCGCGGATGTCTTTCGCCGCATCCATTTCCATACCGTCTATAACGGCGTGGAAGTCTTCGCGTCTCAGGCGAAACCGCATGACAGAATCGCGCAGCGCCAGCGCGACCAGATGACGCGCCTGGCCGGCGTAGAGCGCTTCGATTTCCTGGTGCCAGACGGCGAGCGCCGCCTTCTTCTGGGCCGGCGGGGATGTGTCGTCGGCAATGTCGTCGACCTCGCGGCAGAATGCGTAGACCGCGTACATGCCGTCCCGGCGCCGCTTCGGTAAGAGCCGCATCGCCCAATAGAACGAGGTCCCCGCCGCCTCGACCCTTTGGCGAATAGCCTCTCGCAGAGCCGCGTCGTCGGGGTGATCCCCGACGCTGTCCCACACCGTTTCGGTCATCGGCGAGGGCGCGCGAGGATGCCGGTGAGAAAAGCGGCGGCGAAATCGCCCCCGCTCAGCTTGACCCGGGTGGCCAGCGGATCGCCGCGTCGGAGGCGAAGCGCCAAGCGGCCGGCCAGCGCGACGATGACCGCCGATTCCCAACGCAGCCCACGCGCTTTGACCCGCGGCGCCAGATCCCGTGCGGCGAGGATCAAGGCCTCGGTCCGATCGAGGAGGCGATCCAGCACCCGCCGCAGCGCTGGGCTTGCAGCCGGCGCGGCCAGCGCCTCGACCGAGCAGCCCGCCCGGTCGAGCTCGTCAAGCGGGAGATAGACTCGGTCCAAGGCGCGGTAATCGGCGGCGCAATCCTGCAAGTGATTGAGCACCTGCAATGCGGCGCAAAGCGCATCCGAGGCCGGCCAGGTCTCGCGTCCCTCGCCATGCAGATCGAGAAGGTGCCGCCCGACCGGCGCCGCCGAATAGCGGCAGTAGCCCATCAGATCGTCCCAATCGCGATAGCGGCGCTTGATCGCGTCGAGACGGAAGGCCGTGAGAAGATCGTGGCAATGCTGGGCGGTGGTGCCGGTATCGGCGAGACTCGCGTGCATCGCGGCAGCTGTCGGCGAATCGCTGCCCGGCGCGCCCTCCAGAATGTCGGCCATTCGATCGAGCCGGCGGAGCTTGTCGTCGGGCGTGAGTTCGGGGTTGTCGGCGATGTCGTCGGCGTTGCGGGCAAAACGGTAGAACGCGTGGACATGGGGGCGCAGATCGCGGCGGATCAACCAGGAGCCGACCGGGAAGTTCTCGCCGCCGCGTCCCTTACCGGACGGCGTTTCGACGGTCCCGATCTCCGGCGTCTCGGCAGCCAGCGTGCTCATGCGAGATATCCGTTGGCCTTGAACCAGGCGACCGCGTCGGCGACGGCCTGTCGCGCCGGCCGCGGCGCATAGCCCAGCTCGCGCACAGCGCGGGCCGAGGTGAAGAACATCTTCTTGCGCGACATGCGTACGCCGTCCACCGTGGCGAACGGCTCGCGCCCGGTCAAGCGTGCCAGCACCTCGGCGCCCGCCGCTATCGGCAGCACCACCCCGTAGGGGATCTTCAGCGCCGGCGGTGGGCGGCGTGACACGCGAGCCACTTCCGTCAGAATCTCCGCCAAGCTCAAGTTCTCGCCGCCGAGGATGTAACGCCGGCCGATTTCGCCGCCCTGCGCCGCGAGCAGATGACCGAGCGCCACATCGTCGACATGCACGATATTGAGCCCGGTATCGACGTAACCCGGCATGCGGCCACGCGCGGCCTCGACGATCACTCGCCCGGTCGGGGTCGGCCTGATATCGCCGGGACCGATCGGGGTCGACGGGTTGACGATGACGGCCGGCAGTCCCTGCTCGGCGACCAGATCGCTGACCACCGCCTCGGCCTCGAATTTCGAGCGCTTATACGGGCCGATCATCTCCTCGGCCCGGCTCGGCGTCTCCTCGTCGGCGACGCCTCCCGGAACGATGCCGAGCGTCGCCACGCTGCTCGTATAGACAATGCGCTCGACCCCGGCGGCCAGCGCCGCAAGCATCAGCTCGCGGGTTCCCGCGACATTGACCCGGAACATGACAGCCGGATCCGGCACCCAGAGCCGATAGTCGGCGGCAACATGGAAGAGATATCGGCAGCTCGCGACCGCGGCGGCGAGGGAGGGCGCATCTTCCAGCGAGCCCTGCATCACCTCTACCGCGAGGCCGCCGAGATTGCGCCGATTGCTCTCCGGCCGCGCCAGCACCCGCACCCGGTGTCCAGCCTTCAGCAGCGCGCGCGCCACCGCGGCGCCGACAAAGCCGGTGGCGCCGGTGACAAGACATAGGCCGGACGGAAGCGGCATGGACGACGGTGCCCTCATGGCCTCTGCAAACGCGCGAAAGCCCATTTTTGCAAGCCTTGTTGCGTGCGCGCTCTGCGCGATATGTAATACCATCAAAGGATGAGGTATTACCATGAGTCGGATGACCAGCAAGGGCCAAGTTACGATCCCCAAACGGTTTCGGGATTATCTCGGGCTCAAACCGGGAGCCGAGGTTGGGTTCACCTTTGGAAAGGAAGGAGAAATTGTGCTGACGGCCGAGAGAGACCAGCCAAAAGAGCCGCCGGAGAGCCGCTTCGCCGCTATTCGTGGCACACTCGATTTGGGCATGACGACGGACGAATTTATGCGCTTCCTGCGTGGTGATCCTGACGAATGATCCTGCTTGATACGAACGTCGTCATCGATGTCTCCTCGAACGACCCGATCTGGGGAGATTGGTCGCAACAGCAGCTCGACGCGGCCGCTCGGCGAGAGGCGCTGGCGATCAACGATATTGTTTACGCGGAGCTGTGCGTTGGTTATCGGCGAATGGAAGAAGTGGACTGTCTGATCGCAAAAGTCGGCCTTCTCATCGACGCCATCCCGCGCCGAGCACTTTTCCTAGCTGCCAAAGCGTTTCAACGGTACCGCCGGAGTGGCGGCATCAAGACCGGCGTGCTTCCGGATTTTTTCATCGGAGCGCATGCAGTCGTTGCCGATGCTGCCCTGATTACTCGCGATCCTGCCCGGTATCGATCCTACTTCCCTGGGATCGAGCTGATCGCCCCGAACCTCAATTAAAGCGCGCGCAGGAATCGCGGGTGATCACGCCGACCGATTGCTGATGAAAACGCACCTTGTAAGCCTCCATCACCGCGGATAGCCGCTGTGCGAGATCGGGAGACCTCGGGGCGGCGATCAGCAGGATCTTGGTGCGCTCGCGCCCGATCTCATGCGTTTGCGGATTTTGCCACAGGCCCTCGCCGTCGCTGACGGTGAAGCCGGCAGGAAAATTCGGGGTGACGATTTCGGCGGCGAATTCGGCCCATTCGGCGTCGGTGACCGGCTGCCTGCCGCGGATACTGCGGCCGAAGAACAGTTCGGCGACCAGCATCCGCTGCTCCGAGGGAAGCAGGCATGAGTATGTCTGTGGCGCAGCCTGCGATGGGGGTTGAGGCGCTTCGGTGCAGCTGACAAGCGTCGAGAGCGCCAACGCGAGCAGCGCGGGCCGCATCGCCAACACAGGAACAGTAGTTATTCCGCCGCGGCCCTCGATTCGGCCGGCTCGACCCGGGCGGCGCAGAATTTGTATTCCGGGATCTTGCCGAACGGATCGAGCTGTGGGTTGGTCAGCACATTGGCGGCGGCTTCGGCATAGCAGAACGGGACGAACACTTGCCCGGGCGCAACGGCGCTGTCGGCGCGCGCCTTCAATTCGATCGTGCCGCGGCGGGTGGTGACGCGTATCTGGTCGCCGGCGGCGATGCCGAGCCGGCGCAATTCCGCCGGTGCCAGGCTTGCGACCGCCTCCGGCTCGAGCTCGTCGAGCACGCTCGCGCGCCGGGTTATCGCACCGGTGTGCCAATGTTCGAGCTGCCGGCCGGTCGTCAGCACCATCGGGTACTCCGCATCCGGTTCCTCGGCCGGCGGGATGATCGCGGCGGGAACCAGGCGGCCGCGGCCGGAGGCGGTTGGAAACCCGTTGCCAAACACGATTTCGTTGCCCGGCTTGTCCGGCGCGT
>Ga0070766_10000210_pt1 | contig 24317 bp, 15 predicted proteins | sample HubBroMetageWFT6_FD_69782 | JGI IMG/M metagenome (GOLD analysis project Ga0070766, IMG submission 69782) | Warmed and freeze-thawed soil microbial communities from the Hubbard Brook experimental Forest, New Hampshire - Hubbard Brook CCASE Soil... | ecosystem: Environmental > Terrestrial > Soil...
CACCTGCAGGCCGTCCGATGACGCGGGCGCCTGAGGTGGCGCGGCACACGAGGCATAGGGGTATCCGCCGGAATAGCACGAGCCCCAATTCGTCGCCGTCCAGACCGAAACGCCGAGGCGGCCTGACCCAATAATGTTGTAACTGAAGCCCTGCCACGCGCCGAACGCGGACCCAGTATGCCAGCTTTCTTCGATGCCGTTTTGATTGCGATCCGCGACCATGAACCCGCCGCCATTATACGTCACCGCAGACTTGCCGATATAGAGCACGGTCTGTCCCCCACCGCTTTGGGGCGTCGTCGTCGCAAAGAGCAGGGTCGAGCCATCCCAATGCAGGTCAACGCTTTGGTCACACTGATTCCCTGGTGGGTTCTGAACACTCTGACAAACCCCACGTAGCTGTCCATCAGCCCCCCATGTTAGCGTTGCACTCTGATACATGCACACCTGAGGATCGTGACTATTGCAAGGGGGTCCGGTCGGCGCCTGGACGATATGATTTTCCGCGTCATACGTCCGGTTGTAAGTAAACTGATTATTGGCGCTCGAGGTAAAGGTGTCACTCGTTTGGCGGCCGGAGTTGTCGTAACCGTACACATTGCTTTGGTTTTGCACTGTCTGGCCAGACCTGCTGTCCCACTGGGTCGCTGGATTTGTACCGACAGGTGAATTAAGCGACTGAACCAGGGTCCCATTTGCCGAACGTACGCACGCTATCGTTGTGCAGGCCGTAGCGTCAACTAATAGCTCGCCACGGGCATTAACAATATACTGCTGAAGCCACTGATTGGCCATCATGACGCCGTAAGTACTTTCGGTGCTTGCGTTCCGGCCTGTCAACTCGTCGTCGATGTCGTAGTTATATTGATCCGCTTGGTAACCCTCGGGAAGTATTAACGACTTAACCCTTCCAAAAGTGTCATAGGAATACTGCTTCGGTTGAAGGGTAAGCGTCCCCGTATCTTTGTCACCCCTATCGTCTGTATAATATGTTGTTGGTATTTGCGCTGGAGGATTGCCTGGCGGACTGCCGTCGTACGGATCAGTCTCGGTTAATTCGCGACCTCCAGGTGTGTATGTCCACGCAAACTGGCCCGGTGTTACGTTGGTTCCCCAGCCAGCGGTTTCGTTCTCCAGTAACCCATCCCCGCGATATGAATATTGCAAAGCATCAGTTTGCGTGATGAGGCTGTGGCTGCCGCCAATGGAAACATACTTACGCAGGCCGTCGGGGTAGTTAGTGTAGGTAATGGTGGCTCGGTGAGCGTCGTTCGACGGATCCGTTTGCTTGGTCTTATTTCCGTCGACGTCATATGTGTACGACACCGTTCCGAGCGTTGTGGTGGTAGCGGTCGCGGTGCGGCCATCGGGGTCGTAGGTATAGGTTCGAGTGTCCTCCTGAGGCTGGGGTCCACCGAATTGCAGCTCCTGAACACGTTGACCCTGATCATAGGTGTAGCTTATCGTCTGATGGCTGCCCGCTTGCACCGTGTTTTCCGTCTCGCTAAGAAGACCTAGCTCTCCGGTATTGTCGTAGACGTTGATAACGTACGGAGCATTCCCATACGCGAGCTCGTATTTATCGACCACTCGACCAAATGCATCGAAAGCGCTTCCGCGAACATCCGTCCACGACCCATTGTTCTGGCCACATGTCGTTAGTGTACCAGCTGCCGGCAGGTACTCTTCCGTCTTGTAGAGGCCACCATAGGCCACGACCGACACTGTGCCGATCGACAGATTCTGGGCGCCCCCTCCGCCCATCGAGAGGTCGTAGATGTACCGGTTTATCCACTGAAACCCGTAGCAGTCGTATTCTTTAAGGTCTGGCAAGGTCCGATCATCGTATGGCATGATTGTTTCGACGAGTCGGTCCATTCCGTCATAGAACTTTGTCGTCGTCGTGCCGAGCGCATCAGTCGCGCCGCCCTTGTGGTCGATGATCTGGACCTGATCGCCGTCCGTATCGTAGTAATACGCTACCGCATTGGCAGGTGGAGTGACTGTACCGCCGAGCAGCGCATTGGTCGTTGGACAGGCAGGGTTATTATCCTCGGAATGCTGCGACGGCGTTTCCGTGTAAAATACGGAGCCGTCGGGATAGTAACACGTAAATGAATTAAGGGCGGCGTTCTGAACGCCTGAATCGTTTTCCGTCCGCTTGTAGTTAAGGTTGTTCTGATTACCCACGCTGTTGTAGGACAGCGACCAAGAATCAAGCGTATCGCCAGAAGGATCTTGACCTTTGTCGTAGCTGGTGAGGTTGCCCTTTGTGTCGTAAAAAAAGTCTTGCGTTGGCGTCCGGGTGGTACCATCGGCCTGGCTGATCACGCTGTCCGCTGCAACGGTAGTGGGCAGCCCAACACCGCAGGTGCCGCCTCCGTCGGCACTATAGGTGATGTCGGTAGTGTAGTTACTTGGCTTCTTGATCTTCGTGAGGCACCCATACGGCTCGGGAGTTGGCGCGCTATAGGTGAGGCGTGTCGTATTACTTCCGCCGGGGCATGGAGTGTTCGCGGGGTTTGGTATCCAGCCACCACTCGGCTGATTGTAAACAGGATCGCAATACGACGTGATGTTGTGATAATTATCGAAAGAATACAAGCTTAGCGGTTTCAGTGTAATGGTGCTGCCGCCCACGGTGATGTCTTGCATCTGCGGCAGCTGCATTTCGACCATGTTGCCGTAACTCGTACCGTTGCTTTCAAGATCATAGGCATAGCGGGTCATATTTCCGTTGGCGTCGGTGCTTGACGTTAGATCGTTCGTCGAATCCCAACCTTGTGTCGTCGAAATCCACTGACCCTCCGCCGTTCCCGTAAAATCGCTGGTTTGCGTGACGTTACCATTTCCGTTGTACGTCCATTTCGTTTTGTGCCCGTCTTTATCGCACACTTCGCTCGTGCCGCTTGGGGGATTATCGCAGCCGGAACCGCCATAGACAAAAGTAGCCGTATACCACGAGTCGAACTTCGTGTCATAACCTGACTGTAGAATCGCTCCTGACGGGTCAGGCGAAGGGGGTGTGAAGTTCAGGACGCCTTGAAACTGCCACTGCGTAAGCTCTAAGGATGCGTCGTAGGCAAAGACCAGCGCGCCGCCGTCCGTAGGTTGGTTGGGATTATTCCACATCGCAACCGTACAACGCGGGCCACAGGCTTCTTGCATGGAGCTGGTCCCTGAGACATAAGCATACGTTTCAGGGGCGTCGCCCTCAGGAAAGCCAATCGGAAGATTCGTAATGGTCTGCGCGGAGTTATTTCCTGGCTTATCGACCTCGACGAGATTGCCGTTCGCGTCGTAGAGATATCGCAGCGTTGCGGCGTCAGGCCGCTGAACTACCGCAAGTTCGTTGTACGGGCACCCTGTTGAAAATCCGAAATACATATACAGCGTGTCGCCGTCACTATGCTCGGCGTCGATCTCAGTTATGTTTTGGGTGTTCTGATTTTGGCCGTAATACGAATATACGAACTTGATATAGTTTGCCGAATTTCGACCGATTATCTGCGCGAGTTGGCCCCTTTTCGCTTCCGGGATACTGCAGCCTGCACCGGTGACGTCGGCGTGAAACCAGTAGGACGTACCGTTGGGCTTAGTCCACATGTACGTGCAATCCGTACCATCAGTCGGACCAAGCGTGGCGTACACGCCAGAGCACGGCGTCCAACCGCCGTTCCCATTAGAGGTATAGACGCAGGCTGCGCCGTCGATATCGTAAACTGTAATCGTATTGGCAGCCGGATCGTAGACAATACCGGCGTCAAAGCTGTTGGTCCAGCGATTGCCGAAAATCGACGGATCGCCGCCGTCATCGCCGTTGGCATCGTGCAGCGACTGAGAATTGTAAACCCGCTGCAGAGCGAGGTCGATACCTTGTTCGTGAATGTCGACGTCCATCGCGGAGACGACGAGATTTCCGGTCGCGACGTTGACCATCGCCTTACCGATGCCCGGGATCGCACGCTCCTCATAGGTCCACCAGGGCTGGACTCCAGTTCCGGTCATTCCAGACGCCATGGGTCTGATTCGTCCGGCGCGATGCTGCATCAGCGGATGCCCTGGCCCTGTGACGATCGGCGCACTGAGTGAATGCAGTGTTGCAAGGACGCTCTCATTGCCGATAGGCATGTTTGCATGCATCGTATTGGGTCGCAGCGACGAGCGCCGCATGGCCAGCGGATCCCGGCGCGGATGGCGCCGATCCACCGTGCTCAGATCCGGCATGATGAATGGATGCCGGATACCATGTCGCAGGCGTGGCGCAAAAGCGTGGCGGTCCCGCATGAGTTTTGCCGCATCGAGCGTCTCCGAGGGCTGCATCACCGGCGCCTGCGCGTGTACCGCGTCATAGCGTGCTCCAGAACCGGTCAGATACGCATAAGGCCTCGACGACGTAATGGCCTGCAGCGGCTGCAGGAGCGCAGCCAGGCTGATATGGCCAGGCGAAAATCCGGTGGTCCCAGCAAGGGCAATGCCCGAAGACTGGCTCAGCAAGAGCAGCGTCAGGATCCCGGCAAGATAACGGCGCATGGCAGGAACCTCCTCGAAAAGTCAGTCCTGGGTGCGATCGCAAGCTGCTGAGAGGTCACCCGAATGCCGAGAATCCTTGCGATCGGCCGCCCCCTTTCTGCAGCAGACTAGCCACTCCTTGCTGACCGCCCGGCTATTTGAAAAGGAGACTATCGCCCGCTCGCTGAACGCGGCCCGCCGTGGTCCCCCGCCAGCGTCGGCCGATGCCTTCTCGGCCGGGTTCTGTGGCCTTCGCGCTGGGTCTAGCGGCGATGTGCAGTGCCCTCGCCGTGCTGGCGCCCGCAAGCATGGCCGCGGGGCGAACGCACGCGACTCCGACGCCATCACCGACGCCAAATCCGCCGATCGTCATCACCTTCCAAATCATTTCAGCCGAACGCGGCGCGCAGATCTTGCGCAGTGTCTATCCTTCCGCACGCATCACGGTCGACGCGCATGCGAACGCCGTCATTGTCGTCGCGCCCGGATACGACGAGCAGGGCATGCGCACGATCGCTGGCGGCATCGACACGAAGAACCCGACTGCCACGGCCGTCGACACCTATCAGCTCAAGGTGCTCTCGCCGCCAACGGTCGCGCAGCGTCTTGGCGCCGTCTTTCCGCAAGCGCGCATCCTCGTGGCTCCCAATAAAACGATCATCATCATGGCCTCGCCGGCCGATATGTCACAGATCAAGTCGATTGTCGCGGCCATCGATACCGCACCGCCAACGCCAACGCCCAAACCGCGCTATCCAGCCGAAGCGGTCCGCGTCACGCAGCGGAACGTCAAACAAGTCGCTCGAGCGGTGGCGGCCGAGTCGGCCAATGTCAAGGTAGCCGTGTCCGGGAGTGAGATTTTGCTCTCGGGACCACCCGACGAGGTCGACCACGCCAAGCAGCTCATCGCCGAGCTCGACGTGCCGCAGATGGGCACGCAATATACGCAAGTTTATCGCCTCAAATACATCGATGCGAACTCCGTAGCGGAACTCTTTCAGCGCTCGTTCACGAACCTGCCGATCGCCGTCGACGCCGATCTCAACGCGATCACCGTGACCTCAAATCTCACGGTTCAGCGGCGCATTGCCGATGCGGTCAGTCAGCTCGACGTCCCACCGCCAGGAGCGCCTGGGGGCGAAGGCGCCGGTCCCGCGGCTTCTGGCGTCGAGGTCGTCGAGCTGAGAGCCGCCATACCCGGTTTGCAAGGCGGCACGTCGACGACGGCCACCGATATCGCCAGCACCGTCACGCAAGCCTTGCAAGGGTCGGCCGGCGATCTGCACATCGTCGTGCCGCCAAACTCCACCGAACTCGTGCTCACTGGTAGTCCCTACAGCATCAAGCTGGCCAAGGAGCTTATCGCAAAGCTCGATCGGCCGCAGACGATGGTGGCGATGGACACCGAAGTGCTCGAGGTTGACGAGGGCACGATCAAGCAGCTTGGACTCCAGTTTCCAACCGCCGCGGTCAGCACCACGTTCACCGAGGTAGCTCCGGTCTATCCGCCGGGCAACACGTTTCCCGGCGCCGGGCAGCAGATTCCCTATCTCAACTTCTTTCCGCTGATCCGTAGCCCGATCTCGTTCACGCTCGAGCTGAACTTCCTCATCGCCAACAACAAAGCGCGGATCCTCGAAGATCCGCGGATTACAACGATCTCCGGTCGCACCGCGTCGCTGCACGCCGGCGAGACGGTCAACATCCTCACGACGACCGGAGGCGGTACCGGAACCGTGGCGACGACCCAAGTGCAGAGCTTTCAGACAGGGGTGACGCTCGACATCACGCCGGTCGTCAACGACGGCGATTACATCACGGTTACGCTTCACCCAACGGTCAACTCCATCGCCGCGATTAGCGCCGCCGGTGTCCCCAACATCCAGACGCGCGACACCACCACCACAGTCGGACTGCGTGACGGGCAGACCATCGTCATCGCCGGACTAATCGAAGACGTCGACTCGCGCTCGGTCCAGAAAATCCCATTTTTGGGAGACCTTCCGCTCCTGGGGCGTGCGCTATTCACGTACCAAAACATTCAAAAGACGCGCAACGAACTCATCGTGACGGTTACGCCGCACATCGTGCGACCAGGAGAGACCGGCGGCATCGGTACAACCAAGCTCGGGCTTCCGCATCCCGAAGGCTTGCCGACGCTACCGCCCGGGACGCAATTACCGCCACAACGAGTGATGCCACACACCCCAGCTCCCGAAACGAACCTGCCGCCGCCGGCGCCCGAGCCCTCGCCCGTGATGGTCCCGACGCCCGCCGTGCGCCCACAATCGAACACGCCACCACCTGGAGGCATCGCAACAGCGAAACCGTCGCCGATCCCGTCGCCGGCAGGTCCTACGCCCTTGCCGTTGCCGTCGGCGTTCTCGCAGACGAACGTGTACACGTTTGGACAGGCCCCCCAGAATAACTACGCGGCACCAAACGCCGCGCCGCAAATCTTCTACGTTCAAGTCTCACCATCGGTGATCAAGAACGGCGAACCCATGACCATTTCCGCAATTACGACGACGAATGTGGCACAGCTTCGGTTCGGTCCGAACTCGCTGCTCCCAATGGCCTCCCTCCAAAGCGTCGGGCCGGGACAGTGGCAAGCCACCTTCCCGTTCTCCGTAGCCGGCCTTCCAATCGGCCAGCCGTCGGTGACTCTCACGTTGACAGCGACAACCGGCATGGGGGCCACCGTTGCGTTACCAATCCCGCTATCGCTCTTGAGCCCGTGAGGTAGACTCAGCATGCAGACTCGCCTCTCTCGATATTGGATTGCAGTTGCGATCGTTGCGGGCTTCGCCGCCTGTGCCAAGCTTGATCTCGGCGGCGGCGGAAGCGGCCCGATACCGACGCCCACGTCATCAGCCACCTTGACGCCAGGACCGGGCGTGTGCAATACGCCGAGCTCGAATGCCAATCTGGTCATCGTCGCCATGGGCAACCAGATCGCTCCAACCACCGCGCCAAAGTACCGCACGATCAACGGCTACGCGGCGGTCGAAAATGGGAGCTTCTCATCGCGGGCGGCCGTGATCAATCAATGGTTCAACCAGGGCGTTCTCTCGCCGATCACTTCGAAGAACGTGATCCAGTTTGCAAACGTCGATCCCGGGGGCGCGTTGCATTCAGCTGTGGGCTTCAAGGGCAATCGTTTTCCACCGGTGCCCTATACATTCCCCAGCGCAGCCGCTTCGCCGGTAGCCACGGCAGTGAGCACCGGAACGCTCTGGTCTACTGGGCGCGTTGACCCGCCGGTTTATCAGCAGTGCTACTCTCAGACGTTTACGCTAACGCCGGGTGTGTACTACTTCGGCGACCTCGACTATTACAATCTCTCGAACTTCCGCGATGTGCTCATCGTTTCGACAGCCCCACCCAGATCACGTCGACGCAAGTGACCGTTGTAAATGAACGTCCTAGGCACCGATCCCAGACGTGCCTTGAGAGCTTAGTCGCCTCGCAGAAAGGATGATCCGGAATGCCAAACCGTCGCGCTGCGCTTAGCTGCATCATCATCGTTATCGCAGTGGGTACCATTTCGTTAGATCGTTCCTTATCTCAGGTGCGCGCACAAGATGCGCCAAAGCCTACCGAAACGGTCCGACCAGCTTCACTAAAGCATACATATCATGCAAAGTATCACACGATCGCGCATGAAATGTTGGACAATGAAGCAGCGCTCGGCGCCGTAACTCAAGATATGTTCAATCTCCTTGACGATGTCATTGACTGGAGCAAAGCCGCCCTCCCAGAACGAAATCCCTCTCAGTACGCCAATCTTACCGACGCTGATGCGTCAGCCGTGTTACATACGATCGACAAAGTGCTGTACACGCATGGTTTCGTGTACCCGGGCTTTGAAATGGGATGGGTTGACCTTCTGAGCGATGGCCTCACGCCGCGCACCCTCAATGCGACGGAGCTGCAGTCCGTACGACAAATGGCGGAAAATAACCGACGGTTACCCGATATCGATCGACTGGCTCCTGGTCCCTTCTATTTGGTAGACTGTGACATCGCTTCATTTCTGTATCTTGCCGTCGCCGACCAGCTCGGAATGCCCCTATCAATGGTAAACTTGCCCGATCATGATTTTGTCCGTTGGAACCTTGGCAGCAATAAGCACCTAGATTTTGAAACGATGTACGGCGCGGACGAGGACGACAACCACTATCACGATCACGGTCAGACGCCCGGTTCGATTGAAGCGGGATTATTTATGTCCTCGTGGACCCGATCGGAAACACTGGGCTATCATACGGCAATCGTCGCAAGCAAGTGGGCCGATATGAACGACTTCCAGCGGGAACGCGATACCGGAGTCTACGCTGTCGCTCTTTATCCGGCCTTTCCGAACGCATGGAATCAAATCGCATGGGCTGACGTAATGAGCAACAACCCGGCGATTCGTAAGGCTCCGAGCACATTGACCGAAGCCCAAAAGTCAATAGTGCCCTTTGCATATGCCAATAACTTGGATACCTTGGCCTGTGCCTACGCTGAAGGTGGAAGGTGGGATCTGGCACGCCAAACCGAAATCAAGGCGACTAAAGCCTATAACGACTTTCCGGACGCGGTAGACTTCAGCAAGTACCTTCCCGATTTTACTCCTCCGACGAATAAGACGTGCTACATTGCAAGGTCCGCTACTTCCCAGAAGCCCTCGCCGGCGCATGCCGGGAATTAGCGCCGGCTGCCTGGTGCTTCCATGTTGGTGGTCGCTACGTCTAGTGATGGCGCCGCAAAAAAGGAGGGTGCGCGCGGTCAGTGCGATGCTGGTGGCGGAAGCCGCTAGCCTCACCCTAATGGGGGGATCGAATAACGATGCTTAGGCTGCCCGCGGCATTCGTCAGCCTAGTTGCCGCTGCAACGCTTGGCGCTACGGTTCCTTCGCCATCGCCTCTGACGCTCGTGGCTCCAACCACTGATCCCAACGGGTATCCATTCAACCCAATGTGGGCCTATCAGGCTGCGGGGTTTGTATCGGACCCTAAGGTCATGTATTCGCAGAACCACTGCCCGCTGGGCGACGCCCCGGAGGATGCTGACCCGTGCCCCATGACCAGTTCACTTCTGCCAGCGGCCCCTGTTTGCAATTACTTCCAGCACGATGGCTCAACGCCGTACTTTGGGAACTGCACGTCGGACAACGTGCAGATCGATGAACGCACGCCTACGTTCATGTATGCTGCCGGCTTTGTTGCGTTTGGCTGCTACAACTTCGATCTCCAGGACCTTCAATGGTCATCAGTGCACGGTCACGTGAACTGGGGGCCAGCGACCTACGAAGGAACACTGCGCTTTAGCGATTCCAACCAGGTTGGTGATCACGGTCCTCGAGCCCTCGGTCTTCTCCCAATTGGTGACGGAGATGTCGATTTTATGCTCGAGCCGACCGATCACTACTCGGGACTATTGGCCGGTAATCGAACTGCGGCTAGAGTGGGCCTCCCAGGCAACGACGGCATGACCATCGAGATGAACATACCGGAAGTCCTACCGAAAATCTCTGCGTTACCATATTGGCATGATTTTCAAGAGAACCAAGAGCACGAGGTCGCCGAATCAGCTACGCCCTCTCCGGCACCCGCTGTTGTTATCGGGCTTCTCGGCGTGGACACCAAGCATGGCGCCCACGCCGAGCTCCACCCTGTGTACGGCTTGGCAGTCTTGTACCGCGATGGGAAAGGCGCCGCCTGGAACATCTTCGCGCGGAACTGGGGATATGAAGGCGGTTGTTCTGCATCCCCGCACTCTCTCGGTGCTCCCGGCAAGGGAAGCCAGCGGGCCGGCACCTTGGCATTTAAGTTGAATGTCTCGGGCTACTCGCTCGATCTTCACAACTCAAAAGGCAGCTCCACCGACGGAGAGATGTGGGAATCGCCCAAACTCCTCGGTAACGAAAAGGCCCTAGTTACGGTTCACCTGGAAACCGAACAGAACAATAACATAGCGTGGTATCAGCTTGCCCTTCTCCCAACATCGGTCCCCGTGGCGAGCATGCGATGAAAATTCAAGGCTTCGCAGACATTCACGCACATCCGATGGCGCACATGGGGTTCGGCGGGCATCTCCTCTGGGGTCAACCGACGGGTTCCTTCGAGGAAGCGTTCCCTCCGTGCGATGGATCGACGCATGGGGCCCGTTCCAGCCTGTTTGGAGTGAACATCGCTCAAAAAGTAATAGACGGCATCATACAAACGGAGCGGGAGTCCTCATGGATGTGGCGCACCTGGCCGGGATTAGGCGATCACCCACGTGACGGCTACCCAACCTTTCGCGGTTGGCCCGTTGCCGGCACGATGTGTCACCAGCAACTACATCTGCTTTGGCTACGTCGTGCTTACGATTACGGCTTGCGACTCTTTTCTGCACTTGCCGTGAACAACCGCGCCCTTGCGTGGCTAATGGAAAACGGCAACGAAACTTGGGACGACGAGACCGTTCGAGCGCAAGTAGAAATGCTTCGTGAGCTCGCACAGCATCCATTCAGTCAGCCATGGATGGAAATCGCGTACTCCGCGAGTGATGCGGAACGGATTATCGCCTCCAATAAACTCGCGATCGTCTTAGGCGCCGAGGTCGACCAGATCGAGCTCTTCCTGAGCCATGATCCTCGACAGCTTGCAGGGTTAGAGGACGAGGCCAACCGATACATTCGTGGTCAAGCATCGTCCGCGCCGAACATCGAGTCTCTTGCGCAAAAGATCTATGACGTCGGGCTGCGGCAAATCAACCCCATTCACTTTGGAAACAACTCCTTCGGAGGAGCAGCGCTCTATTTTGACCGACACGCGTCGAACATCCGATGGATCAATCTTTGGCGCTCCCAGCGACTTTCCGGTTCCTACTGGCCCGACGTTGAGGCATCAGCAGAACCCCTGGAGTTTCGGTTTCAGGAGTATCAGCTGGCGATTAACCGGGGATGGTCTATCTTCAGTCAGCCGATATCGCAAGAGGGAGTGAATCAATATCCGAACGATCTTGCTAACCATATCAATGCGCAGGGGATGACGAGTGCAGGGATCGTATTCATGCTGAATCTTTGGCGACGAGGAATCATTGTGGATATCGACCACATGTCGATGAGCACCAAAAACGCAGTACTAACACTCGCGGAGAAGTTTGGTGTGCCCGTTATCTCGAGTCACTGTTGGGTTCGCGACATTACACTAAACAGAGCAGAGATCGGGATGCCGGACGATTGGTGGCGCAGATGGAATGGGAGGAATGCAGCCAGCCAGCCGAGTTGGCCCATGCTCCGTCACGAAGGCATGCGAACATCAGCGGATCTCGATCGTGTAGAGAGGCTCGGTGGAATAATTGGTACGCTGCTGCGGCAGCCGGCAGTTCATAAGCCAGCGAGTCTTACCAACGTTATGGCCGAGGGCGTCAATACGATGGGAACGACCACTGCGGCGGCAGCAGCGTACCTCGCGGTCGTAATGCAACTCGGCACGAAAGCCGCTGTTGCGATCGGCTCAGATGTCAATGGACTCGCGCAGCTTCCAGGGCCGTCCTATTGTTGCATTCCAGCGGCCTTTGACCCTTATGGACCCAACGGCATCGAGCGCGCGCAGACAGGTGACCGCGTTTGGGACATAAACTCCGACGGAGTTGCGCACTATGGAATGATCCCAGACCTTATCTACCGCTGGCGGGCAGAAGGAATGACCGAAGAGCAGCTGGCACCGCTCTTTCGGTCTGCCGAGGGTTACGTCACGACTTGGGCGCGTGCCGAGGACGCTGCACGGAGAATTAGCCAGATGCAGGCGGAGCGTCTCTTAGAGGTGCTCCGGAAACCAAGTATGACGTGCGGGACGCCCACGGAGCCAACTGCTTGCTCTTAAGCACCATGGCGCGAGTCCAGGTCTACGTGGCTTCGCCATGAAGGTCCCAACGGTCGGTATCGAACAAGTTCGTTACGGGCAAGTCCTCGAATGCCTAGCGATGGATGCCAGCCTTCTAGTTATGGAGAATCGAGCGCTATGAGACGACACGCGGAACAGTTTGTGCACCGAACGCGTTCGGTACGTGGGCCGGTTTTCGATTTCTCTGGTCAGTGGAAAAATGAGCTTGGCTCCCAAATGGTGCTCATGGTAAGTCATGATGGTACAGTGAACGGGCAATACAAAAGTGCGGTGAGCGGTGCTGGCGGAGAGACCCCGTGGATGGACCTTTCGGGAACTACCGGAGCCGACCTGATTTGCTTTGCTGTAAATTGGGATGACGTTGCGATTACGAGCTGGGTCGGTCATGGCGTGGCCGGCGACGATGGGCCCGAGATCCTCACGCTTTGGCAACTGGTCCAGAACGTTCCCGACATCGAGAATCCAGAGGTGCAATGGAAAACGATCATGGCCGGAGCTGATAACTTCTTCCGTCCCTGACGGACAGCAGCTCCTCGAGGAACCGAATGCAGACGCTGTCGATGACGCCGGCTTGGACGCGCAGTCCGATCGTGATGCGCTCCGTGGGCGCGGTTTTGGATTCGCGACAATCCCGACGAGTGGATCCGGCGCATGTCTTTCAATAAGTATTAACGAGTTGGTATCATTCGCCGTTCAGACCACAATCACGACATAGCATTTCGATTCCGCTGACGTGAAATTGCCCGACATGTTAGATGTTGCAGCTGTGGGTGGCTCGGCGAGATGAGGACTTTGCACATCCTCGCGGCGACCTGGCTTGGTTATCAAATAGGTTAGCGCCGGCATGCTCTGTGCTACCCTTAGCCGCGCAATCGGCCAGTTGGAAGCATGCGCTCAAAGCATAGCGCCTGCCGCCTGCCCGGCACTCTGGTTTCTCGACCGCTCGGCAGCCCATCCGAGATGTGACCCATGTGTACGCAACATGAGCATGATCTTCCCGCGCTGCCGGCGCTGTGGGATCGTAGCGCACGTGCCCAAAGGCTATCGTCGCGCGCTCTACGCGAATTCGACCTGGCGCTGCTGTAGTACGGCTCGCGCTTCGTCCCACGCCCGCGCCAGCGCACCTTCGGTGTACGCGTAGGTTGCAAAGGTGCCGCCCTTGCGTTGGAAGGCGAGCGCGGCGCCAAACGATTCTCGCATAGCATTGCGCACGTCTTGCCACTCAGCTTCGAGATCTGGCTGCGAGAGGAGCTCCATTTGACCCAACAATAACTCCTTAATACCCGAGAGCAACGGCATACCCAAGCGAGTTGCCTGCTGCACGAGATCTTGAGCGCGCGGGGCGCCCTCGCTGGAATCGGTCCTTAGTAAACGCTCCAACTCCACAACCAAGAGATCGGACGACGTGCACTCCGTGGCGAAGCGATCGTATGGTGCTGACTCAATGCCGGCGAATCCAGCGGTCTGGATGCGAAGCCATGCGCTTATCGCCGCTGCCAGGTGGGCGTTCGGCGTCGCGGGATGGATGGTGCCGAGGTTGCGTTCAAGGCGGTCGAGCTCCTCCGCCGTAACCGTGCTGGCGCGGCTCAGCAGCCCGACCGCTTCAACAAGGATCGGCGGAAGCTTGGCGCCGAGATCGACCTGGAACTCGACGATAGAGAGCGAGTGTGCCTCCTGCCGGACGGTCTTCACGGCAAACGTCATCGGAGATGCCGGCACGATCACCGCGAACGACGCGTCGTCGCCCGGGAACTCGATCCACAGCCGATGTTCGGGCAACTCGCTAAACGCGGCGGGAAGGCGAACTGCGGTCACATGGACACGTGCGTCTTCGCTGCGCTGAACCCGACCAACGACGAGAGGTTCGTCGACGCCTCGCGCGGTCGTGATGTCGAAGATCCGCGCGCCACGAAAGAAGTCCGTTATGCGCTCGCTGCCAAACGCGTTGTGCTGCACCGGCACCGGCTCGTCCAGGAGCGACGCATAGTCGATGCTTCTTCGCACGGCCACCGACGAGACGTGGTCCATCGCAGACTTGAATGCCCGAAGAACGCCTGCCGCCCCGAGCGAGCTTGTCACGATGTCCAGCCGTGGCTCCGCGGCGCTCGCGCTGCCAGCCAACACGTCCCCCGCGATCTGCCCGGTATCGGTTCGCTCGCCGAGGTCTATGCCGGCGCCGCGTTCCGAGATCGGAATGTGCGCAACAACGGGAGGCGGCGGACTCTGGCGCGCACCGTCTTCGACGATGGGATTCACGGTATAAATTCCGTGCGGTTTAAGCTGTTCGCTCAGCGTCCTCGCCATGTAGAGGAAGAGGTTCTCGAACGGGATGGCCCACGGGACGCGGCTCTTGTCTGGCATCGGCAGAGGGGCATTCCCCTGTTCCTTTCGCAGCCCGTCCACGAGCGCACGCCCGTAGAACGACATTCCTTCGTTCTGGCTTACGTCGTCCAACTGCCACGTTTGCTCGCCCGGGGCCGACGCGTAGAGGATTTTCTCGAAGCCTTGGGTACGCGGAGCCTTACCAAGCGGGACGTTGAGAATCCGCTCGCCGGTGATGTCCCGATCAGCCGTGCGTAGCTTTGACGTGTCGTTCCGGCACGCGTCAATGAAAAGGAAATGCCGTTGCATGGTCGTGTAAAGGAGCGCGTCGTAGATGTTGGCGGTACTTATTGCGCGGTTTACGCTCTCATAATCAGGGTGGAGATAGTCGCGCGGCAGTAGCAGTTGTTTCGTTACCTCAAAGCCGTGGCCGCTGAAGAAGAATATTGACCCGCTGGCGTCCTTCGGATCGACAGTCACGGCCTTGAGTGCCTTATACCAGTGGCCGATGGCAGATGCGCAGTCGTCGAAGTTCGCCGGCGCGCCTACGGACGCGAGCGCGGGCTCTACGGCGATCTCATCCGCCGTCGGCGCGAGTAATAGCCAGCACTTCACCAACGGCGTTTCGCGATAGGCAAATTGGTCGCGCAGCCATTCGAAGAACCGGTACGCGGTTAACGCCGAGACGAAGAGCTTGTCGAGTCCGTACGTTTCGGCGCCGCGCAGGTACGTGTAGTCGCTGATGCCGATCACCAGGCCATACGTACCGGGCATGCCCATGTGCCAGCCGGCTTTCTCATACACGCCGCGGCCGCGTGCCTCAAGTGCCGCACTCATCGGTCGAAGCTCCGCGCACGCGCTTCGCTGATCACATCGGCGAAACGACGGAAGAACGACGGCCGCATCAGATAGCCGCCGTGCGCGTCGATCAGCGAACGGCCGCTGATAAACTCTTCGTCCTGCACGCCGTCGAAGATCGGAGCGCTCGTGTAGCTCAGGAAGTCATTGCGATCCCAGACGTTCCACCACGTACCGAGACCCCGCCGATCCGGAAACGGCACTTTTACGCCCGAATCGTGCGAATACTTCGGACTGCTCGCCAAGAACATTTTCATCTCCTCAAAGAGTCCCACTTGCGACGCGGCCGTACCCCAAACGTCGATACGAAGGTTGCCGTACTGATCGGGCTGTTCCGCTGCCAGCATCGGCAAGAGCGACGAAACGAGATCGTAGACGATCTGGCCACCCATGCTGTGTGAGAGGACCACGAGCGGTTCGTCCGCATCGGTCCGCTCGTCGGCGGCCAGTTTGATCGTGCGCAGCACTTCCGCGGGGATCGACCCGGGTGCGACCGAGGGCGTACCGTCGGGCCCGGGCGGGGTCACGACGCGGTGCGCGAGATACACGAAGACGTCCCCAAGGAACAGCGTCACCCGATCGTTCAGAGGGCGCCGCAGATCTTCGAGCAACCGTGAGGCGATGAAAAAGCCCCCGTCGTCAACGCGCGAGAGTGTTTCCTCAACGCGGTCGCGTAGCTGATCGATGAAGCTCTGACTGCCCTGGCCGACAAGCGTCCGAGACGAGCGTAGCGCGGCCGCCTCCAGCACGCTCTGGACGCTGTCGGACGTCGTGCCGGCTGCGTCGTCAAGCGCAATGATACGCGCGGCAAGGTCTGGGTCTAGGACATCGTACACCGACTCGTCCCCCGTGCCAGTCTTCGCGGCGATTGCGACGTTGCCGAGCAGGTCCGAGCGCTGCGGACGCGAGAGCCCATGCAGGTCGGCCGTGGTACTCTCCGACGCGCCACCCACGAGGCCGCCGCTCGACTTCGCCGGTTGCATCTTGGCACCACCTACGAGCCCAGTGAGCTCGGGTAGTCCGATTTTTGGATCGATAGCTCCTTGGCCCGTTATCGCCGAGCGAGGCCGCGACTGGCCATTCCACGCAAAGGTCGCGCCCAGCGAGCCCCAATACGCCGAGTAGCAGCGCACGGAGCCATCGACGCGCTTTGAAACCGCCGGAGCGACATAGCGCTCGAGAAACACTTTGATGCCTTCATAGGCATTCTCGTTGCGCTGCGCAACGCCATGAACGAAAACGATCGGCATCCGACGGTTTCTCCTCTACTGCGCGGAACAAGCACTTCGTTAGCTACGCAGCAAATCCGGTCTGTCACAACATTACGGGGCTTGGATCGTTAGCGCATACACCTTAACGGCTGCAGCAGATTCGGCCGCCGCCTCATAATGGCAGGCCGGTCAGCGCCGTTAGAGGGCGTGATCACACCAGCAGAGTCTCCTAAAGCCGGGACGCCCTGAACTCAAGGCCAAGCCAGCGGCTGGACCCTAAGTATTGGATTTTCTTACTCGTGTGGAGAACAAGATTCGCCCTTTTTATGGGCACCTCGATGATGCGTCGCGTACCCTATGCTTCAGCTAGCTAGTACGCGGATTCTCGACCGCCGTCAAGACGGCCTTAGCCGCCAAGCGTTAGAGAGGCCTTGAGCGGCCGGCACTCGGCTCGGGCCGGTTTACTAGTCCCGAGCACCTTCAAGACGGCCAAACGGGGCCGTGACGACGAACTATGCGATGAAGCTGGTCCCGCTTACGCGTGGCAGGTCGATCCAACGGCTCCCGGATACTCCAAAAGCGCCGGTTGCTCTGCATCGCGCGCTGGCTTTGCACCTAAACCCAGTGCTTGCACCCAAGCCACTAACTAAGAACTTTTTTGGTTCCCGTAACTCCACGGGTTGTTCCCCCATATCCGGGGGCATCCGTGTAAATCTGCTGGCTCGACGAGGCCGCGGTTTCCGCCCGATTCTCTCGGAAAATAGTCACCCCCCGACACCATTGGAGGGCCTCCGAGCAGCGAGAGGCTTTGCTAGGCTTTGGACGTGGCTCTTAGCTCTAGCACAAGGTCAAGGCGGCGATGACTATCGGTCTGTCCTATGGCGCGGACATGATCGAAAGCAGCGGCGATACTCGGCCAAACGGTGCTCGTCATGGGGTTTGAGGTTTCGAGCCATAGCACGAATTGGGCCGCTGCCCGCCTGGCTGGCTTATAGGTGGGACTTTTTCGGTTCAGCGTCGCGGCTCATGTGAAGGTCACCGTCAAATGCGAGACCGGGGACCACCCGGCTGGTTGGCGCACTAGAGGCGGCATGGATTGGAAGGCTTCGACGCGGGCTTGGGGGCTCAAATACAAATCCGTCTTGGGCGTTATCACTGTGCTAGCTCAGATCATGCTGAGCCTCGCGACGATTCAATACCCGGGGCTCGTTGGAATTGGGCTCGTCGTCGGCTCGCTCATACTTTGTGTTCTCTTAGTGTATCTAATCTGGTTTGCATTTTCGTGGCCTCCGCTAGTCAAGGTAATGGTAACGCTGCTGGTCCTAGCGATTTCAGGTTTTGGAATCCGCGAGATCATCAACCCGCCGTCATCAACCGCCGCGAACCCGTTAGGATTGCGACGTGGCAAGAATGGCGCACTAAACTCCCCCGCTATGATTCATTGGCCACCGCTAGTTGTCCCCGATAGTAGGCACCGAACCGTGGCGTTATATTTCGCTTTAGATAATACCACGAACGAAACAATTCATATTGTTAAAATTTACCGAAGCGACTTTGCCAACGTGTCCGACGATCCGGAAAATCAAGCCGCCGAAATCAAGAAGCTCGGCTCGCGGGTTGATAATGCGATGCTTGCTCCAACTCAACCGACGCCGTTTCCAATTCCAGCTTTCGGACACCGCTATTACATCATTGATAGTCCGATAGTGAACCAATCTGATTGGAGCGCCTACCTAGCGGGGAAAAAGGCGATGTATTTTTACGCTGAAATTTTGGTCACAATGAGCGATGGAACAAGAACGGGTTTCGCTAAGTGCGGATTTGACATCAAAGGCATTACGCATCAGGCGGACTGTGAATCTTAAGCGACCGATTCAATATGCCAAAATTTCGCGCCGATTCCAAGCTCGAAGATCGCACTGACGTGGAGTGACCCCGCAAAAACTAGACACTGAGTGATGTTATTCTTGCCTGATCGCGCTCCCGCCAGGCAGCCGGCGAAAGATAGCCCAGGCTCGAATGGGGACGTCGGTTGTTGTAGTTCTCGATCCACGGACCGGCGATGCGGATCACGTGGTCGAGATTCACGAAGCGGTGCTGCCAGACGCATTCGCGTTTGAACGTTTTGTGGTAGGCCTCGACCACACCGTTCTGTTCAGGTGTGTGCGGATGGATGAACTCCTGTTGGAGACCGTACGATTTTAGCAGTCGACGGTATAGCCGAGAGGCAAAGACGAGGCCATTGTCGCTGCGCACGACGACGCCCGCGTCGCCGCAGGGCAAGACGCCGAAGCGTTTGATGCACGCATCCTCGAGTGCCCAAACCGCCTCTTGTGCGCGAGCATTCTTGCTGATGCAGTAGCCTACCACCGATCGATCGGCGCAATCGATCACTTCGTTCACGTACACCAGGCCATCGTACTTGGTCCAGACGCAGGTGAAGTCGGTTGCCCAGCGCTCGTTGGAGTGCGCCGCGATACTCGAGCTTACCGTAACCCGCGGATAGCAGCTCTTGTGTAGGCGACGATGGCACTGCCAGCGCTTGAGCTGCATAATCCGTTGCACGGCCTTGCGATTGACGAAGATCCCCTGGCTCCGCAATGTCGCCCACGCCATGCGATAGCCCAGATACGGCTCCTCGTCGATCAGATGCTTGATCCGCTGAGCCAAGACCTCATCAACCTTCGCGGTGCGCGGCCGTGACTGGTAATACGTCGAGCTGCGCGGCATGCTCAAGACTCGGCAGACGGCGACTCGCGTGAAGCTTTTCCGAGCAGCGAGTCGATCGAACGCTGCTCGCTTTCGTCCAAAGGGATAATCCGCAATGCCTCCTTGGCGATCTCGTTGTCCATCACGAGCTGACCGATCTTCGCCTGGAGCCGGCGAATCTCGGCACGGTGTTCGGCATCGAGCCCTTTGCGATTGACCTTGAGCGCATCCACGCCACCACGCATGAACTCATCGACCCACTTGCGGTACTCACCTTGGGTGAAGCCATACCGGCGCGACGCTTCCGGAACCGAGATCTGGCCCTTGAGGACTTCGAGGATAATCGCAACCTTACGTTGCGCGGTCCAGCGCTCGAACTTCTCCGGCTCGGGCGCCGGCGGTTGCTGCTGCTTTCGCATGAGACACCTTCCTAGCGATCATTTCGCTTATCGGATGTCTAGCCCCGGCGGGGGTCACTCCACGACGGGCGAGGATCGATGGTGCTCTGATTGCGCTTGGGGTTCCGGTGTATTTCGAAGTACCGATGGCGGGCAATCATGGACGCCTCTCCCGAAGTCACCACAAGAGCAGTCCGCCGTTGTTCGAATTGGATCGGAGGACGCAAGAGTCGTATGGCTCGCGGGCTCGGCTGGTGTTTCAAGATCAATAGATGGCGGAGAACACTGGACACTAATGACGCGTGCCGACGACGGCGTACCTTGCCGACCTGAAGCGTATCAGCCGACTCCTACTCCGTCGCCACTTGCACCGAACATGGTACCTTTCTGCGACCCTCGGGCGTTAGTTGTGCTGCCGACCGACAAATCGGTGATCGTTGGCGATACCCGAGGTATCTATCGCTTAAAGGCGGATGCAACCACGTGGGAGCGCCTCAACGTCAATCCGGTGGCAGACCTGCAGCAATCGTACAAGCCGACGGGCACGGTGAGTGCGCTCGCGGCAGCTCCTATTTCCGGCGGCCGGTCCGAGATAGTAGCGAGTTTTTCCGTCACAAATACTAACTACGATTACGGGTGCCTTGCTGGCCTTTACATCAGCCGTGACTCTGGGGATACTTGGACCCAAATCAACGTTGACGATTACTTTTCAAGCGTTAACGGCTACCAGCATGATTCTCTCAACGCGACGTGCCAAGGCTGGTACGATAATGCCGTCGCAATAAACCCTACTAATCCCGATGAGATTGTTGTCGGCGGAATCACAATCATGCGGTCAGTGGACGGAGGAACCTATTGGCAAAACCTCGGCACCTCTTACAATATTCATCCGGACATTCATGCGCTTGCGTACGATAAATCTGGTAATCTTTATGTGGGCGAGGATGGCGGCATTATTAAATTTCCAGCCGGGGCGTCCCCGCTTGAGTTAAATCAAAATTTAGTTATCACTCAATTCTACGGTAACGGGGCGTTCTCAGGTCAAACGATCTTTGCCGGTTCACAAGACAATGGCACAAGCAAGCTCAACGATGCGCTTACGGTTAGGTCTGACGGTACCTTGCCGACCTGGACGCAAATTATGGAAGGCGATGGTGGCAACACTATCGTTAATCCCACTCAGCCTTCAAGGATTTATGCCGAGTACTACAGCGGAAACCTGCAGTCGACCGACGTTGGCGGGGGTATCAATAACTGGGTTTCTATTAGGCCCCCAACTTTGGCGGTCGGCTGGGTAATGCCATATGTTGTAACAGATGATTGGAATACGATCATCGCTGGCGGCGATAACGTTTATCGGACTACAAGGGGTGGGAAGAAACAGTCCCCCAACGACGAACCGTGGTCGTCTCTGGGGCCTTGGCCTACGCCCGGCCCAGACGAGACAAATGCCCCCTACGTCACGACGCTTTGGGCCAGCGGTGATGGCAAGACCATCGTTGCCGGGAGAACCGATGGTAAGCTCGCAAAGGTTTTTTCCGACGGCAACTCTCTTCCGTGGATTAGGGAAAGCTTTAAGGGGGTTATCGACAGCGTGGTGGTGGATCCCAGTAATTATGCCCATGCGTTTATCAGCGTTGGGAACACCTATATAGATCCGAGAACTACAAAATGCGACATAATGGAGACACAAGGCTTCGATCAGCCCGCACCTAGGTGGAATAGCATCAAATCGGACACGCTCGACTGTAACGCGACGACCCTGGCACTATTTCAGGGCAGACTGTTTGTTGCGACGTCACGCTCCGTTTATGAAAGAGTTGGGCCCTTTCAATGGATCACCGTCGGCTCGGGACTCCCCGTAGTTCCGGTCACGGCTCTTTTGTTCATACCGCCTCAGTCGCTTGTCGCACTAACCCATGGTCGGGGCGCCTGGTACCTCCAAAATATCAACCCATAACAAGAGCGAAGCGTGCAGATGGAAGCTCATTGAGCTATTGACCTGCTGACCTGAGGGTGCCATTCAGGCACCTCACAACGTAGGTGGTGACGGGTTGATAGCTGTGGGAGGGCCGAACAGCCGAATTGCGGCGCCGCGGCTGCGTCGCCTAGCTTTGCGTAGATGTGCGCACCGCGAGCGCCGCCGATCCGCACTGCGACGAAATTGACCGCTACGACTGCTAATCGGCGCTATCGTCGCGGCGCAAGAATCCCAAAGAACTCATCGCTCGGGACCCCTCCCGGTTGACAATGCTACTCTCCGGGTTGCCGGCCTTTGGCCAGCGGCGGGGGAAAAACTGCGCTTCAAAGTCTTTTTCGCCAGCTTCCTTTCACCGCAGCCTGCTTCGACTTATCTTCAGGAGGCACGCGGTTCCAAAAGGAACACGTCACTCGTTCGAGGGGCGGAACACTGTCAACGACTTGCAGTCGTAACTGTGGGGAAAGGTTACGGTTCTGAGGCTCGTCGTTCGGGGCACTGTTACCGCCAACGGCTGCCGATAGTCACCGTCTATGCCAAGAGGGGGCCCGTCAGATGAGTCACTCGACTCGTCCACGGCGTACCGGCTTCGCGTCGGCGCAACCTTCGGCGTCGGCGCGGGCGTCGGCGTAGGAAACAAGAACTGAGTATACGTTTGAAGCCCCGGATCTATCATTAGCGCCTTGCGGCAATCGCGAGAGCTGAAGTCAGGGAACACCAACGCATCCATCGTAGTCCCGCGCACGGCTTGTGGCGTAGCGCTATCGTCCGTTATGATCGCTACCCGTGCGTTGAGGTCGGGCTCGCCAACGAGTGACAAGACGCATCCGTTGTCCGTCCTCCAGAACGTTTTTGGGTCGATGTCAAAATTTACCTGGTTATTTGCGAGCATAGTCTGCTCAGCGAACACCTCCAGGTAGAGCCGGCAGTATTTAGCGTTCCTATCTGATTTGGGCCGTGTTTTTACCGATACGCTTATGATCTTGAACGGGTATTGGATGCTCGATGGGAGATCTTGATAGGGGTATGTGTAGCCTGCTATGAGGTTCCACGTGTAATAGCTGGCTTGCGCGCCAGCAAACCGTGGAACGGTGAAACCCGCGGCTACAAACCCGAGCACGACAATTAGCAATACTTTTAACTTAAGAGTCATCGTACGTCGCTAAAACTTGAACGTATAGAATATGCCGCCTCGAATCGGTGTTCTGAGGCAGTTACCGGTTAGGCTGGCAAGATCGACGTGGTACATTTGCTGAGGTTTAAGAGAGAAACCCCGCGCCACGTAGTAAACCGCATTGGCAAAGGGCGGCGTGGGAAACGGCGTCGGCGTCGCTGTCGGCTTTGCTGACGGCGTCGGGGTCGCGCTGGGCGGGGTTGGGATCGGTGTCGGAGGTGGCGTCGGCGTTGGTTCCGCGACTGGTCCGGCGAGCGGATTTGCGTACAGCTTGCCGCCCTTATAATCGTTTGGCCGCGCCGCTAGGCCTTGTTCCGTGATAAGCGGAGAGTTTGATGCAACGTAAATCGATTTGGTACTGGACGCGACCTTTGTTCCCGGAACCGGATAAAAGAGTACCAGTTGCGTTCCGGTGGAGCAGTACTTCGTTGGGGCAGCCGGTGGTGACGCGCCATCGTTGCCGCCTCCGCAAGCCGCGCAAATTGCGGCCATGACAGCAACAACCGCCCGGCCGCAAGTTAGCCCGTTAAAAAAAACTGGTTTATACGTCATGATTGATCGCAAAACGGCGCCGATCGGAGATCTGGATTTTGCCGCGGGTAGGAAACCCCGCCGAAGTTGTAGGCTGGAAAAGAATCGACTGGCGAAGCGGATGGGTGAGGCTTATTGTTCTTTAAGGGGCAGTTCATCGCGGTAACGACGCCGGATATTACACCGCTCGCTGCGCGGTAGCTCTGCTCATCCGTGAGTGGAAGCGCGTTCACGGCATTCGTGTAGTTAAATCCATTCGTATATAGGGCGGTAGCAAGCGTCGCCAAACCCGCAGTAGGGTTCGTTGTCGTTTGTCCGCCCGTGGTTACCGTGGACAGTTCGCCGGTACGTGGAATTGGTGCAGTCGTAGGAAATACGGTGGTCGAACCGCTCATCGTGACGATCGAAGGGCGAAAGGTCTCGTATACGCTAAATAGAGCGAGGCCGGTGGTTAGAATCTGAATGGGTTCTAACACCGATTTGCGATCCGAGGCATACACCACCGGTGAAACCCACGCGATCTCTGGTGTGCCCGTGTCCGGGATCACTTTTGGCGTAGACAGAGTGCAGGCCTTTAGCGTCGCTTGCGGGATCGTCGCCTGTGGCAGATGGCGAAGCGCATCTTGAATGCAGGGAACGATGTACGTAAGAGACTTCGAATCGTCGCCGTTCTTAGTTAACGGCTTTGGCTTCGGCGCAGCGCAGGCAATCCAAATAGTTGCGGCGGCCAGCTGAAAATAAAAG
>Ga0070766_10000211_pt1 | contig 24315 bp, 24 predicted proteins | sample HubBroMetageWFT6_FD_69782 | JGI IMG/M metagenome (GOLD analysis project Ga0070766, IMG submission 69782) | Warmed and freeze-thawed soil microbial communities from the Hubbard Brook experimental Forest, New Hampshire - Hubbard Brook CCASE Soil... | ecosystem: Environmental > Terrestrial > Soil...
CCACGGACCTGCGCGTCCTCGACGACTCCGGCGCCATCACCGTCCATCTCGGGTCGCGCACGTTGCCGAGCCGGCTTGCAGGGGCAGTGGCCACATCGCTGCTCCTCGCCGGCGCGGGCGACCTCAACGAAGCCCCAGCACCGCCGCCGCGGTGAACGCGCCAGCCGGTCGCCCCCTTCGGGTCGCGCTCACCGTGCTCGGGTGCAAGGTGAACTTCGCGGAGATGGCGGAGCTCGCGGGCAAGCTCGCCGCCTGTGGTTGTGACGTCGTTCCGGAGAGCGAGACGGCAGACGTTCGCGTGCTCAACTCCTGCACGGTCACGGCGCAGGCGGATGCCACCACGCGCCAGCGGATTCGCCGGCTGCGACGTCTCGACCCCGCGGCGCACCTCGTGCTCACCGGCTGCAGCGTCGACGCAAACCCGGGCGCGTACACCGCTGTCGACTCCGTCTTCGCGAACCCTGACAAGGACAGCATCGCTGCTCACGTACTCGCAATGAGGCCGGCGGCGGAACGGAGTCGCGACGCCCCGGCGATGCGGTCGCGCGCCTTCATCAAGGTGCAGGACGGATGCGATCATCGCTGCACGTACTGCATCGTGTGGCAGGCGCGGGGTCCGTCGACGAGCGTTCCCGCACGCACCGTCCACGATCGAGTCCGCCAGGCAATCGACGCCGGCCACGGAGAGGTCGTGCTGTGCGGTGTCGATCTCGGGTCGTACGGCCGCGACATCGGGACCAACCTCGCAACGCTGGTCGCATCGCTTGTCGACGTGTGCGGGAGCGGTGCGCGCGTCCGCCTCAGCAGCATCAACGCCAACGACGTCAGTCCCGCGCTGATCGCGCTCAACGGCCATCCACGGCTGTGCTCGCACTGGCACATGCCGCTCCAGAGCGGCAGCGACCCCGTTCTGCGCGCCATGCATCGGGGATACCGCCGAGCCCAGTACCTGCGCGTTGCCCACGCGCTGCGCGAGGCGAATCCTGCAACCGAGTTCACCACCGACATCATGGTGGCCTTCCCAGGCGAGACAGAGGACGACCACGCGCAGACGCTGTCACTCGTCGACGAGGTGGGATTCCTGCAGGGGCACGTCTTTCGCTGGTCGCCGCGCCCCGGGACTCCGGCGTCGGCAATCGGCCGTCGGGTGGATGATGCCACCGCCCGCCGGCGCAGCGCGGAAGTACGGCGCGCCACCAGACGATCAGGTGCGCGGTCGCTCACGCGCGCGTGCGGCCGCGAGCACGAGGTCGCCTGGGATGTGGTGGAGAAACACAGCGCGCACGGTCTGACCGCCGGCTATCACGAGGTCATCGTGGAAGGCGACGCAGCGGTTCGCCAGGGAGGCCTGGACCTGGTTCGAGCGGAGAGCGTCCTGGGCGACCGCCTGCGCTGTACCCTGCTGCGTTCATGAACGATTGCATCTTCTGCGCCATTGCGGCCCACGAGCTGCCGGCCACGTTCGTCCGCGAGGATGACGAGGTGCTCGCCATCCGCGACGTGAACCCTCAGGCGCCAGTCCACATCCTTGTGCTGCCACGTGAGCACATCGAGTCGGTGGCCGAGCTGACACCCGCGCAGGACCACCTGTGGGGTCGGCTGCTGCATGTCGCGCAATCGATAGCCCAGGACGAAGGGATCGACGAGACGGGCTTTCGGCTGGTCATCAACACCGGAAAGGGCGGCGGCCAGACCGTCGACCATCTGCACCTCCACCTCCTCGGCGGACGGCAGATGACCTGGCCGCCCGGGTAGGGCGGCCAGGCATCAGGGGTAGGGAGGGGGCTTAGGCGGTTGCCGCTGTCGCGGCTTCGATGATGTGTTCCGTCTTGTCGCCGTTCGAGACCGTCACCGGAATGCGCTTGGGCTGCGCCTTCTGCGCGCGCGGCACGGTGATGCGGAGTACGCCGTTGTCGAAAGCTGCCGTGATGTCTTCCGCACGGACCTCGGCGGGAAGGCCGACCTGGCGGAAGACGGATGCGGTGCGCCGCTCGCGACGCAGGTAGCGTCCTTGGACGTCTCGCTGGTGCTGCGACGACCCGTGATGGTGAGCACACCGTCTTCGAAGGTGACCTCAACGTCGGCGGGGTTGAAGCCGGGGACCGACGCCTCGACGACGAATGCAGCGTCAGTCTGCTGGATGTCGACGGGGAGGCCGGTGTATTCGACACCGTTGCGCGACGCTGTCGCGGGCGCGAGCGGCTGGAACAGATGATCCATCTGCGCATGCAGATCGAACAGATCGTTCCACGGATTCCAACGAACCACTGCCATCTTCACGTTCTCCTGTAACGAAGTTCTGCTGGTGTCGCGCATCGCGACGGAGTATTCGTACCCGCTCGGATGGCCTGGTAAACGTCGTCAGCCGCGCGCCCGCAGGCTCAGCCTCGGAAGGCGTCGCGGAGTGAATCGAAGAAGCCCTTCTTCACCTCGGCGGGCTTCCCTTCACGGCCCTCGAGCTGCTCGTAGAGCCCGCGTTCCTGATGCGAGAGATGGCTCGGAACCACGACACGCACAACGCAGATCAGGTCACCACGACGCCCGGTTCGGACGTGCGGGACACCGAGCCCGTGCAGCTTGATCTGGCGTCCCGGCTGCGTGCCGGCCGGCACCTCGACGGGCTGCTCGCCGTCGACGGTGGTGATGGCGATGGTGTCGCCGAGCACCGCCTGCGGTACCGACACGGGAAGCTCGTAGAGGAGGTCCTGACCACGTCTGACCAGGCTCGGGTGGGGCCGCACGCGAAAGCCCAGGTAGAGGTCGCCGGCGGGACCTCCGCGAGGACCCGGCTCGCCTTCGCCGGTCAGGCGCAGGGTGACGTCGTCGTCGACGCCGGCCGGGATCGTGACCTCGACGGTATGCCGTCCCTGGATGCGACCCTGGCCGCGACAGACCGGACACGGTTCGGCGATCACCTGTCCCTCGCCGTGACACGTCGGGCACGGCGACACGCTCGCGACCTGACCGAAGATCGATTGCATCGTCCTGCGCACCTGTCCACTGCCCTTGCACGTCGCACACGTGGCGGCCGTCGTGCCGGGCTTCGCCCCCGAGCCGCTGCACTCCGTGCAGACGGTCGCGCGCGGCACCTCGACGGTGCGCTTGGCGCCGAACACCGCCTCCTCGAAGGTGATCTCGATGTTCATGCGCAGGTCGTCGCCGCGCTGCGGGCCGGTGTGAGCGCGACGGCGTCCACCACCGCCGAAGAACATGTCGAAGAGGTCGAACGCGGAGTCGAACGAGAAGTTGCCGAAATCGGGCTGGGCGCCGTCGGCAACGTGGCCGAAGGCGTCGTAGCGCTGCCGCTTCTGCGGGTCGCTCAGCACCGAGTACGCCTCGCCGACCTCTTTGAACTGCTCCTCCGCGCCCTTGTCACCGTTGTTGCGGTCCGGGTGGTACTGCATGGCGAGCTTGCGGTACGCAGCCTTCAGCTGCTCCGGGGTCGCGTCGCGCGTGACGCCCAGGACCTCGTAGTAGTCGCGCTTGACCGTTGCCATGGTTCAGTGACCGGCGGCGGGGGTGCGCGGACGCACCACGCGGACGATCGCGGGCCGGAGCAGGCGGTCGTGGAGACGGTATCCCGGGACGAGCTCGGCAACCACGGTGTCCTCGTCCACGTCGTCGGACTCCTCGGCCGCGATTGCGTCGTGCATCGTCGGGTCGAAACGTTCGCCGACCGCCGGCACGGCCACGACCCCGATGCGCTCGAGCGCGGTTTCGAACTCGCGGACCACAAGCTGGAGACCGCTCACGAAGAAGTCCTCGGCACCGGCCTCACCGGCGTGTTCGACCGCCCGGCGCAGATTGTCGAGCACCGGCAGCATCGCGAGCGCCGCATCCTCACTCTCGTATCGGCGCAGGTCGGTGATCTCCTGGCCTTTGCGCCGCTTGAAATTCTCGAAGTCGGCGGCGAGACGAAGGTAGCGAGCATCCCGCTCGTCCGGCTCATCCGCGACGGTCTGGCCCGGCCCGGACTCGGCGTCAGGGCGCGCGTCAGTGAAGTCTTGTTCGTCCGTAGTCATGCGGTCACTATGCCCACGCTCAGCTCAAAGCACGCCCGACGGCTCGTCCGACCCGCTGAGCCACGTAGCGCACCCGCGGGCCGACCTGCGCGTAGGCCATCCGCGTCGAGCCGAGCACACCGATCGTGCCCCGGCGTTCCGCACCCGCGCGGTACGTCGTCAGCACCAGGCTGCAACGTGAGAGCTCGGCCATGCCGCTCTCGCGCCCGATCATGATCTGGATGCCGTGATCGAGATCGGCCGCGCTGATCAGGGCGGCGAGCATGCGCTCCTCCTCCACCACCTCGATGACCTGCTGGAGCAGCTCGACGTCGCCGAACTCGGGTTGATGAAGGAGGTTGCGCACCCCGTCGTGGAGGATGAGCGTGTCCTGCTGGGCGTCGCAGACGGTCATGAACGCGACGATCTGGGTGAGCAGGTCGTGCTCGAGCGCGGAGTGCTCACCGACTGACTCCGGAAGCCGCGACATGCCGGCGGCGTTGAGCCCGACGACGACGGCGTTGAGGCCGGCGGCGATGGCGCTGAGCACCGTCTGATCGGTCGGCGACGTGAGGTTCAGCGCCTGCTGGCGTACGAGGTTGCCCTCGAGCACGAGCACGAGCAGCGCCTGGGCGTCGCTGAGCTTCACCAGGTCGAGGTGCTTGACCCGCACCCCCAGCGCCCGCGGCGCGGTTACCAGGCTCACGGCATCCGCCGCCTGCGCCAGTGCGGTCGCGGCGATCTCGAGGATGTCCTCGACACCGCTCGGCATCACCGCGAAGAAGGGGTCCACCTGACGCCGCACCGCCGGCGGCACGTCCTCCTCGTCCATGAGGAAGTCGACGTAGTAGCGGTAGCCGAGGTCGGACGGGACGCGTCCCGCCGAGGTGTGCGGCTGGATCAGGTAGCCGACCTCGCTCAGCGTCGCCAGCTCGTTGCGTATCGTCGCTGACGACCACGTTGCGAGGTGAACGGCAAGCGACGCCGACCCGACGGGGACGCCGGTGCGGGTGTAATCCGCGACGACCGCCTTGAGGATCTGCTGCTTGCGCTGATCGAGAGGGACTGGATGTTGCACGTCTGGCCCAGGTGACGGTGCGGCCGCCGGTCACCGGCGCCTTAGCACTCGTCAGGGTTGAGTGCTAAGCGTACCAGCTAGGCCGCCTGGTCGCCTATCAGCCGGAGGGTCACCTGGTTGAGCACTGCCTCGCCGCGGGACGTCGCCCGAACTCGATCGCCGTCGACCGCGAGCAGCCCCAACCCTTCGAGCTCCCGTGCTTCGTGGAGGCTCGAAGGGTCGATGCGCACTCCCTCGCGGAGGCGAAGCCCGAGCATCACCCGCTCCTGCTCATGCATCATCGGGCCGACCGGCTCCGATCCGGCCACCGGCAGGCGCCCTGCGTCGACGGCCCGTCCGTAGGCTGCGATCCCTCGCCCGTGCCAGTAGCGCATCGAGACGGCGCCGGCTTCGACGTCGAGGCCGATCGCTGCTGCGGCCTCGGCGGGCAGGTGACCGTGGGCCCCGACCCCAGCGGCCACGTAGTACCCGTTGTGCCAGTAGACGAGGTTGTGGCGGCACTCCTCGCCCGGAAGCGCAAAGTTGCTGACCTCGTACTGAGCGTATCCGGCGCGTTCCAGCACCTCGATGGCGATGCGGTGCTGGCGCATGGAGCGAATGCCGTCGACAGGCTTGACGAGCCCGCGGCGCACCTGCGTGTGCAGCGGAGTCCCGGGTTCGACGGTCAGCTCGTAGCAGGAGACGTGCGTGGGACCTGCGGCCACCACGCGCTCGAGCGTGCGCCGCCAGCGCGTGTCTCCGAGACCTGGCACCGCGTAGATGAGGTCGCAGTTGACGGAGGTGAACCCGGCGGCGCGCACCTCGGCGACAGCGGCCACCGCGCGGTCCGCGTCATGAACCCGACCCAGAAAGCCGAGCACGTCAGCCTCCAGGCTCTGCACCCCGAGGCTGATCCGATTCACCCCGGCGGCTTTCCACACCAGCGCACGCGCCGTGCTGACACTTGAGGGATTGGCCTCCATGGTCACCTCGGCACCGGCGGCGACGGAGAACGTGTTCCGCACCGTCGCCACAAGGCCCGCGAGCAGCTCGGGATCGACCAGCGACGGCGTCCCGCCGCCGATGAACACGGTGTCGAGAGACAGCCTGCCGAGGCGCTCGCCGACGCGCCTGACCTCGGTGCCGAGCGCCTTCATGTACGCATCTGATCCGGTGGACCCGGCGACGCTCGTGAAATCGCAGTACTCGCACTTCCGCTCGCAGAACGGAATGTGCAGGTAGAGCGAACCAACCTCGCCGCAAGCGGTGGTCATGGCGTCGGATCCGCCTGTTGTGGATCGCGTGCCTGCGCGTCGTCCATCCTGTCGACGTTCGATTTCGCGCCCTGCCTCGCTTCTGCCGGCTTCGGCTTGGGTGCGCGTGGCTGGCGAGGCGGCGGGCGCCTCCGCATGAACTTGTAGAGCGGCGGATACAGGAAGTAGGTCGCCACAAAGCTGAGGACGTCGATCACCAGGAGGCCGACGACCGCCGCCGGCGTTGCGATCGTCGAAGCGCTGCTCGCGGTGGCGGTGCTCTTCGAGTTGTCGAAGCCGCCGATCAGGTACGTCAGGGCGACGAACATGGCCAGCCAGACGAAGTACTGCAAGATCCCGGACATCACCGATTCCATGAACCGGAGCGAGCGCGACTCCTTGGTGATGAGCTTTGCGATAGGTGCCGCGACCAGCGCGGCCGCCACCGGGACCAGCGGGTTGTAGCTGACACCGAGGACGTACAGTCCGAAGGCCGGCTTGGGATTGGCGAGCGTGAAGAACGCGAGCGATCCGACGGCGATCTCGGCGACTGCGAGGAGTGCGATCAGGATCAGATAGGAGCGTTTGGCCCACGGGACGAAGGGCTCGTCGATGGGCCGGGTGCGCGTGGCGGCGCCACCTTTGCCGAGCGTGCGTGTCTTGGGCGCCGGCTGCTGTTTCCCGTTCTGCTGTTTGCCGCCGCCCTCCTTGACCTGAGCGGTCTGCTTGGCAAGCGAGACCTCGGCGCGCGCGGCCCGTTCGACCGAATCTGGACGGCGGCGCGGGCGCTTGCGGGGCGGGTTCGGCCGAGGCATCAGGCGTCCACCTACTGCTCGTCCATCTTGAGCACAGCCATGAATGCCTCCTGCGGAATCTCCACGTTGCCCACCCGTTTCATGCGGCGCTTGCCCTCACGCTGCTTCTCGAGCAGCTTGCGCTTCCGCGTGATGTCCCCGCCGTAGCACTTGGCAAGCACGTCCTTGCGCATGGCGGAAACCGTCTCACGGGCGACGATCTTGCCACCGATCGCAGCCTGTATGGGCACTTCGAAGAGCTGGCGAGGGATCAGCTTGCGGAGACGCTCGGCCAGCTTGCGTCCGTGAGCGTTGGCGCGGTCGCGGTGAACGATCATGCTCAGCGCGTCCACACGCTGCCCGCCGACCAGGATGTCGAGCTTGACCAGCGACTCGGCGCGGAAGCCCGTGATCTCGTAGTCCAGCGACGCGTAACCCCGGCTGCGGGACTTCAACTGGTCATAGAAGTCGTGAATGATCTCGCCGAGCGGGAGGTCGTAGGTGAGCGCGACGCGGTCCCCCGGCTGATAGTCCATGTGCTGGAACTCGCCCCGTCGCTCCTGGCACAGTTCCATGATCGCGCCGACATACGTGCTTGGAACGATGATCGTCGCCTTGGTCCGGGGTTCCTCGATGGCGTCGATGTGCGAGGCGTCGGGCAGCATCTCCGGGTTGTCGATCGCGATGACCTCACCGGAGCGCAGCCGGACCCGATACTCGACGGTCGGCGCCGTCGTGATCAGCGACAGGTTGAACTCGCGTTCCAGGCGTTCCTGCACGATCTCCATGTGCAGCAGGCCGAGGAACCCGCACCGGAATCCGAATCCGAGCGCGGCTGACGATTCCGGTTCGAAGACGAGCGACGCGTCGTTGAGGTTGAGCCGCTGCAGCGCCTCCTTGAGGTCGGTGACGTCATCGGAGTCGACCGGGAAGATGCCGGCGTACACCATGGGCGTGACCGCTCGGTATCCCGGCAGCGGATGGGTTGTCGGATGCGCGGCGTCCGTCACCGTGTCCCCCACCTTGCTGTCGCGAACGTTCTTGATCGAGGCGATGAAGTATCCGACCTCACCACAGAGCAGCTCGTCGACGGGCGTCATCGCGGGTGCGAACACTCCCACCTCGTCGACGACGAACTCGCTCCTGTTGTTCATCATGCGGATGCGCATACCGCCGGCGATACGCCCATCCACGATGCGGACGTACACGACGACGCCGCGGTAGGCGTCGTACTTCGCGTCGAAGATGAGCGCTCGCAACGATCCGCCGGGATCGCCCTTGGGCGGTGGAACTCGCTTGACGATCGCCTCGAGCACCAGGTCGATGCCGATCCCCTGGCGTGCGCTGGTGAGGATGGCATCGTCGGCGGGAATGCCGATGACCTCCTCAATCTCACGGCGCACGAGTTCCGCGTCCGCGTTGGCGAGGTCGATCTTGTTGATGACGGGGATCACCTCGAGGTGATTGTCGATAGCCTGGTACACGTTGGCGAGCGTCTGCGCCTCGACGCCCTGGGTGGCGTCGACCACGAGCAACGCGCCCTCACACGCCGCGAGCGACCTCGACACCTCGTATGCGAAATCGACGTGCCCCGGCGTGTCGATGAGGTTCAGCTCGTAGGTGATGCCGTCAGATGCGGTGTACGCGAGCCGGACCGCCTGCGCCTTGATGGTGATGCCGCGCTCGCGTTCGAGGTCGAGCTGATCGAGCACCTGGTCCTGCATGTCGCGCAGCGCCACCGTCCCGGTCGCCTCGAGCAACCGGTCTGCAAGGGTGGACTTGCCATGATCGATGTGCGCGATGATGCTGAAGTTGCGGATCCGGTCAAGACGCATGCGCTAAGGAGGGGATTCCTAGGATTGGAACGCGCCGTCGCTGTCGTGCGCGCTGCGCAGAATCTCCGCAAGATCGGTCAGCCCGCGGCGGCTCCCCGACAATCCCGGTTTGACCCGATGCGCCAGCACCATGGGCGCGACGTGCTCAACGTCGTCGATCCCGACCGCCGACCGATCCTCGTGCGCCGCGAGCGCCTGCGCCGCTTTGCGCGTGACGATGTCGGCGCGATGTCCATCCACCTCCAGCTCGATGCTGAGGGCGGCGATGGCCACCAGGATGTTGCGGTCGACCACAACGTCGGAGAGCATCGACATGGCCCGCGCGATACGATCCGCCTCCAACTGTTCGGCCGGCTCGAAACGTGTGGCGAAGGCGCCGGGGTCTTCTTCAAACGCTTCGCGCCGTTCAACGATCTCAACCCGCTGACGAACGTCGCGAATCCCCTCGACATCGACGCACAGGCCGAATCGGTCCAGCAGCTGGGGACGAAGCTCACCTTCTTCCGGGTTCATGGTGCCGACAAGGATGAAACGCGACGGATGTGACACCGAGACACCCTCGCGTTCGACGGTGTTCTGACCCATCGCCGCGGCGTCGAGGAGCACGTCGACGATGTGGTCATCGAGCAGGTTCACCTCGTCGACGTAAAGGATGTTGCGGTTCGCCTCGGCGAGCACGCCCGGCTCGAACTCCTTCTCTCCCCGCTTGATCGCCGCCTCGATGTCGATGGCGCCGACCACCCGGTCCTCGGACGCATTGATGGGCAGCTCCACGACACGCATCCGGCGTCGCGACCGCGGCAACGTCTCTCCACCCACGACACGCTCGGTGCACTCCGCGCATTGCAGATCTGCGTCATCGGGCGGGCACCCATAGCGGCAGTCGGTCACGACATCGAGCCCCGGAAGGAGCTTGGTGAGCGAGCGCACCGCCGTCGATTTCGCGGTTCCCTTCTCACCACGAATCAGCACACCGCCGATCGCGGGATTGATCGCGTTGAGAATGAGCGCCTGTTTCATGAGGTCCTGTCCCACGATCGCGGTGAACGGGAACACGCTTCTGCCTGTCTGCATCACGGTCATTGTGTCATGCGACCTCGAAGCGTCTTCTCGACGCCCTCGACGATCGCCCCCTGCGAGAGATCGAAGAGACCGAGGTATTCACCACCGGCGCGGTCGGCGAGGTCGCGGCAGGCGTTGAATCCGTATCCCCCGAAAAGCGGGGGGCGGCTGTGGCTGCCGACGCGGGGCATCGGTCGCGCCGTGTGATCACGTGCCGAATCGATGACCAGCATGTGCACGCCGTCGGCGCCGAGCTGTTCAGCGACGCGCTGCGCCTCGACGAGGGGTTCCTCGCCAAAGAGCGAGATGTTGCCTCGTCCATCGCTGATCAGCACCATCAATGGATACACGGTCGGGTCACGCAGGCGCTCCGTGCGCACGATCCGGAGTCCCGCGACGAGCCCGTGGGTCAGGGGTGTCGTTCCCCCGACCGTGAGACGCTGCAGGCGCTGTTCCGCCAGGTCGACAGACGACGTCGGCTGCAGCACCACGCGTGCCGCACGACCCGAGAAGACGACGAGCGACACCTTGTCGCGACGCAGGTAGGCATCGCGGAGCAGTGACAGCACCGCCCCCTTGGTGGCCTGCATGCGCTGCTCGGCGTCCATCGAGGCGCTGGCGTCGACGACGAAGACGATGAGCGTGCCGGTGCGGCGGCGGCGCACCTTCTGACGGAGATCCTGCCGCTCGAGATGGAGCGCCGGCCCGACCCTGCCGGCGGGCTCCTCGGCACGGCGGCGGACCTGGTGCGGGGCCGCGGCGCGCATGGTGGCGTCAAAGGCGATGTCGGTCGTTTTCTCCGTCTGGGTCGCGCGCACGTAGCGACCCCGCTTGTCGCTGCTCTGCGACGAGCTTCGCTTGCCCGTGGTGGCCCGGCTCCGGCGATCTCGGGGCAGGGCGATCTTGCGCACCGGGAAGATCTCGCCCTCGAAAAGCTGCTCGGCGCTGCGCCGGGTCACCGCCTGGGTCGCCTGCTCGCTCCCCTGGACCTGGCCCGCGCTCTCGCCCTCCTCACCGTTTCCGGAGTCGTCCGGAGGTTGTTCCCCGGCTTCTGAGGTCTGCTCCGAGACGACCGCTGCTTCCGCCTCCTGGGCGATCTCCTCGAAGCGCTCCCGGGCGCGCTCGGCCGCGGCACCGCCCGGCTGGGACACCCCGTCCTGGCGGGTCCGCCGGCGGTGGGCGAGCGCGAGCTCGGCGGCCGTGGTGGCGTCGGCGGTGGTCACGACGAGGCGGTCCTCGGCTTCCGCGGCGATCCCGGCGGCTCGGGCGCGCACCAGCGTCTCGGCCTCGTCCCACGCGCGAACTGTCCGCGCCGCGCTGCTCACCACGATGTCGGCGCGATGTCCGAGCGCTCCGGCATCGATGCACACGAGGGCGATGAACCAGCTGATGGCCGGCGTGATCACCACGCGAGGGAGCAGCCGCTTGGCCTCCTGGATGACCGCCTTCAGGTGATCCTCGCTCGTCAGGTACGCAGTCTCGAGACCGGCACCGTCGAGGCTCCGTTGTGCGTCGCGCTCCATGATGCGCACCCGCTCGTCGACATCCCAGAGACCGGTGATGTCGACACAGAGACCGAAGCGATCGAGCAGCTGCGGACGGAGGTCTCCCTCTTCGGGATTCATCGTCCCCACCAGGATGAAGCGCGACGGGTGCGCGAACGAGATGCCCTCGCGCTCCACGGCATTCCAGCCCATCGCGGCGGCGTCGAGAAGCACATCGACGATGTGGTCGTCGAGCAGATTGACCTCGTCGACGTAGAGGATGCCGCGGTTGGCGTCGGCGAGGAGCCCCGGCTCGAAGCGACGCTCGCCGAGCTTGATCGCCGCCTCCGTGTCGATGGTCCCGACCACTCGATCCTCGGACGCGTTGACCGGCAGTTCCACCACGCGCGTACGCCGGCGCTCGACGGCGTGAGCCATCCCACCCTCGGCGCGGTGGCGACAGTCGTCGCACCACGTTGCTGGTGTGTCCGGATCGCATCGATACCGGCATCCGACGATAACGTCGATATCGGGGAGCAGGCGAGCCAGCGCCCGGACCGCGGTCGACTTGGCGGTGCCTCGCTGGCCGCGGATGAGCACGCCGCCGATCCCCGGGTTGATGGCGTTGAGGACCAGCGCGGTCTTCATCGTCTCCTGACCCACGAGGGCGGTGAACGGCATGAGGGAACGGGAGTTCGGCATCGAACCCATTGTGCCAGCGGTGCCGAGCACCGAGCCTGCTACAAAGCCTCGATGCAGAGACCTCTCCGCGTCCTGCTGGAGGCGAGCTGTCTGGGGGACGCCCGCCGGGACGCCGGCATCGGACGGTATGCGACCCAATTGATCGAGGCGCTGCGAGGGGTGGCCGGTCTCGAGATCACTCCCTCGGTCCCAACCTCGCCGGCGTGGAGCGAGGCTCGCCCGGCGCGATTCCTGCGGGCGCAGCCGCACGCGCTCGCCGAAGCCGTGGCAGCGCACCCACACCTGGTTCACGGGCTGGGCGGCGAGCCGGTGATCGGCTTCCCGGCGTCTCGCCAGGTGGTGACCCTGCACGACGTCGAGATGTGGCGAGGGGCGCCGGCCCCAGGAGTGGCCGCCTCAGCGCGCCGCCTCTTCGGGACTCTACTGGCGCCGGCGATCCGGGCGTGCGCCGGCATCATCGCCGTGAGTGAGGCGACCCGAAACGACGCGATCGCCACCCTCGACCTCGACCCGTCCCGGATCCATGTCGTGCCCCATGGCGTGGGAGCCGTGTTCTCGGCCCGCCCCAAGCTTCGCGACGCGCGAACCGCCGAAGGCCTGGGACTCGACGAGCCCTTCGTGCTCTGGGTCGGCAGCTTGCGGTCGCCTGACCCCCGCAAGGGCCTCGACACCCTCCTCGCGGCGATGGAACGGCTTCCCGGAGGAGGGCCAACCCTGGCGCTCGTGGGAGCGCTCGGCCCCGAAGCCGACGGGTTGGCGGCCGACGCCTGGCGACGTCGCCTCCGCCTCGTCCTGAGCGGCCCGGTCGACGATGCCGATCTCGCATCGCTGTACCGGCAGGCTGCGGTGGTCGTTCTGCCCTCGACGCACGAAGGCTTCGGTTTGACCGCGCTGGAGGCGATGGCGTGCGGGGCGCCGCTGGTCGCCACCACCGTCGGGAACCTTCCTCAGCTCACACAGGACGTCGCCGTGCTGGTGCCGGCCGGAGATCCCACCGGACTCTCCAGCGCCATCGACTTGGTGCTCAGCGAACCGGTCAGCGCCGCCCGGATGCGCCACGCCGGCATCGATCGAGCCTCCGGTTACACATGGGAGAGGACCGCGGCGATGACCATGGCCGTGTACGAGCACATCGCGCTGCGCAGCGGGTCCCACCCGCGCTGAGTGAGACCGCAGTCAGAGTTCCGCGGCGATTGCCTGCCGCTGGTCCTCGTCAAGCTCCACGGTCACGGTGAGATTGGGGTGTTCGGTCCCGGCGGCGATGGCCGATCCCCCGAGGACAGCCGCGCGCTGACCGGGCTCGAGGTTGAAACGCAGGTAGTGTGCGGGCGCGATCTCGCCGGGCGGTGACACCACCTCGGGAACACCTCGAACGCGGGCTCCGGCGACCTCGATAAAGACAGTGCGCTCGACGCCCTCGAGCTGGGTCGCGGCGGTGGCGAGATCGGCCGGGTCGGCCACCTCGACGAACAGCATCGCGGCGAGCTCCCCCTGGCTTGGCACCACCGCGTTGAAGGCGCCGATCTCAGTTGCGACCCGATCGGGGTCGTCGATGCGTTCGGTCCTCAAGGCCTCCTCGAGGGTCGAGCGGATCGTGTCGCGGTTCTCGAACACGAGCGCCAGGCGGTCGCCGAGGTGCACCCTCCGAGAGCGCTTCAGCTCGGCGAGCTCGTGACGCTCATCCCCACGAATGTGCTCGTAGGCGTCGCCGACGCGGACATCGCCTTTGTCAATCTCGGCCGAGCCCTCGGGCGTCACCTGGACCTCCATCAGGGTGAGGATGCGAGACGCCGACTCTGGCAGGTCGGCCATTCCGGCGGGTGGAGTAATACTTGACCTGCGCGGTATGATTTTGGCCGGCATGGCAACAGTCCCCTTCGACCGCAGCGTTCTCAAGGTCAATCAGGCGATCCTGATGATCGTCATCGTGGCCGGCTACCTGGTCGGGCTCGTCTATCCCCCGGTGGCGTGGGCGCTCCCCGTCCTGGCGGTGATGATGCTGGCCGCCGTCGCCTCTCCATCGTTCAACGTCCCGCGCCTGCTCTATCTCCGCTGGCTCCAGCCCGCGGGCATCGTGAGGCCGCGCGTCGTCCAGGAGGACCCGGCACCGCACCGTTTTGCGCAGCTGGTCGGCGGCGTGTTCCTTGCCGCTGCAAGCGTGTTCGTGATCACCGGATTGCTGCTGGTCGCGTGGGTGCTGGCGTGGATCGTCGCGGCGCTCGCCTTCCTCAACTTCGCGTTCAACATCTGCGTCGGTTGCATCATGTACGCCCAGCTGGTGCGCTTCGGCCTGCTGCCGCTCTCTCGCGAACCGGCGCGATGATCCTCCTGCTCGCACCCTTGATCGCCATCGCGGCGATCGCGGGCGTGGCCTTGGTGCTCCGCGTTCAGCGAGGTGGCCAGCGGCAGCTGGTCGGGCGGGTCGTCGAGAACGTGGTGCGCGCCGGCCAGCTGCCCTCCATCCTGTATTTCACCGGCGAGAACTGCACGATCTGCCACACGGCGCAGCGACCGGCACTGCGTGCACTCACGGCCGTGATCGATCCCGGCATCGAGATCCGAGAGGTCGACATCGCCATCGAGCCCGAGCTGGCCCGCCGCTATCGCGTGATGTCCCTTCCGACCACGATCGTGCTCGACCCGGATGGACAGGTGACCGACATCAACGTTGGCTTCGCGAGCGGGGAGATGCTTCGCAGGCAGCTGGTTGACGCCGGGATGCCGGTCGCCGCGTAGTCAACCGGGTACTCTGAGCGCATGGCCGTCACCGAGCGCGCACAGCGAACACGCGCTCTGGCCCCGTCGGACCTCTTCGCCGTCGACGACCTGCTCAGCGACGACGAGCGTCTGATCCGCGACACCGTTCGGGGGTTCGTCCGCGAGCGCGCCCTGCCCGTCATCCCCGAGCACTTCGAGGCGGGCACCTTTCCTCGCGAGCTGATCCCGGGCGTGGCCGAGCTCGGTCTCCTGGGCATGCACCTGCACGGCTACGGCTGCGCGGGATCCACGGCGATCGCGTACGGGGTCGCCTGCGAGGAGCTCGAGGCAGGCGACAGCGGGCTGCGCTCATTCGTCTCCGTGCAGGGGTCGCTGGCGATGTTCCCGATCTCTGCCTACGGCAGTGACGAGCAGAAGGCTCGGTGGCTGCCCGAGATGGCGGCAGGGCGGGCGATCGGCTGTTTCGGGCTGACCGAGCCCGACGCCGGATCCGATCCCTCGTCGATGCACACGTCGGCGCGCCGGGACGGCGGCGACTGGGTGATCAACGGCACCAAGATGTGGATCACCAACGGCTCGATCGCCGACATCGCGGTTGTCTGGGCCATGACCGACTCCGGTGTTCGGGGGTTCCTCGTGGAGCGCGGAACCCGTGGCTTCACCACGTCGGACGTGCACAACAAGCTGTCGCTGCGCGCTTCGGTGACGTCGGAGCTGTCCTTCGACTCGGTGCGTGTACCGGATGGTGCCGTCCTCCCCGGAGTGACCGGGATGCGGGGTCCGCTCTCCTGCCTCAACGAGGCGAGATTCGGCATCGGCTGGGGGACCATGGGTGCCGCACGGGCCTGCTTCGAGTCCGCGCTCGAGTACAGCAGGACGCGCCGCGCTTTCGGCAAGCCCATCGGCGCCATGCAGCTCACCCAACAGAAGCTGGCTGACATGGCGACAGCGATCGTGCAGGGACGCCTGCTCGCGCACCGGCTCGGCACGCTCAAGGACCAGGGTCGCCTTCATCCGGTCCAGGTGTCGATCACCAAGCGGGCCAACGTCCGCGCCGCCCTCGACATCGCGCGCAGCGCGCGCACCATCCTCGGTGCGAACGGCATCACGCTCGAATACCCGGTCTCACGACACATGGCCAACCTCGAATCGGTGCTCACCTACGAGGGCACCGAGGAGGTGCACACGCTCATCATCGGCAAGGAGCTCACCGGCGAGAGCGCGTTCGGCTGAGCGTTAGGCGGCCTCGTCCCAGCTTTCGGTTTCTCGAAACGAGTGATGGCCGCGCCGGGCGACGATCAGGTGATCGAGCACCGGGATACCCAGCAGCGCGCCGGCGCTTCGGAGCGCGGTGGTGACGGCGCGGTCGGCACGGCTCGGCGCCGGGTCGCCACTCGGATGGTTGTGGCCGATGATGACTGCAACCGCGTCGCTGCGCAGCGCGGGCCCGAACACGTCGCGTGGTTGCAGCCGCGAAGCGTTGATGGTGCCGACCGCGACCGTCTCGAGCTTGATCGGGCGGTGACGAGCGTCGAGCAGCAGCACCACGACCTGCTCGCGGCGCGCACGCCGCAGCCCGTCGAGCATGAGCAACGCGTCCCGCGGCGACCCGATGGCCGGCCGGTCGTCGTCGGTCCACCGCTCCGCGAGCTCCCACATGGCGGCAAGGCGCTCAGCGCGTTCGCGCGAGACCCCGTGCTCGCGGGTGAGCCCTGCGGCATCGAGCGCTCGGCGCTCCCACCACGGGATCCTCGCGACCCGATTGGCGACGACGCTCAGATCAGCGGCCGGGGACGCACCTCCCAGGGCTCGGGCGAGCAGCTCCGCCTCTCCGGTTGGGCCGCCCATCTCGCTCCGCACGCCCCCGATCATACTACAAAACAGTGTAGTTGCCGGGGCATGGATTACGACCGAGTGAGCAGCATCCCCACGATGAAGATCGCCACGATCACGGCACCGGCCACCGCCACCGGAATCCATCCGCCGGCGGTTGCAAGCAGAGACGGTGACGCTGACTGCGCGATTCGAGGCGGCGGGGCTGCGGGCGCGTCGACGATGTCCGCCGGCGCCTCCACCACGATCAACTTCACGCGTCCGGGTGCATCCTCGGGCAGCTCGGCCGGGTCGAGGAGCGCCGGCGCAACCGCGACGCTGCGCCGCCGGCGTGGGGTGCGGAGCTCAGACACCACGCTCGCCCTCGGCAATCAGCGCAGCAAGCACCTCATCCGCGAACGAGCGATACGCCGTGGCCGCCTCCGACGAGGGCGCCATCACGGTCACCGGCTCGCCGGCGAGCGCTGATTCCTGCAGTCGCACGGTCACTTTGATGACCGTGTTGAAAACACGGAGGTTCGGGATGGCGCGGAGTCCCTCGAGCAGGTCCCGCGAGAATCGCGTGCGCATCACCACGAAGGTCGGCAGCAACCCGAGCACGCGAAGGTCCGGGTTCAACCCCTGACGCACGTGGTGCACGGAACGGAGCGTCTCCTTGAGCCCCTTCACCGCGTAGCCCGACATCTGCATCGGGATCACGATGTAGTCGGTCGCGGCCAGGACGCTGACGGTGTGGAACGCAAAGCTCGGCGGCGTGTCGAAGAGGATGAAGTCGTAGTCGCGACAATCGCGATCGAGCGCTCGACGAAGCCGGGTCTCGGCATCGAGCGTCGTCGGTAACCCGGCTTCGACGGCACTGAGATCCGGGTTCGCAGGCAGCAGGTGCAGACCGGGCCACTTGGTGCGGACGATCAACTCATCGACCGACTGGTCGGGCTCGAGAATCGCATCCGCCACGGTGTGCGTCAGCGAGTAGGGATTGAACCCGAGGCCGGACGTGAGGTTGGATTGCGGATCCATGTCGACGGCGAGCACGCGCCGTCCGCGCTCCGCGAACACGGCCGCCAAGGAGGCGCAGGTGGTTGTCTTTCCCACCCCGCCTTTTCCGGAGATACAGGCGATCGAAACAGCCACCGCGACCGATTAGTCTAGTGCAGGCCGTCGCGACCGGCACACGGGAGTGGGTACGTCGGCGGCAGAATCAGTCAGCTTGGCGCCGCTCGCACTGTCGGGCGAACCGCGGGCGCCGCCGCCATGTCGTCCTCCCACGCGCGGTTCAGACGCCGCTGCATGGTCGCCATGAGTATCAAGCCGCCCGCCACGGGGAGCAGCATCCAGAGGATGGCGCGCGCCGGGCGCAGCTGCACGTCGGTGGTGCGCCCCATCCGATCCTCAACGATCCGCACGCGCTCGAGCGTCATCACGATCGCGATGGCGCTGAACGCCAGGAGCAGCTCGAGGTAGGGGATCAGCAGACCGCCGCCGAGCAACCCATACGCCTGCAGCACCGTGAAGTGAGGGTCGAAGGGCAGCGTGACGTTTGCGACCGCAAGCACGATCCTCACCGCTCCGGCGATGCTCACCAGCCAGCCGATTGCCCAGGGAATCGCGACGGCCACGGTGGATCGTCCCGGAACGACGTGCATGCGGGTGTCGAAGTTGCCCACCTCTCGGTTGATGCGGTGATGCCATACGAGGCTGTAGACCCCGAGCGTGACGATCGAGAGCACCACGATTCCGAGGATCGAACGGTGCTTGCCCGCCGGTCCGAACGACGTGACCTTGGGGAGCGCCTTTTCCGGGGTGGTGATGGCCGCGACGATGGTGACCTCGGTCGGGTCGGCCTCCAGAGCCTCGCCGGACGGCGCGTCGGAGGTGCTGTCGCCGGCATCGAGCACCGGCCCAGTCCTGGCCGGGTGCGGCGGCGCCGAAGCAGGCCACGACCATGTCGGAGGCGCGAGGGTCGCGTCGCCGGTCGCGACAGCCTGCGGATTGGCGGTCAGGGTCGTGACGGCGGGCGCGGTGCCCGGCCGCGATGCGGTCTCGGTCATCCCGTGTTCCTCATGTACGGCGCCACCTCGGGTGGTGCCGCGTGCTGCTAGTGGGACGTCGACGCTCCGGGTACTGGATTCGAACCAGTGGCCTTGCGGTTAACAGCCGCCTGCTCTACCGCTGAGCTAACCCGGATCATGACTCAAGTCTACCCGCCGTGACGCACCGTGCCTTCGCGTTCACGATTTGTCGCAGCCGCAGACCGCGGCCGAGCCCTCTACTCGAGGTAGTCCTTGAGCTTCTTGGAGCGCGATGGGTGGCGCAGCTTGCGCAGCGCTTTCGCCTCGATCTGGCGGATGCGTTCGCGGGTCACACCGAAACGCTTGCCCACCTCTTCGAGCGTGCGCTGATGTCCGTCGATGAGGCCGAATCGGAGCTGCAGCACGCGACGTTCGCGCGGCGTGAGCGTGTCGAGAATGTCCTCGACCTCGGTGCGCAGCATGGTCAGCGACGCTGCGTCGGATGGCGCCGTTGCCTCCTTGTCCTCGACAAAGTCCCCGAGATGCGAATCCTCTTCCTCGCCGATGGGCGTTTCCAATGAGACCGGGTCCTGCGACACCTTGGTGATCTCGCGAACCTTCTCCGGCGTGATGCCCATCTCGTCGGCGATCTCCTCGTCGTTGGGCTCGCGGCCCAGCTCCTGGAGCAACCGCCGCGATACGCGCACGAGCTTGTTGATGGTCTCGACCATGTGCACCGGGATGCGGATGGTTCGTGCCTGGTCGGCGATCGCGCGTGTGATGGCCTGGCGGATCCACCACGTCGCGTACGTCGAGAACTTGTATCCCTTGTGGTAGTCGAACTTCTCGACGGCGCGAATCAGGCCCATGTTGCCTTCCTGGATCAGATCGAGGAATGACATGCCGCGGCCGATGTACTTCTTGGCAATGCTGACCACAAGGCGCAGGTTCGCCTCGGTGAGCTGGTTCTTCGCCTCCTCATCGCCCTGCTCGATCAGCTTCGCGTAGTGCACCTCCTGCTCGGCCTTGAGCAGCGCGACCCGGCCGATCTCCTTGAGGTACATGCGAACCGGGTCGTCCAGGGAGACGGAGTCGATCGCCTCCGCCTTGGCGATGAGCTCCTCGTCGATCTCGTCGACGGTCTCAAAATCCTTGTCTCCGTCGCTGACCTCGATCCCCATCTCGCGAAAGACGTGGAAGATCCGCTCCAGATGGTCGGGCTCGACATCGATCTCGGGGAAGGCTGCGAGGATGTCGTCAGGCGTGAGGTATCCGTGGTCCTTGCCCTTGATGATCAGCGCCTCGGCGGCGGAGACCAGCAGGTCGGCGCCGGAAGGCGGCGGCAGGGTGGCTGCCCGGGATCGGGTGGTTGTGCTGGTGGCTGCGGTCATCTCAACTCTGTCTTACGCGGGCACGCTGACGCCCGCGACTGCAAGGTCCGCCGGTCGATTGGTACAACGACAGCGTTCACAATAATTGTCAAAGCCGTCTGCGTGTGCCAATTCGGGCGATCGGATAGGGAAATTCCACGCGGGCACGAGGAAGATGGTGGCTCGCCGGGCTGCAGATCAAACATGCGCGGAACGCGCGCGCAGCAGCGATCGGGTGCCGATCAGCGAACCGCGACCGTCCTGCGCAGATGCGGCGCATCCGCGGCGAGCCGGCTGAGCTTGGCGGCGAGAGCGTCGGCGTCCTCGGTACGGCCCTCATCCCGGGCACGATGCATCTCGGTCGAGATGCTGACCAGCGCGCGGCGCACGCTCTCCTCGTGGATGAGCCGGACGCAGTCGGCCATGAGTTGCCTGATCGCCTCCGGTTCCGCCGCGTCGGCGAACTCGGGAACCTCGCGGACCAGCAGGCCCGCGGCGCGCCGCTGATCCCCACCGGTGAGGCGCCGAAGCGTGAATCCGTCAGGGTCGGTGGACGCCGCATCGTAGATCCGCCGCGCCGTGGGATTGGTGAACTCATCGGGCCCGAGGCCGCTCTCCGATCGCAGGGCCGCCGCCAGCTCCGGCCGGATCAGCACCACCCGTGCGAGCTGCGCCTCCCAGGGCGGCATCGGCTCGTCCGCCTCGGCGGGCTCGGGCTCATCGATCGCGCCCGCGGCCGGCTCCGCTGGAGCGGCGACCACGATCCTGGCGGGTCGCCGAGCGCCGTCGCGCATCGAGTGGGCCAGGTCGGTCGAGAGCGAGCGAGCGCCGATGTCGAGGCGGCGGGCCGCCTGCTGAAGATAGAGCTCGCGGGTGGTCGCCTCCGGGATCCGGGCGAGCACCGACACCGCACGCTCGGCGGCAGCCCGGCGTGCATCGACGCTCCCGCCCTCGCCGCCTCCGAGCGCAGTGTCCAGGAGCACCTGCCACGCCGGCGGAGAGTCGCCGATCGCCCGGGCAAACGCCCCGGGGTCCCGGCGGACGAGCTCGTCCGGGTCCTTGGCACCCGCCGGAAGGCGGCAGAGCCGAGCCTGCACTCCCTCGGCGGCGATGACGTCCACCGCCCGGGTGGAGGCGACCCTCCCGGCGTCGTCGCCGTCGAAACACAGAATCAGGGTCTCGGCGATGCGCCCGAGGCTGTGGACCTGTTCCCGAGTGAGCGCGGTGCCGCTGCTGGCCACCGTGTGCTCCACGCCGGCTGCGTGGGCGGCGATGACGTCGAAGTAGCCCTCGACGATCACGGCGGCGTGCTCACGCATGATCGCGGGACGGGAGAGATCGAGGCCGAAGATCGCCGACGACTTGTGGTATGCGGCCGAATCGGGGCTGTTCAGGTACTTCGGCTTGGCGTCGCCCAGGGCGCGGGCTCCGAATCCGAGCACGTCCCCGCGCTCGTCGCGGATCGGGAACACAAGGCGATCCCGAAACCGGTCACGGGTCCTGCCGCCGCGCTGGGGGTGGACGAGCCCGGCCTCGACCAGCTCCTCAACGGTCGCGCCGCCTTTGCCGGTCATGTACCGCGCGAGGGCGTCCTCCCCGTGACCGCCGGCAGACGCGAAGCCGATCCCGAATCGGCGGGCGAGCACCTCCCCGACCTCGCGATCGCGGAGCAGGTCGCGTCCCGGCTCGCCGGCGGGGGTCGACCACAGCACGTGCTGGTAGTACGCCTGCGCTTTGACATTGAGCTCGATCGAACGGCGCCGGCGCCTGCCGGCGCCACGGGCCGCGCGCGGACCGCTCTCGAGTTCGACCCCAGCCCGGTCGGCGAGCATCTCCAGGGCCTGCCGGAAGTCGATGCGTTCGATCTGCTCGATGAATTTGAAGAGGTCACCGCCCTCGTGACAGCCGTGGCAGTACCAGACCTGGCGCTCAGGGCTGACCGTGAAGGACGGCGTTTTCTCGGCATGAAACGGACAGAGCCCGGTCAGCTCGCGCCCCGCCCGGTGAAGCGTGACGTACCCGCTGATCACCTCGACGAGGTCAAGCCTCGACTTGACCTCCGCGACAGCATCCCCCGCCATTGCCCGCCCGCCTCGACCGCTCGCTAGCGGCTGAAGAACCAGCGCCGACGCCTGCCCGCGACGTCCTGTGGGTCTGGCGGCCCCGCCTCGAGCTCGCTGATCCGCCGGTCGCGATCGGCAATGCGGCGATCCTTCTCCGCCTGCGCCGCTGCGTGCTCGGCGCGCGCCGTCTGCAGCTCGAGCTGGAGCTGCTTCACCAGGTTTTGGCGGGCGTTGAGCTCGGCTTCGAATCGCTGCCGCTGCTCGGAGTAGATGCGCTGCTCGAGGGTCCTTTCCCAACGGTCGAGCAGACCGGCGACGAGCTCACGGGGATCGAGCGAGGTCATCGACGCGACGTCACGGCGGGGCTCGTTCGATCCGATCTCGATCATCGATTCGCTGCGCCCGTGCGACGTCTGCGCCTCGGCGGCGAGCTCCTCCTCAGGCGGCGGCACGACCTTGTCCGGCCACGACGACTGCTGGGCGGTCCCAACCACGTCGACACTCGGGCCCCGATCCGCCGGCCCTTCATGGCTGACCGTCTCTGGAGGCGGTGGCGGGGCAGGCGAGGCGGCTCCGTTGGCTGCCGGGGCCTCGATGCCGAGGTCGCCGAGGCGGACCAGATAGTGCACGCCGTCCGCGTTCTCCTCGCGACGTGACGGGACGTCGCCCGCTTCGACGCGCCGAAGCAGGATTCCGAGCGGGAGATCCAGCCTCTTCGCCACCTCCTCCACCGGAAGGTATGGCTCGGAACCCGGCTCGGTAGTGTTGGCTGCGGGCATGACTGTCTGCGGCCAGGGCATCAATGGAAGAGTAGGCGAAACGTTGTATGAAATGGGTTGTTGCCAGCGATCCGTTACGGGGTGAACCTAGCGTCCGACGACCTCGATCGCATACTTCGAGTTGTCGGTGAGCACCACGATTCCACCCCGTTGTTCGGTGATGACCGCACGAACCGGTGAGGTTGCGAACACATCCGGTGCATCCGCGTGCTCGGTGACGGTGCGGCGTACGGCGTAGGGCATACCAGGCGTCGGCGGTGAGAGCTCATCGCCCTCGACCACGTGTCCGTCATCCAGCATCTCGGGCCGTCCGTTTCGCGTCGCGATCTTGCGGATCCTGACGTGCTCGGTCACCGTGCTACCGCCTAGCGGTCCCGCTCCACCCGCGCCAGCCGGGCATGCGCAGCCGCCAGGCGGGCGGCGGGAACCCGAAAGGGTGAGCAGGAGACGTAGTCGAGCCCCAATTCCTCGCAGAGCGCGATCGAATCCGTGTCGCCGCCGTGCTCGCCGCAGATGCCGACGCTCAGCGATGGACGGACCGCGCGACCTTCCTCGACGGCAAAACGCATGAGCCGCCCGACACCATCGCGATCGAGGGTCTCGAACGGGTTGCGCGGGAGCACCTTGTCCTCGACGTAGCGCAGCAGGAACTTGCCCTCGGCGTCGTCACGCGACACACCGAAGGTCATCTGCGTCAGGTCGTTGGTGCCGAACGAGAAGAAGTCCGCGGACTGCGCGATCTGTCCGGCGGTCAGGGCCGCGCGGGGCACCTCGATCATGGTCCCGACGAGGTAGGACACCTTGGTCTTGGTCTCGTCGAAGACCTCCTGCGCAACTCGGTCGATCACATCGCGAGTCCTGCGCAGCTCCTCGAGGGTTCCCACCAGCGGCACCATGATCTCCGGGCGCACGTCGACGCGCTCCTTCTTGAGGCTCACCGCGGCCTCGATGATCGCGCGCGCCTGCATCTCGATGATCTCCGGGAAGAGCAGGCCGAGGCGGCAGCCGCGAAGGCCGAGCATCGGGTTCTGCTCGTGCAGGTTCTGCACCGCGACCAGCAGGTTCTGCTGGGTGCGATATGACTTTTCGGGCTTCCCCAACGCCTGCGCGCGTGTGACCTCGACGAGCAACTCCTCGAGGGACGGCAGGAATTCGTGCAGCGGCGGATCGATGAGCCGGATGATCACCGGCAAGCCGTGCATCGCCGCGAGAATCCCGTGGAAGTCGTCGCGTTGCATGGGCAGCAGCTTTGCCAGCTCGAGACGGCGTTCCTTCTCGTCCGCCGCAAGGATCATCTTCTGCACGATGGGTAGGCGTTCCTGCTGCATGAACATGTGCTCGGTGCGGCAGAG